>Ga0209067_10002749_pt1 | contig 10359 bp, 6 predicted proteins | sample ColStrG_CSR_2013_FD_187199 | JGI IMG/M metagenome (GOLD analysis project Ga0209067, IMG submission 187199) | Freshwater sediment microbial communities in response to fracking from Pennsylvania, USA - Cold Stream Run_MetaG_CSR_2013 (SPAdes)... | ecosystem: Environmental > Aquatic > Freshwater >... | reverse complement strand
GATGATCGTGGCGGTGGAGGCCTTGGCCAGTTGCACGTCGTTCTCGGTGATGCCACCGACGCCGCGGTGCACGATGACGAGCTTCACGTCGTCGCGCTCGAGTTTGCGCAGCGATTCGGTGCAGGCCTCGAGCGAGCCCTGCACGTCGGCCTTCAAGACGATGTTGAGCGTCGCCGTCTCGCCGCGCTGGATCTGTTCGAACAGGTCCTCGAGGCGCGCACCCGAGGCCGAGGCCACGGGCTGATGCCCCACCAGGCGCACGCGCTGGGCGCGCGCGTCGGCGAGTGAGCGGGCGTTGCCCAGGTCTTGGGCCACACGCATCTCGTCACCGGCGAAGGGCGGCTCGGAGAATCCGAGGATCTGCACCGGCGTCGATGGTCCCGCCGACTTGATCTGCTTGCCCTGGTCGTTGATGAGCGCCTTGACCTTGCCGTAGGCGGCACCGGCCACGACCGGGTCCCCCACGCGCAACAAGCCCGACTGCACCATGACGGTCGCGACGGGGCCGCGGCCGACCTCGAGGTTCGCCTCGAGCACCGTGCCCGTCGCGCGACCGCTCGGTCGCGCCTTGAGCTCGGCGAGCTCGGCCACGAGCAGCACCTGCTCGAGGAGGTCCTCGATGCCCAGTCCCTGCAGAGCGGAGATCTCCACGGTGATGGTGTCGCCGCCCCACTTCTCGGGGACCAGTCCGTGCTCGCTCAACTGCTGGAGCACGCGATCGGGATTGGCGTCTTCCTTGTCCACCTTGTTGACGGCGACGATGATCGGCACCTCGGCGGCCTTGGCGTGATTGATCGCCTCGACGGTCTGGGGCATGACGCCGTCGTCGGCGGCCACGACCAAGATGACGATGTCGGTGACCTTGGCGCCGCGCGCGCGCATGGCGGTGAAGGCCTCGTGGCCCGGGGTGTCGAGGAACGCGATGGGCTTGGCGTGCCACAGGACCTGGTAGGCGCCGATGTGCTGGGTGATGCCACCCGCCTCGCCGGCGACGACATTGGTCTTGCGGATACGGTCGAGCAGTTTGGTCTTGCCGTGGTCGACGTGGCCCATGACGGTCACCACCGGGGGACGCGGGGTCGCCTCGATGTCCTCGTCCATGTCGTCTTCGTCGAAGAAGCGCGCCAGGAGCGCGGCCTCTTGTTGCTCACCCGGGTCCACCAACTTGACCGACGCTCCGACTTCGGCGGCGTAGAGCTCGATCATGTCGTCGGTGAGGCCCTGCACGGCGGTGACGATCTCGCCCTGCAAGAACAAGAAACGAATGATGTCGGCGGCCGAACGGTTCAACTTCGGTCCGACATCCTTGGCCGTCGAACCTCGCTCGATGATGATGTCGCCGTCGGGCACGGGGGCCGAACTCGGCATCCACGTGGTCATCTGGGTGGGCTCGAGCTCCTCGACGTTACGGCGTCGACGACGCGTCGTCTTGCGCTGGGAGCCGCGTGGTCCTCCACCACCGCGATTGGGCGGGCCGCCACGGCCCGGACCCGCGGGAGCACCACCGGCGGGCGCGCCGGGACGCGCACCGAAACCGGTGCCGCCACCGGGGCGCGACGGTCCTCCGGTGCGGGGCGGTCCACCCGTCGAGGGTCCGCGAGAACTCATGGGGCGAGGGCCGCCAGTACCGGCGGGCCGACTCGACGAGGGGCCACCGGGACCACCGGGGCCGCTCGGGCGTCGCATGCCCGGCGGCGGCGGGATCGGCCGACCCGTCGGACTGATGGGTCGACCCGGCGGCGGCGGGATCGGACGACCGGTCGAACTCAGGGGCGGGCGCGTGGAAGCGGCGGGCGACTCCCCCGCGTCGGAGGTCGGTCGCTGGGTGGGTCGAATGGTGGTCGGGCCCTCGGCGGGCGTGACGCGGGGTGCGGCGGGCTTGGCCACGACCGCCGGACGGCTGCGCACGACGCGCGGCGCCTCGGCGACGACGGCGGGGGCCTCGGTGGTACCCGAGGATTCGGGCGTCGCCGCGACGACGGGCGCCTCCACGGGCGCCGCGGCGGGCTCGGCGACAGCGGCGGACTTCGTGGTGCGCGCTCCCTTGGCCTTGGTGGGCTCGTCGGGGGCGACCTCGCGTCGCAGTCCCTCATTGTCCGCCTTGCGACGGATGCGGTCAGCCTGGGCGTCTTCGATCGAGGCGGAGGGGCTCGAGGCGCCGATGCCCAGCGTCTGGGCCAGCGAGAGCAACTCCTTGCTCGTTAGACCGAGCTCCTTGGAGAGCTCGTGTACCCGGATCTTCTTCTGCGCCAAAACATTCCCTTGAATCGTGTGCTCGCAGTCCGCAAGCACAATTCTCTATTCTTCCACAACTACAACAGTTTTCGAGCGCTGCGCCAACTCGCGCAACGCCAGCACGTCCGATTCGCCCAACGAACGACGCAGGGCCCGCGACGCCTGGGCCAGGGTGACCCCCGACCCGCACGGCGCGTCACGACACCACCACAGTCCGCGTCCGGCGCCTCGTCCGAGGTACCAGACCCCGCCCGGTGAGCGACCGGCTCGCTGCAGGTCTGCCTGCTCACGACGCCGTCGACAGACCACGCAGGTCCGGACCGGGCTTATGCCTCGTCCTCCGTGACATCGATCTCGAGCACCTCGATCTCGGTTCCGTCCTCGGTCATGACGACCTCGTCGACGATGACCACCTCGCGGCCCGCCTCGTCAGCGACGACGTCGATCGTCTCCTCGACGACCGTCAGGCCATCGGTGAAGACCTCGGTGACCGGGTCGTGGTCGTGGGCGTGCTCGTCGTGGACCAGGGTGACGACCTCGTCGACGACGACGCCCTCTTCGGTCCAGACCTCCTCGACGACCTCGTCCTCACCCTCGTTCTCCGAGCGGATGTCGATGCGCCAACCGGTCAGGCGCGCGGCCAGACGGGCGTTCTGTCCCTCCTTGCCAATGGCGAGGGAGAGTTGCTGGTCGTGCACGATGACCGTGGCGATGCCCTCCTCCTCGTTCAACTGGACCTCGCGCACGCGCGCCGGCGCCAGGGCGGCCTGGATGAATTGGATCGGGTCGTCGCTGTAGGGCACCACGTCGATGCGCTCGGAGCGAAGTTCATTGGTGATGTTGCGCACGCGCGAACCACGCGCACCCACGCACGCGCCCACGGGGTCGACCATGTTGTCGTTCGAGGCCACCGCGATCTTGGAACGATGACCGGGCTCGCGCGCCAGCGCCTTGATCTCGACGATGCCGTTGGCGATCTCGGGAACCTCGATCTCGAAGAGTTTGGCGACGAGGGCCGGGTGCGTGCGGCTCACCACGATCTGGGGACCCTTGTTGGTCTTGCGCACCTCGACGATGTAGACCTTGACGCGCGCGCCGTGCTCGTAGCGCTCGAAGGCGATCTGCTCGGCTTGGGGCAGGAGGGCTTCCACGCGGCCGAGGTCCAAGAGCGTGTAGCGGTTGTCGTTCTGCTGGACGGTGCCCGAGACGATGTCGCCCTCGCGGTTGGCGAACTCCTCGTACATCTGGCGACGCTGAATGTCGCGGATCAACTGCATCAGCACCTGCTTGGCGGTCTGGGCCGCGATGCGTCCGAAGTCCTCGGGCGTGGCGTCCCACTCGCGCGTGACATTGCCTTCGAGGTCGAGTTCGAGTCCCCACACCTTGATCTCGCCCGTCTCGGGGTTGATCTCCACCTCGGCGTCCTCGGCCGAGTCGGGACGGCGCTTGTAGGCGGCCAGCAACGCGTTGGCCAGAGCGATCAGGAGCTCCCCTTCGTCGATGTTCTGATCACGCGCAATCTGTCCGAGGGCTTCTAAAAATTCGAAATTCGCCATGTCTTAGCCTTTCTTGCTCGTCGTTGTCGAAGGTTTGCCGCGCGAGGGTGACGGCTTGGCCTCGCCACCCCACTGGAAGACGGTGCGCGCACGCTCCACCGCGCTCAGCGCCACCTGCACCTCACCGGCGCCCTTGTCATCTAGGGTCACGCTCGTCTCGGTGACGCCGAGCAGCGGACCTTCGAGGCGACGGGTGGGTTGTCCCTCTCGCTGCTCGCGAAGGGTCACGATCTCGCCCAGCGCCGAGCGGAAGTGCTCGGCCGTACGCAGGCGCCGCTCGAGTCCGGGACTCGACACGTCCAAGGTGAAGCGACCAGCGATGGGGTCATTCAGGTCCAGCCACTCCGAAATGGCCCGATTCGCCTTGGTCAGCGACTCTAAATCGACGCCGCCGGCCTTGTTGACGGTGACGCTCAACGTCCCCTTGGCGAACTCGAGATCGTAGAGGTCAAGGCCCAGGCTGGATAAGAGCGAGCGCAATGGGGTCTCTAGTTCCATGCCTCTCCTCTCTATGCCACCAGCGTTCGGACAAAGAAAAAGCGCGGGCCCGAGGCCCGCGCTTAAACGAGTCCAAACGTCCTGAGCGGACTGTCGGCTTCAATTGTAGCAGTTGGACCCTATGGTGACAACCTCGTGACGGCTCACCCCGACGACCCAAGGTGAACCCCCTGACGAGGAGAAATCGTCAGTACGACTTGGCGATGATGGCGATCAGGCCCTCTTCGGTCTCGTGCGAGGGGATGGAGCCATCGCGACGCTGCAGACAGCGCACCGTCATGGCCTGGGTCTTGAGTTTGGCTTCGCCCTCCTCACCCACCAGGTCCCACGCCACGCGGGCGAAACCACTCTGGGCCGCGTCAATCGCCGCGTCGAGGTCGGCGACGTCGCGGGTGCGCGCATCGCGGAAGTTCCGGGCGTTGTCGTACATGTCGGTCTGGATCCTGCGACGCAGGTCCGCCACGAGGGTTCGGGCCTCGTCGAGCCCGGAGCTGAACTTCTCTCCCGTGTCGCGGCGCACGACCGTCACCTGACCCTGGGCCAGGTCGCGGGGACCGACTTCGACGCGCACCGGCACGCCCTTCATCTCCCAGTCGGTGATGCGGCGCCCGAAACTACCCCGACGCCCGTCATCGACCTTGGCGCGCAGGCCCTCGGACGAGAACGCCGCGTGCAGCCCGTGACAGGCCGACAGCACCTCGTCGTCCTCGCGCACCGCGACCACGACCACCTGAGTCGGGGCCACTTCGGGGGGCAGGACCAGCCCGTTGTCATCGCCGTGGGCCATGATCAGGCCCCCCACCAGTCGCGTCGAGGCGCCCCAGGAGGTGGTGAAGCACAACTCGGCCTGACCCTCCTCACTCTGGAAGAAGATGTCGAAGGCCCGCGCGAAGTTCTGGCCGAGCTCGTGCGAGGTGGCCATCTGCAAGGCCTTGCCGTCACGCATCATGCCCTCGCAGGTCATCGTGTTGGTGGCGCCCGCGAAGCGCTCACTGGGCGGCTTGATGCCCAAGAACGTCGGGACCGCCAGCACCTTCTCCAAGAAGTCGTTGTAGACCTCGAGGTGGATCTTCATGGCGTAGTCCGACGCGTCCTGGGCACTGGCGTGCGCCGTGTGACCCTCCTGCCAGAGGAATTCCGAGGAGCGCAGGAAGAGGCGCGGACGCAACTCCCAGCGCACCACGTTGGCCCACTGGTTGAGCAACAGTGGCAGGTCGCGGTAGCTCTGGATCCACTTGGCCATGAATTCACCGATGACCGTTTCCGACGTCGGGCGCACCACGATGGGCTCGGCCAGCTTCTCTCCCCCGGCGTGGGTGACCACCGCGAGTTCGGGGCTGAATCCCTCGACGTGCTCGGCCTCCTTGGAGAGATAACTCTCGGGGATGAACAGCGGGAAGTAGGCGTTCTCGGCACCGGCGCGTTTAATGCGCTCGTCGATGGCGGACTGGATGCGTTCCCAGATGGCGTAGCCGTAGGGACGGATGACCATGGTGCCGCGCACGGGGCCATTGTCGGCCATCTCCGCCTTGGCCACCACGTCCTGGTACCACTTCGGGAAATCTTCGCTCTGGGGGGTCAAGACACTCGGACCGGCCACAATTCTCCTCTTCGACTCGACCGAGCCTAGTGAATGCGAGACATTCGACCCGCTAGTGCTCCTCGCGGCGCCTGATCCTCTCGATGACCTGGGTCGCGTTGTTCGCGTCCAGCCCCTTGGCGTCGAGCAACGCGGCCCGGTCGGCCGCCGCTTCGGCCTCGGCGCTCTCGTCGCGCGCGGCCAGTCGTGCCTCGATGCCCTCATCGGCGATCTTCTTCGCCTCTTCGACCAAGGCGTCGACCATCTCGTCCTCGGGGACCACCCGAATGATCTGGCCGCGGATGAACAGGTGACCGCGGCGCTTGCCCGCGGCGATCCCCAGATCCGCGTGACGCGCCTCGCCCGGACCGTTCACCACGCAGCCCATGACGGCTACCTGGATGGGGATATCGAGGGCCGAGAGCGCCGCCTGCGCCTCGGTGGCCACCTTGATGACGTCGACTTCGGCGCGCCCGCAACTCGGACAGGCGATGAGGTCGAGTCCGGTGCGCTCACGCAGTCCCAGGACCTCGAGCAGCTGTCGGCCCGCCTTTGCCTCCTCCACGGGGTCGGCGGTGAGCGAATAGCGCAGGGTGTCGCCGATCCCCTCGGCCAACAACGTCGCGATGCCGGCCGTGCCCTTCAAGAGTCCGCCGGGCAGCGGGCCCGCCTCAGTCACTCCCAGGTGCAGCGGATAGTCGAAGGTCGCCGAGGCGAGACGATACGCCGCGATCATCGTGGCGACCGAGGAGGCCTTCACGGAGATCTTCACGTCTTCGAAGCCGACCTCTTGGAAGTAGGCGAGCTCGAGTCGCGCGGACTCGACCAACGCCTCGGGGGTCGCCCCACCGAAGCGTTCGTAGATGTCGGGATGCAGCGAACCGGCGTTGACGCCGATGCGAATCGGCACCCCGCGGTCCTTGGCCTCGCGTGCCACGAGCTTGATCTCCTCGGGCTTGCGCAGGTTGCCGGGGTTGAGGCGCAGTCCGTGCACGCCGGCTTCCAAGGCGGCCAGGGCCATCTCCACGTGGAAGTGGATATCGGCCACGATGGGCACGGGTGAACGCGGCACGATCTGGGCGAGTCCCTCGGCCGCGGCGCGTTCGTTGCACGTGCAGCGCACGATGTCGGCGCCGGCACCGGCCAGGGCGTAGATCTGCGACAACGTCGCCTCGACGTCGGCGGTCTTGGTCGTCGTCATCGACTGCACCGAGATCGGTGCGTCACCTCCGACCTTGACCGAGCCGACGGAGATCTGGCGGGTGGGGCGACGAGGCGTGAGGGAACTGGCAGTGACATCCACCCCCCCATTCTGCCGTGCCCGCAGGGGGTCCGGTCGCCTAATGAAAGGGATTGGCGATCGGGTAGGCGATATCGAGATAGAGCGTGAAGGCGAAGAGGACCACCAGGACCCCCACGAAGGCGAAAACGACCGGGGTGAGCTTGTTGATGTCGGCGCGGTAGGGGGCGTTTCGCCGACCTCGCTGACGGATCCGCTCGTAGGTGGCGATGGCCACGTAGCCACCATCCAAGGGCAGCATCGGCAGCATATTCATGACCCCGACGAAGATGTTGAGGGTGATCAAGATGTAGAGGAACACCGACAGATTCGACTGGGCGGCCTGGTCGGCCAGTCGCACGACGCCGACGATCGATACGGGTCGGGTGGTCTGCGCCGTCGTCGACTGCGCGGCGGCGGGGGTCGTGACCTGGTGGAACAGCGAGGAGAATTCCGCGGGAGAGAAGACGTGCACCAACGCGTGGGCCGCCTGGTTGATGGTGCTGGTCACCGTGGTCACTGAATTCGGGATCGCCGCGAGGAAGCCGGTGCGCACCGTCGGGTTGCTCAGATGGATACCGAGCAGGCCCACGGGCTGCTGACCGGTGACTTCGGGCTGGCCATTGACGAGGACCGTACGCCCATCCACCGGTGTCGCGTGCAGAACCAGTCGGTTCCCACCGCGCAGGATCGTCAGGGTCAGGGGGTGATTCGCGTTGGCGTGAATGGTCGAGTCGAGGATGGTCATCCCGTTCACCAGGTGCGAGTTGATGGCGAGGATCTCGTCACCGACCTTGAGGCCGGCCGCTTGCCCGGCACTCTGGGCGTGACCCTGCCACTGCGTGAATCCATCGATGGTGACGCGCTGGGTGTCGGGGTGTCCGACGAACACCAGCGCACCGTAGGCGATCAGGAGGGCCATCACCAGGTGCATCAAGGAGCCGGCGGACGCGAAGACCACCTTGCGCGGATACGACGCCGACCGGTAGGTACGCTTCTCGTCGTCGGGCGTGATCTTGTCGTCGTACCAGGTCATGCCGGGCACCTTGACGTAGCCGCCCAACAGCAAGGCGCGAATGCCGTAGCGCGTCTCGCCGCGAGTGGTGGACCACAAGACCGGACCGAAGCCGACGAAGAAATCAGTGACCTGCATCCCGGAGCGCTTGGCCGTGATGAAGTGCCCGAACTCGTGGCCCATCACCATGGCGATCACCAAGAACAGCACCAGGGGAAGCGTCCATCCCCAAAGGAAACTCAGGCCCCCGACGACCAGCACCGTTCCCGCCAGCAGGGTGTAGACCGACGTCCGCGATGACGTGGGCGAAGTAGTTTGCATCACTGAGGCAGGTTACCGTGCGTGATTCGGCGGGCCAACGCGTCGTTGGCCACCACCGCCTCGAGGCTGTCGAGGGGGTCGTCGACGTACTCGTCCATGGTGCGCGCCACCAGCGCCACGATGTCGTTCCAGCCGATCCGGTCGTCGAGGAAGGCCTCGACGCACACCTCATTGGCCGCCGACAGCCACGCCGGGGCCGCACCCGATCGCCGGGCGGCGGCGTACGCCAGGTCCAGGGCCGGGAAGGCCTGGCGGTCCGGCGGCTCGAAGGCCAGGGTGAGCGCACTGGCGAAGTCCAGTCGGCCCCAGTGGTGCGCGAGTCGCGACGGCGAGCCCAAGCAGTAGGCGATGGGCAGGCGCATGTCGGGACGAGAGAGCTGGGCCAACACCGAGCCGTCGACGTACTCGACCATCGAGTGCACGATGGATTGGGGATGGACCACCACGTCGATGCGGTCCACCTCGATGCCGAAGAGCGCCGACGCCTCGAGGACCTCGAGACCCTTGTTCATCAGCGTGGAGGAGTCGATGGTGATCTTGGGGCCCATCGTCCAGGTCGGGTGCGCGAGGGCGTCGGCCTTGCCCACCGACGCGAGGCGCTCGGGGCTCCAACCGCGAAAGGGACCGCCCGACGCGGTCAACAACAGTCGTGCCACGTCAGGGTGGCCCGCCTCGAGCGAGCCGGCGAGGCATTGGTGGATCGCGCAGTGCTCAGAATCGACGGGGAGGATTTGCGCCCCGGGCGTACTCCTCACCCTGGCCACCACCGGGGCCGCGGCGATCAACGATTCCTTGTTCGCCAAGGCCAGACGGGCGCCGGCCTCGAGAGTGGCCAGGGTCACGGGCAATCCCGCGAAGCCCATCACCGCGTTCACCACCACGTCCGCGCTCGACGCCAACTCGCGCAGTCCCGCCTCACCCACCACCACGTCGACGTCGTCGCGAACGAGCTGTCGCAGGCGTGCGCGGTCGTCCTCGTCGCTCACGCCCACGCGGGGCACATTGAATTCTCGGACCAACGCGGCCAACTCATCGATGCGACGTCCGCCGGAGAGGGCGACGAGCTCGAAGTCCTCGGGCTCGCGACGCAAGACGTCGATGGTTTGGGTGCCGATCGAGCCCGTCGCTCCCATCAGCGCCACGCGAGTGGGCGAGGCCGCCATCGTTAACTCAACGACAAGAGGTGCGTCATGAAATACATCGTGGGCAACGCGAAGAGCAGACCGTCGATGCGGTCCAACATGCCGCCGTGACCGGGCAGCAGGTGGCCGAGATCCTTGACGCCGAGGGTTCGCTTGAACATGGACTCGAAGAGGTCACCCATCGGGACCACCACCGCGAGCGCGACGGCGCACTCCACACCGTGGGTCATCGTCCAGGGATGGATCTGCGGCAGCACCAGAGCTCCGACCAACAAGGTGAGAATCGTTCCACCGATCGTGCCCTCGATGGTCTTGTTGGGCGAAAGACGCGAGTTCAGCGGTCGCTTGCCCACCCAGCGTCCGATGAACAGGGCCCCGGAGTCATTGGCGACCGTCAACAAGATCGCCCCCACCACGAAGGCCAGGCCGTGCTTGTGTCCGATGTTGTGCGGCGACACCATCAAGAGAGCGAAACAACCCAGCACGCCCACCCAGGCGAAGACGAAGATCGTCGCGCCCAGTCCGTCGACCACGTCGATCATCTTCTCCGCATTGAGATACCAGACGAAGGAGAACATCACCAGCAGCGCCGTCACGATGCCCGCCGCGGACAAGCCCTTCTCGTACTCCGCCACGCCCAGCGTCACGATGGCCACCAGACCCAGAATCGTGGCGGGGTGCGCACCCACGGCCCGGAAGCCGGCGAACGCCTCGCCCGCTGCGAGCGTCAAGGT
>Ga0209067_10002748_pt1 | contig 10359 bp, 10 predicted proteins | sample ColStrG_CSR_2013_FD_187199 | JGI IMG/M metagenome (GOLD analysis project Ga0209067, IMG submission 187199) | Freshwater sediment microbial communities in response to fracking from Pennsylvania, USA - Cold Stream Run_MetaG_CSR_2013 (SPAdes)... | ecosystem: Environmental > Aquatic > Freshwater >... | reverse complement strand
TCCCGGATTTCGTGACTCTCCGCAGCGACCCGTTTGACCCGCGGCAGCCGTCCTCACCCTGGACCGGCGACCTGCTCCCCACCAGCGCCATCGCCTGGATCGACAAGGGCGTGGTTGCCAACCTGGCCTACGACCGGTATTGGGCCGCCAAGACCGGCAAACAGCCGACGCCCGGCGGCGCGGGCGGGGGACGCGGCGGTGGCGGCTTCGGTTTCGGGGGCGGCGGCAGCCTGATCATGGAAGGCGGCGAAGGGACGCTCGACGACCTGATCGCTTCGGTGGATCGCGGCCTCTTGATCACTCACTTCTGGTACATCCGCGGCGTGAATCCTCAGACGCTGCAGCAGACCGGATTGACGCGCGACGGCGTCTTTCTAATCGAGAAAGGCAAGATCACCACACCGGTGATGAATTTCCGTTTTCTCGAGAGCCCGGTGCGCCTTTTGAAGAACACCCAACGCCTGGGCCCAGCGGTGCGGGTGCGAGGACTCGAAGGTGGGATGATGGTCGCCCCGGCGTTAGTAGCTACGGACTTCCCGCTGCCGTCGATTTCCGACGCTGTGTGAAGCGCACCCGTCAGAACGGCTTCTTGTTTCCCGCGTCGCTCGCCTGACCGGTATCCGTCTCCCTGACGAACGGATTCTCCAGCCTCTTCCACTCCAGGCTCGTGCCCTGCTGGCGCATGAGGCCAAACGGGCCCAGCACCAGCAGCGAACCGCCCGCGTTGACCAGCTTGTTCACGAAGATCGTGGCGTCAACCGGAACCGGGCGCCAGTTGTCTCCGCCGTCCTCACTGAGCAGCAGGCCGTTGTCGGCTGTCACCCAGCCGTGATTGGCTTGGTCGAACCGCACCGAGGTATGCCAACCCTTGACCGGTGTGGCCACGGCCTTCCATGTTGCGCCGCCGTCGGCGCTGCGCAACAGTTGGCCGCCAAACCCCGCGATCCAGCCATCCCGGGCGTTGCGGAAGTAGACCGAACTCAGAGACCATGACGCGGCATCGGTCTTGATCTGCCGCCATGTCTTGCCGCCATCCGTGGTAAGCAGGATGGTGCCGGCCCATCCCACGGCCCATCCATGATCCGCGCCCAGAAAGAACAAGCTCTCGATGGCCTGCGTGACTCCGCTATTCTGCTTGGCCCAGGTGCGGCCGCCATCCTCGGAATGCAGAATCACGCCGTCATAGCCGGAAATCCATCCCGCCTCGCCGATCATCTGGATCGCCATCAGGTTCTCGTTGGTACCTACCGGCCGGGTTTTCCACGTTTTGGCGCCATCTTCGGTGACCAGCAGCGCGCCGCCATCGCCCACAGCGAAACCGCGGTTGGCGTCCAAGAAAGCGATGGCCCGCAACAATCCCTTGGCGCCGGTGGCCTGGGCGGTCCACTTGACACCACCATCGTGGGTCACCAGCACGTCCCCCTGCTGGCACAGCGCATAAGTGAGGTTGTTGGCTGGAGTGGCGGCATCCCGCAGCCAGCAAGACCGGGCGTCAGCCCCCGATGCAGCCATCGGAACCAAGCCTAGACTAAATAACACAAGCGCTCTGGACATTAACCTTACCAGTTTGATTCTAGCCGGTGGCCCGGCCGGACCGCTACCCGGTACTCCGCCAGGAACTGGACTCACACATCGCCGAGTTGGACACATCGCTCAGGTAGAGCCGATCGGAATTGGCTCAGGCCAATGCCGTCTTTACACCGCTCACTCCGTTCAGCACCTCGGTCAGGGAGTCGATTCCGAGGTTTACGAAGGCATTGGTGGCGATCTGCCGGTCCAACTTCTGCCCCAGTTCGGTCAACTTGTCCAGCGCCGCCCCATCCATGTCGACGCCGACCTGGGAGGCTTCCAGGTTGTCAATATTCTCGTCGGCGTCTTGAATCATCGTGATGGCCTCTTGCAGGATCGGCTCTCGTCTGGCCCTGACCTGGGGATCAATCGTGTGGGCATTCTGCCGTTCGATCTCGTCTTTCACGGCTTGCGCGGCCGCGCGCGCTGTTTTCAGCAGTTGGATTCTCTTGGTACTACTCACAGTCGGCATCGGTATCTCTCCTTATGGTCTTGAACACGTTTGGTTTTGGTAGCGCCCCGTGGCGTTTCGTTCGTCCTCCGCCGCCTTCTGGCCAGCTTTGGCGACAGCGAGTTGAGCCTGGAGCCCGGGTTTCTGGTCCGCGGTTGCGGAGTCGACCTGCGGTTGTAACTCATCTACTTTGGCTTTGGCCGCTCTAGCTTTTTGATCGAGGTCTTCGCAATGGTGAAAATCCAGATTGCCCTTGACCTCATCGGCGAAGCCTCCCAGTTTGCCGGCGGTCTCAAACAGAGTCTGTTTCTTCGCCAGTCCGTTGAGTGCCTCTTGCAGCGCATCCAGTTTCGCCTTCTCCACCGAAAGGTCATGGAATCCTTTGATCAGGTCGAGTGCTGCGTCCGGGTTGGATCCAAAGATGGTCTGCGTGGCGGTAAAGTCCTTCTCAGCATATTCCCCGAGCTTCTCCATGACGTCGCTGCCGTTGATTTTGCCGTGAAGCAGATCTTGCGTAGTGTCCCCCCCTTCGCCACTGTCGCGGTCCATCCTGAGGTTGGAGAGTACGTCCTGATGCAGATTCGAGATCTGCCGCTCGGCAAACTTCTTGTAGCGATCCTGCTCGTCGAGTAATTTCTTAGTTACTCCTTTCCGCATGCTGTCCAGCAGGCCGGAGAGGCTCAGCGCATAATCGTGTGCGGCCTGATCGCAGCCGGTCATCAGGAGGGCCTGCAAGGCCAGACAAATCACCAGTCTTGGTTTTCTCATTTCATCCCCCTATTTGGTCCACACTGCGGGAGCCAGGCCTACCGTGGCCAGTGCCTGGAGCAGGTCGGCGACGGATGCCGCCTTCACCCCGCCCCGATAGTAGAGCGCCAGCCGCTGGAGCCCGTTGACGATGACTTCCTGTTGAAACGCCGCCGCGCCTCCGGCTAACCGGAGCGAGTGAGCCCGCTCCTCCATCGTGTCCCGCAGTACGGCCAGGCGTACGGCAGTGTTGCGCCGCGCCGCCAACGCCGCCGCGTTGTACAGCAGGCTTACGAGTTCGCGCACTTCCGGCTCGTTTTTTGCGGCGGCCGCCTTGTCGAGGCGCTCGGGGATTCTCTCGCTGTCCTTGAGGTTGAGCGCGTCCAGCGCTGTTTGGACGGGCGAGAGAACCTCCGCCGTGAACTTAAATTCGTTGTCGAGCCGCCTCTGGATTCGAATTGCCTCCTCGACATGCTCCACTTCGAGCGAAAGAATCTGGAACTGGTATTCCAGCAACAGGGCGTGCGGGTTCTTAGGCAGATCCAGAGTGAAATCCTTGTATAGGGTCGCCAGCTTACCGAGCGCGTCCTTAGCCTTCCCTGCAGCGTCGATCTGCGCCTTACTGGCCGAGGTGTCCTTTTCCATTCCGAGGACGTAGTCCGCTACCGGCCCGACCTGGCTGACGCGGTCAAGCCAGGTTCCCACGCCCGCGATTTTCGCGGCCTCGCTGCTACTGGCGGCCTTGGCGAGTTCGGCCAACTGCTGATTCGCAGAGTCGCGCTGGCTCTTGGCTCGGGCGAGTTCTGCTTCCGCCTTGAGGGGATCCAGTTTCACTGGCTCCAGATCTTTCGATATCCGCTTGACGCTTTTTCGCAGGTCGCCCCAGGTGAACCAGGAGCCCATCTCGGCGCGCATTTGGGTGTGCGCCGACCGGAAGACCTGCTCTTGCTGCAGTTTCCAAATCTCCTTCAAGTTGTCCAGCGCCGCGTCGAAGCCGGACGAGGTGGACAGGTTCTGGCCCGCCTTGAGGGCGTCTTGCGCCCGCTGGTCCTGGTCCGAATTGTAAATCCGCTGCGCCGGCGCTGGCAGGGCTATTGCCAACCACGCCAGCAAGTATGCCGTTTTCATTGTGACCTCCCGTGTGCGCTGGTAAGAATACCACGCAGTGATGGGTTCGACGGCGACGAATTCTGCCGCCTGACCGCCGGCTCCCACACTCACCAAGACGCTCATCTCTATCAGCGTCAAGCGCGTTCAAAACGGGACATCGATCTCAGCAGCCTCGGGGCTCCGGTCACCTCAGTGGGAGCGGGGCTTGGCGAGCCCGTCGAGTATACTGGTAACGAACCGCTGAACCGACACGTCTCACAAAATCGAATGCATTCCAAGCAAGCCAGTTTCCTACCGACGGTTGCCGCCGTATGCCTGTTTCTGCCAGCCGCGGGCCGTTCGCAGGCAATTCCCGCCTACACCATTACCACCGTCGCCGGAACCGGCACTCCGGGTTATTCGAGCGATGGAGTAGCTGCCAACGCCTCTCAACTGAACATCCCCTTCAGCGCCGCGCTCGATTCTTCCGGCAACCTCTATATCGCCGACCAATTCAACCACCGTATCCGAATGGTGGACACCAGCGGCAACATCACGACCGTCGCCGGAAACGGAACGGCCGGGTACACCGGAGACGGGGGCGCGCCCACCAGCGCCGAATTGAACGACCCGCAAGGCGTAGCGGTGGATTCCTCCGGCAACATCTATATCGCCGACACCGCTAACAACGCGGTTCGCAAGGTATCGGGCGGCAAAATCACCTCGATCGTGAGCAGCCAGGGCGGCACGTTCGGCTATACGGGCGACGGCGGGCAGGGCAATGTAGCCCAAGTCTATCACCCTTCGGCCCTGGCGCTCGATTCCGCCGGCAACCTTTACATCGCCGACACCAGCAATGAAGCGGTCCGCAAGCTGACCCCCGCCGGGATTATCTCGACCGTGGCCGGGCAGGGCGGAGCGGGCTTCGGCGGCGATGGCGGCCTGGCGACGCGCGCCCAACTCAGCAACCCGTCGGGCCTGGCGGTCGACGCCGTGGGCAACCTCTACATCGCCGATACCACCAACAACCGGATTCGCATGATCGCCCCCAACGGCATCATCACCACCGTGGCCGGCAGCAGCAGCAACGGCTACACCGGCGATGGGGGCCCGGCCACCAAGGCGCGGCTTAACAGCCCCAAGGGGGTCGCCGTCGATTCCGCGGGCAACCTCTTCATCGCGGACACCTTCAACAACCGCATTCGGGTGGTGACGTCCTACGGCACGATTTACACCGTGGCTGGGACGGGAGCCACCAGCGCCGGCGGCGACGGCGGGCCAGCCCTCAACGCCGGGTTTTTCTTCCCCTCGGGGGTGGTCACCAGTGCCTCGGGCAATGTCTTCGTGGTCGATAACCAGAACGCAGTGATTCGGCTTCTGACGCCGGTGCCGGGCGTGCCGGTCATCAGCGCCGGCGGCGTGCTCACCGCCGGGGCTTTCGGCGGCGCCAAGTCGATAGCACCCGGCTCATGGATCGAAATCTACGGCTCGAACTTTTCCTCTACCGCACGTAGTTGGGCTGGCGGCGATTTCGTCGGCGTCAACGCCCCCACTTCGCTCGACGCGACCAAAGTGAGCATCGGCAACCAGGCGGCCTTCATCGACTACATCAGCGCCAACCAGGTCAATGCGCAAGTACCCTCCGGTGTGGGGACGGGCCAGCAGACTGTGATCTTGACCAACGGCGGCGCCATCAGCGCGCCTTTGACGGTGACCGTGAATGCCACACAGCCCGGTTTGTACGCTCCGCCTAACTTCAACATCGGCGGCAAGCAATATCTGGCGGCTCTTTTCCCCGATGGCGCCACTTACGTGGCCCCGCCCGGAGCCATCCCCGGTTTCACCTCGCGGCAGGCAAAGCCCGGCGAAACTATCATCGTCTACGGCGTGGGATTCGGCCCGGTGACTCCCAACATTCCGGCCGGGCAGGTGGTGGAAGAGGCTAACTCTCTTACGTCACCCCTCCAGGTCTTCTTCGGGCAGACGCCGGCCACGCTCTCCTATTTTGGACTGGCGCCCAGCGCCGTTGGCCTATACCAATTCAACGTGGTGGTCCCGAACGTGACTAACAGCGACGCCGTGCCGATCACCTTCCCGCTGGGCGGTGTGAACGGAAACCAGACGCTCTATACGGCCGTACACAACTGACGGCCGCGCGGCCAGATGCGCCTTTCCCGCGGGGCGCGCCGGATTTCGGCAGGCGGATTGCCAATCCGCCGCAGGCTAACAGCCCGCCCCACAAAGGCAGCTCGCGTTGCGCGCCCTTCTGATAAGCTCTCTGATTATGCTCCGTGCTGTCGCTTTGCTCTTGCTGTCAGCCAGCGCCTGGGCTCAGGATCAGCCCACGGAGGGCGATTACACTGTTCACGATTTCACATTCCAATCCGGCGAAACACTGGCCGAGTTACGGCTGCATTACATCACATTGGGCCAGCCATCGCGCGACGCTGCCGGTCACGTCAACAACGCCGTGTTGGTAATGCACGGCACCGGTGGCAGCGGACGGTCGTTTCTCGGCGATGCGTTCGGCGGCGTGCTGTTCGGCAAGGGCCAGTTCTTGGACGCTAGTAAGTACTATATCATCCTCCCCGACGCCATTGGCCACGGTAGGTCCAGCAAACCGAGCGACGGATTGCACGCCAGGTTCCCGCACTACCGATACGACGACATGGTGCGCGCCGACTATCTGCTGGTCCATGACGGCCTTAAAGTGGACCACCTGCGGCTGGTGATGGGTACCTCGATGGGCGCCATGCACACCTGGGTTTGGGGCGAGATGTACCCCGATTTCATGGACGCCCTCATGCCGCTGGCCAGCGCCCCGGTGGAGATCGCCGGCCGTAACCGGATGTTCCGCGCCATGGTTATCGATTCCATCCGCAGCGATCCGGATTGGAAGGACGGCGAGTACACGTCGCCGCCGCGCGGGTTGATCGCTGCGCAGTTCGCCCTGTTCATGATGACCAGCAGCCCGCTGCAATTGCACAAGGCCAATCCGACCCATGCCCAGGCCGATGCGGCAGTGCAGGCGCTGAAGGAGCGCGCTCTGCGCACCGACGCCAACGACATGCTCTACCAGTACGAATCGTCGACGGACTACAACCCGTCGCCGATGCTGGAGAAGATCAAGGCGCCGCTGTTCGCCATCAACTCGGCCGACGACGAGGTGAATCCGCCCGAGTTGGGAATCCTGGAGCGCGAAATCAAGCGCGTGGCGCGTGGCCGGTACATTCTGATCCCAACCAGCGCGGAAACCCGCGGCCACGGAACCCATTCGCGCCCGATTCTCTGGCAGAGTTACCTGCGGGAGCTGCTGGACATTTCCGAACCGCGCGCGGCTTTGCTCCATCCCGGGAACGATGTGTGGGCGCAGGCCGCGCCGCCGGTGTTCCCGTGAAATCCGGCACGGCGCCTCTCGGCATGGACCGCTGTTACAACCTGCGGCAACCTAGGACGTATTAGACCACACAACATGAATTACACTGTCGTTACACTGTAGCTAACAAGACAGACTCGCCCTACATCTAGCGCTATAACTAAGAGAATCAGGAGGGATCATGAAGCGAGAGTTTCTCTTATTCGGTATTGCAGTTCTTGTTTTAGGCATGCCGGCTCTGGCTGACCAGATCTATTCGTTCCAAACCGTCATCGATCCGGGCGACGCTGCCTTTACCCAATTGCTCGGCATCAACAATTCCAGCACGATCGCCGGGTATTTCGGCGATGGCGCGGTGGTGCCGAACAATGGCTTTACGCTCGCTTTGCCCAACAGTTTCATGCCGGAGAACTTTCCCAACTCGGTGCAAACCCAGGTTGTCGGGATCAATAACACGGGCGAAACGGTGGGCTTCTGGATCGATGCTGGCGGAGTCCAACACGGCTTCACCGACATCGGCGGCACATTCGCCAATGTCGACAATCCGCTCACCACCACGGTGACACAACTTCTGGGCGTAAACGACGCTGGCACCGCAGCCGGCTACTGGTCGGATGCCGGCGGCAATTTTCATCCCTTTACCTGGGTGCCTGGTACGTTCACCCCAATCGCGCTCCCGGGGTTGGTGAGCGCCCAGGCCACGGACGTCAACAATGCGGGAAACGTCAGCGGCTTTAACATGACCAGCGCCACCACTTCCGACGGCTTCCTGGACATGGGCGGAATCTTCATCCAACTCGACTTCCCCGGATCCCTATTCACACAAGCGCTCGGCCTGAACAACCGTGGACAGGTGGTTGGGGATTACGTTGACGCCGGCGGCGCCATGCACGGTTTCATCTACAACGTGGCTACCGGGAGCTTTCAGTCCCTCGACGATCCCAATGGCGTCGGAACCACGACGATCAACGGGATCAATGACAAGGGTCAGGTGGTTGGGTTCTACCTGGACGCCAACCATAACACCGATGGATTCGTTGGCACGCTGTTGCCGGAGCCAGGCTCGGGTTTGCTGACGCTTTTGGGCATGGCCGTCACAGGAGTCGCGCTCAAGTTCCGGAAGCGGCGCGAGTAGGTTGCGCTCCTATTTGAAAATGCTCTTCGGGATCATCGCGTGCACGCCCTTGGTCCCATCCACCGCTTGTGTGACGTTGAAATCCACGGCCACGCTGCTGAGCATGTAGGCATCTTCGCGGGTCATGTGCTTCTCGGTCACCAGGAAGTCGATTGCTTCGCGAACCGCGATCTTCAACGCCTCGGTCAGGTCTTTGTCCAGGCCCATGGCGATGAAGTGGGTTGGCGTTTCGCCGCGCGGCCACTTCAGGTGCATGTCCTTGTGTACCACAAATTGAAACGTGCCCACCAGCGACGTCTCGAGCGCCGTGATGTCCACCTCGCCGTTGCCTTGCCCGGCGTGGCCATCGCCCACTTCGAATAGGGCGCCCGGCACATGCACCGGGATGAAGAGTTTGGCGCCCGCCACCAGGTCCTTGTTATCCAGGTTGCCGGCGTGGATGCCAGGAGGCGCGCTGTTGATGCGCCCCGCGGATTCCGGCGGCGCCACGCCCATGCTGCCGAAGAACGGCCGCAGCGGAATCTCGATGTTGTCGGCGAATCTGGCCACGTTGCGCTCGGTATCGAGCGGAATGATCTTGATGCTGCCCTTCTCAAAATCCTCGGGCCCGAGAACGCCGCTGCGCGGGCTGAAGCTGTTATAGGCATACGGAATCGAAAGCCTGATTTTGACGATGCGCACTTCCAGCGCGTCGCCCGGCTCGGCGCCCTCCACGAAGATGGGGCCGGTCAGGATATGGCCCCCCGGCCCCTTGTCCTTCACTTCAGCGTAGATGGCCTTCAACTCGGCTTCCACCTGCTCGGGCTTGACGCCGGCCGACATCAGGCGGTCGGGGCTGTTGGTGAGCATGGTTTGGACTTCCACGGTGTCACCCGACTTGATGCGGAGCGCAGGCTTGGCCGCGGCCGAGTAGTTGCCCCAAACCACCGTGCTTGGGCTGGCTTTCAGTTGGTAGTCGGCGCCGTGAGCCGCGCTGGCACACAGCAGAACGGGAAGCAATCGCATAAGCGATTTTAGCGCGGCAGGCTGTCGATGGCTCGCAGCACCTCTTCCGGGCGCGCACGCACCTTCACGTCATCGGTCAGCTTCCTCCAGCGGATGGTTCCGCCGGCATCTACCAAATATTCGGCTGGCCGCGCGATATCGCGTCCCCCCTCGCCGCCCTGGGCATGCAGCACGCCGAACTGGCGAATCACGCCGGCCTGCGGATCCGAGAGCAGATCGAACGTGTATCCCTGGGACTTCGAGAGCTTCCGCGACTCCTCGCTGGAGTCCACGCTAATGGCTTCGATCGCCACGCCGCGTTGGCGAAACTCGCTCAGGCGCCGCTCAAAACTCCGCAACTCGGAGTTGCAGAAAGGTCACCAGTATCCCCTGTAGAAGATCAGCAGGACGGCGCGGTGGTTCTTGAGGAGCTCCGGCTGCGATATCGGCTTCCCATCGGCGTTTGGCAGCGTAAACATCGGCGCAGGCTGCCCCACGCGCAAGGCGCCGCCAGAAATCGGCAGGTCTTTGGCGGCATAGAAAACTCCGTAGCAGAAGAAGCCGGCCATCAGCAGGCTGAGGGCGGCGAGAATGGCGCCGCTGACCTTGCCTCGATAGACTTCCGGCTCCCGATGCGCCCGTCCGAGGCCGATGCCAATCATCCCGCCCCCAAGCAGGAAGAGGAAAAGATTAACCCAGGGAACGTCACGGGTCGATGGAAAGAGAGCGAACAGAGGAATGTAACTCAGAAGGCCTACGAGGACAATGGCAAACCCCGCCCCGACCAGAATGTTGCGCCGCCGTTTCATGATCGCCTCAACACGGTTTTGCCTTCGACACAGCCGTCCGGATGAATTCGGTAATTCCCTGAGAACCTATAAGCCTTGAGACGCTGCATCTTGCTTTCGAAATCTCCTCCCGTCTTCATTAATCGCTGCCGCTCCCGGCATGAAAGCCTGAAGCCCATCCTATACCCCAAGGCGCTGGGGTACAACCCGGTTAGTGGAC
>Ga0209067_10002747_pt1 | contig 10370 bp, 5 predicted proteins | sample ColStrG_CSR_2013_FD_187199 | JGI IMG/M metagenome (GOLD analysis project Ga0209067, IMG submission 187199) | Freshwater sediment microbial communities in response to fracking from Pennsylvania, USA - Cold Stream Run_MetaG_CSR_2013 (SPAdes)... | ecosystem: Environmental > Aquatic > Freshwater >... | reverse complement strand
CGCACCAAGTGATAATGCCGCGCACAATATTTGATCGGGCGGTTACTGGCTTCACCTGCCCCCCCTTGTTTTGCTGGGCGCCAGTTTCTTGAGCTTTTCAGTACCAAGGTGCTTGATTACCTTGTGCACATCCGAGAGGCGGAATAGAACCAGCCTCCTTGCGTTGGTCGAGGGGCCAATCAGTCCACTTTCTATGATGCGGTCAACCAAGTCATATCCGCCCAAAATCGACGGAAGATCTTTGCGATGGATCTGAGGACCGAATTTTTCAAAGAGAGACGCTAAAATCACGCTTTCGAAGTGAGGCATCAACGCATACTTTGGAATGTCAGCATCCAAAAGTGACAGCTCCCAGGCAGCTACCTCTGCCGTTCGGTAGAGGGTGGTGTTGATACCCGGCCGGCACAGTGGAGATAGGCCGTATTTTTGAAGCTGATACAAACTGATGTGATGAGTTTTCAGCTTTTCCAAAACCTGATTCTGTCGAAGACAGAGACTGGGCGCAGACCAGAGGCGCGAGCACACTGAGCGCCATGCAGCTTCAAGGGTTGGAGTAAAGTAAGACATACTCCGAAGTCCCTCGGGGAAAAGAGCCAGATAGTCGGGCCGCGGAGCGGCTTCAGGCGCTTTTTGGGCAGTCGGGGAAGCCAATACAACTGGAACAGCTACAGGTGCAGAGTGCGGGGGAGCATGGGACAAATCATCCAGAAGCCACGGCAAGGCCGGACTGCTCGCTTTTGAATATTTGTTGTTCGCCACATACAGATTTTGAAGAAAATCAGCATTTTTGTGGTTCGGGTGAGAACATTTTTTGATAATCGCCTGCGCAATACTTCGCAAGACTCTTAACACAAAGAAGATACAACAATTATCAATTCCTTAAATATTTTTAGCCAACCCACAAAAAAGGGGGGTGTCCGTAGTTGAAATACACAAACACTGCCTGCGAGCTATTGCGCGGCTAAGTTTGTCCAAATTTATTTGAATTGCCTAAGAAGTAGCGGCGTCTATTCAGATAATTCAGAGCTTAGATCTTGTTCCCTAGATGCATGGTTGCGGGATTGTCTGATTACGGATGAGTAATCTTCAATCCCTGTTACAGCCAAACCATCTTTGGTGTGAGATTTAGGCACTAAAAAACCAACACTTCATCCAAGGAGTTTATGAAAACCTATTCGTCTGCCGAGCAGGCGGATCTTGTGGCCATTATTGCCACCAAGAACCGTCCTCAATTATTGTTCCAACGTGCCCTTAAGTCGATTCTGCTGCAAACCTGCCAGCCGGGTCGCATCATTGTTGTAGAAGACAGGCGGGGTGAAAATCCGCCATCCTTAATCCAGCCCTACCTAAGTAAACATTATCCATCGGTTGAACACTTGATCAATCGACGTGTACCAGGCCTTTCTGGGACACTAAACACAGGGCTGGACCAGTGTTATCGTCGCACCATAGGCAAGAGAGACCTTCTGGTAGCAGTTCTGGATGACGATGACTCTTGGGAGCCCAACCATCTCCAAGTGTGTCTGGATACTGCACGAAAAAATAACGCTAACATGGTTGTCTCAGGTCTTATACGCCATGAAAACTTGGTTGGAGCAGGCACACCTCAACCCATACCTCAATTCTTGGATCGCCGAAAACTCTTTATTGGCGGGCAGAACATACAAGGGTCCAATCTGTTCGTCAGCCTCAAGATGTTGTTAGAAGCGGGAGTTTTCGATGAAGGTTTGATGAGTTGCACAGACCGTGATCTGTGCCTGCGTCTAGCAGAGTTGCCCGAACTATGTTACGCCACTACTAATACGCATACTGTACACCACTATGCAGACCCTCGCACAGACAGGCTGACAACGCCAGGCTCAGAACCCAAAATTAAAGGGTTACACGCCTTCTTTGGAAAATACTCTCATCAATTTGATGGAGAGGCAAAGCAACAGGCCCAACAAAGAGCTAGAGAATTATTTGCATGGACACCTTTGAAAAAGTCCACCCATGTCGAATTGGTGCCCCTGCCGGTGATTCAAACCGGCGGAAAACTTCGATTGTTATGCGGTTTTGTAACTGACTCTACCGCACCTCAGCATGTCACAGAACTACTTGAGGATTTACTACAACTGACGATCCATACTCAGGTAGAGGACTTAGAAGTTGTCATTGTCGAGAACGGTCCTATTGGAGTGGACAAGCCCAGAACTCTAGGTCATCTAGTCTCCCAGTTCAAAGACAGAGGCCTAAAGGCTAACCTTATATCAATCGAGCAAATAAAGGCTGACTGGGCCAAGGGTCCAATTATTGATATTCCGGATCCTGCAAAACGCAGGCTTGAAATTGCCATATCCCGCACCGTGCTGAACATGTACTTGCTTAAGCAATGTCAAAACCATCCCCAAACTGCGATTTGGGTTTTGGATGATGACAAACGCCTGTGTTCACGCGCGATGATCGACGGTCGAATCGAATATCTGCCTTCTCCACGGATCGATGAACTACTTGCCCTGAAAGGTATGGGGGTGGATGCTGTAATTGGCCAAGACACAGATGCAGCTCCGCTGCCTTTTGTTGCCACCATACGTCTCCAGCTTTTGGACTTAAAACACTTCCTTACGAGGATAGCCAATGGCTTGCCGGAAGATGTTTATGCTTTGGGGCACCGTTCTCCATTCAGTGCCAGCAACCCAAATCCTGATAGTTATTACGACCTGGCGAGGTCAACCATCCATCTTGAGACTCCTCAAGATCTCCCTCCAGAATATAACAACAAATCCTACAAAACGATTCTGTCCGAACTGGCCGAGCGAGTTAGCCGCCTGATGGCAGGAGAGAATATATTTCGTCCTTTGACATTATCGACGCGAGAACTTGCTCTTGATTCAGCCTCTCCATCAGCACAGAGGGGAGGATCTACGATCTTTTTTAATCAAAGGCTTCTGGCGACCTTTCCACACACACTATCACGAATCGGAGAAAACTTTGTGCGCCGTTCTGACATGGTTGTGACAACCCTGATGAACAATCATTTGGGAGCCCATATAGTCATGCATTCTTCTGCATCCGTGCGTCACAACCGAGCATGGACATCTGAATCTGCCGCTAATGATGAGGTCATTTCAGCCGATGTCTTAGGATATGCCTTTTCCAGGGCTATTGCCGAACTCATGAATGCCAGAGGGGGTAAAAAAATGGGGGAAGCACTAATAAATTGGAGCGCAGAAGAGCTGGAACGAGGGGCAGAACTTACTCGAAAATATACCGAGGAACGACTGGCCGCCTTCTGTATGGGGGCGGCTCGCATTCGAGGCCTTTGCAAAGCAATAAACGGAATCGTCGAAGATCCTACTTGGACCGCCTCAACTTGGAGTGATCCAATGTGCAGAAAGGCATTCACACAGATTCGTAACCATGTGCTCCACATTCTTGATGAGTTCTCAGAAGAAAAGATCAAAAGCACCTCTGAGCAAATTTATAAGCGGATAAACCGAGACCTAGTCCGACAGGCGCTTATGTCTATGGACGGCTTAGTGGATGAATACAGGCGTGCCTGCGCCAGCGTCAGCCTGCCTCGGCCAATTAATGCCAACGTTCGAGAAAAGCTTGCCCTTAGCAAACTATCTTTGTGTGGCGTAAACCCCTCTAACCTTCGGCTGCTTGGCGCAGGAGGAGAGGGCATCGTGTTTACTGACGGAGTCAGTGTGTACAAGGTCTTTGATTTGCTTAAGCATAGGCCAGGACACAACACCCAAGCTACCTTGCAAAAGTTTTTGGAAATCCCAGCTGGATTTCGGCACATTTACCAGTTGCAGGAAATTAGGGATTTGGATGGATGTCTCATGGTTCGCTATCCCTATGAGAATAGCCAACCTTATACTGGTGGACATGGTCAGGATCTTGTGAGCTTGGTGAGGGAGTGCAAGAAGCTGGGGATTACATTCCGCAACATGCACCCCAAAAATCTGCGTGTTACAGCTACCGGATTGAAACTCATTGATTATGGTTCCGATATCAGACCTTACAACGATGAGGATTTCCGATCTATGGCTCAAAGAGCATGGTTTACTTGGAGATGGCACCACCGAAAAGATCTTGATTCTTTAATGCGCAGGGCTTTGGTGGATCAGAGTTTGCCTGAATTGAGCGGTTTTGAGAGATTTTGGCAGGCTGTAACAGATGACCGTCCCGTAGCCACGGAAATCGTGGATAATATAGTTGAGCCCTACCTTGTTCAAGAGAGGGTGAATAAAATATTGGATTACGGGTTTGGTAAAAAGGCCTGGACCTCCCGGAATCTTGCACTCAAGGGCAAAGAGGTTGTGGGCTATGATCCAGATGGAAATCTGAGCCACCGCTGGGCTTTATTGCCTGAGCAAACACCGTGTCCAAAACTCACTAACAGCAGAACAGCGGCCTTGGAGGCGGGGCCTTATGATGCTGTTGTATGCTCTTTGGTGCTCTGTGAAATGGATGACGGATCGAAGTATGAGGAAGCACTTGGTGATTTGCGCTCAGCCTGCAAGGACAACGGGCAAATCATCATTACAGTTTGCAATCCACTTTCACTCCACAGTGGCCCCACCGAGTTACATCATGTGCGTGAGATTCCTGAAGAAAAAACGTATGAGGATTGTTTCTGGTATTGGGAGAGCGCCTTGGGCAGCGATAGGCGACGCGAATTCCACCGACCTCTAGCACGTTTGGAAAGGGATCTTCTCAGGCACGGCATTTCTGTAGAAGAGAGAGTGGCAAGTCGTGCTATTGAGACTGACAGATTTGAACCTACTTCAGACTTTCTGACTTTGGTTTGTAAGCCCATTCACTTGTCTGATTCTAGCCGCAAGATCTCACTTTTAATCAAGACATGTGCTATGGAAGCTGAAACCCTTGAGCGTCAGGTTGTTCACTTGCTAAGCCAGCTGGAGGGCCCTGCGACATTTTTTGAGAGGCTACTTGTAGTTGACTCTTTGCAGAGCGGTTTTTTACGTCAGCACAATAAAGGTGACTACAATTCCTTATTGGAATCAGCCAACCGACTACTGAAACAAGGAGTAATTGACCGGATCATAACAGTACCCGCCCCAGGTTCTGAGGCATCCAGAATTAATCAGGATTGGTTTGGGGAGAGCTGCACCTGCACTCATAGCGCTATAGGCGCACCCTTGTCTGCACCTCTATATGGGTTTGAGTGCTCTAGGGGCAGCTATATACTTCAGGTCGATTCAGATCTCCTCATTCACCGCTCAGAACGATTGCATGATTACCTGCTGGAGATGATCAACCTTTTAGAACAGAATCCTGCTGCAATAACAGTAGCACTCCCCATCGTCAGCTCACAGGCCACTGAATACACTTCACATAACGGTGACAAGCCATGGAGAGTTGAGGCACGCGCCTGTCTTTTTCATAAGGAAAGACTTTTCAATGCGCGTCCCTTCAACAACCCTCAGGATGTAGAACGACTTAGTCTAGGGTGGCATCGAGCATTAGACGTTTCCGCCCAGGAAGGGCAAATCTTGTCGTTAAGGGGATCCTCCAAAGGAGTGGGCTTTATTCATCCGCCAAATGAATTCAAAAGCAACAGGTCCGAATGGATGCTCATGCTTGATCTTGTTGAAAAGAATCCTGTGCCTCCACAACAGTTTGGACAAGTAAACCTTGTTGGAACTTGTTTGTCATGGCTCCCACAAGAGAGAAATGAAAGATTTGTATTTCTGATCACCGGTCGCAACACCCCCCCGGAACGAGCCAGACGCTGTATTGATTCTGTGCTGGCTCAATCTCGAAAAGATTGGGGCGTGGTCATAGTTGATGACGCGTCTAGTAGCTCTTCGCGTACAGCCCTGAAGCTCATGGCGTCTGAACTTGGTGCAAAATGCACCTTGGTTCAACCCAGAGAAAGGCTTGGTCAAATGGCGAATATGTGTTTGGCCATACGCCATATTTGTGAAAATACCGACAGTATTATCATTACTCTGGACTTAGATGATGAACTCTTGGGAACAGGCGTATTAGATCGTCTGAATTTTGAGTATGAGCAGGGATGCGATTGTACAATAGGATCCATGCTTCGAACGGACAAAGACGTTCATTACTGCGTCCAACTAGAGAACCCACGAGAATCACGTGGTGGTAACGTTTGGCTGCATTTGCGTTCTTTTAGAAAATATTTATTCGACTCCATTCCTGACCATGAGCTTCGTATAGATGGCTGCTACCCCAATTTGGCAGTGGACTGGGCTTTCATGCTTCCAATTGTTGAGATGGCCTCAAAACCTGTGTGGATTAAGGATCCGCTCTATTTATACGAACCTTCCGGCTTGGGTAAGGGCGATCAGAAAGCTCTTCGAGAATGCGAAATTGCGGCCATTGTAAGCAAGCGCAGTTTCAAAAAACGGCCACCAGCTTACAATCTTCAAGAGGTTTTCAGACATCCTGATATCACAGCCGAAAAACCCGCTCTTATTTCCAAATTATGAAAAACCCAATCATTTCGGAGAACTCGAAGCGACGTCGTTTAATTGCCGTCATTGGAGACGCAAAAGTCGAACTCGGATCGAACAAGGACTTACTTGCCGAGGAAATTGGTTGCCTTTTGATCGATGCAGGATTCCGTCTGTTGACAGGCGGTTTGTCTGGAGTAATGGAGTCAGCATCTCGTGGGGCACGGAACTCTAAATCATACCGAGAAGGAGATATTGTGGGAGTTCTTCCTGGTCACAACCCAACCGAGGCCAACAGCTACGTGGATATCGTAATAGCTACCGGCCTTGATCATTTAAGAAATTCGATTGTTGTGCATTCCGATGCTGTTATTGCCATCGGAGGAGGTGCTGGGACTCTTTCAGAGCTTAGCTTAGCTTGGATTTACAAAAGGTTAATTGTCGCTCTTAGGGTTGATGGCTGGAGCGGTAAACTCTCGGACACAAAGATAGACCACAGGCAACGCTATCCGACAATACCCGAAGACAGGGTGTATGGGGCTGATACAGCAATTGAGGTTTTAGCCCATATTCAGGATAAATTATCCATTTATCATTCTTCTTACGAAGGGATCAATCGCGGACTGTAGTGAAGTTGCGCCTGATCGTTCGAAAAACTCCCATATTTCCAGTCCTGCCGTTAGCGGTGCGCTCTTATAGAAGCGCAGAAATCCGGCTATATCTACATGTTCCACTTTTCCGTGAGGCACTACCTGGCCATGCAGTCAGCCAGCCAAGATACCCGACGGTGCTCGAAAGACTTAAAAAAGGCTGCCTAACGAAGAAGCGCGGAGGGATACGGCAAAATCACTCCTTGAGCTTGGGCATCTCATCGTACTCACGTCCGTTCAATAGTCTTCCGGTAAGCTCTTTTCTGACCCCACCCCATTGTTTAAAAAAGAAGGGCGTACGAGTTTCCTGGCACTTTGTGTGGATTTCATGAACCCACTGTGGGTTCATAGGTCGGGCACCCGGCCCAGACTCACCCCCAACGATGACCCAGTCGATAACGGTAAGATTGAGGTCAGACAACGGGCCAATCAAAGGTTCACAAGAAAGAAATCGTACGGAGGCTGGCACTTGGCGCAGATGTTCAACCCGTGCCAATGCATTGTTGTCTTCAACGCTAACCCCCATCCAGACATTCTGGGGCCAAACCAGCTTTGGGGCCAGTTGAGCCAGGCGAGCCGAACGTTTGGTGAGCACTTGAAATGTGTGAAGTTGTGCCGCTCCCATGGTTTCGAATACTTTTTGGATAAAATCATCCGGCACGTCTTTGTGGAAGAGGTCGCTCATGCTATTGACAAAAATTAGCTTTGGTGTTTTCCATTTATTTGGAAGTGCAAGTTGTGCCTCGTGCAGTGTGACCTTGAATCCATTCTGATAGCGGGGGTTGTGCATGCGCTTAAGTCTAAGCGCAAGTCGTTCTGCGTAGCAGAATTTACAACCGGAGCTTATTTTGTCGCAACCAGTTACCGGATTCCAAGTAGCCTGCGTCCATTGGATGTGTGTTTTTTCTGCCATATTTACTGTTTAATTCGGCTCTACTTGAAGCCACCGCTGCTTTGCTAAAACCCGCGTAGTTAGACATTTCATACTACGGCATTTCCTTTAACTGTTTTCCCGTTTGCAATACGAATCCAGAATTCGCCGGTTTTGAGCAGTGCCAAATCAGAGGCTCGCAGTTTGGGCGTATTGTTGTTTTGACTCCGAGGTTTGTAACGTCCTGGCTTCAAAAGTAGTGGCGGAGCAATACACGTAGATTCATTTTCTTCTCCAGCCGCTTTCAACCCCATGATGAATTCGGCGTGCTGAGCTGTGTTGTGGCAAATGTTGGCTAGAAATATTTGATTAGCAAACAGTGCAATGAGTTTTGCTGCGTTCGCACCGTTGCTAAAAACCGAATGAACCGAGGCTAGATTCTGAGTCGCCGCGATGTATCCAGCCTTAAAGCCGCGGAGACGATCCAAAGCTTGCACCTCACCCGTGGAAGCATCCGGTGAAACGTATGCTTGAAACTCATCCGCGATGACGAACACAGGTCGCACTTGGTTTATGGGTCTCCATGAATCATTTTCAGTAACTTCAAGAACGTCGCGGGACAAAAGTCCGGCAAATAAGTGCTCCTTCAGTGCCAGCAAGAGAGGAGTGATTGAACCGCCATATGCTGCTGAACTACATCCCACCACGACGATTTTTCCAGAATCAATTACATCCAACGGATCGATGTTCGGGATATCGGCTTTTGGTTGAACCAGCTCCTTGAGCGGATTTTGTCCCCAGAAATAAATCAGATTCTGCACGGATGAGGTTACGCAGGGCTTTGTCGAAAGATCCGGTAAGTCCAGATAGGATTCAAGCGAAGCCATGTCAACAGCGCTGAGTCGTATTTTCTTTCCGATAAGCCACTGTCTGGCGTCAGAAAAGCTCGAGAATTTGATAATTCTATTGAATGCGTTATTTAAAGCGCCGAAGTGAATTTCTTCTTCAGGAGGACATAGCGCACGCGCAAGGGCTAGTGTTGCACTCAATAAGCCGCGCATCGCGCTAAACCAAAACAGGTCGTCACTCCCAGGGCGGGACGAGCTTCGGTCCCTGTTGGAGCCAAACGATATAATCTTTTCTACAGTTTCTGGTGGTGTAAGAAACGGACTTGAAAGCGGGTTGTAGTACGCGCTTCCTGGCCTTAAAACGATCAAATCTTTTTCACGTTCCGTGCCCTTCAACAGTGTCTGAATGTGCTCTGCCAATTCATTTTTGGGATCTGCAATGAACATGCCTGCCTTGGTGGCCTGATCTATCCCGGTTACTCGTAAAATCTCACTCAGTAGCGGAAGTAAAATACAACGTGTTTTGCCTGAGCCCGGCAATCCTGTAACCAAAAGACCCCGAAAAAGATATTCTAGTGGGAATTTGATTCCTGAGATTGATATTTGTTTATCAGGAAAAATAAGATACGGATCTTCCTGTTTGCTTTTTGACCTCTTCACTTTGCGCAGTCTTTGAATGTTTCATTTTTCCACAATGCACACGCATTACATGCGGTACATTCACACTTGTGCTCCCGCTCGGCTTCGGACAGCCACTCATAAACCTGTGGATCATTGGTTTTTTCTAATTCTGTAATTAACGTTGCAACCCAAACATTGGGCCACTGCTCCACAACAAACTCGCGCAATCCATCCAAATCAGCCGCACTATAGTACTGATAAGAGCAACAAGGGTCTTGTAACAAGGTTGTCTTGAGATCTTCAGTTAAAACAATACTCAAATCTTTCTCACTATTGCGTTGAAGAATCATTGTGGCCAGTAGTGCGGCCGACGGATTTCTATGCGTCCGAACGACCCATTTCTTTACAAGTTCGTGTCCAGGCACGGCCCCAATACAACAAGCAGCTGCGTGTGAATCAAAAGCGGCTGCATCAACCATTGTTTTCCATGCCACGCGAGCGGCGGCATGAGTGGAGCAGTTGCGGTATATTACGACCGGGTAATACTCAGGGTGTTTTTCCCAGACTGCCTTTGCTTCTTCATCTTTGACGAAATCTTGCAGAGTTGGGTTGGTAACAATATCCAAGGCCAACTCCGGATCATTTAATGCAACTGACACCAGCTCACCCATATTTTCAGGCCATACGCCGGATGCTGCGGCCACATAGGAGGCCTCCGGGCTCTTTTTAATGGTGCACAGTATGGCTTCCTTGTTGCGTTTGAGCCATGTGCTTCCTCTGATGGCATAAGCTAATAGAGCGTTGGCCAATCCACTTTTCCCAGTCTTGGGAGTTAGATTGCCAGAGATAACGTTCTCCAAGTTCTCGAGCTCCTGCAAAAAAGCTTTCTGGTTTTCGTCAAACTGAATATATCCATTAACTACTTCATTCAACTCGACAGGTGTTAAAC
>Ga0209067_10002746_pt1 | contig 10373 bp, 9 predicted proteins | sample ColStrG_CSR_2013_FD_187199 | JGI IMG/M metagenome (GOLD analysis project Ga0209067, IMG submission 187199) | Freshwater sediment microbial communities in response to fracking from Pennsylvania, USA - Cold Stream Run_MetaG_CSR_2013 (SPAdes)... | ecosystem: Environmental > Aquatic > Freshwater >... | reverse complement strand
GTCCGGCCGAGGACGTCGGACGTTCCAGGTTCGAGGAACGAACAGGTCGTTGGGGAAATCGAAGGCCTCGGTCTGGACGTCTTCGGGTAGGGCCAGGGTCACCGCCCCGGTCTCGGCCGGATCAGTGAGCACCCGCATGGCGTGAAGGAGGGCCTGGGGAAGCTGTTCGGGACGCCACACGCGGTCGAAGTACCTCGACACCGGGCGCAGGCAGTCGTTGACCGAGATGTCGAGCGACGTGGGATCCTCGAGTTCCTGCAACACCGGATTGGCGCGGCGTGTGGCGAAGACGTCGCCGGGTAACAACAGGACCGGGATCCGATTGGTGGTGGCCACCGCCGCTCCCGTCACCATATTCGTCGCACCGGGCCCGACCGATGTCGTGCACGCGAAGGCGCGCAGGCGATCGGACATCCTCGCGAAGCCGACGGCACTGTGCACCATCGCCTGTTCGTTGCGCACCAAGTAGTAGCGAAGATCGTCGTCGTTCTCTAGGAGTGCCTGTCCGAGTCCGGCCACGTTGCCGTGTCCGAAGATGCCAAAGCAGCCGGCGAAGAATCTTCGGCTCTCGCCGTCGCGCTCGACGTACTGGACCGATAAGAATCGCACGAGTGCCTGGGCGACGGTCAAGTTCATTCTCTACCTCGATGTGACGTCAGGGGAAGGCGTGGGTCAATATCTTGCAACCTCCACGAATCACGGATCCACGCGTGAGTCGGGTCATCACAGAATGCCATGGTGCGCGTCGCTGCGTCGCCCGCCAGGACGTTGAGGAAATAGAGGTCGTAGCCGGGGGCGGCCATGGTCGGTCCGTGGTAACCGAAGGGAATGCAGATCGTGTCGCCGCTCGACACCTCGGCGAGGACGTCGATCTGGCGGTCGGGACCCGAGGAGTACACGCGTTGATAGCCTCCGGGTCCGGCGGCGCCGGACGCCGAGCCCCCGTCGATCTCGAAGTAGTAGATCTCCTCGAGCTTCGCCTCGCCCACCCGCTCCTCGTCGTGCTTGTGCGGGGGATAGGACGACCAGTTACCCCCGGGGGTCAGCACCTCGACGGCGATGAGCCGATCGGTCTCGAACCCGTCGGGCGACGCGAAGTTGTTGCACTGGCGACTGGCTCGACCGGCTCCGCGGATCTCGACCGGTACCTCCTCAGCGCGTCCGTACCGCGCGGGCAGGGCGCGACGCGCGGCCGCACCAGGCAGCGCGAATCGTCCACCCGCCGGGCTGACGATCGTGACGATCGCGTCACGCGGCACGTAGGCGAAGTCGCTGACGCGCGCGAACACGTTCTCGCGGCCCCGCAGTTCGAAGTGATTCTCGGCGCACACGACCGTGCAGCTCCCCGACAGTGGTAGGACGATCCACTCCGTGTCACAGGTCTCGAACGTGAAGCTCTGACCAGCGGCGAGTTGCAGGACCTTGAGCGAGGAGTACCGCCATTGCGCCGAATCTGGTGTGATATCCACGAACGTCCCGTCAGGCCGCGCGGTGAGCGCTGGCTGATAGAACCTGTCCCTCATAGCAAGCTGGCGGCCGTCTTGACCGCTCCTTCGACGTCGTCGTCACGCGGGTAGAGCAGATTGCGTCCGACCGCCAGGCCGCGTACTCCGGGCAGACTGAGCGCATCCTGCCACGAGCGATACATCTCGTCGGGACGATCACTCTGATCGCCGCCTAAGAGAACGAGGGGCAGGGTCGATGCCTCCGCCACTCGTGCCATGTCGTCCACGACGGGGATCTTGAGCCAGGTGTAGGCCGAGGTCGCCCCCAGCGCCGACGCGATGGCCATCGACTGGATCACGGCGTCGCTCGTCAAGACGTTGCTCGAACGCGAGCCAGCGGTCACGTTGAGGAACGGCTCCACCATTGCGACCTTACGGGCTGACGCCAGCTGCGTCACGGCGTCCGCGCACGCCGACAGGGTCGAAACGGTACCCGCGTCGTCGAAATTGATCCGCATCAACATCTTGCCGCCGTCGAGGCCCGACTCCACGATGGAAGTCGTCGTGTAGCCCGTGAACCGGTCATCGAGTTCAAAGACGGCGCCGGGTAGGCCACCGCGATTCATCGAACCAAAGACGAGTTTCCCCTCGAGTGCACCGAGCAAAAGGAGGTCTTCGACGATGTCGGGTGTGGCGAGCACGCCGTCGACCCGCGGATTAGCCAGCGCGACGCAGAGCCGCTCCAACAGGTCGTAGCGGCTCTGCATGGCGCGCGGATCGCTGCCGACGACGAGCATTCCCCTGGCACTGTGATCAGCGGCGATGATCAACAACTTCTCACTGGCACCGAGCGGGTTGTGGCGCTGGCGAGATGCAGCCGCCAGACCGATCGCTTCGGGTCGGACAAATCGAGTATCGGTGAGGAGGGTGCGCTGCTGCAGGTTCACGAGTGTTCCCTTTCGAGCAAGTCTTCGATTTCCTTCATGGTGGGCATCGCCTCGGAGCACGACAGCCGCGAAGCGACGATCGCCCCGGCGGCGTTGGCCACGTCGACAGCGGTTCGAAGAGGCCAGTCGTTGAGGACACCATGGCATAGCGCCCCGCCGAACGCGTCGCCCGCACCCAGCCCGTTGACGACCTCCACCTCGACCGGTGACGCGAGGACCCGCTCGTCGCGGGTTTTGGCGAGCACCCCCTCGGGTCCCATCTTCACCACGGCAAGGGTGCAGCCGAGTTCCAAGAGCCGATCAGCGGCGAGGTCGGGTTCGCGTGTGTCGACACAGACCTCCACTTCGTCGAGGTTCCCGACGGCGATGCTCGCATGACTCACGGCGTCGCGCACGCAACTGCGGGCCTCCTCCAAGGACGACCAGAACACTGGTCGATAGTCGAGGTCAAGAACGGTGGGGTGGTGACGACCGCGAACTCGTAGCGCCGCCATGGTCGCACTTCGGCTGGGTTCGACACTGAGGCCGCTCACGGTTGCCCAAAAGAGCCTGGCGGCAGCGATCGCCTCCAGGTCGAGTTCGTCGGCGAAGATCTCCAAGTCGGGCGCCTTGGGCCGACGATAGAAGTAGATGGGGAAATGATCGGGAGGGAACGTCTCACAGAAAGTGACGGGGGTCTGAAAGCCCTGTACGTCGCTGACGTAGCGATCATCGACGCCGAAGTCTCGCAGTGCCGCGTGGACGTATGCCCCGAAGGGGTCAGGGCCCGTGCGCGAGATCAATGCGCTCGTGCGGCCAAGTCGAGATGCGGCGACAGCCACGTTGGCCGGACTCCCGCCGAGAAACTTGTCGAAGTGCTTGACGTCCACGAGGCTGCCGTGCGTGGTGGGGTAGAAGTCGACCCCACACCGACCCATGGTGATCACGTCGAAGACTCGAGTCGAGGTGTCGTCCATCGCGCTCACCTGCTCGAAGGCCTCGCACGGCGGCGAGGGCCCGCCGTCACGAGAGCGCAGCGCAGCGCAAAACTACGAGCCGACGAAAAAAACGCTTGACCCGGAGGGTCGATGCGGCAAGAATCGAGACCACGCATATGTCCTAACAATAGCACTATGTAGATTGGACGGCAGCAGACTTTACTCCTCGTATGTCACCTAAGGAACGCAATGAACCCATCTTCCTCCCCGGCGTATAACCCCCTCGCCTCTATCATCCTGGACCGTGATAGTCCGGTGCCGTTGTACTTCCAATTGGCCCAACAGATCGAGAACGAGATTCACGTCGGGGGCCTTCGCACCGGTGATCGCCTGGAGAACGAAGTCAAGATCGCTGAGGATCTCGGTTTGTCGCGGCCCACGGTGCGTGCCGCATTCGGCTACCTCGTGGATAAGGGTCTCGTCCAACGCCGTCGAGGCCAGGGAACGACGGTCACCAAGGAGAAGGTGAGTCGCAACGTCAAGTTGACGAGTCTCTTCGATGACTTGGCGGTAGCCGGTAAGAAACCCTCGACTCGGGTGCTTCACAACGAGGTGATTCGACCATCAGACCTGGTCAAAGAGGTTCTAGGAATTCCCGACGGCCAGCTGGTGATCTATCTCGAACGCCTTCGCTTCGGTGACGGTGAGCCCATTGCCTTGCTACACAATTACATCCCCACGTCAATGGTGACGTTGAGTAGCGAAATGCTGGAGGAGCACGGTTTCTACGAACTCTTGAAGGCAGCTGGCATCTTCCCTGACCACGCCACTCAAAGGATCTCGGCCAAGAACTCGTCGGCCGTTGAGGCCCGCTTCTTCGACGAGCCCAAGGGGACTGCGCTCTTGACGATGGAACGCACGACGTACGACGAACGAGGCCGGGCCATCGAGTTCGCCCAACACGTCTACCGCGCGTCGCGCTACGCCCTGATCAGCACGGTGACTGCCGAAGGGGAGATCCAGAGCCATCCTTTGTAAGGTCGAATGATAGTAGTTGTTGACATTACGTCACACAGGGGTTACTGTGGCCCGAAGTGCCAGCGGGTGGCGTTCCACGTGAACCGGCGACACCCGCGGTGCGATGACGTTCTTTCAGGTTGTGCGTGAAGCAATGGGAGTAGCAGTGGGGACACGACGAAATTGCGGGCTCAATGAATCCGTGCACCGCGATGGGCACGTGAAGGCGACGGGCCTCGGGCTGGAGCCAGAGGCGTGAACGAGATCCGCTTCGATCACGTGTGGAAGCTCTTCGACGGCAACGTCGTCGTATCGGACCTGACCCTCGATATTCATGAGGGCGAGTTCCTCGTGCTCGTCGGCCCCTCGGGCTGTGGCAAGACGACGTCGCTGCGTATGCTCGCGGGTCTCGAGAGGCCGAGCCACGGGCGTATCTGGATGGGTGAACGCGACGTCACCGACCTCCCCACTGGTCAGCGCGACATCTCGATGGTCTTCCAGAGCTACGCCTTGTACCCCAACATGACCGTGAAGAAGAACCTGTCCTTCGGCCCGAAGGTTCGAAAGGAGCCTCGCCAAACGCTCGACCAGCGCATCAACGACGTCGCCGACCTGTTGGGCATCCGTCACCTGCTCGACCGTTCCCCGGCCCAGCTCTCGGGGGGCCAGCGCCAACGCGTCGCGCTAGGACGCGCCCTCATCCGTGAACCCCAGGTCTTCTTGATGGACGAGCCACTGTCGAACTTGGATGCCGCCCTGCGGGTTCAAATGCGCGCGGAACTCATCCGCCTCCATAATCGCCTCGAGAGTACGACGACCGTCTACGTGACCCACGACCAGGTGGAGGCCCTCACGATGGGCGACCGCGTCGCGGTGTTGAAAGATGGGCTGTTGCTGCAGGTGGACAGTGCCAACGACCTCTACGAGTATCCCGAGACCGTCTTCGTCGGCGAGTTCATCGGCTCACCCAAGATGAACGTCGTCCCGGGTACGCTGCACGTCGGTTCGGACTCCGCGACGGTGTCGTGTATGGGGGTGACGACGGCCCTGTCCGCCCAGTTGTCGGGACGATTGGGGGACGAGGTCACCAGTGGCCCCGTGTTGGTGGGGGTGCGACCACACGACTTGCACCTTGCCGGTGAGAGGCCCGATGAGAGTGGAGCCATTGGCGGCCTGATCGACATCACCGAGCACACTGGCACTGAAGTGTTCGCGACCATCGACCTTCCCGATCTGAAGGTCATCGCTCGCCTGGCGCGCAGTCCCTTGCCTCAGCACGGACAAGTGGTGCAATTGGCCTTTAACCCTGAGAGGATCCTGCTGTTCGATCCCGAGTCGAAGAGAAGCCTGTTGGGTCGTGAATCGAAGCGCGAAAAGGTCAGCGTCGGGTAGGGAAAGGCTGCCTGGTTGTGAGGGTTGTCAAGTTCTTGGTGCAGTTGAAAAGGGAGAGAAAATGAACATAGTTAGGAAGTTGAAGAGATCAACGGTAAACAAATTGGTCACCGGCACGGCCGTCATGGCGTTGGCCGCTGGTTCCACCGTCGTGATCGGCGGCACGGGCGCGGTTGCCGCGAGCAAAGTGACCATCTCGGTCGCGTATGCCGCCGACACGACCTTCGACACCACGCCGTTGGGGCTGACGTGGTGGACTCAGGTGAAGAAGGAGTTCCAGGCGAAGTATCCCAACGTGACGGTCAACCTGATCGCGATCCACGGCGGGGAGCCCGACTTCCTGACCAAGATCGCGCTGTTGTACCACAACAGCTCGACGGCACCCACCTTGACGCAGTTCCCCTCTACGGAGATCGCCCTCTACCAGTCGTCGGGGTATCTGATGTCGATGAGCTCGCTCCTGAAGGGTTCCTCGTGGTTCGCCCAGTACCCGACGGTCATCAAGAATGAGGGCAACATCGGTGGACAGATCTACGCGGTGAGTGCCGGTGAGAACAACAACGGTATTTACTACGACAAGGCGATCCTTCAGAAGGCGGGCATCAAGTTGCCGTGGCAGCCCAAGAATTGGAACGACATCATCACTGCCGCCCAGGCGATCAAGAAGGCGGAACCCAAGGTGATCCCGCTCTGGCTCAACGCGGGTACCGCGGCGGGTCCCAACGGGGCGGGATACGGCATCTTGAACCTGTTGGCCGGTTCGTCGAACCCGACGATCGAGACCTCCTCGGGCAAGATGGTGGTGTCGTCGTCAGGCTTGCTGCAGGCGCTGAACTTCTACCACAGCGTCTTCGCTGACGGTTTGGGGGCGCCGACCGCGCAGCTGTTCAGCCCGAACAACGCGCCGAACATCCCGTCGACGGACTTCTACAAGGGGACCCTCGGTATCGCGGTGAGCGCTAACTTCATCGGCGGCAACTGGACCAAGCAGGTGAGCTTCCCGTACTGGGCGCAGGCCTCGACGGCCATGGGCGTCGCGGGACTGCCGACGTCGAGTGGCAAGGGCTACGCCTCGACCTTGTCGGGCTGGGACTACGGCATCTCGAGCCACGCCAGCGCGGCACAGGCGGCGGCGACGATGAACTTCCTCAACATCGCCCAGGACTCCACCAACCTCATCGACGCGGCCAACTGGGCCGGGTGGGTGCCGCCGGTGCAGTCGGACTGGACCGTGCCGCTGTACACCAACTTCGCCGCACCCTTCAACGAGGAGTTCGGCAAGTTGCTGCCCTACAGCACGGAGCTGCCGTCCAACTCCAACTACTCGGCGTGGGTCCAGGGCATCGAGCAGGCCTCGGGTCTCATCGCCCAGACACCCAAGACAACGGGTGCCCAGGCGATGGCCTCGATGAAGAGCTACGTGACTAACCAACTCGGACCGAGTGCGGTCACGACACTGCCGTAACGCAGTACCCCCAAGGAAGTAACCGCAGTTCCCCCAGGTGAGCACGTGAAGGGCCGGTGATGATGTCGACAGCAGTCGTAGACACCACCACCGGCCCTCGCGTCGCTGAACTGTGGAAGTCGCGTCAGGACAAGGAGCGCACTAAGTGGTCGAGCATCCTGCTCTTGACCCCCGCCCTCGGGCTACTAGTAGTGCTGTTCCTCATCCCGATGGGTTTCGCGGTGTACTTGGGACTCACCGATCTGACGTTGCTCGGGCCCACCTCGATCCATTGGGGCTTCACGGGCATGCAGAATCTCACCCGACTCAAGCAGGACACTGAGTTCTGGAGCTCGCTGTGGACGACGGGCTTCTTCATCGGTGGATCCATCGTGGGCGTGGTCTTCCTGGGATACGTCCTGGCGTCACTCCTCCAGCGCGCCACGACGTGGCTGCGCATCGTCGTAGGCGGAATCGTGGTGGTGTCGTGGATGATGCCCGCCGTCACGGCGGGCATGACGTGGTACGCCTCGACGACGGGCAACGGCACGTTCGCCACGCTGCTCGGTACACCCAACTCAAACTTCCTCGACGCCCAGCCCCTGTTGATCGTGACGCTCGCCAACATCTGGTCGATGACCGGATTCTGCATGCTGGTCATGGGCGCAGCCCTGCGCAACATACCGTCGGAGGCGATCGAGGCGGCGATGGTGGAGAACGCGTCGACGTGGCAGCGATTCCGCCTCATCGTGCTACCCCTCATGAGAGGCACGATCATCGCCGTGGTGCTCTTGACCGCGCTGTTGTCTTTGGCCAATTTCTCGCTGATCTACATCATGACCCAGGGCGGCCCGGGCACCGCCACGAACATCTTGCCCCTGTATTCGTACCAGCAGGCGTTCTCCTTCAACAACCTGGCCTACGGCGCCTTGATCGGCAACGTCATGGTGCTCATCGCCACGGTGTTCGGAGTCCTCTACGTGCGCATCGCGAGTCGATCGTGAAATCGAACGCGAACGCGGCTCCGGCGACGATGACGCTGTCGGACGGCACCGTGGTCGAACTACCGCCGGAGAACGCTCCGACCCAGAGCAATACGGTGCGAAAGATCACTGGTAACACCATTCTCGCTGGTCTTGGCCTGCTCTTCCTGGTACCGATGCTCTGGCTGATCCTCGCGTCCATCGACACCAACGCGACGTGGGCCATCGAATGGCCACATTTCTCATTGCGCAACTTCCAGGCAGTGCTTACGGGGTCCTTGCTGCACTCATTGTGGAACAGCGTCGTCCTCGCCTTCCTCTCGACGCTGATCGCGTCGGTCGCCGGCGTCTTCGCGGCGTATTCGTTCTCTCGACGCAAGATCCCCTTCAAGGGGGCGTTGCTTCTCTTCATCTTGTTCACCTCGGGCGTGCCCCTCACGATCATGGTCATCCCGGTGTATGAGATCTTCGCCCACTACGGATGGCTGAGCATCCTGCCCACCGCGGTGTTCTTGTCGGTCACGTCGCTGCCCTTCGAGGTCTACCTGATGAAGAACTTCATCGATGCGGTGCCCGAGGACCTCGAGGAGGCCGCGCGCATGGAGCAGGCCTCCACCCTGCAAGTCCTGTGGCGGGTCATCATCCCCCTCGCCATGCCCGGCATCGCTGCCGCGGCGATCTTCGGGTTCGTCAACGCGTGGGGTTCCTTCGTCGTGCCACTCATCTTGATCTCGAACGGCAGTCAGCAGCCGGCCCCGATCGCGCTCTACACCTTCTTGACGCTGCCCAAACCCGAGTTCGGCAACATCGCGGCCTATTCGTTGGTCTTCTGCGTCCCGGTGTTCATCCTCTACGCCGCGTCGTCACGACTCTTCCGAGAAGGATTCGTGCTGGGTGGAGGTGTGAAGGGATGATGGCATCGTCCACGCGGCCCCACGGCGAGCGCCCACTTCATCACCAGTCAGGAGCATGACGATGAGCACACGATTGAAGGTCGGCGTCGTCGGCACGGGGGTGATTGGTCAGGTGATGCACCTGCACTTCTTGCGCGAGATGAAGGACCGGTTCGACATCGTCGCGGTCTGTGACCTCTCGGTGTCCTCGGGTAGCGCCGCGGCCGAGGAATACGGCGTCGAGCGCGTCTACACCGACTGGCGCGAGATGATCTCTTCGCCATTGGACGCGGTGCTCGTCCTCACCTCGGGGAGCCATGCTCCGATCGCCATCGAGGCCGCCCGGGCCGGTCTTCACGTCTTCGTCGAGAAGCCCATGTGCTTCTCCACGGCCGAGGGCGCCGAGATGGTGAGCGAGGCCGCCAAGGCGGGCAAGGTGTTGATGGTGGGGTACCCCAAGCGCTACGACCCCGCCTTCAAACGATTCCAAGAGGAGGTGGCGCTCCTGTCGGGACCCAAGCTCCTACGGGTCACCACCACGGAATCGCCCTTCGTCCCCTACGTCAGTCACTACCCGATGGTGCTCGCCACTGACGTCGGCGCCGACGTCCTGGCACCCCTCGTGGCGGACTCCGAACGTCGCCTCGCCGCCGCGATCGGCACCAATGACGAACACCTGGTGAGTCAGTACTCCAACGTCCTCCTCGACACCCTGGTGCACGAGATCAACACCATTCGCGGGGTCCTCGGCGAACCGGACTGGCTGGATTTCGTCGAGATGCGACCGGGCGCGCTCAACGCCCACTTGAGTTTCGGCGACGTGTCGGCGGCGATCCACTGGGTCGACACGCCGGGCATGACGAGGTACTCGATGGAGTTCGTGATGATGGCCTCCGACGGGCGCGTCACCTTGTCGTTCCCATCGCCGTATCTGCGCAATGCGCCGACCGCCCTGTCGATCGAGGGCGGCGAGCCCGGTGAGACGACGTCGTGGCGCCGCGACGAAGTGACATCGTTCGAGAGCGGATTCAAGGAGGAACTCATCGCTTTCTACAACGCGGTCACCACTGGTGAAGCGCCGCCCACTGATGGGGCCGATTCGGTGCACGACATCGCGATGTGTCAGTCCATCATCCGGTTCCTCCAGACGCGACAGCCCATCGAGAAACCCACGCAGTACTAGTCCAACCCCCAACCAATAGAAAAAAAAGAGAAGGATCACCTGACATGAACATCACCGTTGGCAATGCCCCCATCAGTTATGGGGCGTTCGAACTCACCGTGGGTATCGACCCCAACGTTCCCGACGGCGTGGGCGTCTTGGACGAGGTCGCC
>Ga0209067_10002745_pt1 | contig 10373 bp, 5 predicted proteins | sample ColStrG_CSR_2013_FD_187199 | JGI IMG/M metagenome (GOLD analysis project Ga0209067, IMG submission 187199) | Freshwater sediment microbial communities in response to fracking from Pennsylvania, USA - Cold Stream Run_MetaG_CSR_2013 (SPAdes)... | ecosystem: Environmental > Aquatic > Freshwater >... | reverse complement strand
AACGGGGCCTTGAGCCCGACGGTGACGGCATGGATCCGACCCCCGACGTTGACGGCGTACGAACCGGTGCCGACGTGCTCGGCGGTCACCGGACCGCGGTCACGGTGCCAGACGTAGGCGAGGCCCACGCTGGTCCCGAGGGTGGCCGACCACGCCGCCGACGTCACCTGGCCGGCCGGCTGCCCGTCGCGCAGCAGGAGCTCGCCGCCCCACAGCATCGGGTCGGGGTCGTCCAGGCGGAACGAGACCAGCCGCCGCCGGGGGCCCTCGGCCACCACCCGCTCGACGGCCGCACGCCCGACGAAGTCGAGGTCGCCTCCGAGCTTGCAGGTGAACCGGAGCCCGGCCTCGACCGGGTTGTGGTCGGGGGTGAGCTCGGGCCCGAACGCCCGGTAGCCCTTGTCGAGCCGTAGCGAGTTGATCGTGTAGTAGCCGGCGTCCACCACGCCGAGATCCTCCCCCGCAGACACCAGGTCCTCGTAGACGCCCACCGCGAACTCCGCCGGCACGTAGAGCTCCCATCCGAGTTCGCCGACGTAGGTGATCCGGGTGGCCCGGACGGTGGAGTACCCGAGGTCGAGCTCCTGGCTGGTGGAGAACGGGAACGCCTCTTCGGCCAGGTCGGCCCGGGTCAGGCGCTGGAGCAGCTCCCGCGACCGGGGGCCCATCACCCCGTAGACGGCGTACGCCGACGACACGTCGGTGACCGCCACGTGTTCGTCGGGGCCGGTGTGCCGCTCGATCCACACCCGGTCACGCACGACCGACGCCGAGCTGGTCACCAGCAGGTAGCGGTCGTGGGCCAGCCGGGTCACCGTGACGTCGGCCTCGTAGCCCCCCCGCTCGTTCAACATCCCGGTGTACACGGCCTTGCCCACCGGCACCGCCACGTCGGCCGTGCACAGCCGCTGCAGCAGGACCTCGGCGTCCCGGCCCGTCACCAGGAGCTTGCCGAACGACGTCTCGTCATAGAGGGCGACCGCGTCCCGGGTCCGGCGCTGCTCCTCGGACGACCAGGCCAGCCAATTCGGCTTCCCCCAGGTGTACTCCAGGGTCGGCGCCACACCCTCGGGGGCGAACACGTTGGGCCGCTCCCAGCCCATCTTGGAGCCGAACAGGGCGCCCTTGCGCTCGAGCAGGTGGTACACCGGCGACCGGCGGAACGGGCGTGCCGAGGTGAGCTCCCGGTTGGGCCACGGGACGTTGTAGTGGAGCCCGAGCACCTCGCCCACCCGGTCGTGGAGCCACTGGTTGTTGCCGTTGAACGGGGCGAAGCGCCGGATGTCCACCGCCGCCAGGTCCATCGTCGGCTCGCCCCCCACGATCCACTCGGCCAGTGCGCGTCCGGCGCCGCCACCCGAGGCGATCCCGACCGAATTGAAGCCGGCGCCCACGAAGAAGTTGGCGAGCTCGGGTGCCTCGCCCAGGACGAACTGGTTGTCGGGGGTGAAGCTCTCCGGCCCGTTGTAGAACTTCCGGATCCCCGTGTGGTGCAGCGCGGGGATCCGCACCAGGGCGCTCTCCATGAGGATGGAGAAGTGCTCCCAGTCCTCGTCCAGGAGCTGGAACTCGAACGGGTAGGGAAGCTGGTCGGGAGCCACCCACGGCTTTGCCTCGGGCTCGAACCCGCCGACCACCAGGCCACCCACCTCCTCCTTGAAGTAGGTGTAGCCGTCGGGGTCCCGGAGGATCGGCAGCTCCGGATGGATCCCGTCGATCTGCTCGGTGACCACGTAGAAGTGCTCGGCCGAGTGCAGGGGGACGTTGACGCCGGCCAGCGCCCCGACCGCCTTGGCCCACTGCCCGGCGCAGTTGACCACCACCTCCGCCTCGATCGTCCCCCGGTCGGTGACCACGCCCGTCACCCGTCCGCCGCGCTGCTCGATGCCGGTCACCCGGGTCTTCTCGAACACCCGCGCCCCGCCCGTTCGGGCGCCCCGGGCCAGGGACGCGGTCACGTCCACCGGGTTGGCCGTGGCGTCGCCGGGCAGCCAGATGGCCCCGACCAGGTCGTCGATGGCCAGCACCGGGTACAGCTCCTTGGCGCGCTCCGGCGTGATCAGCTCGCATTCGAGGTCGTACGTCTCGGCATTGGCCGCGGTGCGCCGGAGCTGCACCATGCGGTCCTCGGTCCGGGCCACGGTCACCCCTCCGCACCGCTTGAACCCGGTGGCCAGCCCCGTCTCGGCCTCCAGCTCGCTGTAGAGCTGGGCCGAGTACTGCACCAGCCGCGTGCCGCCCTCGGTCGCCCGGAGCTGACCCACGAGTCCGGCTGCGTGCCAGGTGGTGCCCGATGACAGCTGTCCCTGCTCGACCAGGACGACGTCGGTCCAGCCCAGCTTCACCAGGTGGTACGCGACGCTGGCGCCGACGACCCCCCCGCCGATGATGACCACCTGTGCCCGGTCGGGCAGCGTGTCGTCCCTCGTCATGTCGCCTCCGTCCTCACTCGTCGGCTCGCCGGCCCCTCGGCGGTGGCTCGCCACCGCCCGGCCTCAGTCGGCACGCTGCACGTCCTCGATCAGGCGGTCCAGTCCCGGTCCCCGGAAGGTGGCGACCGCCCGCTCGTACTTCTCCAGGCCCCACGGCCAGAACTCGAATTCGATCTCGCTGGTCGCCTCCTGGATGGAGGCCCACAGTGTCCATCCGTACTGCGACATCAGGCCCTGCAGCCGGGCGCGGGCCACCCGGTTGACCAGGTGGCGCCCGTAGTAGGCGGTCACCAGCTGCTCCAGCTGGTCGTCGTCCAGGTGGCACTCGCTCCAGATGTTTCCCAGCTCGAAGCACGGGTCGTTGTTGCCGGCGTACTCGTAGTCGATCAGACGGATCCGCGTCCCGTCGTCGATGAAGTTGCCGGCCAGGAGGTCGTTGTTGCAGGCGACCGTCGGCTCGGCACGGACGGCCAGGGCACCCCGGATCCGCTCGACGTCCCCCGCGAACTCCAGGTAGTCGGGCGGGAGCCGGAAACCCCGGTCGCGCACCAGGCGCAGGTACCCGGCCTGGATCGCGAACATGTCGAACTCGTTGTGGAACCTGGGCCCGGAGTGGAGCGTCCGGCATGCCTCGGCCACCCGTTCCACCACACCCGGGCGGGCGAAGTCGTCGTCCACGAAGGTGCGCCCCTCGATGAAGCCGATCACCAGGGCCGAGTGCTCGGGCAGGTACTCGACGACCGGGGCACCCACGCCCGAGGCGGCCGCCACGACCGAGTTCCGGTACTCGTCGTCGCGGTCGATGGCGAGTGCGCCCGACCCGGGGCCCGAGACCCGGACCACGTACGCGTCGTCCCCCGCGACCACCTTGAAGTTGCGGTTGGTGAGGCCGCCGGTCAGTTCGGTGACCTCCACGGTGCGCCCACGGAGCACGGCGATCCGGGCTGCCAGGCCGTCGGGCAGCATCGTCCCGCCGGCGGTGACCACGTCGTCTGCCACGTCTGAGTCCGTCCGTCTCCCCGCTCGGGTTCCCGGACCACACCGGTCCGGCTCCGGACTGCCGACAGTAGTGCCGGCCACCCCCCGGCTCAAGGTCTAGACAGTTGCCGCCGCGCACACCGGAAGAACGCGGCCGGCCGTGGCGGGGTCGGCGGCAGGGGAGTCGGTAGCATCACGACGTGCGCGGAACCGAACCCCAAGGTGACTGGCTCGCCACCGCGCCCGAGCTCCCGGCCCCGGACGGCACCCCGGTGCATGCCAGCATCGCCCGCTGGCTGACCGACCTGATGGGCAGGGGCGACCTGGTGCCGGGCGACCGCCTCCCCCGTGAGGACCGCTTCGCGGCCGCACTGGGCGTCAGTCGGATGACCCTGCGCCAGGCCCTGGCCACCCTGGAGGGGAAAGGCACCGTCGAGCGCAAGAGCGGGCGCACCGGCGGGACGTTCGTCCGCGAGCCGCGCATCGAGTGCGACCTGACCGGGATGGCCGGGTTCACCGAGCAGATGCGGCGGGCCCACGTGCGTGTCGGGGCACGGGTCGTGTCGGCCTCCCTGGTGCCCGCCAACGCCAAGGTGGCCACGGCCCTGTCCGTCCAGCGGGGCGAACCGGTCTACGAGATCGTGCGCGTGCGCACCGCCCGTCGCGAGCCGCTGGCCGTCGAGCGCAGCTACTTCCCCGTCGGACCCTTTCCCGGCCTGCTGGACCACGGGCTGACCGGCTCGATCTACACGCTGCTCACGCGGACCTACGGACAGCGACCCACCTCGGCCGCCGAGTCGCTCGAACCGGTCATCGCCCGACCGGACGAGGCCGATCTGCTGAAGGTCGACGAGGGGAGCCCCCTCATGCTGATCACCCGCACCGCGTTCACCACGGCGGGCCTGGCCGTGGAGTTCGCACGGGACCTGTTCCGGCCCGACCGGATCAAGGTGTCGCTCCAGACCGGCATCTGACCGCCGGGTCGGTCCTACGCACGACGCCCCGGCCGTGGCCGGGGCATCGTGCAGGCAATGGGTGCGGTGTTCGGACCGGGGCTCCGGCCGGGGGGTCAGATGCCCTTTGCCAGCTCCTCGTCGGACATGTCCAGGGTCTGGCGGGGACCGGTGAACCAGTTCTTGACCGACAGGTGCCAGTAGATCCACAGGGCGATCATCGCCACCGGGACCACGATGATCGTGTAGTTCACGTACTTCAGGGCGAAGCCGGTCACGCCCGGGACCCCGACGTTGGCCGTCGGCATGAATGCCATCACCGACACCAGGACCACGTCGATCAGGGCCACGACGCAGAGGAACTTGTACTTGTTCCCCAGGTTCCACGATCCGGGAACGAAGGCACTCCCGAGCTTCAGTCGCTGCCAGATCGGGATGGCGAAGCACCAGTAGAGCCCGATGACACCGATCGAGACGACTGCGTAGAACGCGATCGGCGTCGGTGCTCCGTTGATGTCCACCGGGATCAGGGCGGGGGCCGTGATGAGGATGGCGATGACCGCGGTGAGGATGACCCCGCCGACCGGAACCCGGCGCGAGCTGAGACGCGACCAGTTCTTGTGCCCGGGGACGGCTCCGTCCCGGCTGAAGGCGAACAGCATGCGCGAGCAGCTGGTCATGCAGGCCATGGTGCAGAAGAACTGGCCGGCCGTGGCGATCAGGAGGACGGTTCCGCCCCATCGGGGAGTGAGTGCCTGGGCGAAGATGGTGGCCACGAACCCGTTCGAGGCGGTCACCTTGGCAGGGTCCTGGACGGCGAACAGGAACGACAGCAGCAGGATGTACCCGCCGATGGCGGAGTAGAAGATCGAGCGCCACATGCCCTTGGCTGCGGCGTCGGCCGCGCTCTTCGTCTCCTCCGACAGGTGGGCGGAGGCGTCGTAGCCGGTGATCGTGTACTGGGTGAGCAGTCCGCCGATGGGCAGGACCACGAAGATGAACCCGAACCCGTGGGTGCTGCCCCCGAAGAACCCGGTGTTGTTGATCCACGTCGTGAAGACGAAGGACGCGCTCTCGTGATGGGTGGGCAGGATGACCAGGATGAGCACGACGGCTGCGGCGCCGAAGACGTGCCACCACACCGACACGTTGTTGACCAGCGCCAGGAGGTGGCTCGAGAAGATGTTGACCACGGCCGCGATCAGCAGGATGCCGACGAAGAACAGGAAGATGGTGTTCAGGCTGCCCGAGTGCCAGCTCGTGAAGAAGAACCCGAGCGTGACGTCGAGGAACGTGGCGCACCCGTAGGCGACCGAGGCCACGATGGCGAGCAGACCGATGAGGTTGAGCCAGCCCGTGTAGTAGCCGGCCTTCGGGCCGCCCAGCTTCGACGCCCACCAGTAGATGCCACCCGATGTCGGATAGGCGGACACCAGCTCGGCCATACAGAGGCCGATGCACAGGATCAGCGCGGCCAAGATGGGCCAGCCGAAGGCGATACCGGCGGGACCGCCGCCGTTCCAGCCACTGCCGAAGGTGGTGAAGCAACCCGCCAGGATCGAGATGATCGAGAACGAGATGGCGAAGTTGGAGAAGCCGGACCAGGACCGGTTGAGCTCCTGCTTGTAGCCCAGCTCGGCGAGCTTCTGTTCGTCCGAACTCAGCTTCAGCCCGAGGTGTTCCTCCTCGAGCTCGATAGGCTCAATTCCCTCGGGCATCGGCTACCTCTTTCCTGTCTTCGCGAGTGATGCTGCGGATGGAAGCTGCTGGCCATACTGCAGTCGCGGACCCCCCCGTGACTACCGGCGAACGTAACACTCCGCGTTGGTTGTGTCTATATCAAATGCACCGACGAACGCACCGGCAATTTCACCGGCCGCACACCCCGACGCGCCCCCGTCGCATGCGACGCGATCGCGACGTCGGGCCTCTCCGGTCGTGGCCTGGTCGCCCCCCGGCGTTGGTGCGCCGACGCCGACACGCGAAGCCGCGCCCCGGTATCGTCGTCCCTCGGGCCGGCCGCCGACGGGGTGGGGCCGAAGGGGAGCCATGGCACTGGACATCGGACGTGCGGCCTTCGAGCGGGAGGTACGGCGGGCACAGGTGGAGGGTCGCCCGGTGCCGACCGTCGCCATCGTCGGAGGGGGTCTGTCGGGCCTCGCCACCGCCATCCAGCTCGTCCGGTCCGGTGTGCGGAGCTTCACCATCCTGGAGCAGTCGGACGGGGTGGGCGGCACCTGGCGGGACAACGTCTACCCCGGTGCCGCGTGCGACGTCCCGTCCCACCTGTACTCGTTCTCCTTCGCGCCCAAGACCGTCTGGAGCCGACGGTTCGCCGAACAGCCGGAGATCCTCTCGTACGCCGAGGAGCTCGTGGAGCGCTACCGCCTCGCCCCCCATCTGCGCGTCGCCACCACGGTCACCTCGGCCGCGTTCGACGAATCGGAGGGCACCTGGCGCCTCGCCCTGCGCACACCGGACGGCGACGACGAACTCCGGGTCGACACCGTCGTCTTCGCCTGCGGCCAGCTGAACCGGCCCCATGTGCCCGACATCGAGGGCCTCGACACGTTCGCGGGCCCGTCGTGGCACTCCGCCCGGTGGGACCACGGGGTCGACCTCGACGGACTGGCGGTCGCCGTCATCGGCTCGGGTGCCAGCGCCATCCAATTCGTCCCCCCGGTGGCGGAGGCCGCCGCTTCGACCACGGTGTTCCAGCGCAGCCCCAACTACGTGGGCCCGAAGAAGGACCGGCCGTACCGGTCGGCGACCCGGGAGCTGCTGGAACGGGTGGGACCCCTCCGGGCCGCCTACCGGGCGTGGATCTACTGGTCCCTGGAGGCTCGGTGGGTGTCCTTCCGGCGGGACGGCTGGGCGGGACGGAAGCTGCAGGAGCTGTTCGCCTCGGGCATCCGGGACCAGGTCGTGTGCGAGCGGTTGCCGGCCGAGTCGGTCGTCCCCGACTACCCCATCGGCTGCAAGCGCATCCTGATCTCCAACGACTGGTACCCGACGCTGCTCCGACCCGACGTGGCCGTCGTGGACAGCCCGGTCGCCCGGGTGGAGCCCGATGCCGTCGTGACCGCCGACGGGGTGCGACACCCGGCGGACGTCCTGGTCTTCGGGACCGGCTTCTCCACCACGGACTTCCTCGCCCACATCCCGGTGACCGGCATCGGCGGCCGTCGCCTGGCCGACGCCTGGTCCGCGGGGGCCCACGCCTATCTGGGCACGGCCGTGGCGGGGTTCCCGAACTGCTACCTGCTCTACGGACCGAACACGAACCTCGGCCACAATTCGATCCTCTTCATGGTCGAGCGTCAGCTCAACCTCGTCCTGCAGGCCATGGCGCTGCAGACGAGGGCGGGGACGGGGGCGTCGAGGTCCGCGGTCTCGGTGACCGACGCCGCCTACGAGCGGGACGACCGCGCCACCCAGCGGCTGATGGGACGCACGGCGTGGGCGGGCAGCTGCACCAGTTGGTACAAGGACGCGACGGGACGGATCACCAACAATTGGCCGACCTGGACCGTCCGCTACTGGTGGGACACGCTGCGGATCCGGAGGTCGGACTTCCGTGTCTCCGGCACCCCGACCGGCGAACGCTAGGGTCCCAGGCCGGTGACCAGGGCATTCGTCCGGGACAGGGCGGCCTGACACCAACTCGGAGCCGTCCGTCGGTAACGTGGTGGACCATGTCTTCGAGCAGTGCAGCGGGTCCCGGGCGCGACCCTGCCGGGGACGCCGTGGGTCGAAGCGCAGGCGGGTCCGGTTCCTCCACCTTCGACGAGTCCGGACTCCTGGCGCTGGGCGACCAGGTCGCACGGGCCAACGGCGCCAAGCGCGGCGCCCACCGGCACGGGCGCCACCGCCGGCGCTGGTGGATCCTCGGCACCGTCGCCGTGGTGCTCCTGGTCGCGGTCGCAGGGACCGCCGGCTACGCCTGGTACCTCAACCACGAGATCCACCGGATCGACGTGCGCGGCCTGGTCGACGTACCGACCAGCGGCGCGGACGCCGGAACCGAGAACATCCTCCTGGTCGGCTCCACCGACCGGTGCGCGCTCAAGGTGCAGAACGCCGCCTACGGGCTCTGCTCGGCTGGCGTGAACGGGGTCAACAGCGACGTGGTGATGATCCTCCACCTCAATCCGACCAATCACACCCTGGCCATCCTGTCGATCCCACGCGACCTGTTCGTGCCCAACGCCCGCTCCACGGGTGCCAACAAGATCGACGCCGCCCTCTACGAGGGACCCAGCCAGCTCGTGGCGGCTATCAACGAGAACTTCGGGATCCCCATCCAGCACTACGTCGTCCTGAACTTCGACACCTTCGCCAACGTGGTCGACGCACTCGGCGGGGTGAAGATGTACTTCCCCGAGCCCGTCTACGACGCCTACTCGGGCCTGAAGGTCCTCGCCCCCGGCTGCGTCAGCCTCGACGGGCTGCACGCCCTGCAGGTGGTACGCGCCCGGCACCTCCAGTACAAGCCGGCGGGTGTCACCACCCCCTACCCCGACTACTGGCCGTTCGAGAACCAGAGCGACCTCGCCCGGATCCGCCGCGACCACGAGTTCCTGCGGGTGCTCGCCAGCGCCGTGTCCAAGAACGGACTGTCGAACCCGATCACCGACGAGCAGCTGATCAGCTCCGTCGCGCCCCAGCTCGAGGTGGACAAGACGTTCTCGAGCTCGGACATGGTGTCCCTGGTGCTCGACTTCCACGGGGTCAACGCCAACCAGGCGCCCCAGCTGACGCTGCCGGTCCAGGTCGACCAGTTCGGCTCCTACCTCTACAAGGGCGGCTACTACGGCGACATCGAGTTCCCCTCGAGCGCCGAGGACAACCAGGTGGTCGACCAGTTCCTGGGGATCGGCGCCACCACGGACACCATGACCGGCAAGCCGCTCCCGGCGCCGTCGACGGTCACCGTGTCGGTGCTGAACGGCAGTGGCGTGGCCAACCAGGCGACCACCACCAGCGCGGCGCTCGGTGCGCTCGGCTTCCACATGGTCGGCCTGGGCGACTCGCCTCCGGTCGGTACCGAGGCGGAGACGGTCGTCTACTACGCCACCAAGTCCCCCGCGGACATGGCGGCCGCCCAGGCCGTGGCGAAGTCGCTGTCCGGGGCGGTCATCATGGCCCTGGGCCCGACGGCCGACGGAGCCCAGGTGACCGTGGTCACCGGTACCCAGTTCACCGTGAACCCACCGGCGGCTCCGGCGGCTCCGGCGACCACCGCGGTCGGGCCGGCCACCACGGCCCCGGCGGTCTCCGTCCCGGCGCCGACCGCCACGACGGCCCCGTCGAACGGCGCCTTCCAGGCCCCCACCACCGCCGTATCCCCCCTCCAGCCGTGGGACCCCCGGGCCTGCCCGGCCTGATGTAGAGACGAATCCCCAGGTCAACGGCGGATCTGCCCATCGCGTACGACGCCAAGCGCACTACCCCTATTCTGAAGTGAACGAAACCGTTTCGTTCACCGCAGCAGGGGTTGCCGCATGACCACCACCACAGACGACGCCGAAGTGACCGGGGACGACCGGCCGACCGCTCCCCGGGGCGAGGCGCGCGAGCAGGCCATCCTGGACGCCGCCCTCGAGCTCGTGATGGAGGTCGGGTACGACCGGCTGAGCATGGACGCCCTGGCCGAGCGGGCACATGCCAGCAAGGCCACCATCTACCGGCGGTGGTCGGGCAAGGCCCAGGTCGTCGCCGAGGCGATCCGCCGGCGCAAGCACGGGCGGCAGGCCGTTCCCGACTCCGGCTCCCTGCGCCAGGACCTGCTCGCGGCCCTGGGCACCATGTGCATCTCCCTCGACGGTGACGAGGCGCTGGTGGCCGGCGTCATGTCGGCCATGCGCACCGACCCCGAGCTGGCCCAGCTGATGCGTTCCCAGGTGCTCGACGGCGACAGCCCCACCGACGTCGTCGTGGCCCGTGCCGTGGGACGGGGCGAGCTGCCCCCCGGCACCACGGGTGCCCTGGTCGACGAGGTGGCGCCCTC
>Ga0209067_10002744_pt1 | contig 10375 bp, 7 predicted proteins | sample ColStrG_CSR_2013_FD_187199 | JGI IMG/M metagenome (GOLD analysis project Ga0209067, IMG submission 187199) | Freshwater sediment microbial communities in response to fracking from Pennsylvania, USA - Cold Stream Run_MetaG_CSR_2013 (SPAdes)... | ecosystem: Environmental > Aquatic > Freshwater >... | reverse complement strand
TCTTTATGATTTTTATTATTCATATTAAATTCCATATCATTATTGTTATATTTAGCGCAGAAACCGAAGGTTTTGAGCAACTCAAAAGTCAACAGTATGTTGACCATTTTAAGTAACTGAAAAAAGCGAAGCTTTTTATGGTACTTAAAATATTGCTTGCGTGTCGCCCCCAAGAATCGGTTTTTTCTTCAATATTTGAGTGCATTTTTCGATTGCTGCAAAACAAGTTTATATTTGTTTTTAAACAAAAAACAACATGTTTTTGAAACCTATCAGAGAGTATTTTTAGTGCCAACCAAAATATATTACAACTTTATATATAAGGAGCTGTGAACCTAAAAGAAAAAATTACGCGGATCATCGAGCGATGATGAAAATAGACCAACAATTTCATCGACAATAAAATCAATCGAAAAATGGAAAATGCAAATTAAAGCATTTTTTCAGACGCGTTACAGATCAGTAATCTATAACTGATTGAGGAAAAAACTGAAATTAATAGGTGCTATTTAATCACGTGACCAGCTGTTCACACAGCAGAAACACCCAGGAGATTTTACTAAATAACAAAACCAAAACCGCGTTACATTAAACTTTATTGCATGAGTCTATTGGATTTCTACGAGTGTGGCACTGCCACACATAATCCAGGGACTTATTGTTTGATATCGACAGCTGTTCAGACCTGTGGCACTGCCACAGGTCACAGCTTCAAAAATACACGGCATGGTTTGAATTGAATTTTCTGGTGATGCAGTACGCCAAACACAATGCCTGGGCTTAACGCCTGGCGGCTGACAACCGCTCACACTTGTGGCACTGCCACAAGTCTTAATCTTTAAAATTCACGGCATGGGGTGAATTGAGTTTTCAATTAGGCAAGAGGGGCGCCGATCACCCTATAAAATGAGTTATTTAATTGGAAATATTTTTTCTCAATAAAACCTTGGCTTAGCTGACTATTTACTACTGAAACCATAAAAATCATTCCATATTTATTCATTTCACATATTCGCCTAATTAATCCATTAAATATGCCCATGCCCTGTTTTTTCCTAGGCACCTGCATATTTGTGATGCATACAGTTCTATATAAGAGCGCATTGTGTTCAAAAGTTTCAATCCGAATTGATAAGGCCCCACCATCTCTCGAATCAGCATAGACACTCGAATCATCTGGCGATTCCAAATACATCACCACCTCATCCACCAAGCATTCGATATTTTTGCTTTTTATCACCATAAATTAATCAAACTCAAATTTTATATTGCCATTTAAAATATTTTGCCATTTCGTCAATAACACTGGTGCAGCGTATAAGAAATCCTACCGCAACCAGGCTTAACCGATTAATATCGAATTTTAGATTTATAAAAAACGTAAATCATCAAACCTAGTCCAACATGTATTGTATAGATAAGATGATAACAACGAAATCCTTAGCAATTCTACGTTGCAAAGTTATGTGGAATGTTGGGGGTATTATTTTTTCCGGAGCAAGGTTCCTGCTCCGAATTTAAACCGATTTAGAAAGAACGTTTTTAGATAAGCCAATGAAGCCGGAAGTTGCAATCCATGTGTATTGTTGATTTGCACCATAATTTGACCCACTTTTTCATCCGAAATTGACGCAGAAAAGATGCCCAGAACCCAAATCCACATATAGCTTTCATCCAGAAGCTTGCTTTCGTATTGGAGCTGATATACGCACAAGTACACGTAGCTTGTCGTAAACTGGGAAGGTCTTTAATCTGATGAATGGTGAAATAATGGCTGACAACTTACGATTAGCTCTGATTAACCTAGAATGCACGTGCAACGATATTCCTCCGTTTGGCATGGAGGAACATGAAATCATCCAGATCGCTATTGTCGTATGCGACATATCCGCCGAGCATCTAACGTTAGGTGGATCGCTTGAACTTAATGTTAAACCGGTTGCTCATCCTACTCTAACGGATTTTTGTATTCGACTAACTGATATCAAACAAGTAACTATCGATCAATCTGAATTATTAATCGACCTACTCCCTGAGCTGCAAGATTGGATGTTAGAACACTCAGTCAACTGCTGGGGTTCATGGGGTAGTTTTTATAGAAGCCAATTCATTATAGAGAGCCGCATAAAAGAATTAACTAATCCGCTGGCAAGTATTCAGCACGTTGATATTAGGCGACTGTTTGCACATAAATTTGGTTATCAAGTCGATATAGCTCGTGCCCTAAGCATTCGCGGATTAGCGTTCGAGGGTCAATTGAATGTAGGAATGGACAAAATTAAAAATATTGCACGGTTACTATACCGCGAAGAAATTTTACGTAATGCCATTTTGAAAATGATAAAGCATACCTAAGTGAAAACTTTTTATAACCAAGGATCTAGAAGCGTAAGACGTAAGACTCCCAAAAGTTTATCGACAAAACCGGCCATTCAAACTCATTAAAAATTGCAACTGATTATTGCGCCATAGAACCGAAACTAAAAAGTTTCTATTTTTTTGCCCATAAATAACAACCCGTGCAATTACCTTTTAGTCTTATTTTATTCTATGTGCGCTTGAATACACAACAATTCTATTTGACGCTCGGACATTCAAGCCATACACTGATTAGGAACAGCTGGTAATTGCATTCATCCCCCATGCAAAAGTACTTCGATTGGGTGGGTTCTAGTTGCAATTGCAAGGCAAAAGATCGGAAAAACCCCGGCGCTGCTGGGGTTTTTCATTTCCAACATAAAATTTCCCTTCTATCTAGACTCATTTGCAAGAATATCCCCAAAAGACCGTAAGAGCTTTCGCTAGGTCAATCCTTCCTTCATGAAATTATTGTCAAAATTTCAGCTGAAATTTTTTAGTTTCGACACCTTCGGCCAAAAGTGGACATCATAGTGATTAAAACTAGGCATTTATTCAATATAATGCACAGAAGTGGATGAAATTCAGGCGCAAATTAACAGGTGCAGTCCAAGTCACAGATACAATTCTAGTTTTTGTAGCACTGATTTAAGCTCCTCATCTGCATCGCTGTAAGGATGGCAAAACTGTTCTATTCCAATCCATTGTGACTTTTGCTCGGTGCATACATAACCCTCAAAATCATCGATCAACACAACTTGAGTGGGATCAACATTTTTGATGAAGCTTAAATTTTTTGTTGAGCCGCTCCAGTGAACATATTCGATTTCCTTAAACCAACCGGGGGCAAATCCCTCATTAGCAAGCGTCGTGGCAATTTGATAAAACAGATCTTCCTTAACTGTGGTAAAGATGACGACCCTGCCACATAGATTGCGGCATGCTTCTAAAAAATCGTGCAATCCAGGGCGTGCTATCTGACTCATAGCGTTCGAAATCAGCGTCCCTTCGAGATCTAATGCAATTACTTTCATGAAAATCTCCATTTGAATTGCTAGTGAAAATGGTGAATGCCCTCAAAAGTAATTAATGCGAAATTAATAGTCAATGCAAATTATTTTTCATCCTCAAAGTGAATACAGCAGCGACTTGAAGGAAAGGTAGGTACGATTTTGCAGAAGTGGCAAAAGCCTCACACCACATGTTCAGGCCCACCCTCGTCAAAAGCGGATTTCCCAGCAACTGAAATACGTCACAAACGGCCACAACCGGACAATCAGTACTATTAATCAATCCTGCTCTTCACACCAAAGCGGAATGTAGCGCGCACTATTTTTAGTGGACTCTACATTACCCCTTCGTCCCATAAATGCCATTTCAATAAAAAGCTGCCAGACTAGCTGAAATTCCAAAAAGACAATTACAGTTAACCTTGATACAACACCCTGTTGACGGGAACTTGAATGATTTGCCATAAAGCTGCAAGTGTCGTGAGGGATGTCAAAATAACGATCAGCGCCACAGGTAACGTCCATCCCCAGAATCCCGCATAGCGAGACGCGCCTGCTAAATCCCCAACGTAAGGCCTGATTAACATAGCAGCAAAAGCGATACCCAAACCAATAGTAACGGGATAAAGATTATCTTTAAACACCTGCCAAATTATGCTGCTTGGGCGCGCACCTATGGCCATGCGGATGCCCAACTCAAAACGCCGCAACTGCACGCTGTAGCTAAACACACCGTAAATACCAATGGCCGCCAAACCTAACGCCAGCAGCGACAAACCCGCCGCAATACCCGCCGCCGTTTTTTGTGGCGCCACCATTTTGTTAAGCAATTGATCCGTCACCTCCAGTGAAAACAATTTCAGTTGCGGATTGATTTGCGCAGCCAAGCGATTGATCTCCACCGGTGTAATCACCTGATTAGGCTTCATTTTTATCAAAAGTTCGGGATGGTAGTTGATACCAGAGCGAAAGAAGCGCCCCTCCTCCACTCGACCGGGTAAGGCGAGATCTTTTAGGACACCGATAATTTCATAGGCCGTGGGGCTTGCATCACCCTGACGATAAACACGCATACCAACCACATGCCCATCAGGCTTGAGACGATGAGCAAGCGTCTCGTTGACCAACATCAGTTCTGCGGATGAGTTAGCCTCAAGGTCGGTGTAGTAACGCCCTTCAACCAAAGGAATCGATACAATGCGCAGAAACTCCGCATCACTTAAGGTTTGCTCCGCAATCAGTTTTACATCGGGTTTATCCACGGGAATTAAAAAAGACGAAAAATTCCCGCCGTTGTAATTGACCGGCGAGCCATTGGTTAAACCCACAGCCTCAACATTGGGCAATTGTTTAATGAGATCAGCAAAATTGTAAAAATAATTTTTGCGTTGTTCTTCAGTGGTTGAATTCCACAGGGTTGCAATGCTCATATTGGCTTGATATTGATCAGCCGTGTTGTAACCCACAGACTTTGTTATTTCATGAAGGCTCTGCAACAACACTTGCAAACCTGCACACAGTAATAGTCCGGTAAATGCAATTTGGCTAACGATTAAAAAATTACGCATTTTTTTGGATACCTGCAATCCTGTGCCTTTGCCACTGCTCTGCAATAAATTATTCAACGAACGATAATTCATTTGGCGACTAACTACGAACGCAAAAATGACAGCCAATAACATGGAAAGCATTATCACTACTAATAAACTTAGCGGCAGCAGATGCAATTCATCAAGCCGTGGCAATAATCCATTGGCAAGCTGCTTAGTCACTTTAATAAAACCAAACGCAGTCACACTTGCCGCTAGGCAAGTAAAACCCATCAACAACAATACTTCTGTAAACACACCTGCAAAAATATTGCGCTTTTGTGCACCTAGCGCCACTTGAATGGCCATATTGCGTTGCTGTTTTAGCGTTCGTGCAATCATAATATTGAGAATATTTGTACTAGCAATTAACAGCAATGCAAAAACGCCGGCAAGAATTAATAGACTTTGATGTGCAGTATTGCGCTCAATTAAATCTGATAATGGTGAAACAGAAATGGCCACGCTTGCATCACTCAAGCCAGACATACCTGTTATCGCGGCCTTGTAATTTGTTGCCGCAGGCACACTAAACTCTTGTTCAAGCGCTGTAATTTTTGCGGATGGTGTTTTAGTTGCCACCATAAAAACACCACCAATGATAGATGCCCAATTAGTTCTAAATACTGCAGGAAAATCGTTGTAGTCAAACGGCAACCACAAATCCGCTTTTTGGCCTATTTTATTAATTTCTGGCTCGACAAAATCAGCGGCAAGTACACCAATAATCGTAAAATCGATTTCCATGATATTGAGCGTTTTCCCGAGCACTTGCGGGTCACCGTGAAAAATACGCTGCCATGTTGCATAACTAATGACAGCCACTGGCGTAAAAGCATTCAAACCTTCTGCATCTGAAAATGTTCGCCCCATTTGCATAGGCACATTAAACATTCGCAAAAATTCTGGTGTAACAGCCGCTGTTGTGAGCAAAGGGCTATCGGGCAGGCGACGCTCGACTGAAATGGTGTAAGCCACCAACGCGCGCTGACTCACCTTATCGCTTTGTTGACGATAGGTATCGATCACAACAGGATAAGGTAAATCGCGATCATTGACCAATTTACCCTTATCAAAAAATTGTCCGTGCATTAACACTAGGTTATCCGCATTAGGATAAGGCAATACGGAAGCAAGTAGTTGGTAATTCACATTAAAGGCGGCCACCAGCGCCCCCAAGGTAATACCTAATGTGAGCACAACCGTTATTACGTAACCCTTTGCTTTAGTGAGCGATTGAAATGCAGTTGTAAAATCCTTTGCCGAATACATTTAATTTCCTCTCAATGCAAAGCTGGCTGGCTTGCGAATAATTCGCCAAACAGATAACAAGCTTGTGGCCGCCGTTAAGAGCAACAGCAATATCACGGGCAAGATTATGCTATGAATATTTATGGGTAACGGATTATTGATGTGCTGCATCCACAACCATACAGAGACTGCCAAAATAGCCGCAACAAATATACCTGCCAATACAGGCGCTAAATTGTCACACAGAATTTGCATATAAATGGTGTGAGGGCGCGCACCAATGGCCATGCGGATTCCTAATTCGTATTGACGCAATTGAACGCTGTAACTGAGCACGCCGTAAATACCAATGGCGGCAAGACTCAGCGACAGCAATGATAAAGCCGCTGTTAAATATACCAATGTTTTTTGGAGTGCAGTTAAACGTGCGATAGCCTCATTCGTTGTTTCCATATAAGAAACCTTTAAATGCGGATGAATCTGTGCGGCAATTCTGTTAATTTCTGCTGGGGTTAATACTTGTCCCGTCTTTACTCGAACATCAATTTCTGACCCATCAGTGACTTGAGCACGAAAAAAGCGCGGCTCCTCACGGCCACCCGGAATAGCCAAGTCCTTAACAATACCTATAACTTGAATAGCATCAGACTCGCCCTCTCGATAGAAAATTTTTCCTAGCACGTTTCCATCGGGGGACATACGCGCCGCCAAAGTTTGATTAACCAACATTACATTAACTTTCATTCGCTCTTCTTCGTCAGTGAAATAACGTCCGGCCACCAATGGAATCTCCATCATCTTTAAAAAACTGCCATTACTAAGTGTTTGAATGGCCAATATTTTTGTATTTGAGCCAAGCTCAGGTAGTAAAAACCTATGCCGAGGCTGATCATTTGATACAGGCGCACCAGATGAAAGCGCCACTAATTCAACTTTAGGGCTCTGGCGAATGAGTTCAACTATTCGATCAAGATAAACACGACGCTCTTCACGCGAAGTACTATCCATCAAGGTCGCATTACTCAATTCAATTTGATATTGGTTAGCCGTGTGGTAACCCAAAGTCTGCGTCAATTGACGCAGACTTTGTAAAAAAATATGCACGCTAACCACCAACAAAATACTAGTCAGCATAACTTGGGTTAAAACTAAGGAATAGCGAACTCTCTCTGAAATTTTTAGTCCGCCCCCCTTACCGCCAGCTTGCAATAACTCTCCAAGACGTCGCACATTAATTTGTCGGCTCACAATAAATGCAAATATAAATGCGAGCATAGCTGCAACACCAAATGCAAACACAAGAGTAATAAAATTAATGCAAAGCTCATGAAGACGTGGCAAAAAACCTTGTGCTACGATTTGTATTAATTCGAGCAACGTAAAAGCAACAATAACAGCTAGAAAGCTAGCTGCTAACACTAAGCACAAAATTTCAGTCAATACGGAAAAAAATATATTTTCTAATTGTGCACCCAAGGCATACCGAATGGCGATAGCTCGCTGCTGATTAACAACGCGGGCAAGAATTAAATTAATGATATTCGTGCTAGCAATCAGCAGCAATACAAACACACCCGCCAGCATCTGCAAACTCAATTTTTTGGTATCGCCCAAAATAGTTTCACTAAAAGAAGCCAGCTTTATTTTTAACTCCCAATCGTTAGCTGCATTTAATGCGGCATATTCTTGTTTAAATCGTTGCGTTGCATAACTACTTACTTGATGTTCTGCACTGGCCATACTAACTCCATCATGCAACTGCCCCAGTACAAAAACGCTCCCCGTGTTGGTATTCCAGTTTTTTCTTAAAGAAAGCGGCATATCATCATAATCAAACGGTAACCATAAATCAGTTTGCCAGCCTCGACTAAACAATTCAGGCTCAACAAAACTTTTATCCATCACCCCAACAATTTTGAAATAATTCTCACCAATATTGAGTGTTCTATCCAAAACATTAGGGTCCAAATGAAAATACTTTTCCCAAGCCCGATAACTGATAACAGCGACTGGCACCATCGAGCCCAACCCTTCATCGGTGTTAAAATAACGCCCCAACACCATAAGAGGATTAGTCATTTTAAAATATTCTGGTGTCGTGAATGCAGTGTTTAATTTAGGGCTTTCCGGTTGACTCCGCTCAATAGAATCCGTATATGAAATTAAAGCCTTTTGCACAAATAAATCATTTTTTTGGTGATAGCTCTCTATAATTAATGGATATGGTGAAGTCCGCCCTTCAACCAAGACACCCGATTTAAATTGCGTAGGACTAAAAACAAAAAGACGCTCAGCATTGGGATAAGGTAAAGGAGCAACGAGCAACTGATAATTCAAATTAAACATGGCGACTAAAACACCCAAGGTAATGCCAAGGGTGATTACAATAGTTGCCACATAGCCTTTTGCGCTGAGCAGTGATTGAATGGCAGTTTTGAGATCGCGCAGGCTTATCACAGCGAATTCCCCAAGTGTTGGGAGTCGATAATTTTTCCATCCAATAAATGCAATTTACGTGTTGCCATATCAGCATAGCGCGGGTCGTGCGTTACCATACAAATGGTGGTACCCTTAGCGTTGAGCTGTTGCAGCATATCCATCACCGCATCGCCATTGCGCGAATCTAAGTTACCTGTGGGTTCATCCACTAACAATAATGCAGGCTTGCCCACCAAGGCGCGCGCAATGGCAACCCGCTGTTGTTGGCCGCCGGATAATTGATTGGGTTTGTGTTGGGCTCGATGGCTCATATCCACTTGTTGCAAACATTCTTTCACCCGCGCCTCAATATCTTTTTCACTCACTTTGTGACGACGATAACGCAAGGGCAAAGCCACATTATCAAATACAGAAAGCTCATCAATTAAATTAAATGATTGAAAAATAAAACCCACTTTTTCATTGCGAATAAAGGCCGCTTCGCTGAGCGTGAGATGACTTGCATCGACATTTTCAATCACGTAACTGCCACTGGTTGGCATATCCAACAAACCGAGCAGTGAAAGCAAGGTCGACTTACCGCAGCCAGATGGCCCACAAATGGAAACAAAATCGCCTTGATAAATATCCAAATCAATGCCACGCAGTGCATGAGTTTCCATTTCGTCTGTACTGTAGACTTTGGTAATCGCTGTCATTTTTAATGTAAGTTCGCGCATCTTATTTCCTTAATTTTTTAATTTGTTAGCTGAATATTTTTTGCATCTTGAATTTGTGCCATATCAGACAGAATAAACATTTGATTAGGTTCGGCACCTTGTTCTATTTGAATGTACTTTCCTGCATCTTCGCCAAAGGTTAATTCGTGCAGTTCTGCACTTGTATTGTCTGCCCCCAAACGGAATAACATGACCTTACCGTGGCTTTGCGCATTCACAGGTCGCTCCATGAAGAGTACATTGTTAAGTGAAGCGGTATGAATTTGAGCATCTACATTTAACTCTGGGCGTGCGGATACGGGCACACCATGGGTGAACGCAATTTCAACTTCGACGGTGCCTTCATGCACCTCCGGTGTGATACGCGTGACAACGCCCTGCACTTTTTCACGGCGGATATTAATTATCGCCAAATGCCCAACACGCACCTGCTCTGCTTTTGATTGCGAGACTTTAATCAGCGCAAGCAAATCTTTATCGCTCCCCACCAACGCTAATTCTTGCCCCGCAGAAACACTCTGCCCTAATTCCACCGGCAAACGTTGCAGCACACCTTTTAATCCCGCTCTGACGGTTAAACGCTCTGCGCGTAATTGCATCGATTGAAAATGGGCATCTGCTTGATCTATTTGTTTTTGCTGAATCAATTGCGCTTCTTTCATGACCTTTTTCAATTGCGCTATACGACCGTGCTGAAAGTTAGCACGCTGTGCGAATTGTTCCTGCTGTAATAAATCCGTTTGAAACGTAATTTGGGGAATCACACCTTTTGCCGCAAGGGGTTCTTCTGCGTCCCGCCTTAAACTCGCAGCTTTCAAATAGGATTCCAACTCTGACAAAGCGGATTGTTCTGTGAGTAATTCGCGCTCGTTGGTTAAAGCCAATCGGCGCAAATTGGCTTGCTCTTGGATCAAGAGATTTTGCGCTGTTTCAACTTCACGCAACACATCAGGATTATTCAATCGCAAAATAATACTGTCCTCATCCACTTGTGCGCCTGGGCGCACAA
>Ga0209067_10002743_pt1 | contig 10378 bp, 8 predicted proteins | sample ColStrG_CSR_2013_FD_187199 | JGI IMG/M metagenome (GOLD analysis project Ga0209067, IMG submission 187199) | Freshwater sediment microbial communities in response to fracking from Pennsylvania, USA - Cold Stream Run_MetaG_CSR_2013 (SPAdes)... | ecosystem: Environmental > Aquatic > Freshwater >... | reverse complement strand
GTTTAAGAACGACTGTTGCGTTTCGCGAGTCTCTGCCTTCAGCACCAGATCAATGAAGCGGTTGCAGAGCGCTTTCTTGGCGCCGGGAGTATCGGTCTCCGGAATGATCAAGTCGCCCAGCGCGATGAGGGTCTCGTTCTGGTGTTCGTCCAGAAACTCCGGTTTCCAGTCGGCTCGCGCGAGGAGCTTGGAGGCGTCGAAGCCTTCCGGATATTCCAGGGCTTTGGCGCGTGTTGCGGCCGAAGCCGATTGCAGCGTTACCATCGTTCGACCGGCTCGAACCGCGATCACCGCCACTCTGTCCGCCCCCGCCGCCACCGCACCGGGGTGATCTCCCTCAATTGCGCCGCAACGAGCCTGCGCTGGCTGATGCGCACCCACCAAGTGGACTATCGTTAGCTATCCGACCAGTTCCACCCTACAGTGCACTAACCGTTCGAGCACCGGGCCGTTTGCCAGGGCTCTAAAAACCAAGGAAGCCGACCATGGCCAATCGAGAGCAGAAGAGCAAGCGCGAGAAACTAAAGCCGAAGGCTGACAAACCGAAATCCGCCCCGCAGACCGCATCCTTTGCGCAGCCTCAGTCGAGCACGGGCGCATCAAAAAAGACCACCGGCAAAAAGGGACGGTGACGCCGTTCCAGTCAATCCGCACGACCGCGAGACGACACCCCATCGGTCATGGCCCGTATTGAAGTCACATAACAAGCGCTTGTGCCCATCGTCAGCACGTGGATACGATGAGAGGTCATTCGAAAACCTTTGAGAAAGCCTGCAGCGTCGGCATGGTCAGCAGCTTTGACGAGTTGATGGCCGCGAGCTTTGAAGGCCAAATCAACGCCCTTTGTTGGCCCCGCCAACTGCAGGGCGATTTCCAAGAAATCATAGATCAGCTCAAGACCGACGACGAGATCACCACGATCACGGATCACGACCTCTTTGCCCTTAGACTTAGCCCAGGCGGCCGCAGAGCCCGGGACGAGTTGCTTGCCGATCTGGCGCTGCTTCGTGGCCACGGACTAACACCGAGCCTCGACTGCATCGCCTCCTACCCGCGCGATGACGCAGGCGGCCCTATCCCCACTGACGTTTACTCATTTCACGTGGATAGCGCTCCGGTTCAGGCTGATACCTACCTTTGCACTTACATTGGAAGAACCTCCGAAGGGCTCTCAAATGAACTGGCCATGCGTCGGGTTGAGCACGCCGAGACCCGGGCCCAACTGCTGAAAATCTATGGCGGCCCAGACGACGAGAAATTCGCAGCCTACCTCAGCGAACATTCCTTCGATCTGCATTACCTGCCACTGCCGGGTGCCAAGCCCTACACGTTCGGGCTCGCCAACCTTTGGCGGATTGCGGTTGCTTACCCCGACTGCCCTGTCCTCCCCTGCATCCATCGGGCACCACCGACGCCGCCGGGAGTGCCAGCAAGGCTCCTGCTGATCAGTTGAGCCCGTTGTTTGCGTCCTGTTCTTAGCGTGTTCAGCCCTGTTCCGCACGCACAGACGCAGAGATTTTATGTCTAACCTATTGATTTTATTGGCGCACCCGGTAGGAGTCGAACCTACGACCTTTGCCTTCGGAGCAATTTAGCCCACGCATCCGAAAAATGCGATGGGACACGCTACAGTACGATAAGCATCTGAAACCACTAGATGTTTTTCAAGTTTACGCCGAAACCCATATCCGCAATTTCGCTGCGATTTCCTCTTGCCTGCTTCCGTGGTGCTTCCGCGGAAGCAGTCCGATATCGAAGGATTGGGTGATGGTGAAGCTCACAAAACGGACCGTGGATGCCGCGAAGGCCGAGGCGAAAGACTATTTCCTTTGGGACGATGAACTGCCCGGTTTCGGACTCCGCGTCTTCGCGTCTGGCAAGCGCAGCTATCTCGTCCAATACCGCGCCGGAGGTCGATCCAGGCGCTACACGATCGGCTTGCACGGTATCTGGACGCCGGAAACGGCGCGGCAGGAAGCCAAAGTTCAGCTCGGCCGCATCGCGGCAGGCGACAACCCTGCCGAGGAGCGCCAACTCGATCATAAAGCCATCACGATGAAAGAGCTTTGCGCGCTCTACGTCGCGGATCTGAATGCGGGCCTCATTCTTGGCAAAGGGGGACGACCGAAAAAGTCGACGACGATCGTCACCGATACGGGACGGATCGAACGCCACATAATCCCGCTAGTCGGCTCGCGGCGGGTCAAGGATCTGACCAAGGCCGATGTGAACAAGCTTATGAAGGACATCATAGCAGGCAAGACACGAGTGTCGGTCAAAACGAAGAAATTACGCGGCAGGGCCATCGTTCGGGGTGGTCCAGGTACGGCGACCCGCACGATCGGCCTGCTGGGCGGCATCCTCACCTATGCCGTCGATGCAGGGATCATCGAGAGCAACCCCACACATGGACTGAAGAAGCCAAAATATGCCGTCAGAACCCGTCGCCTGACTGAGGCCGAATACCGCACTCTCGGCGAGATGCTGCGCGATGCAGCGAAAGCCGAAAAATACGCCATGACGGTCGACATCATCCGACTGATCGCTCTGACCGGCTGCCGCCGTAGCGAGATAATCAGTTTGAAGTGGGAAGAGGTTGACCTCGACTCCAGTTGCCTTCGCCTTATCGACAGCAAGGAAGGCGATTCTATTCGTCCGACGGGCTTGCCGGTCGTGGAGTGTCTGGAGGAGCGCCGGAAAGAGGAAGTCGATTGTTACGTGTTTCCGGGCGAGCGCAATGGCGCCGCGTTTGGGAGCTTCCCGAACCATTGGGAACAGATCTTCAGGAAGTCGCCACTTTCTGACGTAACGCCCCACGTCCTGCGGCACAGCTTCGCGAGCATCGCCAACGATCTCGGGTTCACCGAAATTACCATTGCCGCACTCGTAGGCCATTCGAAGGGGACGATGACGAGCAAATATATTCACACGCTCGACACGGCGCTGATCATGGCCGCGGACACGATTTCTGGATACATTCAGGGGCTACTCGACGGCGTTGAATTCAAGCAAACAGCATACGCCCTTGACCGTGATTCAAGAAGAGTTGCGCTCAACCGGTTCCTAGCCAAAGCCATCGGGGAGCCGGCCAGCCACTCTGACGGAAATACCCGGCTGGCCGCATGAGGCCTCGGCCGAGCATGTGTCGTAGGCAGAGAACTGGATTGGACAATATGGCCTTCAAGACCGTCGAAAGCATTTTAGAGCCCGATCCGCGTTTCGCAGATCTCTGCGTCGTTGAAAACGGCCAGGCCCGCCGAATGACTCTTGCCGACCATCACAAAGCGCTTGCCAACATCGGTCTCGCGGGCACCGCACCGACCGATGTTCTGGCGGCCTACGATCGCGCCCGAAACACGATCATTTACGCATTCTTCGACTATGATCTCTTCGTGGTCGGAGAAGTCCAAGCATTTGGCGCTTTCGAGTTAGCGCTGAAACACCGGCTCAATGGCCACGGGGGCGCCGCGCGAGGTACGCTGCGCAATCTTGTCAACAGGGCGAGAAAGGCTGGCATTCTACCCGCGCTCATACCTGGTCCTATAGCGGTCTCCGACCCCATCGAGGCTTTGATCGCGTTACGAAATGGATTGTCTCATGGCACGTCCGACGTTCACTCGCCGGGAATGGCGCTTGAGGTCGTAGCTGCCTGCGCTTCATGGATCGATCATGTATTTCCGGCGTAGTCCGACCGGCTAATCGCCGCGTATCACCGATCTTTCAGGCCATGCTAGATATTGGGAATGGATAAGTTGTCGCCCTTTTCAGATCGATTCGGATTTCGGCCGCCCGACGCCGAGATCACTATCCGGGAAGACGCACCTGACGTTGTGCGCGATGGCGTATTAATGCTTGGCTATGCCTGCGGCCTCGGCCCAGGCGGAATGCGAGACGCCGTCTGCGAGGTTCTGCTTAAGCGACCAGACCCGAACAACTGGTCGCCTGGGAACGTCGAGAACGAGGTTTCTTACCTGATCGACGGCGCGCCTTGGTACAGGATTTATGACATCGCCGAACGCCTCTACCAAGCCATTGGCGACGACGACTACTCCGATACCCGGCGGCCGGAATTTGAGCGTCGGCTGAACCTGCTGTTTCACGAACATGGTGTCGGCTGGCAGATGAAAGCGGGCGTCATCGTCGCCCGCGGCTCGGAGCCGTTCGAACTGGCCACCGGCGACGCGGCTCAAATCATGCGGGGCGCTGGTACGCCGACCGCCGCTAACGAACTGCACGAGGCGCTCAAGGACATCTCGCGCCGGCCGGTTGCTGACGTGACGGGCGCCATCCAACACGCGATGGCCGCATTGGAATGCGTGGCGCGCGAGATCGATGGGAGCACCGATACCCTCGGAAAGATCATTGGCCGGCTGAGCTTCCCTCCTCCGCTCGACACCGCCCTGCATAAGCTGTGGGGGTTCGCCTCTGAGCAGGGCCGGCACATCCAAGAAGGTCGCGAGCCACGGTTCGAAGAAGCCGAACTCGTGGTCACCGTGGCGTCCGCGGTAAGCGTCTATCTCCTGCGGGCCTCGGGTCGGGCGAGGTAGCGTTGGCCGAAGACGACGAACCCGATGGAGAGGGCCCCAACGGCGCACCCAAATGGGTCTTGCCAACGGAGATCCCGTTCGGGGAGCTCAAAGGCAGGGCGTTGGAAGAATGCTTGTTCTGGCTGCTCGATGGGATCGGCGCGCGTGACCTGGAGTGGCGCCTCGGCGGTATTGGCGGCGGCGCTGCCGACGGCGGCCGCGACCTTGAAGGCCGGTTCTATACGCCGGGCGCGGACGGCCAGATCGAAGCGAAGCGCTGGTGGATCGAATGTAAGGGGCGCGCCGGGACAGTCGAGAAGGATGCGGTGACGTCGGCCTGCAACAACGTCCTGGCCGACGGGACCGTCGATTGCCTGGTGATCGCAACGAACACGACGTTTTCAAACCCGACCCGCGACTGGCTGAAGACATGGCAGGCGCGCTTTCCCAAACCGCAGATTCTGCTGTGGGACCAGCCCGTCCTGGAGCGCATGCTGAGCGACCAGCCCTCAACCGTGTTGCGGCTGTTCGAGGGCGGCCTGAGTTCCGCCGGATATCTCCAAGCCATCACAGAACGCTTCTGGAGCCTGTTGGAATATAGCTCAATCGAGCGAGCCCGGCGGATCTGGGCGGAGCGCGGAGCGCTTGAGATCGGTCCGATGGAGCGAATCGCGCTCATAGCCAACGAGTTCGCCCACGGCAGCATCGATGAGCGGCCTTGGGGCGGATATTGCAAGGCCGAGGAGGCCCTCGCGGCCTGTTCGATGGCGATCTTCAATCTACTGTTCCTCTACACCCGACTGATGAAGGCTGGCGTGGACCAGAGCCCGATCGTCGAAGCGATCGCCTACCTTATTCTGGCCACCCTCCGTCACAACCTGTCCGACCGACTGCAGGAGGTGATGGAGATCGCCCTCCGAACCGAAGGCGGTAAGCCTTTCCCGGCGAAAGTTGTGGATCTCCTCCTTGGTCCAGTCCTCGACAGTCTTCGTGGTGATCTACAGCTGGTATGCAGCAGTGAATGCGACCGCTTCTCCAGAGACGACAGTCTGAAACACTGGGAGCGCAGGCATCCGATCGAGACCTATTGGTCTCGCTTCGGCCGATATGGCACACCGACGAAGGCGAGCGATCAATCTTACGCCCGTCTTGAGCGGACGACAGAGCCTTGCAGGGTTGGCTTCCAGGTTGACGAGGAGCGGTCTTGCCCTCTGTATCAAACCGACATTTCGATCGAGAACCTCAAGGACTTCTTCGCGATCGCGACGCGCGTCCTCAAGTTCCGGGCGCCGACACCGTCGCGGCACCAAGCCGTCATTTAGGATTGATCAGCCCCATCGTCCCCTTGGATATCGATCCAGACATCGTCGATCGCACATCGGAGATTTTCAGCAACTGGCGGCGCATGTTGTTCGTCGACGGTCTCCGCCGTGTGCGAAGGCTTAGAGCGTGATGCTCAGGCTGCGGCTTGAGGGTCAGCAGGCAGAGCGACAATGTTCGCGGCGCCAAACCATGCCGTAAGTCGCGCCATAGCATTCTGGGAGAGCACCTGCGTGAATAGTAGTGCCAGCCGGATTTTTGGCCGGGAGCATGCCACGTAGAACAGATTGCGGTTGTTCTCGAAGAACTCGGTCTTGTCGGCGGGCGGACCGGGTTCGATCCATTCGAGCATCTGGCCGAAGTTATATTTATTCCATCCACGTCCCACGATCACCAGCACGTTCTCGAACTCGGCGCCCTTAACTCCGTGCTTGGTGGCGAAGGGGGTGTGCCCGTCGATGAAACGGTCGAGAGCGATCAGCTCCGTATAGGGGACCGCACGCAGCTTCCGAAGTTGGGTGACGCGCCGGGATTCCCCTTCCACCGGCTCGGGGCCGGCGTCGGCCAGTCGCCGCTCGGCTTCTTCCACAGGCTCGGGAAGTCGCATGTGGGGCTGCGCGGCGATGAAGTCGACGACCTCGCCGATCGTCCCCGACGTTCGCAGCGCGGTCAGTGCAGTCATGGCGTCCGACCACGTCACCTTGTCTGCGTGCTTGTGGATTTTGGGCGTCCCGGTCCCGAAGCATCCGAACATTTCGCCGTAGCGCTTCGCCTCGAAGGCGGCGCAAGCCGGCTCCAACTGGTCGGCCAGAAACTTGATGTGGGGATCGTCCTTCTTCAGCCACGGATCATTGAACTGGCCGTAGATCGGCGGGATGCTCGCATAACCCTGCTCGCGTGCAAGGACGCTGTGGCTGAGCATGAGAATCTTGGTTTTCCCGACCGCGAGGTCCCAGCCTTCGGCCGCAAGCCGATGCTTGATGTGCGCAAAATATGCCTTTGCCGCCTCGGGGCTTGTATCGCCGGTCCAGTGTCCGCCACCTTGGCCGGTCCGCCTGACGCCAGGCCAGTGATTGGAGTGAAACACGCGGGCTTCGCCGGGCATGGCGGGGTCACGCACCATTTGCGGCAGCGCCGGTCGCATTCGATTGAGAACTTGGACGATCGGGTCGGTCGATCGGAAATTCGCATTCTTGTCGATCACTTCCAGCGCCGCGTGCTCGACAAGGCCGCAGCCCTCGCCATAAATCTTTTGCCAGTGATCGCCGAACAGACCGAACTGAGGACCTTGGCCCGTGTCCAGGAACCACGCCTTGATAGCATCGACGAAGCCGGCGTCGGTGTCCTGGTATTCGTCGATGAGCAGGATGGGATAGCGCGCCGTCAGGACTGATCGAAACTTCGGATAGGCAAGCGCCTGCTTCATCAGCGCCAGAACGTCGTCATGCCGAAGCGTTACCTGATGATCGCCGACACTGGGGTATCCCAACTCGTAATGGACACGACGCGCTCCAATGCCGCCAACAGGTTCTAGACGCTCCGCCCAGCCGTCAAGGCCGGGCACTAGCGCGCGGAGCGTCGATTGGAAGTCCTGCAGGATCGACCAACAAAAGCCATGGATCGTCTCCGGACGCACGGCCGGATGAGCCTGGATGCGGGAGATAATTTCGTCCTTGGCGACGTTGGTGTAAGTGATGCAGCCGACTTGCTGGCTGCGGCGAAGCAGCTCGGCTCCCCGGCGATCGATCAGGCGGCGGAGCGCCTTGTCGAGCGAGTAGGTCTTTCCGGCTCCGGCACCAGCCTCCAGGCGGAAGCTGCGTCCCTCGTCGAGACAGGCGAACATCCTCTCAAGCGCTACGCGTCCGGCGGCGTCTGCAGGATTTTCTGCTTCCTCAGCCATTCTCGCCAACCTCAGCTACGTTGACCGCGACGCCTGCCGCGTCCGCAACGATCTGTACTGCGGCCTGAGGAACCGGCGCCACGGGGGCGGGATTACCCTCCGCCAGCCAGCGCAGCCCCTCGGCAATATATCGGGGAACATTCCAATCGGTGTGCTCAATTGCGTGCTCAAGCGCGAAAGCCGACTTCTTCTGGTCACCGGCCAGCGCATAGGCCGCAAGTGCGCGATCATCGCCGCCAAGGGGAAAGCGTGCAGGATTGGCCAGAATGAAGGCGTCCTCGAAGCTCCGACCGCACGGTCCGCCCTGGGCTTCCGGTATCTGAAAGGCGATCCTCCGAATGCCTGTCGTTTTCTCGGCCGCATCTTTTGCGAGCAGTGCCTCTGGCGATACTTCGTCGCCGAACAAGGCTTTCAAACACCCATTGCTAGTGAACAAGCCCTCCGCCACGGGTACGGCAACACGCTTGCCGCCATCGTTCGGTTTCACCGCGTCGATATCGGTGATGATGAGGGAACGTAATTCGAGAAACGACAGGAGATCGAAGAAGCGGTGCGCATAAGCACCGCCCACCTCCATCACCGTGAGATACTGACTGCCGAGCTGCGGCTGCCCCGCGGCGGCGCTGTCCGTCTTGCGGATCATCGCGGGGAGCAGGATGCGCTCCGCCGTGCCTTCGATCAGGACCGCCTTGTCGGCGAAGAACAGATCGCACCGCGTCAGGGTCAAATATTGATGCAGGAATTCGCGATCCGGCTCGGGTGCCCCGTCCATGCCCTTGCGCAAATCCTTCACGACCGAACGGCGCATGCCCTCGCCATCCGGAACCGAGAGGAAATAGCGCATGGCCTCGAAGCGCGCTTCGTTTGCCATATGCGGCGAGTGCGTGGTGACGACGAACTGGACCGGCCAAGGCCTGTTCTCGTTGAGCTGGGCGACGAAGGCGCTCGTGATCTGGTCGAGTTGCCGGATGAATACCTCTTGCATCTGAGGATGCAGGTGCGCTTCCGGTTCCTCGATGAATATCAAATGCACACCGGCGGCGGTCGGGGTGGCCTGATACTCGCGGAAGAACCGCAATAACTGAAGCAGCATGTAGACCAGGTTACGCACGCCGAGCCCGTTATAAGTTTCGGGCAGGGTCATGCCATTGACCCCGACGTAGCGAACCTTGGTGTGATCGTTCAGCAGCTTGTCGACGTCGAAGCTGGTCTCGGTGACGAGGCCAGGATCAGAGAGCCCGGGATAGCCGAACAAGTCGAACGTCGGCAGGAGCGATGTGAGCTTCGCGTTGAAGCCCGCGTGCAGGTCGCCTTGAATTTGCTCAACAGCCGCCTTGAGCTGCTCGGCCGTCGTCCGCCTTCCGGGGTCGACGGGGTCGGTGAGCGCCGACTGAAACAGCACTTCCACGACTTTGCCGAGAACGTCCCGCTCGCGATGGGTGTCGTCGTCGAGGCCGCGCTGCGCATTGATGAAACCGCCACGGACGAGTGCTGTGAGCGTTTTTGGCTCCAGCGACTTTAGATTGGTCGGGTCATTGGGATCGACCGCTTCCAGCGACGCCGCGTAGGCGCCTGGCACTCGGCCGCCCAACGCCCGAAACAAGGTCGAGCGGTTGACCGCCGCATCCTCGCCGACCGTGAGGTCAGAAAAAAGCGTTGTCGGCGCCGTAGGTCGAGGGCCGTATGTCAGGATGAGCCGTGCCTCGCTACAATTCGGATCGAGATCGACGATGCATTCGCTCAACGGGCCGAGATCTGGAGCATTGACGTCATAGGTGAAGTCGATCGTCACCTTGATGGATGGGAGGAGTACGACGATGTCTGGCGCAGAGGCCCCAGCGTGGAAGGCTTCGAACGCCGTCCAGAAGCGCTCGTGGCAACCCAGGGAAAAATCCTCCACCCTGAACGATGGGGACTTTTCGCCGAGGAGTCGCCGGAACAGCTCTGCTATCGAGGTCTTGCCACTATTGTTTCGCCCTACGATCAGCGTAGTGCGATCTTCCAAGCCGACTGCGACATCTCGAAGAAGCCGGAAGTTTTCGATTTTGACCCCTTTGATTCGCATTAACTTCCGGCCTCTTCTGTTTGCCGCTCCAAGACCTTTTGCCGTGATCTCAGCGCAACGCACCCGAAAATCTCATTCTAGAAAAAATGTGATCTTCGTGCTACACAATTTCAGAATCCGTAGCGCGAAGTAGGCAGAATCGCTGCCGCGGTCGATTTTGACCGCTCAAGCGGCCACTTCCCGTCGCAACGTTGCTTGGAGGCCTGATGATCCTTACCGACAATGAAACCAAGGTCGACCTCCTCAACAACGAGGCGATCGCGGCAACCATCATCAAGCTTCTACGCACTCGGCCCGACCAGCCCGTTACGGTCGGCGTTCACGGCGACTGGGGCGCCGGGAAATCCAGCGTCCTCGAAATGATCGAGGCTGGCTTCGATGACGAGGCGAAGGTCCTCTGCCTCAAATTCAACGGCTGGCGTTTCCAGGGATTCGAAGACGCCAAAATCGCGCTCATCGAGGGCATCGTCACCGGCCTCATCGAAAAACGTCCAGCGCTCACCAAGGCCGGCGAGGCCGTCAAGGATGTCTTCCGCCGGATAGACTGGCTCAAGGTGGCAAGAAGGC
>Ga0209067_10002740_pt1 | contig 10387 bp, 10 predicted proteins | sample ColStrG_CSR_2013_FD_187199 | JGI IMG/M metagenome (GOLD analysis project Ga0209067, IMG submission 187199) | Freshwater sediment microbial communities in response to fracking from Pennsylvania, USA - Cold Stream Run_MetaG_CSR_2013 (SPAdes)... | ecosystem: Environmental > Aquatic > Freshwater >... | reverse complement strand
ATACTCCCAATCGCCGCGCACATACGATTCATGTGCGAACGCCCGGAACTTGTAGTCGAGTCCAAGCGAGATCGAGTAGGGCGGTATCGAGTAGCCGGTCCCGATGCCGTTCGGCCCGGCGATCGCATCGCCGGTCACCGTCACCGGTAGCCCGGTTTGCACCGGCCCGATAAAGGTGCTCGTGGTGTAGCGCGCATCCGTATAGCCGAAGCTCGACTCGATGGAGAATGCGTCGGTCACCTGGAAATCGGCCTGCAGGTCGAACCCCTTCGACACGGCGTTGCCGAGGTTTTCGGTAAACTGGATCTGACAGATGGGCGGCACCACATTTTCCTGGATGTTGTTCCACTTGATGTAGTAGATGCTGCTCGCGAGCCGGACGCGGTTGTCGATGTTGTTCTTGGCCCCGATCTCGAAGCTGTTCACCGAGTCGGACTTATAGGTGGCCGGCGCCTGCTTGATGCCGAAATTTTCGAAGTCTCCCGTGCAGCCGATGCCGGGATTCTGGAACGTGGGGTCGTACGGAATCGTCGGGTTTCCGCCGCCGGCGCGGAAGACGTGAAGATTTCCCGCCTTCCAAACTGCTCGGGGTCCTTTCACTTGCTCGTGCAAATCGGCGAGGAAAAGCGCTGGCCAGGCTTGGGCTCCTACCAACTTTCAAGCTGGGACAAAACGCACTCCTATTCCCTCGTCAAATTTGACAGTGGTTTCGTAAGCAACATCGGCGGCTCGAAAACACCCATCGTAGATTTTCGCCGCTTCTCTCGCGATCCCGCCGCTATAAGCGCCCAGCTCAAAAGAATTTCCGTTGAAGAACCGCAAACGGTGCAAGCTTTCGCGAAAGCGAGTACCCTCGACCCCAACGCCGTGTTCTGGAGCACGTATCCTTCGCTCATCCACGAGCTAGGCCACTCGTTTGGCCTCTGCGATACCTACGAAGCCCCCATGAAAGACCAGTGCGATCCCGCTTATTCTACCCCCGAGCAGCCCTCGAGCGTGATGAAGGATTCCACCTACTTCTACCTCACCACCGACGACACCACCGCCATCCAGCGCCTCTTCCAACGCTTTCGCTAGCTGGCCGAGTCAATTTCGCCAGCCTACCCTTTACAAACCGCCCCCTCCCCAAGTAAGAAGGAGCCTCAGCATTACTGTTCAGGCTTAGCTCAGTGGCAGAGCACGTCCTTCACACGGACGGGGTCGTAGGTTCAACCCCTACAGCCTGAACCATTTCGTGCCTGGCACCTTTGGTAGAGGCCCGCGTCATGCGGCAGAAAACCCTTCCGTTCGAGCCCTCAGCGTTTCGGGCGATCCTTTTTATTACTATACTAATTCGGTAGATATACCTTTCTCAAGATTCCAGATTTTACCTCCAGCAGCCAAGAGCCAGCCCATTGGTCGTTTGCAAAGATCCGCGAGCAAAAATGAAAAACCCCGCCTACCCATTGGCAGGCGGGGGAGCGGGAAGCACCAATACGTAAACCCAAAAGCGGTAGCTCTGGGTAAAGCGCGCGGAGGAAATCACGCCAAAGGACCACTTAGGCTACTCTTTCTGTTCCCGACGATTTTTCCTCTACTCGCTTCCTGGAATCTCCTGAGGTTTTCCCCAAGAAACCAGAGCCACTCGTAATTTTAATTTGTCGCGGCTTCGCCGAATCTGCCTTCGGCACCAAGAGGTGGAGTATGCCGTCTTGATAATTGGCCTCTACTTTATCGGCATCGATTCCCGCGGGAAACGTAAACGACCGTTGGAACTTTCCGTAACGGCGCTCGCTATACCAAGCGCCACTTTCAATCTTTTTATTTTCAAAGCGAGTTTCTCCTGAGATGGACACGGTATTGCCGGTCATCTCGATTTTAAGTTCGTCTTTGGAAATCCCTGGGATCTCGAAGGAAAGCATATATTGCTCGTCTTCTTCCGTCACATCGCAGGCGGGGGTCCATACAGCGCCGTTTTCTGGCCGCGTTCTGAGCTGCGGAGCTACAAAGTTGTCAAATAAGCTATCCATCTCACGGCGAAAGTCCGCCAGAGCACTCCAGTTTTCGTTTCGTCTGGTCAAATAGTTCATAGAATGCCTCCTGATGAAAAGTTGTTGGTTACAAAAAATCTGAGAACGCTCTTTTTCTTGTCAAGTGCCGCCCCTAAGTGGCGGCCCGCAATGGTACTCTAATCGGCGCGCTATCGTCGGATACGAATCTCGTGCCGCGCCACCGATCCAGCCTTCTCATTAAATTGAGCTCGGCCTTATCCAAAGCGATCGAAGCGAATCGGTGCGAGGTCTCGGCCGCAAAGGGGCAGCTGGCGGAACCGATTTCGATGGAACAGTGAAACATTTCGCCATCTTGCTCGATGGTCGCGGTAATTTTCGCGTCGCTAGGGGCGCGCTCGATAATTCGATCTAGTGCCCGATCGGCTTTGACTTTCAATGCATCACTTGGGGCGAATCCCGAAAAATAAAAATTTTCCATTCCTAAAATACCTCCATTTATTTTTTGTTGTTGCCCACACGGAATCACTCAACGTAGGGCGGGCCTGTCTCAGGAGGGATGAGGATTTCAATGGCGGCTGTATTCATCGTACACTCCTCCCATTCTAAGCTACGTTCGGCCCGCACACCGCGGGCACACGATTTTTCACGCGGATGCCTGACGGCGCTACCACCCTCATGCGCCTCAAACTATTGGAGAGCGCCGCCTCCAGCGTTTTTCCGCCCTCATTCGATCGCATCTGATATGGACCGAAACCCACCTCCACGGAACATTGATAGAAGGGGAAGGCCTCTTCCCGCGCTACCTCAACGAAATATTCTGCCCTGCCAGAAATGAGGGCACTCTGCTCCTGGCTGATCCACTTTTCCACCTCGCGCTCCACATATCGCGAAACAGATTTTTTTGGCTTCATTCCAACGAATAAGATTCTTTTTCCTGTCATAGAGCCCCCCTCAAACGGAAACACGCGTGGTTAATGCTTCGTCTATTTCAGGCAGCCAATCACTGAAACGCAGAAGCTCCTCTCTGTGCTTGCATTGGCCACAGTAACGGTCGAACGAAGAATGCGGCCGATAGATTTCCCCACAGATATTGCAGGGCCTGCTTTTATGCAGATTTAATCGGCGCAAAGGGGAAAATTTCATGCTTTTAGTTTTCTTTCCTTTCATAATTCCTCCCTGATTTATTGAGTTTTGAAATTATTTTTCCTCTCGAGCTTGGTGAGAAGTTCTAAGGATCTATCCCGATCAACGCCGAGCAAGGGTGAAAATAGCCGCTCCCCATGCTCGGCGCAGGTGGGAGTGCTCGAGGGCGGGTGACGATCATCCTGGCAGGTATTCTTCACATCCACCGAATTTAGGATTTTGCTCCACTCCAAAGACGGAGCTGCACTTTGGGTAGGATTGCTTGCGCCGTCCAACCCCCACAAGATGAGGAAAGTGACGAACAGAGAAGCGGGATAAATATCTTTGAACCGAATACTAGCTTTCATGCGTAGCCTCCTTTCGCTTCCCTTAACCGCCTCCTAAGTGGCTTGGGAAAAACCGGGGATTTTTGGCCATCCTGGCCTATATATTTTTACGATAAGTTTGGGAGAAAATTTGTCAAGGCTACGAAATGCAGAAATTTGTGGGCTAAATTTGAGCCGTTTCTTCCCTGATACTGTCCTTTTTTAGCAACAGGCTTTTTCCGCTTCCAGGTATCGTTAGAAATTTTCCTCTCCCCTGCACTTTTCACTCTTACAAGCGCCCCACCAATAAAATCAGAAAATTAAGCAGATTGGCTGAGCACGCTCCATAAGGCCGAGGTTATACGTTCGGAAAACGGCACACCGACTGTGCAGGAGAAGATCATTACCCATTTTCTTTTTAGCGATTCGTTTTCCCCTATTTTCCTCCCCATTCTTACGGGCCCCAATGCGGGCTAACGACGCATGCGCCTGAGCGCACGCGGAACTACAAGAACAGTTTTCGGGCGCTCGTGGTAGATTTGTCCCATGCACTTGAATCTTGCCACGCTGCTAAGAAAAGTTTCCTGGCCCCGAAGTGGGCATTTATTTTTTTCCTTCCTTCACCCGTTCTTAATTGTTCTCTTTTCAAGTAGCTCGGCAACCGCAACCGAAATCGAACCAGCGCAGTTTTGCCTTACCGCCCAGAGCAGTTTCAATAGTAACGAGGCCACTTACCACGTGAAGCCCGGCAAGCGGCGCCGGCTCGGAACCGTAAAGGGAGTAGAGATATGGTTAGCCGTGCGTGCGATCTCTTCCGATTCCGAAGAAGTCATTCGGAGCCCACTTACTTGTTTCAACCTCGAATACTCCTGGAAGGGAAAATTGCGGGTGGTGGAACTCCACAGCCAGGGATGGGTTCCAGTCGAAGAACGCATCTTCGAAAGCGCTCAGTTGAACGGGAAGGGCCAGATCATACTTCGCGTGAAAAATGAAGGCCGATACGAGCGTGTGGGCGCCGAAGAATCCACCACTTATCACCTCGATTTGGAACGGGGATCGCTGAGTGAGGCCAGGTACAGCGCTACCAGCCCCAGCGAGGAGGAGGAATCGAAGATGATCGAGATGTTCCGGCGGGGGTATTACCGGAAAGCGTTCTCCCTTCTCCAGAAAAGCGACCGTGACCCTACGGGCCAGGGTTCGGATTTAACAGCCCATTATTTCCTCGAAATATCGGATCTCTTGTTTCCGGCACTCCAGAAGCGACCTCCGCAAGAGGTGGCACGCTTAGCGGCCAACTTTCTCCAGGCGCTCGGCTCTCCCGTGGCGGTAAATCCAAAAATGGTTCAGGGATCTTCGCTGCAAACGTACCCTTCCCCAGGATTAGCTTGGTGGTTGAAGCTAAGAGATGTGCCCGACCTATCCCTCGCCCTGGTTCAGCACGTAAATGATCTCGCCTTTTTTCTCGCCGCGAACGGCCCCACCGATGATTCGATCCGCTTGCTCGAATGGGTCGTGGAAGCCGCGCCGGGCCGCACCGTGGCCCACCGCAATTTGGCTGATCTTTACTGGGCTCGCGGTAAAAAGAGCGATGCCCTTCGGCACTACTACGTTTACCAGGAACAAACCGCTTCCTTCTTTCCCGGCCGGCAATCCGCGCTAAAGGAGGAGATCAGGGCACTATTAACCCCTACTCCAGTTTTCACGCCCGAAGAAAAAAGGCGGTGGCTCGGATTTTCGGTAGCCCAAATTTCGGGCCGGCGAACCGTGGATTTCCAAGGGCCTCCACTTTTGCCCATGAAATGGAGCGTATCTCGCCGCGACGAGAAAAGTGGCTTTTCTTATGTAACTACAAATCTGTCTTTCTTCTGGATTGAGGGGGCTATCGCGATACAGGGGGTACCGGTGGATCCCGCGCGCGCAGCGGCTTTTGAGGATAAGGGCTACCCGCTGATCTGGGCTCAACTAGCCGCTTCGTTTTCTCTCAATGGCGTTCGGTGCGCCGCCGCGCATGAGTTTTCGCGAGCGGTGAACGGCTTATTCGCGTGCACCCTCGATGGAAATCAGGAAGTGCGAGGTATTCCTCTGTTGGGCGGAACCGAAATTCGAATCGACGCGAACGGCAGCCCTTTTGAGTTTACGCCGGCACGCCCATACCCCTTAGATGGTTATGTTTTGCAACCAGGCAGGCCAGTAACCCTTAGGCCCGACCTTCACCCTGGTTCCTTGGTGCAATTCACGATCGCCGAACCGCTCAATCTTACGGAACTGAAGATTCCCGCTGGTTCTCAGCTCGGCCTCCATTGCGAAAAGCAGGTTGGCCTAGTGCCGCCGGAGAATCTGAAGGCTTGCTCGCTCAGCGTAGAATCGAGCCAAATCATGACCGTGCGCGGCTGGAAATTTTTCTATGACCTATCTCTAAGTCCTGGCTTCCACGTACAGGGCGGCTACATCGCCGACGATTGGCAAGGGCCCCAAGGCCGATTCTGTGCGAAAGGAAATTATCTAGCATCCTACGAAGATAGCGATCCGAAACGAATCATTTGCCACGATCCGAATCAGCAAAAAGAAAAAATCCCCAGCCCGCTGAACCCAACGCGGTAAAACTTTGAATCCATTAGGTATCGAAGAAAGAGAACAATCGGCTTCATTTTCTCCCGTGAAGCTTGATTTTCCCCCGCTGTGTTTCTTTGAAAAATTCCTTGGTTTATTGATCGGCAAGCTCGACCATGATATGACCACTCGCGTTAATTCACGGAATTCGGACGAACCAAGGCTACAAGAAAGTTTCTAGAATGGTTTAGATTCCCCCTGGGCCCTGGAAAGGTATTTCCATGAAATTCTTCGCTTTTTTTCTCTTTTTGGCCCCCCTGGCACTGAGGGCGGAACCTGTTCTCCCATCCGCACTTGTCCTCACCCAAGTGGCTTATCTAAACCTGGGCGATGCCACCGGTTCCTTTTTCCACTCGCGGATTCGGGTGACCTTCCGGGAAACACTGTTTTTGCCTCAAGAAGTGAGCACCAGCACGAGAAGCTCCACTGATGATCTGGGGAATGTGGATACCTCCACCACGATTTCTCTCGATGGCTCTCCGTTGGGAAAATCGGAACTTAACGTAGACGAAGTAGATGCCAACGGTTTGGTTTTGCGCAGCCTAGCGCAACACACACAGGTAGTGAGCCACCTAGATGTATTTCCCGCGACGAAGAACGATTTTTATCCTCACCCGCTAAGCCGAGTTAGCGTGCCAGTGGCCGGGGGCCGCTTCACCATTGTCGATTCCAGCGGCAAACGCGTGCTGTTCACGATCGATTCGCACCTGCAACCCACAGTTTTCTTCGATCCCGCCGAGATGGAATATCTCCAGAGTTCTGATGCGGCCGTTGAATTCAGCGCGTCTTTTGCTTACCTCCCCGGAGAGAAGAGTTACTCGCCGAATGGCCCGGTTTTCTCTCTCCGTGATCAAGCGATTCCGGAGAATTTGGCGAAGACGGGCGAATGCTCCACGGCGGGCGAAAACGTAGAAGTGAGCCCCATCATCGTGGGTTCCCATCTGCTCGCTAGGCGGGTACAGATTTGCCATAATTCAGGCACCGGCCACGTTCTACGTTCGGTGCTGATTGAGCAGAATCCACCCCACGAACCAGCCGATGCAAAAAATCGTGTTTACGCTGCAGCTCTCCAATACGGCGGCCAAATCGCTACAGCTCCGCTTTTCGTTTTACCTCCGGAAAAAATTTCCTATGCGAACTGCCATGGTTACGCGCTGCTTGCCACCCTCGGAAGTTCTGCTCTTCCCGAGAATGCCTATTGGCTCCAAGCGGAAATTCCTGCTCGGTACAGCTTAGGCACCAATGCTCTCGAACCGTTTCTGGCTCGCTCCTTTGCCGAAGTTCTTTCTTTTCCGTCGAGCTACTACGACAAAAAAGCAGAAATAAACTTAGCAAACGAAAAAAGACTGCGCGAGGGAGATTTCATCACGTTCGAGGGTGGAGGGGGTTTCGCTCACTCCGGTATTATTCGAAAGAATCTCCGCGATGGCAGTTGGTGGATCGAGAGCAAGTATGAGGAAGGCCCCGTGATCGATACGCCCATCGCGAACGTACACGACGTGATTCGCAACCTTTACACCAAGATCCGAATCTTCCGGAAAAAATAATCGGGGCCAGCGAAAAGCGAAAAACTAAAACACCAAAGAGCAACCATATTGGGGCTGGTCTTTGTGATAGATCGCCACCGCGGGTGGAAAATCCAGCTTCAAGGCAAGGGCTTCCGCCAGCGGGCCAGCCTCTACCCTAACGGAGTTTTCTCCCACCACCGTAACTTCCACTAACGCCTTTACGGCAGTTTCGGAAATCGGCAGGGAAGCGTGGGCATAACAGCGCTCGAGGCCATCTTTCTTGCCAAAACGCTCGTAAGAACCCGAAACGAAAAGGCAGGAGCAGAGCTCTTTAGCGAGGAGGTTACCGAGAATCTCGGAGCGAATCGCGAAAATACCTTCGTTGAGCTGCTTGGCCTGGGCCATGGGGCTCAATAGTAGAAGAAGTAAAAAGAGAAACTTCATTTACCCTCCTGGCAGTTGGGTTCTAGATCGAGAGGGGTTTTCGAGGGTCTTTCAGGCGCGATACAAGCTACCGCCTTTGAAACAAAACCGTCAATTTTCGACCAATATTCGCTGTCATGCCCCGTTCTTGCGATTACCATATTTTGTTTAGGCAAAACCATCATGAGCTGCCCATAGTGCCCGGCGGCAAAATACATATCAGACGGGCTATGCGGAAACTCGGCGCAGTGGCTTTGCACCTTTTGATTCAACCAGAAGGTACGCGCGCTATATACTCCTTCCTCTACAATATAGCTCAAGGGTGTATCGGGAAGGGTCTCTGGAGGGCTAAGCCGTTGCGCATCTTTGACCCACTGAGGATCCAACAACTGCTTGCCTCTCCAAACACCTCCCTGCAAATAGAGCTGCCCAAAGGATGCCATATCGAGAGGGCGGAGGTACGCGTAGGAGTTCCCAATAAAAATCCCTCGCCCGTCTCGTTCAAAAACGGGGCCCTTCATGTCCAAGGGGTCAAAAAGAAGATCCCAAGGGAGGTGCGCATAGGCCTGCGCTCCATAAGCTTCCCGCAGGATCGTGCTCAGAATCACCGAGTTACCGCCACTATAAGTATAGCGCTTGCCAGGCCCTTCGATCCCGATGGGTTGATGGATCGCGTAATTAAACATGTCTGGATTACCGCTTCGCAAATAGAGCATGGGAAGAAACGTGGATTCTGCTAATCCCGCTTCGTACGATTCATTCCACTCAAAACCAGAACCCATATAAATCAAATTTTCTAACGTGATCTGGAAGTAGTGGCCCGCATAAGTATTGCCGTCGCCGAGATGGGGTAATTTGGCTAGTTCGGAGCGAGGGGTGCCTGGCAGAATTGGCGTTGGATAGAATCCGAAAATTGTTTTAGCCGGAAAAATTTTATCCAGCTTCGTATTCAACGTTAAGCGATCCCCCAAGGGAATAGTCGCTCCCTCCTTCAGGGCTCTCGCGATCAGGGTTCCCGTGATGGTCTTGGAAGCAGACCACAAACTATGCACAGAATTTTGGAAGAAGAGCCCCTTATTCGCATCCCCCCCAAAGGCTGGGTCGCCGTCATAGAATTCCAGGAGATTTTTTCCATCTTTCAAAACCACCATCGCATCAGTATTGAACGAGACGCCCTGGGGCGCGTCGATCTGGTGCAAGGAGTACTGCAAAAAATCCTGGCAAGCGCTCGTTCCCCAGTCTACGTCAGGCGAAAAAGAGCGCGGAACATTGGCGGCGGATGAGAGATTGCGGCCAACCGGAGAAGTATGAGAACAACCCCAAAGGGCCGGAACTCCGAATAGAAGGAATGGAAGAAGATAAGACGAAGATATTTTCACGCGGCCCCCGATCTCTATTGTAAGAGCTTTTCAAGGCCGGGCAATTGTCAAAAATATGACATCTTTAGGGCGGAAAAAAGCGAATACCGGAGTCATTGGGCCCAACTCCCGTTGCTTTAATCAGGTGAAACGTACTGGTTTACTAAAGCGAAATGGCAGGCCCAGGCGGGAGAGCAAATCGAAGCGGGTGACGTACGCACGCTAGAGAATCCGGGGTGAAATCCAAATTCTCGCCCCACGAACCACGCTCAAGCGCGGTAGCAGATCCTCACTCCCCCCCAAAGAACACCGTCAACTTTTATGGGGGCCGAGGCATCTTTCATCAGCACGAAGTTACCCCCGCCCATATCGCGCCGGTAGGTTTGCAATAAAAAAGGCGCCGTGCTTTTTGCAACCGCCTCGGCCGTTTTATCGTTATAGATCCGGCGATTTCGACAATGGGCCGCGTTCCAAATCGGATCCGCTCCCTGCGCGTGCCGAAAGTTTGGATTATGGCAGGGAATCATCTTGTTGTGATCGGTGGGGGCGCAGAACACGACTTGGGGGTCAAAGGCCAAAACCGCATCGATGATCGGCAAAATTTCGCGATCAAGAAATTCAATATACCGGGTCATAAACTGAGGGGGATTGCTTCCCGCAATTGGATTTAGTTGTTTGTCGAAGAGATCCGCTTGGGACAGCTCTCCGGCTTGGATCGCGCGCTGGAATCGCGCTTCGATCGCTTTGCCGGTGCGCTGTGCCTCCGCAATGAATCGCGTGTCGATTGTGGCAAAGCCCGAAGTTGCCGTTAACATTAACACCGCTTCAGCCGAGTTCAGCACCTCATTCAAATTTCTGTTGGCGTTACTCAGGGCCAAGCTCGATCGCGAGGCTTCTAAATTTAGCGCCTCTACCGATTCACGAAACTGTCCACAGCGCTGGGCAATCTGTTCCGTGGCTTGAGCAATCCCCGCCGAATGCTCGCACACCTTGATCGCCGCCGATCCCACCTGATCAATCGCTTTACCAGTCTCCGCGCTGGTCTGCCC
>Ga0209067_10002739_pt1 | contig 10388 bp, 9 predicted proteins | sample ColStrG_CSR_2013_FD_187199 | JGI IMG/M metagenome (GOLD analysis project Ga0209067, IMG submission 187199) | Freshwater sediment microbial communities in response to fracking from Pennsylvania, USA - Cold Stream Run_MetaG_CSR_2013 (SPAdes)... | ecosystem: Environmental > Aquatic > Freshwater >... | reverse complement strand
TGTAGTCGGCCACTAGGTCGGTGTCACGACGCGGCTGATGGGGGTGGTGCCTCCGATGCCGTGGTGGTGGCGTTCAGTGTTGTAGATCGTCAGCCAGCGGGCTAGGGCTGCGGTGCGGTCGGCGTTGGTGGTGTAGGTCTGTCGGTAGGCCCATTCGGTTTGCAGGGTGCGGTTGAACCGTTCGACTTTGCCGTTCTGCCAGGGGCAGTGGGGGCGGATGAAGATCGGCTGGGCGTCCAGGTCGGCCATGACCGTGGCCAGGTCGGCGGAGTAGCGGTAGGCGAAGGCGTTGTCGGTCATGACCTGGCGGATCGTGGGGACGCCGACCGAGGCGAACCAGGCGGCCGCCCGGGCCAAGAACGCGGCGCAGGTGGGTCCCTTCTCGTCTTGGAGGACCTCGGAGTAGGCCAGCCGGGTGTGGTCGTCGACCGCGGAGTGGACGTAGTCGAAGCCGATCGGGGTCGACTTGCGCTTGTGGGCCACGGTCGCGACCCGACCGTGGGCCCGCCACCCCCCACCATCGGGGATCTTCCCGAGCTTCTTCACGTCCACGTGCAGCAGGTCCCCGGGGGCGGGGCGTTCGTAGCGCAGGGCGGTGGACCGGCTGGCCCGGATCACGACCCCGGTGACGGGGTCCAACGCGGCCAGCGGCGGCCGCCCGGCCCGGGCCAGGACCCGCGACACGGTCCGCGCCGGCACCCCGGTCGCCGCGGCGACCCGGTCACGGCCCACCCGGTGGGCGTCGCGGTAGGCGACCACCGCCGCCTCCACCGCCACGGATGTGCGGGTCGGGCAGCTGAGGGGGCGGCTCGACCGATCCGCCAACCCCTCCCAGCCCTGCGCGTCGAAACGGGCGACCCAGCGGTGCGCGCACTGCCGGGACACCCCCAGCTCCTTGGCGACATGGGAGACCGGGCGACCCTGAACACGGACCCGCTGCACCAGCAGGCAACGACCATGAAACGTCAACCGAGCGTTAGCGTGAGACAACGAAGACCTCCGGTGGCGAGTAAGTGCCTAGACACCACTCACCGCACCGGGGGTCTTCGCCTTGATCAAGCCGCCACGCCGACCGTCACCGACGTCCTGGCCGAGTACAGCTAGACGCGGACCAGCACCTCACCGTGCGGGATGAGGATCCAGCTGTCCGGGTCGCCCGCCCACGCCAGCCAGCCGTCCGCGATCCCCGCGAGGTCGTCGCGGTCCGCCAGCCCGGTGGTGAGCAGCTGGTCGGCCAGTGCGGATGCCACGATCCGCTCGGCCCACATGGCGCCCCACGCCTGGCGGGAGCCCGGCTCGGCGTAGCACCAGGTGCTCGCCGACGCGGTGACCCGCTGGCAGCCGGCCGCGTGCGCCCAGGCCAGCAGCCGTCGTCCGGCGTTCGGCTCCCCGCCGTTGGCCCGGCAGGCCTCGTCGTACAGCGACCGCCAGTGGTCCAACACCGGGACCTCGGGGAACCAGGCGAAGGCGGCGTAGTCGGCGTCGCGGGCTGCGACCAGGCCGCCGGGCCGCGTCACCCGCACCATCTCGCGCAGGGCAGCGACCGGGTCGGCGACATGCTGCAGCACCTGGTGGGCGTGCACCACGTCGAAGGTGTCGGCGTCGAACGGCAGCGCGAACACGTCCCCCGGTGTGACGTCGACGGTGGTGACGCCGGCCTCCCGCGCCAGCTGCCGGGTGGCCGCCAGGGCCTGCGGCGAGGGGTCCAGCGCGGTGACTCGTCCAGGCGCGACGAGGCGGGCCAGGTCGACCGTGATGGTCCCGGGGCCGCACCCCACGTCCAGCAGGCGCATCCCCGCGGACAGGTGCGGCAGGAGGTACGCCGCGGAGTTCTCTGCCGTCCGGGTGCGGTGGGACCGCAGCACCGACTCGTGGTGGCCGTGGGTGTAGGTGCCGTGCCGGGCCTCAGACATGCACGAACAGTACGACGTCATCTCGGTGGTAGATACGACAATCCCACTATACGGACATACCCTGGTTGGGCACCCCGCCCTGGCGGCGCGGGAGCGTGCGCGGGCGAGGCAGGCCGACCGTCCCGATAGGGTCGTGGGGGTGAGCGAGCAGAGCACCCCGCGCCCGGTCCTGGTCGTCGACTTCGGGGCCCAGTACGCCCAGCTGATCGCCCGTCGCATCCGCGAGGCCCACGTGTTCAGCGAGGTCGTGCCCTCCACCTTGTCGGCTGCCCAGATCCTGGCCCGAGACCCCGTGGCGGTGGTCCTGTCCGGCGGCCCGGCGAGCGTGTACGCGCCGGGCGCCCCCCAGGTGGACGCCGCACTGTTCGACGCCGGTGTCCCGGTGTTGGGGATCTGCTACGGGTTCCAGGCGATGGCCGCCGCCCTGGGCGGTGAGGTCGCGCACACGGGCACCAGCGAGTTCGGCCGTACCCCGCTGCGGGTGACCGAGCCGGACGCGGCGCTGTTCACCGCGCTCCCCGCACAGCCGTCCGTGTGGATGAGCCATGGCGACGCAGTCGTCGCCGCCCCGCATGGGTTCACGGTGACGGCGACGTCGCCTGGCGCGGCGGTGGCCGCGTTCGAGGACCGCGGACGACGGCTGGCCGGTGTCCAGTTCCATCCTGAGGTCGGGCACACCGAGCATGGCCAGGCGGTGCTCGAGCGCTTCCTGTTCGACGTTGCCGGTCTTGCCCCCACGTGGACGGCGGGCGCCGTCATCGACGCGCAGGTGGCGGCGATCCGGGCTCAGGTCGGTGACGGTCGCGTGGTCTGCGGCCTGTCCGGCGGGGTGGACTCTGCGGTCGCGGCCGCGCTGGTGCACCGCGCCGTCGGGGACCAGCTCACGTGTGTCTTCGTCGACCACGGGCTGCTGCGCGCCGGCGAGGCCGAGCAGGTCGAGCGCGACTACGTCGCGGCCACCGGCATCGACCTGCGCGTCGTCGACGCGGCCGACCGCTTCCTCGCCGCGCTGGCCGGGGTCAGCGACCCGGAGACCAAAAGGAAGATCATCGGGAACGAGTTCATCCGCGTCTTCGAGGCTGCAGCCCGCGAGGTGGTCGCGCAAGCGGGGGAGCACGGCCAGGAAGTACGGTTCCTCGCCCAGGGGACGCTGTACCCCGACGTGGTCGAGTCCGGGGGCGGCACCGGCACGGCGACCATCAAGAGCCACCACAACGTGGGCGGCCTGCCCGACGACCTGAATTTCGACCTGGTCGAGCCGCTGCGCTGGCTGTTCAAGGACGAGGTGCGCGCGGTCGGCGAACAGCTCGGGCTGCCGGCGGAGATCGTCTGGCGCCAGCCGTTCCCCGGGCCGGGGCTGGGGATCCGCGTGATCGGTGAGGTGACCCGCGACCGGCTGACGGTGCTGCGCGCGGCGGACGCGATCGCACGCGAGGAGCTGTCCGCCGCCGGTCTGGACGGCACGATCTGGCAGTGCCCCGTCGTGCTGCTGGCCGACGTGCGCTCGGTGGGGGTCGCTGGTGACGGCCGCACCTACGGCCACCCCGTGGTCCTGCGCCCGGTCACCAGTGAGGACGCCATGACCGCGGACTGGGCTCGTCTGCCCTACGACCTGCTGGAACGGATCTCCACCAGGATCACCAACGAGGTGCCGGCAGTGACCAGGGTCGTGCTGGACGTCACCAGCAAGCCACCGGGCACCATCGAGTGGGAGTAGCCGCCAGTCCTCGGCCCGTCCACGTTGCAGGGTCCAATGCTTGCGGCGGGAGCGGGACGGCCCGACGCAGTGCCCGAGGCGGGCTGCGTCTGGGGGACCTGGGGAGGCTCGGCGCAGCTGGAACACGGCTGCCTCGCCGCCGCGGCGCCCACGCTCCGGGCCGCCTCACTAGGCTGGGACTGCGTCCAGGCGCTGCCTGTGGTTTCGAGCCTGTGGCGCACGGGGGGCGTGGATGGACGTTCGTCCAGGGGTGACGTGGCACTTGACCGGTGCCCGGCTCGTCGCGCTCGTGGTGGCGGCCCTCGCTGTCGGATCGTTGTTGCGGCAGGTTGCCGGCACCTTCGTGGACCTCGACGTGTACCGCTGGGGAGGCGGCGTCCTGCTCGCCCACGATGGGGCGCTGTACTCGGTGTCCGACGTGCGCTGGCACCTGTCTTTCACCTACCCGCCGGTGGCCGCGCTGCTGTTCGCGCCGCTACATGCCCTGCCCTTCGGGCTGCTCGCGCACGCGATGGTGGCGGTCTCGTTGGCCGCCCTCGCCCGCACGACGTGGCTGCTCGTCCGCGCGGGCGGTCGCGGCGACCCCGTCGTGGTCAGCGCCCTGGTGCTCGCCGTGGCCACCTTCGCCCAACCGGTGACGGCCACCCTGTGGCTGGGCCAGGTCGACCTGCTGCTGGTCTGGCTGGTCGTGGAGGATCTCCTCGGCGCCTGGCCGCGGCGCTGGCAGGGCGTGCTCGCCGGGCTGGCGGCCGCGGTGAAGCTCACGCCGCTGGCCATCGTGGTCTTCCTTGCCGCCAGCGGGGGGCGCCGGACCGCGGGCCGCGCGCTGGCCACCATGGCGGTCAGCGTCGTGGTGCCCGCCCTGCTGCGACCGCGCGACGTGTGGGACTTCTGGACCAGTGCGGTGTGGCAGCCGCGCCGCGCCGGGCCCGTGTACTCCTGGCTCAACCAGTCGGTCGTGGCGGTGGTCTCCCGGCTCAGCCACCACGCCGCCGGCCGTGGGGTCTGGGAGCTCATAGCTGTCGTGGTCCTTCTCGCCGGCCTGGCCGTGGCCGCCCGCCTGCACCGCCGGGGGGACACCCTCCTCGCCCTCGGCGTCGCCGTGACGACCATGCTGCTGGCCTCGCCGATCTCCTGGGACCACCACTGGGTGTGGGCGCTGGTGCCGGGGGTCACCGCGTGGGCGGTGGACACCCGCGGCAGCCGCTGGGTCGTCGCCGGTCTGCTGGTCGTCACGCTGACCGGGATGATCCGCTGGCCGTTCCTCGCCCACCGCAACGAGCTGCACTGGGGCATCTGGCAGCAACTGGTGGGCAACAGCTACGTGTGGTGGGGGCTCGCCTTCCTGTGCTGGGCGGGCTGGCGGGCGAGCCGCCCCCCGCTGCCTCGACCCAGCGAGGCCCCCGCGGTCGCCGTCGGGGAGGTCACCGTCGGCTGAGTCAGCGGCACCGGGTCGTCGTCCGTCCGGACGTCACAGCCGACCGCTGGCCACGACCCGGGCCAGGAACTGGCGGGTACGGGCCTGCACGGGGTCCCCGATCACCTGCTCGGGAGGCCCCACCTCAGCGACGACCCCGGCATCGAGGAAGACCACGCGGGTGGAGATCTCGCGCGCGAAGCCCATCTCATGGGTGGCCAGCACCATTGTCAGGCCGGATTCCCGCAGCCCACGGACCACCTGCAGGACCTCACCCACCAGCTCGGGGTCCAGCGCCGAGGTGACCTCGTCGAACAGCATGATGTCCGGCTCCATGGCCAGCGCTCGCACGATCGCGACGCGCTGCTGCTGACCCCCGGACAGCCGATCGGGGTAGTCCGACGCCTTGTCCGCTAGGCCGAAGCGGGTCAGCAGCTCCCGGGCGGCGTCGCGCGCCTCCCGGCGGTTGCGCCCGGCCACCTTCACCGGGCCGAGGGTGACGTTCTGCTCGACGCTGAGGTGCGGGAACAGGTTGTAGGACTGGAAGACGATCCCGATGCGGCGGCGTACCGGGTCCGCGGACAGCCCCGGTGCGGAGATGTCTGCCCCGTCCAACAGGATGGCGCCCGCGTCGATGGGCTCCAGCAGGTTGATGCAGCGCAGCAGCGTGGACTTGCCGGAGCCAGACGCGCCTATGAGTGACACGACCTCGTGGGCTCCGACGTGCAGGTCCACCCCGCGCAGCACCGCGTTGGCGCCGAACGCCTTGTGGACGCCGCGGACCTCCAGCGTCGTCGTGGGTGGCGTGGCATCGGTCACGACACCCCCACCGACCCCTGCTGACGGGCGTTCGTGCGGGCGGTCACCCAGTCAGCCAGCCGTGCCATCGGGATGGTCAGCGCTACGAAGATGGCGGCCGCGACGACGTAGGGGGTGTAGTTGAAGGTGTAGGAGGCGTCGATCTGGGCCACCCGAAGGATCTCCAACGGGCCGAGGAAGCTGACCAGCGCGGTGTCCTTCTGCAAGGAGATGAAGTCGTTGAGGAGCGGGGGAAGGACCCGGCGCACGGCCTGGGGGACCACGACGTAGCGCTGCGTCTGCCAGGTGGACAGGCCGAGCGAGCGGGCGGCGGCACGCTGGCTGGGGTGGACCGAGGAGATGCCCGCTCGGAAGACCTCGGCCACATAGGCGGAGTACGACACGATCAGCGCGACAGTCCCCCAGACCACCGCCTCGGGCGGCAGCCAGGAGATCCCGAGTGCCGGGATGCCGAACCCGAACAGCGCCACCAGCAGCAGGGTGGGGATGCCGCGCACCACGTCGGTGTAGACGGCCGCGACCAGGCGCAGCGGGGCCAGGACCGGCGTGCGGAGCTGGCGGACCACGGCGATGACCAGTGCCAGGACCAGGATGCAGGGCTCGGCGACCAGGAACATCCGCACGTTGAGCCAGAACGCACGGATCAGCCCCGGGAAAGCTGCCTTGGCTGCCTGAGGGTCGAAGAAGAAGTGCTTGACCGCCGGCCAGCCCGGGGCCCGGGTGATCAGCGCGCCCGCGACCACGAGGAACACCACGGTGGATGTGACGCCCACCCAGGTGGACCGCCGCCGTATCCGCGCGGAGTAGGCGGCGCGGACGGGGTCGATGACGGGGCCGGAGGCGCTGGTTCCCGTGGTGGGCGTGGCCAGCGTCATAGACGCCTCCCGGCTATCCGGTGATCTTGGGCATTGAGGAGAAGGTTAGCCACTTGCTCTCCAGCTGGCTGGACTGGCCGCTGGCCTTCATCGTGGCCAGCGCCTTGTCAGCGCAGGCGGCGAGGGTGTCGCCCTTGGGGAACAGCAGGCCCCAGTTGTCGGCGTCAGTGGTGGCGAACTGGCCGATCTCCACGCCGTTCTTCAACTCACCGGTCGCGATGTAGTCGGCGGTGGGCAGGTCGGTGACCAGCACGTCGATCTGCTTGTTCTGCAGGGCCTGGGTGGCGCTGGCGGTGTCGTTGAAGACCTGCACCTGCGGGCCGGGCTTGACCACGTTCTGGATGAACTGCAGCGCGGTCGTGCCCACCTGGACCCCGAACCGCGCGTTGTGCAGCGCGCTGTAGGTGGTGGCCGTCGCGAACGGGTTGCCCTTGATGGTGATCGCACCGTTGGGGGCCTCGTAGTAGGGGGTCGAGAAGGTGACCGCGGTGGCTCGCTGCGCGGTGATGGAGATCTCGTTGATGTCGAAGTCGAACGCCTTCGGACCCGGCTGGTAGGAGGAGTTGAACGGAACCACCACCCACTTGACCTGGCCGCGGGAGAAGCCGAGGTCGGCGGCCACCTGGTAGGCCACGGCGCTCTCGTACCCCTGGCCGTTCGATGGCGTGTTGTTGACGAAGTACGGCGTGTACGCGGGGGAGTCGGTCCCGATCGTCAGCTGCCCCGCCGTGTGCAGCTGCTCGTGGGCTGGCGTGCAGGTCGCGGCGGCTGTCGTCGCCGAGGCGGTGGGCGACGAGGCCGTCGATGACGAGCTGGCCGACGAGCCGCAGGCTGCCAGCGCCAAAGCGGCGGCTGCTGCTAGCGGGAGCGCGACGAGCGGACGAGAGCGGCGCATTGCGGACGACCTTTCCGACACGACTGGTAAGGGTCTTACCACCCCACCTAGGTGATGGCCGCACGCCGGACTCCACGGCGCTAGCCGCACAGGCGGGTCGGCTGCGTGCGTCAAACACGCGAGGGAACATCGTAACTGTCCGGGGGCTGTAGTCCCGAATCGACCGTGAGGTCTCACGCCGCCACGGGCCCGGGGGGAGCGGCGGGTGGGCGGTCGCTCGGCAACCTGTCCGTTCACCACGCTGATGCCGGCGCCTCCCGCGGCAGGAGCAGCCTCACCCGTTGACGGGGCCCACGCGGTCCCGCAGGGGGAGACCGCTCGCGTCACCGCGCACGCTCAGCATCTCCGCGGCGATGGCCACTGCTATCTCGGCGGGGGTTCGGGCACCGACGTCCAGCCCGGCCGGTCCGCGTACCCGCCGGATCAGTTCCGGCGCTAAACCTGCTAGCGCCAGACGCTCCGCCCGAGCCTGCTGCGTGCGCCGCGACCCCAGCGCCGCCACGTAGCCGACGCCGCGACGCAGTGCCTCGGTGAGTACCGGCTGGTCCACCGCACCGCGGTGGTCGATGACCAACACGCCATCGCCGGGACCGAGACGCCGGACGGCGGCGACCGCGAGCGCGACGTCGGCCTGCTCATCCACCTGCCAGTCGAGGAGCCCCAGCTGGTCGCGTAGGGCGGCGGCCAGTCCACCGCTGCCGACGACCACGAGGCGCGGAGTGGGGGTCAGCACGCTGACCAGCACGGGGCCCGACGCCGTCGCGACGACGGTGTCCGTCGGCTCTGCACGGCGAAGGAAGTCACCGGCCACCGCCACCGCGTCGGCGGGGTCCGCGCTTGTCGTCGCGGGGACGTCGTCGACCGAGGTGGTCGCGAAGGAGTTGTCGTCCAGGGCGGTGAGCAGTGCCACGGGACGCCGCTGCGCCGCCGCCGCCCAGATCGACGCGGGGACCGCCGCCAGCGGCTGCAGCAGAAGCGTGGCATGCCCCGCGCAGGGGAGCCCCGCCTGGACCGCTTCCGCGCCGTCCAGGTCGTAGTGGACAAGCGTGCCGTTGAGTCCCGCAGCCCACTGCAACATCGCTGACTGCGAGTCGCGCACCAGTCGGTCGTCCACCGCACCACCCAGCACCCGCCCGTGTAGCCCGCCCTCTGCGGTCACTAACGCAGCCTGACCGGGCCAGCGCGCGCCCAGCCCGACCGCGTCAACCACGCGCACGAAGGCCGTCGGCGGCGGGTCCACTCCGTCGCCGAGCCTGGCAAGGATGTCGTGCATCGAATCAGTCGGCGCCATGGGTCGCTCCCCGTGAGTGTCCATCCCACCTCGCGACGACGGTAGCCGGTCCTCGGGGCGGCTTGATGCGCAGCGGCGGGCCGGTCGGCTTGGCTGTCCAGTCCCTGCGCATGTATGAAGGCGGCTCGGTTGACAGGCGCGTTTGGGCAGCCCCGTGTGATGTAGGGCACCCACTAGGGGCTAGGCCACGGCGTCGACAGCGTTTTGTCCCGCGACCGCCCGGGTAACGAGAACTGGACAGAGTTGTCCACCCACCGGGAGTTCCATGTCCACCGACGGCCTAGACCTTCTGACGGCTGACCATCTCCAGCTGAGGCGTCTGTTTACACAGCAGGCGTGTGTCGAGCCAGGGGAGCGCGCGCACAGCCGGGTGGTCGGGCGCATCGTGCGGCTCATCACCGTGCACACCTTCATCGAGGACGAGGTGCTCTACCCGCGGGTCCGCAGAACGGTGCCCCACCTAGCGGTCGGGACCTCGCGTGCTCACCAGGAGCACCGGGTTGTCAACCTGCTGTGCGTAGAACTCTGCGCGCCACCGGAGCACGTCAGCCCCGGCGCTACGGCGCAGATGCTGGCGTCGGTCATGACCCGGCACATGGTGGCCGAGGAGACGGTCTGGTTTCCCCAGGTGCGGGAGGGTCTCAGCACGGCACAGCTGTCCGAGCTGGGAGTCCTGATGATCGAGGCACGCCGGCACGCGCCGACGGCGCCGTCGGCAGCCACCCCGTTCAAGCGCATCGCGGACCCGGTGTTCGGCTAGCGGCCGCTCAGCCTTGCGCGGCTGCCACCAGGTGGTAGAGCAGGAAGAGCTGCGTGATCGCCAGAGGCTCGCTGCGCTGTCCTGGCACGATCTCGCCCAGCTTCTGCGGGAGCTCCCCCTTGTCGGCGAGGTCAGCCCAGATGGCCTCCTCGAGCAAGCGGCTCTCCTCCCGCTCGGCGTGGCCGTGCACGTGCAGGCAGTCCACCGGCGTCCCGTCCGCGTCCCGCATGATCTTCAGGTGCATCGCGGTCGCAACGTCGTCAGTGAGCACATGGCTGAGCGTGGGGTGACGGATCGTGGGGCGCAGCAGCAGCTCTGCCGACAGGGGTGTGCCGGGGGGGTCATTGCGCCCCGCGATCGGCGAGAACTTCACCACGATGTCCGCGTGCGAGCGCTGGGGGCGGATGAACTCCGCCGACTCGGGCTCGCGCCGCTCCATCTCCTCGAGCACCTGCTCGGGGGCGTACCCACGCTTGGCGCAGTCGCGCTGCACCTTCCACTCGCGGCGAATCTCCTCCGGCGGGGCGAGGAACACCCGCACGTCGAAGCAGGCGCGTGACAGTTTGGTGGACAGTGGCAGCAGGCCCTCGACGATGACGAACTGCTTGGGGACCACGTACTCCGGGCGCCCGAGGGTCCCGGTGGCGTGCTCGTAGACCGGCTTGAGGATGGGCTGACCGGTCGCCAGCAGCTGCAGGTGC
>Ga0209067_10002737_pt1 | contig 10392 bp, 9 predicted proteins | sample ColStrG_CSR_2013_FD_187199 | JGI IMG/M metagenome (GOLD analysis project Ga0209067, IMG submission 187199) | Freshwater sediment microbial communities in response to fracking from Pennsylvania, USA - Cold Stream Run_MetaG_CSR_2013 (SPAdes)... | ecosystem: Environmental > Aquatic > Freshwater >... | reverse complement strand
GGTATGCGCTCACCAGGTCGGACCACGACGGTGTGACCGACCCGCACTGCAGAGAGTGGCAGTTGGACCTCAGTGCCGGACACCAGTACGTGAGCGCTGTCGGGGCGCAGAGCCTGCAGTGCCAGTATCGCCGCGCCGGTCTGCCGTTTGGCGCGGCCTTCCAGCCATTTGCCCAGCAATACCAGCGTGATGACGACAGCCGACGCCTCGAAATACAGATGTGCCATGCCGTCCACGTTTTGCGTCAACAACTGATCAACGCTTAAACCATAGGCGGATGATGTGCCGATTGCGACCAGTAAATCCATGTTGCCGGCGCCGGCGCGCAAGGCCTTCCAGGCGGCGCGATAAAAACGCGCCCCGATCACAAACTGGACCGGTGTTGCCAAAAGCCATTGCACCGCACCCGGCAACATCAGATCGATGCCGAACCATCCCACCACCATCGGCAGAACCAGTGGCAGAGTAAGCAGGGCAGAAATGACAATGGGTACGGCGTCGATCCAGACTGGCTTTGGTGACGGAGGCGGCGATTGATCGCTGATCGGAACGGCAATATAACCGGCGCGGTCTACCGCGGCCAGCAATTGTTCGGTCATGACTTCGGCACCAAGACTGACGGTGGCTTTTTCGGTGGCCAGATTGACGCTGGCATTGTTCACGCCGCTGACCTTTTTCAGTGCTTTCTCGACGCGTCCCGAGCAGGACGCACAGGTCATGCCCAATATACTCAGCTCGATGTCGTGCGCCGGTGCTGACAGGGGCGTTGTGTCAGCCATGCTGTTTCACTGAGCCTGCAGCGCCGGCGTAAACCCGGCGTCGCTGATGGTTTGGGTTACGCTGTCGGCAGCAAGTGTGGTTTCAACATTGACGATTTTGGTGGGAATGTCGATCTGAACCACAGCGGCCGGATCCGCGTTGTGAATTGCCTTGGTAATTTGTGTTACGCAATGATTGCAACTGAGATCTTCAACCAGAAATTGCATGATGGCTTGCTCCGAAGTCGAACTGGACCGTACGCAGAATCGAAAAGTGATCGTGCTCCGGTAAAAACAGCAAATCAATAAAAGCAAAAACTCTTCCGGCCGGAACAAACAGCATTCCCGGGCGGAAGAGTCAAACTGATACTTCGTTTACTCTGCGACTTATTTAGCTTTGGCAACCCATGCTACGCAGTAACCTTTTGGCGATACTTCTGTATCACCGGCAAACAGTTTGCAACCGCCCAGATCGGTAGCCGACTTGCCTGGCACGAACTGCATGCAACCGGCACATTCTTTGTCGCCCATTGGTTTGTCCTGATATTTCATGGCAGCGCGCATGCCGGCATTGGTGGCAGCCTGGGATTTGTCGGCGATCAGCATCAATGGAATGACAGACAGTGCCATACCGCTGAGTTTCATGAAATGACGACGTGGTGAATTGGTTTTGTTGTCCATTATGTTTTCCTGTGTAATGAATTGGATTGATAAACTGCTACGGATAAAAAAGTTCCCACTTGATACTAACGAATACTGCCTTGCTGCTGTTTGTTTTATCTCAAACTCGACAAAAGTAAAGGTCAAACTGGTCTGGTTGCTGTCAAATACACCATACGTTCAATGCCATCGATCTCCCCCCGCGCCAGAATCGGACGCATGACCTCCTCAAAATAAATTCGGTCATCTTCAGTAAAGCTGTTCTGCATAATCTCAGACAGGGGTGGTGCCAGAGGATGTGGTGAACATTCTATATATTTTTCCCAGGGAACGATATCACGTTGTACTAAATCGAGGTGCAGCTCTACATGCACTGCGCCAAATCCGGCTTCTGCGGCCATGAGAAACAGATCGCGTTCCGAATAATTGGTCAGCGGATTGTCGGCAATTTTTTCCATCGTGTCCGGATATTGTCCCGACTTCCACAGGTGCAGCAGTTTCAAATAACGTGCGTTCTCATGACCTGGATGACCGTTGATCCAGTTTTTCATGGCCAGCACCTTGATGGCATCATCTCGAAACACCGGTTCGGCCAGCGCAATGCGACCGCCCGGTTTCAGTATGCGCCGCATTTCCTGTAGCGCCTGCCGTTTATTTTTGACGTACGCCAAGACCGAACGGGTCATGACCACATCAACGGAGGCATCAGGAATGGCGCTCAAGTCTTCGGCGGAAGCGTGGATAAAGCTGCACTGACTGCTTACGCCGCGTTCACGCGCTTGCTGTTGGGCATAGTGCAGCATCGGACCGGACAGGTCAGTCAGAATCACATTCAGGGATGGACCGATGCGTTCGATGGCTTGAAATGCGATCAGACCTTCGCCCGAGCCGACGTCGACCAGCGTCATGCCCGCTGTCAGCCGGGCTGCGTCCAGCACGCGGTCGGCATAGCCCTGAATCGCCGGGCGCAGATTGTCTGCCTGTTGCGCGCTGTCGCCATGGCGCCGATGCAGCAGCCAGTCGGACCAGATATCGGAAGGCATTTCTGAAGAGGCGTTGGGCATGGGATCGGCAACCGCTTTATGTTTCTGAATGGAATGCTGTGCACTATAGCCCGTTCTTCGAGGAAAGTCAGCTTCAGTAGCGTCGCTGCAGCCTCAAGTAAAGCTGGTTTTTCAACTTGCAAATGTGGCAAAATCGCGCCACCACCTCGTTTCATTCTGAGCGGCCCGATCACCTTGGAGTCAATAATGAGCCTGCCAATCACCCATGCCGACACCATCAGCGCGCGACTGGACCGCTTGCCCGCATCCAGATCGATCTGGAAACTGATCATCCTTATCAGCTTTGGCTTTTTTTTCGAACTCTACGATTTGCTTTACACCGCCTACGTAGCGCCGGGTCTGGTCAAAAGCGGCATCCTGACCACCACCACACCCGGACTGTTTGGCACCAGCGGCGTAGCCGGTTTTGTTGCCGCGCTGTTCGCCGGCCTGTTCATCGGTGCCTTGCTGTCCGGTTTTCTGGCCGATCGCTTTGGACGCAGAGCGATCTTTACCTGGTCACTGCTCTGGTATGCGGCAGCGAATGCTTTCATGGCATTTCAGGATTCAGCCTCGGGACTGAACTTCTGGCGCCTGCTGGCCGGGATCGGTATCGGCACGGAACTGGTAACCATCGCGGCTTACCTGACCGAGCTGGTACCCAAACATGTGCGTGGTCGTGCCTTCGCCTGTTGTCAGGCGGTCGGATTTTCGGCCGTGCCGGTCGCGGCGTTTCTGGCGTATCAACTGGTACCGCTGCAACCGTTGGGTTGGGATGGCTGGCGCTGGGTGGTGATCATCGGTTGTCATGGTGCGCTGTTCATCTGGTGGATACGGCGCGCGCTGCCGGAAAGTCCGCGCTGGCTGGCCAGTCATGGAAGGTTGGCCGAAGCGGATCAGATCGTGTCTGAATTGGAAAAAAAGATTGAACGGGAAACCGGCCAACTGTTGCTACCGGTGACCATTGCAACAGACAACATTGAACCGGTGCAGATGCGTGCACAGTGGCGCGATCTGTGGCGCGCGCCTTATCGCAAACGCACGTTGCTGATGATCGTATTTAACGTTTTTCAGACTATCGGTTATTACGGTTTTGCCAGCTGGGTACCGACGCTGTTGATCCAACAGGGAATTACCGTCACCAGTTCCTTGCTGTACTCCAGTGTCATCGCGCTGGCCGCACCGGTCGGGCCGTTGATCGGTTTTTTGATTGCCGACCGGCTTGAACGCAAAACCGTGCTGATGGTTTCTTCAATATGCATCATGTTGTGCGGCCTTGTTTTCAGTCAGTTGACCAACGCCGTGGGCTTGATCATTTTCGGCGTATTCATGACACTGGCCAGCAACATTTTGTCTTACAGTTATCACGCGTATCAGGCAGAACTGTTTCCAACCGCCATCCGCGCGCGTGCGGTGGGCTTTGTGTATTCGTGGGGACGGTTTGCGGCGATCTTTAATGCCTTTATGATTGCGGCAGTCATGCGCGGGTTTGGTGTGACCGGGGTGTTTGTGTTGATTGGTTGTGCGATGTTGATTATTGTTTTGGCGATATATTGGTTTGGGCCAAAAACGAGAAATTTGGCGCTGGAATTTATCACTGAATGAATGGTAGACTCTACCAACAAATTCAGGAGCCGCCATGCACTTCACCAACGCCATTCTCAGAGTTCCCGCCCACACCTGTGCCAGCGGCCTGACCACTGTCTCTCTCGGTAAACCAGACTTCGCGCGCACCCGCGAACAGTTCACGCATTACGTCAACACCCTTTCCGATCTGAATCTGACAGTGACCGTGCTGCCGGCCAATCCCGATTTCCCCGATTCACATTTTGTCGAAGACACCGCCGTTGTCCTGCCTGAACTGGCAATCATTACCCATCCCGGCGCACCGTCGCGCGAGGGTGAAGTCGCTACGATCGAACCGGTGCTGTCGCGCTTTAAACGCATCGAACGTATCCGCAACGGCCGCATGGATGGTGGCGACGTGCTGATGGTCTATAAAGACTTTTTTGTGGGCCTTTCGGCACGTACCAACGCAGCAGGCATTGATGAATTTTCCGAGATTGTTGAACCGCTGGGGTATCGGGTGCATCGCATTGAAGTCAGCGCCGGATTGCATTTGAAATCTATCGTCAATTACATCGGCAAAAATACGCTGCTGCTGAATGCCGCCTTTTCCAAGCATCGCGCGTTTTCCGGCTTCGACCGTATCGTGGTCGCCAGTGACGAAGAATATGCCGGCAATACGTTATGGATCAATGACACACTGATTATGCCGATTGCGTATCCGCGCCTGTTGGAACGACTCGAAAAACATGGACTGCCGGTTATCTGTGTTCCCACTTCCGAATTCAAAAAAATGGATGGCGGGTTGACCTGCCTGTCGTTGCGGTTTTAACTTTGCTGCGACCGGTCGGTAGCTGATCGGTTGGGTCATTCATTTCAATACTGACTCTCTGCAGTCTGTCGCTTCTGCATATTTGAAGCACTTCTTGGACGTGTCTGTTCATGCCAATTCGCATCGTTGCGCCATCATTCTCTCCGCACTACTTCAACTGTTTATCCAAAGAAAATGTTGAAAATTAATTTGTTCTTTAGGCTAGTTATTTTTACAAGTTTACGTAAAAATAACTTTGCATTTTGAACTTGCCTGAACATCCCTGACGTAAATCGATGCGCAATGCTGGCAAGGTCCTCATGCATGGGCCAGGCAGTATTTTGAGTAATCTTTTTCGAACAGGTGAATTATGTTGACAGTTAGAAGTTCAGTCGTATCGCGTGCCATTCCATACAAAGAAGTGGCGTTTGTGGCAAAAACGGCGCAGGAGCAGGCGTTGACAGGTGTCGAAGAACCGCCGCAGGAAACGGGGATATGCGAGAGATTCGTTGATACGATATTTTGTGGTGGTGTAAAAAAAACGGCAAAGAGCCGGATTCATGGCATGTCGCATCATACCGCGTCACTGCATCTCGAATTGCAGAAACCCAGTGAAGAGAGAAATTCAGGGCTCATAAAAACGCATATTGAAAAAATCAGTGAAAATCAAAAGAGGTTATATGGGTTGATGCAGGGCGATACACTTGAATTTGGGAGTGTTGAAGAACGCCCGGTGGTAGGCAAAGATAGCTACTTAATACATCGTTCACCAGCCAAAATTTGTCCGACTGGTATTCCGTTATATAAGCCCGAGCATGAAGACTATAGTTCGATTCCTACATTCAAATCTGCGGCAGATATCAGAGCCGAAGACATACCCGCTATACGGCATAGCGGAAAGACGAGCAATCAAGGTATGATCAATTGCGAAGGAGCTATTTACCAAATTCACTTTAGTGAACTAAATACCCCAGAAATAATTTATTCAATGGAAGATCAACAATGTGAATCTCTTCAGAGAAGGCTTTACGAATTGTGGCAAACTAATGAAAGACACTTTTCTTTCAATCCGCCGGAACAATCGGTTTCCTATCGAGACATACACGGTGAAGCTCAAGTATTCTTCAAGATTCGCATATTCAGACTCTGCGAGCTGATTACTGAATTCGCGATGTTGAAGCAAGACGATGAAGCAACGAAAAAATTTAAAATATTTTGTGAGGATCAACTCGAATTCTTGCAGCAATTTAGTTTGAGTGAGTTTGAAGAATTAATTAATCCGCCTAAAATCAAATCGTGGAAATATCGCAATATTCACCCCCCCATTTTTCAGGCTCAACATGAAATCCTGTTTAACATGTTGAAAGATCCTGCTATTTTATGGGATCAGATAGATCTTGCCATGAGAAGATTGCGAATCGAGCAGGATGCACAGATTGAACTCCGCATTCGTCAAATCGAATTGGGCTATAAGCTCGAAAGGCGTTTGAACACTGCGCTGACTAATGGTCATGGGAATCGAATCATAGCCAGTCAGGGAAATTTTTCCCCTGAATACATACACCGAATGGATATGTTGGAACAAACCAGACGGGACCTGCTATCACCAGGGAAAAATTTTCGTCAATTGGAACTGATCAACCTCAGTACCACAATAGATCGGAATCTGTTTCTCGCCGAAGTTGAATGTCGAAGGAACGGATTTGAAGCTGGAGTTATGGTACGCAATGCAGAAATCGGGCAACCTATACGGGCAAATCCGATTTGAGCAAGCGCTCTGCACTAGTGACCCTGCAACCGCCCCAACGCATGAAACAACCAAGCCCCATGCGGAATCCACTGCTCCGTCCAACGCCATGACTGCGTTGGCACGGTGTCAGCCGGATTCTTGAAGTCTACATCTTCCTCATTCTCCAGACCAGAAGTAATCCCGTTACAGACCCCCCCCGGCGCATTCCGGAAACCGGGTTCATAGCGCGGATTGTTGCGCCCATGCCCCTGCATCATGCAGACATCAAACGGATTGAATCCAAAAATCCAGTTCAGACAGGCCAGTGCATATTCGTTCAATTCGGAAACCAGATCGGCCTCATCGTTGAACAGAGCAGCAGCACACAAGGCCGCCGAACAGAGTGAACCCAGTCTGGCGTTTTCTCCCTGCCACCAGTAACCGCTCTCATTGTCATGCGGAATAAAAAATTGGGTACGTCCTTGTTTGCCGGGCATCTGGACATACTGGCGCGGATAACTGAACGGATTGGCATCGTGTTGCAAGGTGATGGCCATCTCATGTTTCAGACACTGTCGCACCGCAGTACTGCATCCGGCAGCCAAGGCTGCATCCGGCATCACTTCCACGAACCGCATCAATGCCAGCAGTGGCAACCCCGCTTCAGCCGCATGAAAATAACTGCGCGTCTTGTCGTCATTGGCCCAGAACCAACCCTCGGCGTGCTGACGTGCAATCAAACGTGCGGCGCGCAGTTCGGCAGCCGCTGCGTAATTTGCTTCCCGGGTCGCGGCGAACAGTTCCGTGGCAGCGAGCAAGGCGCAATAATCATCGATGATGTTTTCCACGCCATCATTCAGATAGCTCAGATTGTGTTGTTCCAGATGAGCGAACGCCGTTTGCGCAGCCTGCAAATAGGCCGAGCGCGCGTATTCACCATCACGTGGCATACCGGCAGCACGCGCCAGTGCGGCGATGGCGCTACCGCCGCCCTGACGGTAACCAGCCTGCCAGGTATTGAATTTGTGACCCTGCTGCGTGGTATAGCTGCAGATTTCACGTTGCTTGACGTCTTTGCTCCAGCGGTCAAACACGGTCATGTAAAAATAGCCTTCGCGGTCCAGCATACGCACCAAAAAGTCGGCGCCGTGCAAGGCTTCGTCCACCATGCGTTCGTCCAGCCAGACCGATTGCGCCGGCATGCGGGCACGCCCGTCGATCAGATTCCAGACCACCTGCGGAATCTGCTGCGGATTCATGTAGTTGGTATACGACATATGCGACAAATACTTGGACGCATCGCCAGAGGCATCGTACCAGCCACCGTGTACATCGACCCGTTCAATGGTGCCAAATTTGGGACAGTGGCTATCGGCCTGATCGAAGATGCCGGTGCAGCGCTGTGATTTTAAGTAGTGCACCAGATTTGAGACGATCTGGCTGTCGTACAGTGTCGCGCTGATCTGAAACGTTGCGCTGACCAGTGGCGGATTCATACCATCGAGTATTAGAAAGTATTCGCCTTCCTCAGTCAGTGCGCTGAAGTCGGCCACGTGGTAATGGCGGTTCGGCCAACTACTCTTGGCCTGGGTCAGTTCGCCCCGGAATGCCAGCGTTCTGGTTTTGGCGTGAAAGACCGTAAAGCTGAGATTGTCCGGCAGGGTGCCGGCCTGGATCAGTGCAACCTTTTTGGCTGCGGTCAGATAGCCGAGATGATTGTGCAGAATTTCCATAAGTCGGATTCAGATTCCATTAAGCGTTGCGGGGAAAGGCCAGACCGGCCTGATCAAACAACAGACAGTTCTCACGCGGGAAGCGCACGTGCATGGTTTCACCATAATGCAGGTTGCTGGTATGGCCGGGCAACTTCATGCACAGCTCTTCGGTGACACCCGGAATGCCGATGTAGACCAGAATCTGGTCACCCAGATGTTCAACCAGGACAATTTTTGCGGCAATCGCGTCGGGTGCGTTTGCGTCTGCTGGCTGCAGATGTTCAGGACGAATACCGAGCGTGACAACTTCTCCGGCGGCTGCGCGACTGGCATCGACACCACCAACCAGAGGCTGACCACCCGCCAGTACCAACTCGGCGGTATTGTTGTTGACCAGTCTGCCTTCAAGCAGATTGATGCGCGGCGCACCCAGAAAGCCGGCCACGAACAGATTGCACGGATTGTCATACAGATCCAGTGGCTTGCCGATCTGCTGCACCAGTCCGGCATTGAACACCACAATGCGGTCAGCCAGTGTCATGGCTTCCACCTGATCGTGTGTCACGTAAATCATGGTGGTACCCAGATCATGGTGCAGCTTGGACAGTTCAATGCGCATGTTCTGGCGCAGTGAGGCATCCAGATTGGATAACGGTTCGTCAAACAGAAACACCTTGGGTTCGCGCACGATGGCGCGGCCGATCGCCACACGCTGGCGCTGACCGCCGGACAGGGCTTTCGGTTTGCGGTCCAGCAGATGGGTGATCTGCAAAATCTCGGCAGCCTTGTTGACCCGTTCGTTGATTTCGGTTTTGGGTGCGCCGGCCATTTTCAATGCGAAGCCCATATTCTGCTGCACTGTCATGTGCGGATACAGGGCATAGGATTGAAACACCATGGCCACACCGCGCTCCGAGGCATGGACATCATTGGCCAGCACGTTATCGATATACAGTTCGCCACCGGTAATGTCTTCCAGACCGGCCACCATACGCAAGAGGGTGGATTTGCCGCAGCCGGACGGTCCGACGAAGACCACGAATTCGCCATCTGAAATAGTGAAATCGACGCCCTTGATGACGCTTTCATCTTTGGTGTATTGCTTGGAAATGTTTTTAAAACTGACGGAAGCCATGATGTATCCTGAAAAATTATCCCTTGACCGCACCGGCAGCCAAACCTTTGATGAAAAAACGCTGACAGGCAAAAAATGCAATCAGTACCGGTAATGTGGAAATGGTGGCGGCAGCCATCATCAGATCGTAGCGATGCTGGTATTGGCCGATAAAGAGTCGAATTCCGACGGGGATGGTCTGCACTGAAGCTGAACTGGTCAGGGTCCAGGCAAAAAACAGTTCATCCCAGGCCAGCAAAAAAATAAAGGTGGCCGTAGCAATAATGCCGGGCGCGCTGATCGGCAGCACGATGCGCACAAACGCCCCGAAGCGCGAACAGCCGTCGATAATGGCGGCGTCTTCCAGTTCACGCGGTATCGCAATGAAAAAGCCGCGCATGATCCAGATACTGGCCGGGGTAAACAGAGCTACATACAGGAAAATCAGTCCGTGGTAAGTATCGAGCATGGGAAAATCATAGGATTCGCCCATCTTGCGGTACAGCATATAGAGCGGCAGAAAAAACAGCATGCCGGGGATGACTTGCGATACGGTGATGCCGACACTGACCGCGTTCGAGCCGCGGAACCGGAAACGCGCCAGTGTGTAAGCGGCACAGGTGGCCGACATGGTGGCCAGTATTGTGGTCAGTGTGCAGATGATCAGGCTGTTTTTGAAGAAGTTGAAGAAGTCGACGTTAATCCACATGTCAACATAGTTCTGCCACTGAAAGGTGAGGCCGGCGTTGAGCTGGGAACCTTCGGCAATGTCGTTGTAATTGCGCAGCGACGACAGCACCATCCAGAAAATCGGCAGCAGCGTAATCAGAACGATGGCCCAGGTCAGCGCATTGAGCAGCCAGGTGTTGACGGTTTTACTCTTCACTGGTCATGCTCCGTTTAAATGATTTCATCCAGATCCCGACAAATACCAGCATGATCACCATCATGAGGAACGATACGGCTGCGCCCTGACCAAACAGCCAGTAGCTGAAC
>Ga0209067_10002734_pt1 | contig 10398 bp, 11 predicted proteins | sample ColStrG_CSR_2013_FD_187199 | JGI IMG/M metagenome (GOLD analysis project Ga0209067, IMG submission 187199) | Freshwater sediment microbial communities in response to fracking from Pennsylvania, USA - Cold Stream Run_MetaG_CSR_2013 (SPAdes)... | ecosystem: Environmental > Aquatic > Freshwater >... | reverse complement strand
CTTTCGAATCCTGCATTTTTCTGGCAGGATATTTTTGACCAGTGTGTTCGCGCCCTTTGTTTATGCTGGTGCGGAGGCCCTCCGAAAAGCTTCGGACTTTGGAGTCCGATACCGTCTCCGGGGCCTCGTGGCTCCTGACTTCTGGCTTCTGACTCCTTTGGCACGCTGCCTGTTTGGTTCCGGCTATGCCGGGTTAGGTGCTTGCTAATCGCTGAAATCGGGCAAGCCCAAATCTCGCTGCTAACAGCTCGCGCAGCCATGCCTGCGCTTCGAAGCTGAGTGCATCCTGAGCGTAAGCGGAGCTCGCGGAATTGCAGGCAACGCTGCAAAACAGTGCAATCAGCACCAGCCGTTAATGCCGGACCCTGGCTGTTGGCAATCATCTATCAAACTTCTCACGAAGCGGAGGGCCGTGCACTGGTGAATTTGTGGCTGAAAGCCTGAGAGGACGCTTTCTAGGATTATCTTTTCTGCTTACTGTGGGACGAAAGCCTTTGTAGAAGATGTATGCGCCGACGGCCCAAAGGAGCAGAACGATGACGAATGCCACAGGGTACGAAACATCCATAATAGACTTCCTTCCGGGAATTTCTAACGGCGGCGGTCGCCTCTTCGAAGGACCTCAGAGTACCCAAAAGTTTCAATCGCCAAGAGTGTTCGGTCGAGCAGATCCAGGACTCGACCTAACCAGTTAGCGACTGGAGCCAGAACACGCGTTGCTGCTTTACTCATTTGAGTCAACCCTTTGCCACCTAAGAGGCGGCTCCGCCTGCAAATGACGCCCCGGGGACTGCCTGCCTTCCGGTCAGTACTGTCTGGAATTCAGACACGGTGCGAGTACCCCGATTGGAGCTTCCTGAATTGAAGAACCCACTAGCTTGCCAGGGCGGGACGTTCTTTGCCGAAGTAGCGTCAGCTTTTCTTTTGCCTGTGACCGCTTGTTCAGAGCGGAAAAGCACCAGCCACCTACCAAAAGGCCGCCTATAACCATAAGTGCAAACATCATGAGGACACTTCCTTCCTGGATCGCCGCAGACCGTCAAACAGCTGTTCGGGCCGCAACGCCGCACTCGATTAAGCGCAAACCAAGTGCCGCGATTATAGGGAGTTTGGAAGCCGATAATCAGGGCAAACAGGAGGGGCGCCGGTCATCGGCTCGTAAAGCCGATCAATTCGAAACATTGTGGTCGGAGCGACAGTCGTGGTAACCGAATTGCGCTTTGGATCAGGGAATGATCACAGAGAAGAAGCATTTCCGCTATTTCTGGTTCCAGTTGTCCCTGGTCGCCGGGGCAGGCTTGGCCGTACTACTACTGGTGCAGTCCGTCATCAATTATGTATACGTGTCTCGGCGTCTGGTGATTGAACAATCGCAGCGGGACGCGCATAGGCAGGCCGCTTCACTCGAGCGCCAAGTCATGCAAATGCACTTGGAAAATCGGCTCCAACTGGCAAATCTGCTGAATGAGCTTCAGAAGGCGGAAGATCGGCGGTGCGCGTGGATGAGGGTAATCGGTGCAGATGGGCAGGTCATAGCGCAAGCTGGGGGCCCCACGAGTCAGATCGGATCGGATGAGCGCGTTCGACCGCCACTCCGGAGCCGCCCGCCGATCTGGGATGTGCGGCAGGGAGAGAAAGGACGGGTGCTAGTTGAGGTTGTACCAATTCGCCTTCCGCCAACAATAGCCGCAGTCGGCAAGCTGCCTGAGCCGGCCCTCCCCTCCTTAGGGCTAACCTCCCGAGGCGCACGCGCGATGCCACGCGGCCCCGAGCCAATAAGAGCTGAGATAGCACTCTATCTGGAGGGTTCCTCGGCAGCTTTCTGGCCTTTGCGCCGAAATATGATTCTCAATTGTTCCGCCGCGGTGGCACTCCTTGCGTCGATGATTCTACTGGGCTTCCAAATGCATCCTTATGTTCGGTCGAAGCAGATCGAGCAGCAACTGGAGCTCGCGCGCAACGTGCAGCGGGAATTGTTGCCTCTTCCGAAACGATCCATCGGTAACCTGGATCTAGCCGCAACCTGCGAACCGGCCTGGCAGGTCGGCGGCGATTTTTACGACGTGTTCGCTACGGACCAGGGTTCGCTGGCACTGGTGCTGGGAGATGTAGCCGGCAAAGGTCTACCCGCGGCGCTACTGATGGGACTGATTCAGGGCGCGGTTCATGCGTCCGCAGGGAGCGCGGCGTCTCGCGATCATGAAGAGGCCTGTCGACGACTGAACCAACTTCTGTGTTCGCGCACATCGACCGAACGCTTCGCAACTCTGTTTTGGGCTTACTACGACAGCCAGTCTGGTTTGCTCAGGTATATCAATGCCGGTCACCCTGCGCCCCTGTTGCTGACGGAAACCACAGGAGGATCGATCGGGGACCGCGAGTTGGGCGACAGCAGTCCTGTGATGGGTCTGCTTCCGGACGCCGAATACCGGCAAGGTTCAAGCCTATTCCTCCATGGTGACATGCTGTGCATGTATTCCGACGGCATTGTGGAAGCATCCAATGCGGAAGGTGAAGAATTTGGAGTGGAGCGCCTACGCAGGGTTGTGTTCAAGAACTGGAAGCGTGCTCCTTGGGAGATACAGGACGAGGTCCTTAGCGAATTGCGAAGTTTTATTGGATCTAAACTGCCCGACGACGATCTCACCATTTTGCTGGTCCGGCCTCGTCACAACGCCAAGGTTCAAGACAGAACGGAGGCCGGCAAAACAATGGCGGCCCGAAAGTGATTACCCGGGCCGTCGAGATTGCGATTCAGGAGGAGTGGTGGAAGGCAAAAACGTGGAGACTACTCCGTCTCTTTTGCGTCAGATGGTTGAGCGCCAGTCCATCCAATTTGGTCCTACTCCCGGTCAGACACTCAGCACGGGGCAGGGCGATTCACGAATGATGGCATAGGCGTTCGTCGGTAGTCGTCCGGTAACACCGTCAAACGAGCTGCGCCCGATGAGGAGCAGATCGGCTTGCATAGTCCTGGCTGCGGCGGCTATTGCGTCGGCAATGGAACCGATTTCGATATGAATCTCGCCTGTGGTCCCGGCCGTCTCCATCGCCTTCACGAGGTCAGCCTTCGCCTCGCTGATGACCTCGCTTCTCCATTCCGGCGATAAGTAGTAGGTTTGCAGACGGGGATCGAGCGAGGTAACAACGTGAATCACACTGAGTTTCGCTCCAAATTCCCCGGACAGCCGGCTGGCCCAGCTCAGGATGCTAGCGGTCTGTGGCCCAAGATCCACGGCGCACGCAATGTGATGGGGTCGCGCCGCATGTACGCAAGACGCCGCATCCGGCGTATGAACTGCCGTCCAGACCAGACAACTCGAATCATGCAGGACTTTTGCCGTGATCGAACCCAGGAGCAGGCGCCGAAACGGCCCATACCCATGGGTGGGCATCATGATCAGGTCGACGCCTTCCGAACGGGCATACTCCACGATCTTGCTTGCCGGGTCGCCTTCCAACAAGGCACGCTTTACCCGGAGGCTCTGCCATTCGCTTGATCGGAATTCCTGTAACTTCTGTTCAGCGTCGGCCCTTGCGCTTTCCGCCGAGGTCGGAGAGAGGTCAAAACGCGGGGCCAGGACGTGGAGCACGGTGATCTCAGAAGCGAAGTGATCGGCAATTGCGGCCGCAGCGTCTGCCGCGTCAGTTGACCGCGGTGAGAAGTCTATCGGAAGCAGAATCTTCGCGATGGTGAACATGTTGGCGTTGTCCTTTCGAGTCCGGCCTGCAGCAAGTCCATTCAATTTCGAGGCCGTCCTGGAGAAGTTAGATGCAATTATCTGGCCTTGAACTGGCGGAAACGGCGCCCGCCTCTACTGCTGCGAACTCAAGCGGTTGTGAATACAAACAGTTGCGCCGGTTTCTCACCGCCAGCTGGCCTGTCCGGAACTCAGACAAATGTGGATTTGCGATGTATGGTTCTAAGACATGCCCCGAACGGAGCTTCGGAGTGAATCAGCTCTGTCGGCTTGCGTCCACCTCGGTTTCCTTGAAGGTCTCGTCATGGCCATCGGCCTTCTCCCGCAAGATACTGTAGAGCGTGGCGCGGCTGATGCCCAGCGCGCCGGCCGTGTGAACTTTGTTGCCACCCAGCGATTCCAGTATTCGGCAGGCGTGACGGTACTCCACCTCCGCCATGGTGAGCGGCCCTTCATCTTCGAGGCTTTGGAGCGGCACTTCCTGCCGAAGCATCTCGGGGAGATCGCGCACATCGATGGCATCGTCCTCCGCCATCATGCAGGCGTTGCCGAGTACATTTTCCAGCTCGCGTATATTTCCGGGCCAGTGATAGCGGGAAAGCAGCGCCTGGGCTCGCCGGGTGAGGGCCGCGAAGCGGTTTGTTATACTCTCTGGCGAAGCGCGCCAGAAAATGTTGCTCCAAGAGAGGCAGATCTTCCTTTCTGTCGGCCAACCGAGGGAGCTTGATCTCTACCATGGAAAGGCGGAAGTACAGGTCTTCCCGGAATTGTTTCTCGGCGATCATCGTTTTGAGGTCACGGTTGGTTGCAGCCACGACCCGAATGTCGACTCTGCGGACTTCAGGAGAGCCAACCCGCTGCAGTTCATGATTTTGAAGAACACGCAGGAGCTTGCTCTGCATGGGCAGCGGCATGTCGCCGACTTCATCAAGAAAAAGCGTGCCGCCATTCGCGTACTCGATCAGCCCGATCCGATCTTGTGCCGCACCAGTGAACGCTCCTTTGACATACCCAAAGAGTTCACTCTCAAAAAGCGTTTCGGCCACTGCAGAACAATTGCAAACAACCAAACGTTTCGACGCGACTGGGCTCAGCTTGTGCAGGGCGTTTGCCACGAGTTCCTTGCCGCTGCCTGTGGCCCCCGTCACCAGCGCGACACGGTAGTGCGGCGCCACCCGCCGGATTCGAGCGAAAACCTCCAGCATTTGAGGACTTCGTCCGACCATGCCTTCAAATCGCGAAGCCTCCAACAGCTCACCTTCCAACTCGAAAGCGCGATGCCGTTTCCGCGCATCTGTCAGGAGGCTGTCAATGCGCTGGCGCAGAGCTTTTGGCGAGAAGGGCTTTGTCAGGTAGTCGCATGCACCCTTCTGGATAGCTTGGACCGCCGATTCGGTCGAGTAGTCGCCGGTTACGAGAATCGCATCGATGCCAGGGTCGAACTCGACGATCTTCTCGAGAAGGCATCCGTGAGTATCGTCATCCAAGGTCGCCCGAGTGGACGGCCTGTGTCGGAGCAGACGACTTCAACATCCAGTTCGGTGTGGTCGATGTGGCCGATCTCGAAGGGGCGGTCTCCATGACGCGGCGTGGTCGGCTCCAACTCGAAATAGAAAGATGCGTGGGTGTACGCAGCTCGCCGACCTTTCCGTTTGAGCGTTTGTTCGAAGACCGGTCGCTCTCGCACGGCAGCGCAGAACGTTACATAGCTCGGCGTAATGACGCCGCACTCGTCGCACTTTCGCTTCAGCGCCGCCCTGGACGCGACCATCGTCTTTTGCTTGAGATTCTCGTAGTCAGCATCGACAAACTCAGTGAGCAGCTTTTGTGATTCCTCGGGCAAACGGCTGCTTCGGTTTCCTTTGGCTCCGGTCTTCGGCAGTAAGCCCACGTACCCGTTACCATACTTGTCTTTTGCAAGCCGATACTGCGCGGCCCAGAGACGCAGTGTCCTGGCCGGAATAAGGGCCGCTCTCTCTCCCCCCAGGTGACGTTTCACAAGGTCGTAGCGCCGGTTCGCGGCGATTAGGTCCTGCTCGCTGGCCCCCGCCAAAAGCCGGAACGCATCACCGTGGATATCTGGGGTCTGGTTAGAACGGGCACCGATTCGACCGCTTACGGTCGCGCCTTCCCCCTCGTTGCGACACGCGCGTTGGTACGCGCCAGCAGTTTCTGAATTCGCAAAGACGCGAACTTGCTCCGGCTCGACGATCGCAGCAGCGCTGAGATCGACGTAGGCGCCGCCGCTGGCGATCAGCAAGTAGATCTCGTCAGTGTTCGGAACTCCGCCGGCCCCGTCCAATAGTTCGCACAAAAGTATCCCCGGTGTTGCTTCGATCGCAGCCTTTATTGGCGGGTCGACAAATGCCGCCGAGCCCGCTGGGTCACATCGTAGGTAGTCTTCCAGGAATGTGAGATTTCGCTGGAGATTCCAGTTGATCTCCGCTGACGACCATACTCGATAGTCCAAGCCCAGTGGCGAGCCGTGCGCTTCGCCCGGCGGGCAGCGCCATTTGCCGCTGCCATCGCGAACGTAGCGATTTGGAGTCCTGATGGCCAGTTTTTGAAGATCCTCTGAGGATTTACATTCCACCCACCCCGCAGAGTCTTGGCGGATTACGAAGTAGTCCGGTGTGTGCATGACCGAAACGCGTCGTCCGTTTGCCGCGTGGTAGGCGAGCGGAATAGAGGGCGGCTGGTCGTAATACTCCAGGACCCCCGGATCGTGCTCCATCTCGTAGACGAGCGGCAGTTCAACCCGATGACTCTCGAACTGGATGGTGAGCCCCATTTTGCGGCTCGGATACCGGCCGGCAACGTTGTCGCGACCGCCTCCAACACGGCGAGTCGGATTACGAGACCGTACCTCAGAGATGGTTGTTTGCGTCCTCTCCGGCAACGCCAGCCGTCTACACCAACCCAAGAAGTCAGCCTCGTTGAGCACTCGCCACCTCCGGGCCGGGGCATCAGACGCGCGGCCGGTTACTTTCGGTTTCGCAAAACGCGCTCATTCTTCAGCGCCAAAGTGTACCTTCGGCCGGCTTCAGTCATGAGTTTCTGAAGATCGCGGCCGTTGCCGATTGCCCGTTCCAAGTCTTCGGCCAGCTCGTCTGGCACGTATACGGAAAACCGGCGATCCCCCTTGCGACCATACAGTGCATAGCTGGAGTGTCCTCGACCGGACTTGCAATCCTGGCAGCCCTTTCGGATGCAGGGACTCTTCCGCAAGGACAAAGAGCCAACGGCCACCGGCCAGAGATCCCGGACTGCCCCCTGAAACCAGAGTCTGACCTGTTCCGTAGTTTCAATTCGAGCCATTTGTATAGGTGCATACTAGCACACATACACTATCGATACAGGACAAAAGCGTTAGGCAAACACGTACAGCCCTGAATGGTTTCCGGCGCTACGGGTGGGCTGCAGCCGGGGTATGGGGTGGAATCGTCTCCTGCTCGATCACATAACCAATCGCGGCGTAGCCCTTCAGCCTGCGTTCGTACATCCTGGCCAGCATCAGAACGTAGTTGTCCACATAATCGTAGACCTGCACAAATCGCTTGTTGTCGTGGAGACGATGCAACCGGCCTACATACTGTTGCAGTGTGCCCTTCCAGGAGATCGGCATGGCCAGAAATAGCGTGTCGAGACGCGCGTCGTCAAACCCTTCTCCGATGTAGCTTCCCGTCGCCAGAATCACTCGCGATTCGTTTTCCGGCACTGCCGCCAAGGCGGCCGCTATTTCCCGACGCTGCTTTTTTCCCATGCCGCCCTTCAAGACGAAGACGTGCTTGGCAACACCTGCAAGCTTGGCTGCGAAATACTGGAGATGCTCAGTCCGGCCAGTCAGAAGCAGTGGGCATCGTCCAGATTCTATGGCGCGCACGATGTCGTTGACGATCATCTCGTTACGCGAGATATCATTCACGAGCGCGGCGTAGATGTCCTGAATCGTAACATCAGTGAGGTCGGGCGCCATCCGGAACTCCGTGTGGCGCGGAGTCACCTTGTGCTCGAAGGGCGTCGTTTCAGTCATTGTCCGGGCGCTCATGCTGAATCGCACTGGGCCACACTGCATGTAAATAATCGGATGGTGCCCGTCCTTCCGCGTCGGCGTGGCGGTCAGGCCGACGACATACTTGGCCTTCACCTGCCTCATGACCTGTTCGAACGTAAAAGCGGATATGTGGTGGCATTCATCGACGATCACCTGGCCGTACTCAGCCACGAAGTCCTTCACCACGTCTTTTCGGTACAGACTTTGGATGACGGCGACATCTACGCAACCCGTCCGGTCCATCTTTCCACCGCCGATATGCCCGATCGATTTGGCCGGCAAATCCAAGAACATCCCAAGGCGCTCCTGCCACTGATCGAGCAACTGCTGCCGGTGAACCACAACCAGGGTGTTGACCTTGCGTTTGGCGATCAGCCATGCCGCTACGGCAGTTTTTCCGAATGCCGTGGGAGCGCAGAGGATGCCTTCGTCGTGGGCGGTGATCTTCGCGACGGCTTCCTCCTGGAACGGCCGAAGCTGACCCTGGAACACCGCTTCAATCGCCGTGCCGGCGTACCGTTCGTCCCGAACTTCGGGCCGGATCTTGTGTGCTTCGAGAAGAGCCAGGGTCTCCGTCAGACATCCTCGAGGCACCGCGATATGCTGGACAAATTCCGTGCCGCATGCGATCACGCGCGGCTTGTCGTACGTCGAAAGCCGCATGGCCTGAGCCTTGTAGAACTCCGGATTCTGAAAGGCTGCCAGCCGGAGAAGCCGATTCAGTATAGCTGGCGGCAGATCCTTACTTTCCACGTAAACAAGATTCGCGCGAACGATCTGAACGGTCTTTGGCAGCGGTCCTTCGATCGGCCGCTCCTTTCGCTTGCGGGATGGCGGTAGCGTCCACGGGTCTTGTGCATCCTCATCATCGGCGACACTCATCCGGACGCCAATCAGGTCGCCTTTGCGCTGGGCTTCGGCGACGATCTCCTCTGCGGCGTCGACCGGCATTCGTCGGATCGTCGCAAGGAACTGCCACTGGTCCGGATACGGGTGGAAGTCGGGGTCAATGAATACGCTGTTGTCCTGCTTGCGGGGCGCCCGCTGTAACGGCAGTGCGATCAGGTTCCCGAACCCTCCCTTGGGCATCGTGTCCTGGTTGGGGAAAAATCGATCGTAGGAATCAAGACCGACCTGATGCCTGCGCTCCATGGTTCGCGTAAGCAGCACGCATCCGAGTTTGCGCGCGGTGATCGCGGGCAACGCACGCTCAAAGAAGATCCAAATGTGGCCGCCTTTTCCCGAACGAGAACGTTCCAAGGCCGCGGGCACGTTCAACTCCCGGCACGTTTCCAGGAAAGCCAGCGAGTCGTACTCCCACGTCGTCTTGTCAAAGTCTGCCGCGAGAAACCAGCAGGTTTCGTCCGGCAGGAGAGCGTATACGCCGATGGTTTCTTTGCCCAAGAGGTGGTCCTCGATGACGGCGTCGGTCAGCGGAAGGAACCTGCGGGTCTTCTGGTCGACTTTCTTTCGATCCTCCGAGCGGCTTTTGTTGATGGCCTTCCAGTCCTTTACGACCGCCGGCATATATCCGTGCCGGCCATCAGCATTCTCCCATCGCCGAGAGTAGACATCTTCTCTTCCGCGAAACAGGCTTCGAAACAGCGCGATCCTCTGTCTGGCGCGCTCCTCCTTGTCCACCGGTGGCGCCGGCTCGACGGTCTTGGTTGGAGGTGGACTCTCCGCCGGAAGTTGCGGTATAGGAATGCTGTGAACTGCCAGAAGCCGCCGCAGGCGAGCATTCTCCTCGCGGAGACGAACATTTTCCTGCTCAGGAGGTTCAAATGGAAGGGATTCTGAACCGTTCTCAGTCATACCGCGTTCACCGCTCTGTGCGTTGTGCCAGCACTTCTTCGACGAACTTCTGAACACCCGCAAACACCGCGGCGACATCTGTCGAGAGCCCGCATTCCTCCGCCAAGGCCTGAAACGGGACCTGCCAATCTGCTGGCGGTGGAACCAAACTCCCCGGCAAATCGTGTGTTCCTCTTCTCTCAAAGGTCAGACGCAAAGCTTCCATAATCCGCGGCTTATCCAACCCACCTGATCCGATCAGAAGAGCCAGGTCCACCAGGTCCTTCACCCTGCTGTTCGCCGCGTTCCGCGGGAGCGTGTATGCATGAATCTTCTCGGCGAACTGCTGTTCGCGCGCGATCATCAGGATCCGCGACGATTCGATGCCGGCGAATCCCAACCAGTCCCGGCACACGATTGTTTCCAGCGGTCGCATAACGACGTCACCAACGCCCGCGTCCAGGTGGAATCGGGCGAAGATCCGTTCGTCCATCCGAGCTTCGACCGGATAGCGGGCGCCGCCGTACGGCGCCACTGTCAAATCCATCGACGCCGGCCCGATCACGAACTCGAACCAGTCACCGAGAGAGATATCGGCCGCGCTCTGGAGCATCTCCCGAATGATCTGGCTCTGGTCGGCGCTGGCGGATGCTGCGACCCGCTGCACCGTCAAGTCGATGTCTACCGTTGATCGAGCCGCCTTGAAGCGTAGCTCCAACGCGTAGCCGCCCTTCAAAACCCAGGGCGTTGATTCTTCCCGGAACAGCCTTGCAAGCAGACGGTCGAATGATACCTGTCGGCGGAGGCGGTTGGGGTCGATCTGATCGGTCAGAGATGCCTTCTTCAGGC
>Ga0209067_10002732_pt1 | contig 10403 bp, 8 predicted proteins | sample ColStrG_CSR_2013_FD_187199 | JGI IMG/M metagenome (GOLD analysis project Ga0209067, IMG submission 187199) | Freshwater sediment microbial communities in response to fracking from Pennsylvania, USA - Cold Stream Run_MetaG_CSR_2013 (SPAdes)... | ecosystem: Environmental > Aquatic > Freshwater >... | reverse complement strand
TCCCGAGCCCGTCCCCCGCCCCGCCGGCGCGTATGACCAGGTAAGCGCCGGCCATCGCGATACCAACCGCCACTATGCGAGACAAGCCCAGCTTTTCCTTCAGGAGGAAGCGCGCACCCAGCACCGACCATGCGGGCGCCAGATAGAACAGCAGCATTTCACGCACGACCTCGCCTTGCGTCATGGACACCACGAAGCTGGCTGACGCCCAGCCACCCAATGCGCCGATCAAGAAGCTCTGGCGGAGCTGTCCGCGCCACTGCGGGCGCTGGTGCCACAGCAGTGGCAGGCCCAGCAGGCCTACGCCGCCGTAGGCCATCAGGGTGAGAGCCGGCGCCGGCAGCCCCAGTGCCGCCAATTGCTGCATGGGCCACCACGACAGGCCCCACAAGGAGGCCGAGAAAAGCAGCACCAGACTGGCCGTGCGCGTCGAACGCTGCTTTGTTTCGGCATTCCCGGCGCCTACGTGTGTCGGCGTGGTCCCGGGAACCGCGCTCACAACATGACCTGGCCGTGGCTGACGACAATGCTTTGCCCGGTTATGGCGCGCGCGTCATCGCAGGCCAGATACAGGAAGGCACCCACCACGTCATCGGCCTCGAGCAGATCCGGCACGACCTGGCCCGCCAATATGCCCTCGAGCAGGTCCTCGGCTGGTCGGCCGGCGGCAAAGGCCATGGCGTCCAGCGAGCGCAGCGCGGCCGGTGTGCGGACCCAGCCCGGGCACACCGCATTGACCCGTATACCCTTGGGCCCCAGTTCCCAGGCCAGCGAGCGGGTGATGCCCAGGACGGCGTGTTTGCTCGCCACATAGGCGGAGAAATCGGCGACGGCCGTGTGCCCCCAAATGGAGGACTGATTGATGATGGCGCTGCCACGGGCCATGAGGGGCAGCAGGGCGCGCGTCAGCCGCACCATGCTGCCCGCATTGTTGCGCAGCAATTCCTCCCAGCGCACCATGAAGTCGGTAGCGACATCGGCGAGCGGCGTTGCGTCTTCGCTGCCGGCGTTATTGATCAGGATATCGACGCGGCCCGCATGCGCGCCGATGCGCTCGGCCAGGGACTGCACCGCAAGATCGTTGCCCAGGTCCGCGGTCACGCACAGAACGCCGCCGGCAGCCGATTCGATATCCGGGTGGGAAGCGGCGTCAGCCAGGCGGCCTTCGTCGCGGTCCACCAGCACCAGTTGCGCGCCCTGTCGCCCGAAGGCGCGCGCCAGGGCCGCGCCTATGCCGCCGCCCGCGCCGGTGATGACGGCGACGCGGCCCTCGATGTCGTAGCGCACCATGCTCAAACCGCCGTGAGAAAGGAGACGCCTACGGCCCCATAGAAGCCGCCGGGGAACAGCCGGCCGTCTGCCGTTTCCACCACTTCGCCGTAGTCGTCCGCGATCAGCCGGCGCACCCGGTAACGGTGGTAGGCCGCCAGCAGCGTGCCCATGGGCAATACCTGGGGGTAGTTGGCCGCGTACAGCTTGTCGTGCAGGGCGGGGAGGCGGTACCAGGGTTCGATGGGACGCTCGTGATGGGCGTTGTGGTACGTGAAGTTGAGCAGCAGCAGGTTGGCCAGCGGCGCGCGCGCCAGCACCACGTTGGAGTACGTATGGCGCTGCTCGTAGGCGCGATCGCGCACCTTGTCGGCCGGGATATCGCCGCCCTCGAGAATGGCGAAGGCATCGTAGGTGTGCTGGTAGGCGTCGGCAAAGCGCAGCGTGTGCAGCATGATCAGGTAGGCAATGGCATATCCCAGCAGGCCGGCCGGCGACACCCAGCCCAGTAGCGCAAAGCCGCCCAGGCGCACCAGCGCAACGCCCAGCACGTGCGCGCGCCGGTGGGCGCGCTCGGGACTCATGAAGGGCAGGGCGATGACGTAGCCGTGCATGATCAACTCCACGGCCGGCACATAGGCCCATTCCAGCGCCACCACCAGGCGGCGCAAGGCCGGACGGCGCTTGAGCAGGGCCTTGTAGTCGTAGGTGAGTACGTCCGCCCGGTCCACATGGTGCCGCATGTGCTTGTTGCGCAGATCGGCAAAATCCGCGTAACACGCGCCGTTGATCCAGATCATCAGCGCACCCCAGCGGGCATTGGTCTCGGCCGAAGCAAAGATGGCCTGGTGGGCGAATTCGTGCAGGTAGTACGCCGAAATGATGAGGGCGTGCGCGGTGAGCAGCACGCCGGCCACCTTCCATGCGCCGGGTGCGAGCGCCAGCAAGGCAACGCCGCCGGCCCAGCCGAAGATGGCGTAGGAGAGGCCCAGGAAGTTGGGGAGGACGCCGTCGGGATAACGAAAACTGCGGGTGAACATGGTGCGAACCTCTTGTGCCGTACGTATCTGATTTCAGGCTACTGCAGTTCCCCTCTCCCGCTCGCGCAGGAGAGGGGAGTATGCCGTCCAAGTTTTACAAATCATCGCCTAGTGCGCCGCTAGCGCCTTGAGGAATTCGTCATCAACCGTTTCCTCAAACGGCGGCTCCTTCTCGATCTGGCCCTTGGATTTCAGTATTTTGCCAATGATGGGCGCGCTCACCGCGAACGAGGCGGTGCTATTGGTGCGGGTGAGATTGGCCAGCATCTCCTGCAGCGTGGGGTTGTGCATGGCGTGCATCTGCGTTTTCACCTCGGCCGGGCTGATGCCCATGAACTTGCCGATCAGCACCGCTGCCTTCTCGGGGTTCTTCTGCATGTAGTCGAGCCCGTCGAAGTAGCCCTGCATCACGGCCTTGATCTCCGCCGGATGCTGCTGGATCTGCTTGCGCTCGAAGGCCAGCACATCGCAGATCAGGCCGAAGGCATCGTGCGAAGAGTAGATCACGCGAAAATCCTTGCCGCCGTTCTGCTGGGTGATCTGGCTGACAAAAGGCTCGTAGGTGACGCCCACCTTGATGCGGCCCGACACCATGGCCGCCGGTATGGATTCGGGCGTCATGTCGGCCACGACGATGTCCTTCTCGCTCAGTTTCTGTGTGGACAGCGCGTACGACAGCAGAAAATCCGACGGCGACAGCGAATTGAAGGCGATCTTCTGGCCCTTGAAATCCGCCACCGTTTTCACCGAGGTGGCGGCGACGATCGCGTCGCCCCCGTCGGAATAGTCCACCGGCATTACCACTGCCTGATGCTGGCCCTTGGCGTCCTGACCTATCACCTGGTCATAGGTGATGACGCCGCCTTCGACGGCATTGCCGGCCATGGCCGGCGGGATGAGCGCGGGATCGTTGAAGACCTGCAGCCGCACTTTCATGCCGTGGTTCTTCCACAGACCCAGGGCGTCGGCAACGTAGAAGGGCCCGTAGCCGATCCAGATCACCACGCCGATGGTCATGGGCGCGAGCGCCGGGGCAGCACTGGCCGCATGGCTGGCGGTACTCAAGCCTCCGAAGCCTAGCGCAGTGGCGAAGGCCAGGGCGGCCGAACAGCGATTGAGTACGCGATTAATGTGGCGCATCAGCGTGCAAACGGTCAAAGTCATCGGGAACTCCGCGGGTGCTTCCACAATTTCAGCAAGGCTCGAAGCATAGCCGCCCGGGACGGCGACCATCACCGCCGGCAGGCATAGCCGGACCCCAAAAAAAAGACGGGAGGCGAGCCATGTAAACCACATGGCCAACCCCCCGGCTCACGCTACGTCGGTGTGAAGACTAAGCGGTCAAAACTGCAGGGAGCCCGTGAACCCGATCGTCAATGGTCGCACGGTATAGCCTTCCTGCACCGTATTTACCGACGGGAATTGGATAACCTTCTTGCTGTCCAGCAAATTCTTGGCATACAAGGCAAGGGACATCTTCTTCTGCGTTATGCCGATATTGAGGTTGAGGATTCCATAATTTGGCGAGTAGTGGTTTAACACGGTGCTGCTGTTGTAGTAGGCGTGCGAACGACCGGTATAAGGGAAGTCAACGCGCATGAAGCCGGTCATGGTGTCGGTGATCGGCGTGTCATAGTCGGCCGCAATGGTCGCGGTGTAGTCCGGCACGTTGAGGATTCCCTCACCTACTTGGAACACACCGGGTTCGCTCGTGCGGGTGATGAATGCATGCGTAGTTCCGGCGTTGAGGCTCAAGGTCAACTCCTGGGTTACCAGCGCGCGGACCTCAAACTCCGTGCCGTAACTCTTGGCGTCGCCAGCATTCGTTGTGAACGAGAATCCGCAGGTTGGCAGGTTCACGCTTTGCTGGATGTTGTTCCAATTGATGGCGTACAGGGCCGCGTTGACCGACAAACGGTTATCGAAGTAACGACCTTTCGTCCCCAGTTCGTAGCTCCAGAGTGAATCGGAGTCGTATTTGAGCGGCGCACCAGCAATCCCCAGATTCTTGTAATCATTGTCGCAGGACGCGCCCGGCACGTTCGCAGGGTCTGGTCCGGTGGGGCCGCCCAGCCGAAATCCCTTGGAAATCGTCGCGTAGACGTTGACGCTCGGGTTGACAGCATAGTCGAGTGAGAACTTCGGCGTCGTTGCGTTGAATGTCTCGGAGTCGCTATACGGATTGGGCAAGCCATAAGCAAAGAACCCGCCACTGGTGAATCCGTAGCTCGTCTTGGCCGATACGTATCGCAGCCCAACGCTGCCTTTGAGGTTCGGGGTCAGATCGACGCCCAACTCACCAAACGGCGCAATCTGCGTCTCTTGCGTGTGATTGTGGGCCAGATAGATCAGATCGTTGGCGTACGAAACTCCAGGGCTGAATGCACTGCCAACGGCTGTCTGGTCGATGGTGAAGCCGGGGGCGTTGAAGATCTGGCCGAAGTCGGCTTGCAGCCCGGGCATGAACTCGTCGTCAGTGTGGGTTTGCCGCAAGTTCGAGAAATAGACGCCACCAACCCAGTTGACCGGGAATCCGGCAACCTTGGCTTCGTTCGAGGCCAGGCGCATCTCCTCGGAGAACTGGTCGGTCGTGGTGTCGTAATACACCGGCGAAGGTATGAACCCGATTATTCCAGTCGTCTGGTTTTGGAGGCGTGGTATCTGCCCCTGTAAGCTGGCCGGGAGCGGGGTCACAGGCAGATTGTTTTGGTTGGCGCAGGTGGCCGTCAGGCTGCAGCTGAGAAAGAATCCAAGAACGTTGCTGTTGTAGTACGTGCCATCCGTCGTGCGATGGAAATCACGGCGAAAATAGCTGGTAACCGAGGTGAGGTCGGCAAAACCAAAGCCCTTGGTCACTGTCAGGCTTGGCACCGTAAGTATGTCTTTGCCGGGCTCGCCAATCCGCTTGTCTTGCGCGTACAGGCCGATGGACGGGTAAAAAACGCCCGTGTCGCCTTCCGTCGTGCGTTGGAATAATAGTGCCGGGAGTATCGTGAGATCGCCCGGCGCCTTGTACTTGGCCGACGCCCGAAACACTTCCGTGCGCACGCTGTTTACGCCCGTCTGCGCCAAAACGCCAGTGCTGTCGTTGGTGTTCAAGGTCAGCGGCGTTGCGCCGCCCGGGCAGCCCGTCCCCGTGCCTATCGGTGTCGCGCTACCGGGGCAACCAGTCGCTGATCCCGTGTAGTGATCTATCCAGCCGCTGTCGTACGAAACATCCGCGCCCAGCCGTACGGCAAAGGTGCCGGGTATGAGCGGAAGGTTGAGGACTGCATTCGTGTCGTTATTGATGCTGCCGTGCTTCGTGTAGGAGATATCTTCATAAGCAGTCCCGGAAAATTCGTTGAGGTTGGGCTGCTTGGTGATGAAGCGCACCGTGCCGCCCATCGAGCTCGCGCCGAACAAGGTGCCTTGCGGGCCGCGCAGCACTTCAACGCGGTCCAGATCGAACAGCTTCGGCTGCACCGCGCCATCGTAGGTGTTCTTGACGGTCACGGAAACTTCGTCGACGTAGATGCCGACAGTGGCGGAACCGGACGTCGAGCTCACGCCACGGATTTCGATGTTCGAGAGCCCCGGCCCGGCGCCCGCCTGGAAAGAGATGCCAGGCACCGTACGGGTGATGTCATCGTAGTTGGCAACGTGGTGCTCAAGCAGCTGGTCGCCATCGATGGCCGAGACGCTGGTCGGGATGTCCTTGATGTCTTCCCTTCGCTTGGTGGCCGTTACCGTGATGGACTGCAGTTGGCCTATCGTGTTGGTATCGGCCGGGGCCACGGCAGGCGCATCCGCGGTGGCCGCATCAGCGCTGCCCGCATCCGCGGCGGCCATGGCCGCGGCTGGCACGCCGGCAGCAAGAGCCGCCAGGATATTCGCCATCAAGACCCGGCGCAGTGCGCCGCCCGCCTGTGCCGGTTGCGGCTTGCCCGCCCCGGTGTACTCCGATGATCTGCTCTTGCTCACGTTGGCCCCTAATCAAGATAAATACCCGAAGGACTCAACTGCAAGAAACGTACCCGCCGCCATGGGTCGCCGGCAAACTGCGAGGTATACCGGCGATTTTTACCTGAATATCCTGTTTTAAAACATATTCTTACGGAGTGTTCCCCATGCCCGCATTCGTTCCGGGATCGGGCGTAGGGTGGAGTGCGGAAGGTCTATCTATCAAATGGTATTCATGCACCGCGAAGTGGCGTGCGGCCGGTCACACCACCAAGGTGGTGCATCGTTACCGCTAGGCCTCGGACGATGCAGCTTGCCGCCGCAGCCCAGGCAGCGCCACAACGCACGGCTCAGCGCATTGCCGCGCCACCATCCACGCCGTAGCAGTGGCCCGTGATGAAGCTGGCAGCGGAGCTGGCAAGAAAGCCGATCACCGCCGCAACTTCGTCCGCGGTACCGATGCGGCCCAGCGGATTTTGCTGCTCCAGCGCCTGTTGTTCGGGCGTCATGTCGGCAAAGTGCAGCAATGGGGTATCGATGGGGCCGGGCGCTACCGCGTTGACCAGGCCCCGGGGCGCCAGCTCGCGGGCCCAGGAGCGCGTGAGGCCCAGCACGGCTGCCTTGGTGCCACAGTAGGCGGATGCGCCCGCGCGCCCCAGGTAAGCGAGCTCGGAGGCGACGTTGATGATGCGAAACGCGTCGGCCGCAGCCGGCGGCCCCGCGGCCTGCAGGTGCGGCAGCGCTTCGCGGGTCACCAGGATGAGGCCGCGCACATTGACGGCGTACATCCGGTCGAGGTCGGCCGCGCGGATGTGCGCCAGCGGCGCCTCGATCTCGATGCCGGCGGAGTTGACGAGCAGGTCCAGCCCGCCCAATTGCCGGGCGGCTTGCGCAACCCCGGTGATGACCTGTTGCTCGTCGGTGATGTCGACCCGCAGCATCGGAAACGGGGCGCCGGCGCCGCCAGCCGGCGGCGCGGCGATGTCCAGGCCGACAACGGCGACCCCGGCCTCCACGAGCAGGCGCGCGCTGGCCAAGCCGATGCCGCTGGCAGCGCCGGTGATGATCGCGCGCCGGTGGCGGACGGTGAACATCGTGCTGTCAGCCTGGGCGGTGCGCAGGGTTGGCATGGGCGGCCGGCCCGCCTCAGCCCGCCTTGATAACGCCACAAGCCACGCGCTTGCCCGAATTGCCGCTGGGCTGCGTGACGTGGTCGTCGGGATCCGCGTGGATCACAAAGGCGCGGCCGATGATGCCGGTGGGCCCCTCGTCCAGGGTCAGGCCGGTAATGACAGAGGACAGCGACGCCGCGCCTGCGGCATCGGCGGTGAGGTCGGACAGGTCACCGGCGTGGCCACCGTGCGGCTTGCCGCCCGGGTTGAAATGCCCCTTGGCACTGCTGGCGTCTGGCGCGCTGCAGTCGCCCACCTCATGCACATGAAAGCCGTGCACCCCCGGCTTGAGGCCAGTTGCCTTGACCTCCAGGCGCACGCCCCCGTCCACCGCGGTAACGGCCACCGTGCCGCTGACCGCGCTGCCGGAAGCCGGCCCCAGATCCGCGTGCGCGGTGGTGGTGGCGGCGAAGGTGGGTGGCAGGGCCAGCAAACCGGCGCAGGCGAGGAGTGCTGACGGCAGGCGATAGCGTGATGGTGTCATGGTTTTCTCCAGGGGAAGTGCGCGACGCGGCACCCGGCGATTCTGCCCGGTTTGCCGGGAAAAAGCGGGGCCATTCGTTATTGCGGCACGCGGCGCGCGGCTAGCGCGGCCGCGCTTGGGCGCCCAAAGAAGCCGCGCCTAAAGATAGCGGTAAAGCGAGTAGTACAGGTCGCTGACGGCGCTTTGCATCATGCGGCGGCGGAGCTTTTCGAACCAGCGCGAGCGGTCAATGCGCCGCGTGTACGGGCCAATTTGCGACGCTGCGCCCAACAGGGGATCCTCGCGCAACACCGCGGGTTGCAGGACCCCGATGCGCGGGCGGGCCCGCGGTGCGCGGCCACCCAGGTAGTGATCGATGGGCAGGGCAATGGCCCGGTGGTCGGCCGCAAGAAAACGCTGTGCATAGGCGCGCGTGATGCTGTAACCCCAGGTGTTCAGTATCACGCCTACCGGCTCGTGCACCTGGTAGCCCGCGATGGATATGCGCCGGCGCTGGGATACGTTGCGCGACGAGGTTCCGAGATAGACGATATCCAGGGTGTCACGGCCGCCGAGTGCCGCGATGGCCGCGTCAAAACCCGGCAACAGGGTCAGGTCGTCCTCGATGACCGTGCAGGTGGCGTTGGCCGACCGGGCCAGGAGCTGCCACGCGGTGAGGTGGGAAAGCCAGCAGCCGATCTCGGCGCTGCTGAGCGATGTGCGGTCGAAGCGCAAACCGGGAAAGCGGGACGCGACCGCGGCATCGACATCGGCTGCGCGGACGACCCGCATGTCGACGCCGACGCGCGTGAACTCCAGGCCCAGGGCCGAGAGTTGCTGCGCCATCGCCCGGCGGCGTTCGACGGCTGAATCCAGATTGATGAGCACGAGCATACGCGGTGCGAGTGTGTCGCGCGGGCGTTACCGGCGCATGACTCGGCGGCGTACGGATCCGCGCCGCATGACCCGCCACCGCCAACTAGCGGCGCCGCAGCAGGTTCAGCCAGTGGCCGAGGCGCGTCAGCAGCGGCATGCGGGCCGGAGCCTCCCTGCCCGGCGCGCCGATCATGTGGGCGCGCACCCGCGCGTCCGCGCTGGTGTCGGGCTTGTCCGGTCTGGCGGGGTCGGAATCGGAGGGCGGGGGCGGCAAGGGCATCGGTACGGTCGGCGCAAAAGCGGCAAGGGCCTGAATGGCTGATTAGCATACGCGCCTTGCCGGCGAGCGCAGCTTCAGAACGTGCCCTGCAACTGCACCATGGCTACCGTGTCGTTGTACAACGCGAACGCCTCGTTGGAGTCGCGCACTTCGTGATGCAGGTCCAGGCTGCCCCGCAACCAGCGACGCGGGTTCCACTTCGCGGTCAAGCCGAAGCTGTGCAGCCGGTCTAGCCGCTGCGTGCCGTTGTACTGAGCCGTGCCTAGGAGAACGTTGGTGAAGTAGTCCAGCTTGGACCATTCCGCATAGGCGGAGATCTGGGTCTTGACGGTAGGCTGGAACGCCGGGGTGATGCGGTAGGTGTGCGTTACCGCCGACTGATAGTTGTTGTCACCGGCGGCGCCGGACGAGCGCAGGCCGTAGAAGGCCACGCTCGTGAGGGCGGTGACCTGCCACGTGTAGGTAAGGTCAAAGGCCGGACCCGAGAAATTGCGGTTGATATCGATGGGCGTGAACGGAATGATGGGGAAACCCAGGACATTGAGTTCCGGAAACACGTGGTCGTCGCCGGTGTGCTTGAGGTAGCCCGCCCGCCCGTGCAGGTGGCTGGCACCCGAAAAGGTCCAGTCGGCGCTCAGGTCGGCGGCGCGGTTGACATAGCCCGGTCCGACATAGCTGGCGGGGCTGCCGTTGACATACGTTGCAGTGGCCGACCGTAGCAGCAGGTCGACGTGGTTGCCGGTGGTGGGCTGATAGCGGATGCCGCCACGCACCTCGGTCGAGTTGAAATCCTGCGTCTTGAACGCATCGTTGGAATTGCGCGACTGGTCACCCGACGCGCCCGCGACAGCACGCCAGTCCGTGAAAACCGGCAGGTCGAGGTCGCCATTGGCATCGTTGTGCGTGATGACGTTGCGCGCGGTCGTGGGCAGGTCGGCAAAGTGCGCAAGCGACGCACTGTGGGCTGCGCTCACCGTGGCGGTAATGCTCAGCGGCAGGTCAGCCCGCAACGAACTGTGCAGATCCTGTTCGGTGTAGTCGAGATAGGTGAGCCGCTTGAAGAACACACGCCCAACGTTGGCCGAGAGGTTCAGATCCTCGCGGCCGTAGTTTTCGTGGAGGGTTCCCATCAGGTTGGTGAGCGAGCTCACGTCGCTGCTGCCGCCCGGCGCGGGCGCGGCGTTGGGTAGCCGCAGCACGTTGCTGTCGTAGGTGAGGGTCTCGCCAGGGCCGAAGTTGAAGCCCAGCGGAACCTCCTGCGCCCGGGTGCTTGCAAGGGGTGCCGCAAGGGTCGCCGTACATGCCAGGGCCAAAGCGCAGCGGCGGGACCCCGAGAGCGCTGACGCCGGTGCGCTTTGGCC
>Ga0209067_10002731_pt1 | contig 10405 bp, 6 predicted proteins | sample ColStrG_CSR_2013_FD_187199 | JGI IMG/M metagenome (GOLD analysis project Ga0209067, IMG submission 187199) | Freshwater sediment microbial communities in response to fracking from Pennsylvania, USA - Cold Stream Run_MetaG_CSR_2013 (SPAdes)... | ecosystem: Environmental > Aquatic > Freshwater >... | reverse complement strand
TCCCAGACGATATCGTCAAACTGTCCCTTGGAGCTGTGGTGGCGGCCGATGTGACCATCTTGGACGGATCGGCTCTACTCGATCAATCCATGCTCACTGGCGAATCGATGCCTGTGGAGGTCACAACGGGTGCTCAAACCTACGCCGGCGCACTGGTCAGGCGCGGCGAAGCGACTGCAAAGGTAACTCAGACAGGAGTGCGAACCAAATTCGGCCACACGGCAGAGCTTGTCCGCACGGCACACGTCGTGAGTTCGCAGCAGAAAGCAGTTCTCCACGTTGTCCGCAATCTAGCGATCTTCAACGGCGTCGTAATCGCCGGTCTGATCGCCTACTCTAGATTTCGCGGTATGGCATGGAGCGAGACGATTCCGCTTGTGCTCACCGCCGTTCTCGCCGCCATTCCCGTCGCTCTTCCGGCAACATTCACGCTTGCGACAGCACTCGGAGCCCGAGCGCTCGCAAAGCTTGGTGTTCTTCCGACTCGACTTTCGGCTGTCGATGAGGCCGCGACGATGGACGTCCTATGCTCGGACAAGACGGGCACCCTTACCTGCAATGAGCTTACGGTCCATAGCGTTCGTGTGATGACTGGATCGGATGAAGCACATGTCCTGGGCTTGGCAGCTCTCGCAAGTGCTGAGGGTGGGCAGGATCCTGTAGACGCGGCCATTCGGACAGCCTCCACACAGAAGCCTGAGCCGAGTCCACTTAAGCTGCTCAAGTTCATTCCTTTTGATCCCGCAAAGAAGATGTCCGAAGCGAGTGCCACGTCTATGGACGGCCAGAACCTGCGGATCGTCAAAGGAGCCTATGGCGCCATCCTGCCTCTTGCCAAGCCGTCCGCTGAGACAATGAGTGCGGTTGAGGATCTCGACAAACAGGGCTTGAGAGTTCTGGCGGTAGCTGCCGGAGCATCTTCCGGACCGCTTCAAATCATCGGACTCATTGCTCTTAGTGACCCGCCACGTTCCGATTCTGCTGCTCTCATCAAAAAATTGGCCGATCTAGGAGTACGCACGGTGATGGTGACCGGGGATGCGCCGGGGACTGCAGTAATCGTTGCGCAAGCGGTAGGACTGGCCGGAGCCATCTGTCCCGCCGGAGCACTTCCAAAGGACCTTCGCCCGGAGCAGTTCGCGGTGTTTGCCGGCGTCTTCCCGGATGGGAAATACGATTTGGTGAAGGCCTTCCAGGCAGCGGGTCACACGGTCGGAATGTGCGGCGACGGTGCGAACGATGCCCCGGCTTTACGACAGGCACAAATGGGAGTGGCTGTGTCAACCGCAACCGATGTTGCGAAGTCCGCTGCGGGTATCGTACTGACCACGGCGGGGCTAGGCGGCATCGTCGCCGCCGTTAAGGAAGGACGTGCGGCATTTCAGCGCATCCTGACCTACACGCTCAATTCAGTCACCAAAAAGATCGTCAATGTGCTTTTTCTGACCATCGGGCTACTTCTTACCGGACACGCGATCCTGACGCCTATGCTCATGGTCATCATCATGATCACCGGCGATTTTCTTGGAATGTCCATCACGACGGATAACGTACGCCAGTCGCCCACGCCGAACCGGTGGCAGATCGGCAAGCTCACCGTGGCATGCACAGTCCTGGGTGCTTGCCTGCTCGCCTTCTGCACGGGGGCGCTGCTCGTAGGAAAGTATCGCCTTGGGCTTGATCTAGGTGCTCTCCAGACGCTCGCCATGATCGCCCTTGTATTCGGCGGCGAAGCGACCCTGTATAACGTTCGGGAACGTCACCATCTGTGGAGTTCCCGTCCAGGCAAATGGGTCATCGTCGCTTCAGTAGGCGATGTTGTGATCATCTCCGCGCTCGCGATTCGTGGGGTTGGGATGCAAGCGCTCCCCATCTATGTAGTCACCTCGATGATCTTGGCGTCGGTCCTTTTCGCGCTTCTGCTGGATCTGATCAAGGTGCCGACCTTTCGACGATTTCAAATCGTCTAGGCAAAGAACGCACTGTTCAGCATCACGGCACAAAACACTCGCGGATCGTGCAATTTCCAGTTGGCGAGCCATAACGGGGATGTCCCACCATGGAGGATCGGAGATGAGGTATTTCGTTCGTGCAGCAGGGCTTGATGGGGCGAGCGCATAGGATAGGCAAATCTCCCTCCAATTGGCAGAAAGGAGCCACAGAGACGAGGAACGCACAGCCCGTGCCAGCTACTGATTCCAGCTGTCGACTGGACCACGCCAAATCATCATGTGATTGACGAGCCTCTGCCCCTCTCGTTCCATCCATTGTTCCGTAGCCCACACGGCCGGGATAGCGATCGCGAGCAGGAGGATCGAAGAGATGACGGTAATTACTATATCCTTGGCCGTTGTCCGAGACCTGTAGGCTCTGGATCCACAGCAAGGGCAAACATCGTTCCCCAATCCTTCCTCAATCTTCGTCGGATTCGTCCAGTTCTTCCAAATCAACGAGGCTCGGGCCAAGCTCCTCTTCATCCTGATCATCTTCATCGTCCCCCTCATCTCTGCCAAGGTCACTATCCGCAGTGTTTGCGGACGCAAAGGCAGCTCGTTCCCGCTTGTCCCGGCGAACATCCAATAGTTGTTCTCCGATCGTGTGCTTCGGTGAAAAACAATACTGGAGATAAGCCTCAAAGAGCGCCTGATTGCGAATGCCGCGCTTCAAGAGGTCTTGCTGATGCTGCTTGTAAAGCTTGGTCAGCGCTTCCGGCGTGATGATGTAGAAGTGCCGCTTCCCGCGGCTTCCCACACTCGCCTCAAGCCATCCTTGTTCGATCCAGTGGACGATCTCACTTTTACGAACGCGAAGCACCGTAGCCAAGGTTTCGACGGAAAACAGATCGCACCGAATGTCGCGCAGACTCAGGTCGTTTCTACGAAGCATATTGCGAATGGCTTTCGGGGTTCGGTTGAGCTTCTTGGCGACCTGCTCTACGGTCCCTTTGACCAGCTCTTCCCGGACTAGCTCAAACTCCGGGTCGGTCCATCGTCGATAGTCCGGCTTGCCTTTGATTCCGTACTGAATGACGAACCGCCAACAGGTGTCTTTTGGGCGCCCCGTGTGCCGTTGAATACGAACTACAAGCTGTTCGAGCTTGTTGCCGGAGAGAACCTTGGCCTCGGCGGCCATCTCCTTTGCTTTCTGGCTCCAGTCTGGAAAACTTTCGGAAGAATTGGGAAGGGTTGCCATGAGAGCGTCCTACATCGTTGACACCACCAGCAACAGGGTGGTCTCAACTGGCCTAGAAGTGACGATTTCTTCGATAGTCCCGGAATCGAGGGAGGTATAGTCCAGGAAGGTGGGGAGGTCTAGCATAACGGTTCTCCATGAGTGCCAGCCAGAAGGCGGAGCGGTCCCGCTGCGACATGCCCTAACCGAACGCTGTTCTGTGGAGGCAGACCTTGTCGCACTCTATGCAAAATACGATTCGCTATTTGCACAGCAAAGTCCAATACAGAATCTGAGGTCTGTTATAGCAAAATGACATAACAGCCCTTCGTGAACGTATTGCTAGAGTCCCAAGGCCATTTCACTGCGTCTAAGGACACATGGCATCCGGCGATGGGATGGCCTTTGTCTCAGAGCAAACGACAGGACAAGCGATTGTTTGCCAAGTATCGCGCAATACTTTGCCGAGTGTCCCAGGTAGTTCTAATACTCACTTAGCCTCGACAAAGCAGCCAGCTTCGTCCCATCCCACAAACCGTCGAGCAGCAATGGGAGCTGGGTTATGGCACGCAACGAGACGAAGTACATGGAGTCGGTCATCGCACTTGCGGAAGAACTGAATTTCACGCTGGCAGCGCAAAAGGTGCATGTCAGCCAACCTGTGATCTCTCGGAACATTGCAGATCTCGAAACGAGGCTGGGCGGACGGCTCTTCGACCGAAATCGCAAAAGAGTCCAACTGAATAGAGCCGGCCGCGCGTATGTCGAACACGCGCGCGTTGCACTTCTTTATGGCGACCGTGCATTTAGCGCTGCTCGCGCTGCGATGCAGAATGCAGACCTCATCCTTCATGTCGGCAAATCGCCGTATGCCGATCCGTTCCTGTCTTCAACGTTGCTCTCGTTGCAAAAAGAACGGTTCCCGCGAATCAGAATTGAGCTGTCCAGCCAATACTCGTTTGACTTGGCCCATGAGGTCCTCGCCGGAGGACTAGATCTTGGGATCGCCACGGAACCACCCGAGTCACCGTTGCTGACCACAGCCAAGGTTGCCGAGGCTCCCTTCTATATCGCCATGTCAGAGGGCGATGTGCTGGCACGTCACGCATTGGTCAGTCTCGAGCAACTGGCTGAACGATGCTGGATTCTTTTCGAACGCCGGTTACATCCGACGCTCTACGACAGTGTGATGACAGTGGCGGAGACGAAACGGGTCTTGCCTCGGAGGATTCAGCACATCACGGCACCAGAAGAGGCTTTTCCCTGCGTCTCCGAAGGAGGCTGCGTTGCCTTTGTTGTCAAGGCAGGTGCGCTCCGCATCGCGCGCGACGGCGTAACCGTCCGTCCACTTGCGGAAGACTCGCTTTCGTTGAAGACCTATCTGATCTCGCGATCCGACAATCAATCGAAGGACCTGAGCGCCTTGGTTAGGGCCTTCATGAAGAGGCTGGAAAAGGCGCGCACGCTTTAGCTCATGGCCCGCAAGCGCAGCGAAGTCCTAGTCTGTTCCTATTCCGGTCGGCTCCGAGTACCGGAGCTGACCGGAGGCCGCAGACATGGCCTCCTCGATTGCAGCCTTTGCAAGCGTATGGTCAAAGCCAGATTGCGGTGATCTCGCGTCAAAATCAGGTGGGTTGTTGCGAAGGTTGGCTTCAGAGCATTTTGGGGGCGCCGGTGCTCGTTGGCGAACTGGTGTGCGGGTTCACCGTCTAGACGGTTCTAAGAGGACCTAATTTAAGCGGAGAGGCGATAGCAGCGTGATAATTTGCGTATCACGCGTACTGGCTGCTGCACGGTCAAGATCGGCGACAGCGATGCCAATATCCTGTTGCGCGCAGTTCGTTCGTCATGCGTGATTAACTCTGATTGTCGCTAGACCTAAAGACCAGATACATAGTTGATGTACCGGTGGGAACCGTCACAGTTCACTTTCATATTGAGCTTCGGGCGAATTCCTTGGCGTTTAGAGCAGTTTCAGGACTGGTTTTGCCAAGACCGCGCGCTTGACCGTCATCTCGGCTTGCCTGCGCTGCGCTTTGATTGAAAGCCCCCCCGGCCATCGAAATCGTGACTTGCGCAATGGCACTTCGGTCCCTAATTTGGCGCCCCAATGCGGGCAATATTGCATCACTTTTCAGGCAAATGTAAGGAGATTTAAGGAAGCGTTGTGATTCACTCTTGTTTAGTCGAGATTCGATTAATTGCTGGGCAGGTAAGCTATCCGGGGTACCACGATATGGATAGGCAGCCGTCACAATGTGTTGAGGTGTTAGACCCTGATTTCGGTTGCGCCACCTGTTTCTCAGTCAGCCGGGACATCCTCACATCTATCTGCAGCAGAAGACGAAGCAACTCCAAAAAGGAACATCAAGCGTCGGTACCAATATCTGGCTCTTTTTTTGGAGGGGACTTTTTGGCGAACTCGCTTCCACATGGCGGAAGACGGGTTCATGTGCCTAGCACATTCTGCCCACCGGAAGAGGCACTCCTCGCTCAGTCATTGATCCTACTGAGACCCAATTATGAGACTCGCAACACCGCAACCTAGGAAAGAGAATCATTGGGAAAGTGCGCACGTCTGCCCTGCGTGTGGCCATCCGATTCCCCTGCGAGAACTCCAGTTGGGTGAAGCAACGACGGGCATTATCTCCTGCACGAAATGCTCTTGGAGAGGAGAGATTAACATTCAAATTATCAAGGCATCCACGCGCGAGTAGCGTCTCTGCCATACGCGGAACAGCTGCAATGGCATGTTTAGTACAAAACATGAATCGCTCGATAACGACCGATGTCCTGGCATGCATTGGACGAAACTAGAGCCGTCGTCGAGGCTCACTCCTGAAGAACGGCAGCCTACTCCTCCTGAGTACTTGCAAGTCATCAGGGGAGCAGCGATGCCGCTCAAAGTCGGCCCATGACGCATTCCCCTGTTAGCTGAGATCAGAAGATGATGGCGGCATGACAAGTGGAGGCATCGGAAGCTAATGGAGAGCGTCCATATTTCGGTTAGCTCATCCGATTGCCGTTGACCTCTAGACCGACCGGCATACTCTACTGCCAGATCGCAATCGATATAGGCAGATTGAGATCACTTTCGCGGAACTGATCTGGCCGGCAAGCCGGTACCATAAGGAGAAACCTTCCTGGCGCTAGTGCGGAAATGCCGGACACGAGTAGTCCCGAAGAATAGCGGGCTCTCCACCTTGGTCGTGGATGTACTTTGCCTCGATCGAGAAATGTCCCTTCAGACATGCGGAGAAGGTCGTGCCGTCAGTGAACTCGATATGAACTTCCGGGCCGTACATACCGTCCTCGTAGATCGTGACGATGCGGACAACTTTATCGCTCAGTTCTTTGCAATGGATCATGGTTATCTCGCTCTCTTAGCAGAGCACAGCGAACAAGCACATTGGCGCCCTGACTAAATTTCATTGGAGTTTTCGGCCTGATCGATCTCTTCTCCAGCCCTCGCTCATGTTTCACAACCGGCCGCCGCGCCGGATCCACTCTCGAGGTTTCGGAAGGGTCTCGGTCCTAGCCCAATCTTTCGCAGAGAGTGCATCCACTAAATATAGTGCTTCCACTAAATCAATGCTGGAGGAATGAATCCTGATGTATGCGTCCAGGTTGGCGAAAGAATCCGGCAACTCCGAAAAAAGAGGGGTTGGCGACAGATCGACCTCGCCGAACAATCTGGCATCCACGAGGTCCACATCTCCGACCTCGAGCGGGGTGTGCGTGAGGTTGGGCTTCGCCACTTGGCAGCTCTCGCGACTGCCTTCGAAGTGTCCCTCAGCGAGTTTCTGAAGGGCGTAAATGGCAGGTAGGAGTTCGGTCCTTGCCTCCCGCCTGGAACTGTGTGCGCGAAACAACCCTGTGCGACGGCGGTGAACCGCGGTCGAGGCGACCGAATTATTTCGAGATGTGAAGGCGCTTTCTTCAAATTAGCTCCGCGACCCTGGAGACTACACTGGGGCGTTCCTAGAGGCTTAAGCGTGGAAGCGATACTCTGTGGAGAACTCGTGATTGAAACCATCATCGCAGAATTGGACGTGAAATTGACCGCCTCCAGACGGTCGGGCTCTGCCGGTCAATGGTCGCCAAAAGCGCGGCCTCGCGGGAAATCGGGGTCGGTATATGCATCCTGACTGCGTCGAGCGAGAAGAGTGTCCCAAGTCTGGAGGCGTAGGGGCGAATTCGACAGAGCCAGCTCAGACGCTGTGCCTTAGCAAAGAACGCGATCGAGAAGCAATTCAGAAGACGCCCCGGAACCAAGATTAACCCTCTGGACTGAGTGTCCCTTATGTCTAAGCTCATTTTCGTAGGTCGATAGATCCCCGAGCGAGTCGAACACCGTAATCGACTATCCGGCGGCTAGATGAGCCCGGACGGGGATTCCCTTCCGCAAAATGCGACGGGGAGAAACCATGCCGGTTTCCCCCATACCCTCATCCTTGAGGCAACACGTCGCTGGCTGTGAGGCGCCTTCTTCAACCTTAGAACGCTGAGTGCTGGCAACTCTGAACGCTACTAATTACCCTGCATCTGCATCTGGTGCACCTTATAGTCGGCTTCAATGCTGAGGCGGCGCACAACGGTGAGACCATCGCTTCCAAGAAGGAATGTTGTGCCTGTGTCATCATTCACCACCTGATGCTTTACCTGCTTCACCGTGGCGAGCAGCTTTGGGTCAGATGGTGCCGAGGTGTCAATCACCGTTAAGTCGCGTGGGACAGCTCGGACATACTCATAGGGCTCGTTTACAGCGAGAAAGCCACTTTCTCCCAATGGCTGTGTCATTCCAAGATTCGTTAGTGCCTCTACCATGCGCAGAATTGGTTTGCGAGCCTTGTGCATGTCCAGCACGGCAACGCCTTTGCTGTCTCGGAAACGAATCAGTTCAGCCCGTCCATCCAGCGGACGGACGAAATCGAACGCTCCAGGAACTGTGAGGGGTACGCTGGCAACTGTGCGGATGCGAGCAGGATCGGTCACATCAAAGACCGTCAGCCGTGCGCCCTGCTGTTGCTCGATGTAAAGATAGGTGCTTCCCGCATCGTCGGAGTGCAGGAAGAAGGAATTACCGGGAAGTTTCGCTTGTTCGGGCAGGTCACGCGGTTCCATCACCACGATCTCTTTCGAGCCGGAGTGGATTTCAGCCTTTGCTGCGATGGGAGCCAGCACTATCGTGAAACCAAGGACGCCAAGAGCGAGCCGGAGTGTAATTAGATTTTTCATGTTCGTGTTCCCCTTTTCGAAATCAAGTGTCGATCCAGCACGAGGCTAGCGTCCAAGAAGTAATCGTGATGCCGTATAAGCGCCCGAACAGCATGCGTCGTATCTTCGAGCGAGCTTATATGGCATAAGAATTTGCAAATTCCAATGCTTGCTGCACCGGCCTAGATTTGAATCATGAAGACACGGGATGCAGTAACGAGGACAATTGCAATCATCGGCGGCGGGGTCAGCGGAACTCTGACCGCTTACCATCTCCTTCGACAGAATGCGGATGCTCATGTGGTCGTCATCGATCCTCGCCACAAGCTTGGTCTGGGGCTCGCATATTCAACTCCTAGCCTGCGGCATCTGCTCAATGTTCCGGCCGGCAAGATCAGCGCACTTCCCGATGAGCCGGATCACTTCCTGAACTGGCTGCGGGTAAGTCACGATGCAGAAGCGCAGCCTACGACCTTTGCTCCGCGCGCGGTCTTTGGTCGCTACATTCACTCTCTCGCCGAAGATATCGGTCTGAACCAGGTGCTTGCGTCTGTGGTGAACTATCGCGCGAACAAGACCGGTGCGATCCTGACGCTGGATAGCGACCGTGAACTACGAGCCGACTTTGTCGTATTGGCGACCGGGAACTTTGACCCGGCAGCATTGCCGGGCATCAGTGAAGAAGCAATAGAGACAGGCGCGTACTGCCATAACGCATGGGCACATGAAACCTATGGGAACCTTAATCCCGATGCGCCTGTTGCTTTGATCGGCACTGGCCTTACCGGGGTCGATGTTGTGCTCCGGCTCCGTGAATTGGGCCATCGCGGCATCATTACCGCGATCTCTCGTCACGGTGTCTTCCCCAACCGCCACGCCGACTATGAGCCGCTCGCCGAGAGCGCCATTCCCGAAGCCACACCGGCGACCTGTGTGGCTTACCTTCATGCCATTCACACCAGAATTCGGAAGGGCGCCGACTGGAGGGCGGTCATCGATAGCCTGCGCGCCACCACGAATGAACTCTGGCTAGCGTTGCCACTCCATGAGCGAAAGAGATTTCGCCGACATCTTCAGCGACGCTGGGACGTGGTGCGCCACCGCATGGCCCCGCCCATCGCAGAAATCATCGACGCCGAACTTAAAGCCGGAACGCTTGTCATCCGCGAAGGGCATCTCGCCGCCGTCGACGCCACCGACATCGGCGCGAGCGTTGTCATTAGGACGCATGCAGGCACAGAGAGATTTACCGCAGCTCGCGTAATCAACTGCACAGGGCCGAGCATCAATTTCCGCCGGGTCGGGTCGGCTCTACTGGACCGTCTCTTTGAGCAGGGGCTGATCTCCCCAGGACCGCTGGGAGGAGGTTTTCTGTGCGCCAGCACTGGGGCAATGATCGATGCCCAAGGGAATGTATCCGAGCGTATGTTCAATCTTGGACCAGGCCGGCTGGGCACACTGTTGGAGTCAATCGCCGTCCCCGAGATTCGCGAACAAGCTGTTCAGTTGGCTGAACTACTGAGTGAGCGCGTAAGAGAAGCGAACGCGCTCGACGGGCTTGCAACGTCAGATGTCATCCGAAGGCAAGTAGCGCCGCGCATGGCGGCCGTCCTGGCATGACGACCGCTCTCTTACATCGACCTCAGGCATCGGTTTCACGTGGGGTGACCGCCCTTGTTGCCGGCTTATGGGCGATGATTCTCGGCGCTGTAAGCGGCACGGCCTGTGTCGCTGTAAGGATGTTCTTCCGATCTCTTCAATGGGTCTTTGTTCAACATGCCGGGTTGTTGCCCGAGGCTGCTTTATCCCTTACACCGGTCCAGCGTGTGCTTACACCGATATTTGGAGCCGCTTGTGCAACAGGCGTCATCTGGGGTGCTCGCCGGTGGTCACGCTCTGAGAAGCACTTCGAAGAATATGTTGAGGCAGTTCGCTTCGAGAATGGACGAATAGCATTCGCTCCAACCTTCTGGAGGACGGTTTCGTCTGCCTTTTCGGTGGCGACAGGCGCTGCGAT
>Ga0209067_10002730_pt1 | contig 10407 bp, 4 predicted proteins | sample ColStrG_CSR_2013_FD_187199 | JGI IMG/M metagenome (GOLD analysis project Ga0209067, IMG submission 187199) | Freshwater sediment microbial communities in response to fracking from Pennsylvania, USA - Cold Stream Run_MetaG_CSR_2013 (SPAdes)... | ecosystem: Environmental > Aquatic > Freshwater >... | reverse complement strand
AAGTTGAAGGCCCGTGTTGCTGGCGGTGCTCACCAGCCAGGTTGAGAACTTCGAACGGCCCTGAAAGTCACCCAGATGCTGAAACGCTTTCAAGAATGTATCCTGCATCGCGTCGCGGGCCTCCTCCGGGTTTCCCAAGATCCCAACCAGCGTCCGGTAAATGCGCCTGCTATGGCGGTTGATGAGACCTTCAAACGCGTCGATATCGCCATTTTGTACTCTGGCGACCGCCTCGGCATCAGGGTCAGCCGCATCGCTCCCCCCGGTAGGACGGGCATCCGGGGACAAAAGATTCGGGAATTTCGAAGCAACCGGTTGGAACACCCGGCGGGGTGCAAAATCCGGCGTGACGCCGAGGCCGAACTGCAACGTGTTGAGGAAGTTGGTGAAGGAGGCCATGGCTATGGCCTCGAGGATCCGCTCATCGCTAAACCCATGGCTGCGTAACGCGGCCAAGTCCCGCGCGCCGAATTCCGAAGGTTCGGCAATAAGCTTGACGGCAAAATCGAGCAATGCCGCATCCGCTTCGGCCAGACCTGCGCGCCGATGGTCCACCGCAATTTTGTCGATGTCATCGGGAGGTATGCCCAGGGTGGCCAGGACCTCGGAGTGAACGGCCACAAAGTAGGTGTTCCGATTAGCCGCCGAAACCACCAGGAGGATCCGCTCTTTCTGCCAACGGGTCAGATGATCTTCGGTAAGCAGCAGGAGGCGGATGGCCTCAACCTCTGCTTCAATCAAGTCCGGACGCAAGCTCTGGGCGCGGAACACGTTGGGGATGAAACCGAAATGCTCTCGAAGGAACGCAAACGGCGGGAAGTTACCGGGTTGGATCACCGGAGCTTTCAGATACGGTCCCGCACGGTCGCCTGGGTGATCGGAGCGGCTGGGCTGCGCAGCAAATGGCGGAGCAGCGGGAAGGGGCAGCGGTTCAAAATCCGGAGCGGCGTCGAGGCCGGTGGACAGGCTCGCCAGGAAGCTGGCCCAAGCGGTGATCAAAACCGTCTCCAATACGGCTTCGTCGGTCCACCGATGGATAGTCAGTTCCGCGACATCCTCCCGCGATAGGGAAGCGCCGTTCGTACCGAGCTTCGTGGCGAATTCCAAGAGCGCCACCTCGAGCGCCGGCAATCCCGCCTGCCGGTAATCGCTCAGGAGTTGATCGAGCCGCTCTTCCGGCTCTCCGAGCACACACAGCATCTGATAGTGCGAGGTGGCGCAATCCCTATTACGCGTTGCCACTGCGGCTGTCAGGAGCAGGCGCTCCTTCTGGATGCGCGAAAGGGCCCGTTCCTGAAAAAGGATTGGCGCGGCGAGACCGGCTTCGGCCTCAATGAGCCTGGGCAATAAAGTCTGGCGGCGGAACAGGTTGGGTACGAAACCAAAGTGCTCCCGCAAGGCGGCGAAAGGCAGAAAGGAAGCGCCCCGCTCGACCTCTTGGAAGAAACTCATGAGGCTACCATTCTAATCCTCCCTGGAGTCCTCAGAACGCCCCACGGCGAAAGCGGAATGGTTGTGAATCTTTTCGCTCGGAACTCCGTCCTACCTGCCAGCAAGGAAATAGGGGAGGGCATGAAATGACAGGCAGCAGCCGGCTCGCCCGATCGGAAAGCAGGGACTCTCGCCGGACGGGAATCGAGGAATTCGAGAGGGAAGCTCTCCCGCACATGGGGGAGTTGTACCGCACCGCGGCCTCAATCTTGCGAAGCCGGGCTGAGGCCGAAGATGCGGTCCAGGAGGCGTACCTCCAGGCGCTGAACTCGTTTCATCGCATCACGGCTGGCGCGAACTGCCGGGCATGGCTGTTCCGGATCCTGTTCCACGTCATTTCCCATCGCCGCCGCAAATGGTTTGGACGGCTTGTTTTCAGCGAACGGGAAGAACTGGAGCACACAGCCGATTATGCTCCGGCGATGCCGGAACAGTTAACCGACGATGAAATGCTCACGGTATTTCGGAAGCTCCCACGGCACTTCGCGGAAGTGGTCATACTGTCCGATGTCCAGGAATTTTCCTGCAAGGAAATCCAGGAGACGTTGGGTATTCCCATAGGGACAGTAATGTCGCGGCTTAGCAAAGGCCGTCAACTCCTGCGAGCGCACTTGGCGGATTGCGGAGCGCGGGCGGGTATCGTCCGTGAGGGCATCCGGTCGGCCGACGCCTCGTTTGGCTGACCTCCTGCAGCAGGAGCTCTTCGCAGGGCATTGGGGGGCGCTGGCGGCCCTGGAGGAGTTTAGTTCCACGGGATGCCGCGAAGCGCTACAGCCTGACATCTAACGGGCGGCCGGTGAAGACCACTTCGCGGGTTGAGGGCTCTCCGGCTACGTGGACGACGATGTTCCGCTGCTTGGGGTCGAGCATCTTGGAACCTGGGGCCAGCCGCAGGCTGATGCGGCGTTCGCGGTCGTTCCATGAGATGTGTGCGCGCATGAACTCGCCCCGGCGGAAATCGAAGCTCTTGCCGTCGTCTTCGTACCAGGAGAATGCTCCGTCCGCACCGGGGTGGACCCAAAGACTCAAGGGGCCGTCCACCTTTTCGGCGGTGTACTGCTTGACCGGTCCCATCGGAATCACGGCGCCGGCACGCACATAGAGCGGCGTGGTTTCGAGATCAACCGGACGCGTGATTTCACGGCCGCCTTGGAGCTTCTGGCGCGTCCAGAAGTCATACCACGTGCCGCGTGGAAGATACAGCGTGCGCGAGGTAGCGCCCTTCTCCACCACCGGCGCGACCAGAATGTCCCGGCCATAGAGGTACTCGTCGCCGCGGGCGGAAGCCGTAGCGTCCTCGGGGTAGTGGAGCCACAGTGCACGGATGATGGGCAAGCCGGTCTCGCAGGTTTCCTTCACGGCCGAGTAGAGGTATGGCATCAGTTGGTAGCGCAGTTCCAGGTACTTCTTGCAGATCGGCTCGACCGTGGCGTTGTGCAGTTCGCTTTCATCCGGATGGTAGCTGGGGGTCTCGCGGAAGTCCCCAATCTCGCCCCGGTTCCAACCCCAGGGCAGGCGCAATTTCCACTCGCGTCCGTGGGCGCGGAACAGCGGATTGAAGGCGGCGAACTGGAACCAGCGCACGAACAATTCGCCGGTGAACTCCTGGGTGGGAACGAAACCGCCGATATCCGTGCCCCAGTACGGTATGCCGCTGAGACCGGTATTGACGGCGATGGGGACGTGGGTCTTGAGCGTTTCCCAGGTGGATTGAATGTCGCCCGACCAGAGAAATGAGGCGTACCGCTGCATGCCCGCATAGGCATTGCGGTGGAGCGCGTAGACGCGTTCGTTGGGCCGGTACATTTGATGGCCCTCGAAATACATGCGGTTACGCAAAAGCCGCGACGGCGGATCGAACCCATCGCCCTGATCGGGCCACCAGCCGTCGACACCCAAATCGAGAAGCGGCTTGTGGGCGGGCCAGTAGCAGGCCACCTGGCGGCCGGGAGGCCAGCGGCCATCCGGCGTCCGGCCGCTGGGAAGGGGCGCGGTGCAGGCGTCGCGTACGGTGCCCGAGTAATGCCGGCCCTCCACCACGATGTGCAGCACCACCTTCATGTTTTCGCGATGCAGTTCGTCGATGGCACGCTTCGGGTCGGGGAAGGCCTTGGGGTTCCAATCGAACTCGCCATTGCGGGTGTTCCAGCCGTTGGGACAGAACTCGGTGCCCAGGTAGATCATGGCGTCGCAAGGCAGGTTCTTTTCGCGAAACAGCTTGGCCTCCTGGATAATCTCCTCGGGCGGACCGAGCGTGCGGTGCGACTGCTGATAGCCGAACGACCACAGCGGCGCCATCTCCGGCAGGCCGGTGATTTTGGCGTACTCGGCCATGACTCGCAAGGGATCTTTGGCGCCGATCACGAACGCGTCGAGCGGCAGAGCGGCTTGGGGGTTGGGCGGTTGGAGTTGGCCGGCGTCGCCGGTCAGGTCGAATGCGCCCAGCGGCTGGTGAATGAACAGGGCCCAACCGGAGAGGCCAATCGCGAACTGGATGGGGACCTTGGCGCCGTTGGTGGCCAAACGGTAGGCGCCCTGTCCGCTGCCCATGCGGTCGAGATTCCCGCGCCGGTCGAACTGGGGGCCACCTTGTCCCAGGCCGAGTACAGGGCCTTCGCCGAGCCGAAAAGTGAGCCCGCCGCTGGTGGCATCGGCTTGCAACTCTTGGACCAGGCGGCCGCCCTTGGCTTCCACTCGAACGGTCAGCTGGGCGGCGGAAAGATGCAGCGTCAAGTCTCCGCACTTCACGGTTTGCGAGCCCGCCAGCGCGCGCAGACGAACCACGGGCTCGCCCCAGCTTTCCCGGAGGAGAGCGCCATCGGTGGGAATCGGCTGCACCTGGCCGTTTTCGATGGACTGGGCGGTGATGCGAACGGTCTCCGGGCTAATCGAGGTCAGTGTGATCTCGACCGGCCGGCCAGCGATCCGGATGGCCGTCTCTTGCGCGGCCAGTGCGGTGGCGCCGGCCGACAGGACGGTTCTGAGGGCTGCTCTGCGAGTGAGTGGCATGGTTCGACTCACCACACGTGCGTCGCAAGAATCCGTGGACGGCCCGACGTGCGATGCACTACAGGAACGCGCAGCACGATTTGCAGATTCTTCTTCTGCCAGTTCCGAGGAAACTGCCGGGCTGCTTCGGAGAAGTACTCCGGATTGCTGAGCAACTCGCCCGCCCCAATGGTGCCGTACTGGGTGAGGCCGGCGGCGATCACCACCGGGCGGTCGGTCGTTGTATCGAGAATGCGCGTTACAATCGCGTAGTCCATAGGAACATCCCAGTTCGGCCAGGCCCCCGTCAGCTTCCATTCCGCATTCTCCGGATGCTCACGATCATGGACCATACCGGTATCGTGCACGCTGTCCTTGCGGAAGGTAAAGCGTAGTTGGCCAGCAGTGCGGAGGGTCCAGGGGTTATCGAAGGCGCCGATCAGCACTGCCGGAGTGTCCCGCAGGTCCGCGAACGACGTGGACCGTTCACCACGGATGCGGTAGGGTTTGCGATAGCTCTCCAATAACGATGCGAGGCGCACGAGGCAGATGGCATCTTCCAAGGCCACGTAACGATCCCGCAGAATAATGAGATCCTCCTCGCGAATCGCCCGGTGTGCCGGGGGCGGGCCGGTCGGTTGCGGTGTGATGCCTTGAACCAAGTCCTGAGCTTCGGCCGATCGCAGATTGTACGCTACCTGCAGACCCACGCAGATCAGCACCGTCCCGGGAGCCTTGAGCACGGGATTCCAAAGCTGATCGAGGTCGGAGGGTCTCCATCTCGGCAAAACCAGAGCCAAAGCCAGAATCAAAAGCGCAACGGCGGCGACGCCTCCGCCGATCACCGGATACCACCTGCGAGTCTGCATGGGTGCGGCTACGTCGGCTACGTCGGCTACGTCGGCTGCGGCCACTGAAGCCGAACCGTTGAAGTGGAATTCGGCAATATACGATCCGGAAAGCAGTTCGATGCGGGCCTCGGATTCGTGGCCGGGTTGTTGGTAATATTGCGCCAGTTTCTTCCGGATCTCAGCCGCACTGGCTCGAACAATGGGGTCCTGGCTGGTATCGTAGTCCGGCGCCCGCCCGAATACCTCGATTCCGAGAGTGCGCTCCTTTAACGAAACGGTCTCCCCGGCCAAGGTCTGCTCAGTGATACGCCGCAGCAGAATCTGGCAGCGTCGGCTACCGCGAAACAAGGGGCTGCCCAGAACCTGTTCCAACGATGTCCGCACTGCCTCCGCCTTGTCCGGCGGCAGGGGGGGCGTCGGAGCGTGAACGTCAGGCTTACGGGACATGACGAATCAATAGAGCCTCATCGTATCACGAATAGTTCGCGTAGCGTACATTTCCCAGCCGGCCCAGTATCGTACATTAACTCACTGATTCCAAAGGAATCAAAAATGTACTGTCCAGTAGCATCCTTTCCTCTGCCGCACAAACCAGCGTATCCTGCTTCGCGAAGCCCTAGCAGTGTGTCAATTCGTGCACGGGAGAGCATGAGGGGCTGAAGGACCGAAGCTATTTCAGAAGTATTCTGAGGAGGAAACGTGTATAGGGTTAGTCTCCGAGCAGTCTCTGTTGCCTGCGCGCTCCTGGGCGTCTTCGCCTTCCAGGCGTTCGCACAGGAAGCTACTATCGTCGGAACCGCCACCGATCCATCGGGTGGGGCAGTTCCGAATGTGTCGATTACGATCACCAATACTTTGACCAACCAAGTTACCCGCCTCACTACCAACAGTGAGGGCCAGTATCTAGCGCCCAGCCTCCAGATTGGACACTACACCGTTCGCGCGGAAATCGCAGGCTTCAAGAAAGCGGAGCGGACCGATCTCGTCTTGGCGGTCGGCGACCGCGCCCGTGTGGATTTCAAACTGGAGATTGGCACCGCCCAGGAGAGCGTTACCGTCGAGGCAACGCCGGTAGCGGTCCAATCCGAGACCGGCGAGGTCAGCGACGTCATTACCGGCGAGAAGCTTTCCCAGCTTGCCACCAATGGCCGCAGCATGTACTCGCTGGCCATCCTGACCGCCGGCGCTTCCAGCAACATGGCGGACTACCAAAGCGCAACGCCGGTGGGCGGCGACTCCAACGTCAGCTTCAACGGCTTGCGCGCGTCGCACAACATCTATCTGATCGATGGCGGCGAGGATTACGACCGCGGCGGCTCTGGAAACATCAGCGTAATGCCCTCGATTGACGCCATTGCCGAGTTCCGCCAACTCACTTCCAACTACAGCGCGGAATTTGGCTTGTCTTCCGGCGGCACCATGACCATGGCCTTCAAGTCCGGAGCCAAGCAATTCCATGCCTCGGGATGGGAGTTCCTGCGCAACGAGGACCTGGACGCCAACAGCTACTTCTTTAACAAAGCGGGCACTCCAAAAGCCTTGAACCGGTTGAACACCTACGGCTTCAACGTCGCCGGGCCCGTGTTCATCCCCAAGGTGTATAACGCCAAGAAGGAGAAGACCTTCTTCTTCTATAACATGGAATGGCGCAAGCTGGTTCAGGGGGGCTCCCTTAACACGGTGGTCCCATTGCCCAGTGAGTACGGCGGCAACTTGGGGTCGAATGCCATCAAGGTTCCCCTTGCCACCCAGCTCTCCGCCGCCCAAATAGCCCGGTTCGCCGCCGTGGGGTTGAGTCCTGGCCAGCCGTTCCCGAACAACACAATCCCATCATCGCTGCTGGACCCGAATGCGCAAATCCTGCTGAAGGCCGGCATATTCCCGGCTCCCACCAGCGGCACTGCCTTCTCCGGCGGCAACAATGCGCCGACCAATGTCCGAGAGGAGATCATTCGCATCGACCATCACTTCACGGACAAATTCTGGGTCTTCGGACACTGGGTGGATGAGTCGATCCTCCAGACCTTTGGAACTTCCATGTGGAGCGGCGACAACGTGCCCACCGCCAGCAACACCTTCAGCAATCCATCGTACAGCGGCGTGATCCACGCCATCTATACGGTGAGCCCCACGGTACTCAATGAGGTCGCCTTCAACTACAACGGCAACCGTATCGCCATCCTGCCTAAGGGCATTGTTTCGCAACCCGCCGGCCTGAGCATCCCTCGGCTGTTCACGGGACCTAACGTCGACAACCGTATCGCCTCCATCTCCCTGAGTGGTACCACCGGGACGAACTACACGACCAACTGGATGCCGTGGAACAACAAGGCCGACGACTACCAGATCCGCGACGACTTCTCCTGGACCAAGGGCACGCACCAACTCAAGTTCGGTGCAAGCTGGGCGATCTACAAGAAGATCCAGGACCTGTTTGCCAACACGGAGGGTGGATTCAGCTTCAACGGCAGCTACACCGGCAACGACTTTGCCGATTTCCTGCTGGGCTACGCCAACAACTACCAGGAAGCTGGCGTCAAGGACTCGGGCCACTGGGACAACCAGTCCTGGGCACTCTACGCGCAGGACAACTGGAAGGTCAACCGGAGACTGACTCTGAATTTGGGGCTGCGCTGGGATGGTATTCCGCACACCTATGACGAGGTTAATCGCCAGTCAAATTTCTATCCCAACCTCTACAACCCTGCCAACGCGGCCATCATCCTGCCAAGCGGCAATATCAGCCCCAGCAGCCCGGGTCTCGGCACCAGCCCCAACCCGATCCTGAAGGGCTATCAGTTCTACCTGAACGGCATCGGCCTTGCTGGCCAGAATGGCATCCCTGCGGGCCTGGTGCAGAATCACTGGGGCACCGTCGGTCCTCGCGTCGGTTTTGCCTACGACCTTACCGGCCAGGGCAAAACGGTCATCCGCGGCGGCTTCGGTGTGATGTACGAGCGCATCCAGGGCAACGATGTCTACAACGCCGGCACCAACGTTCCATACAGTGCCCAAGTGTCATTCAACAACGTGAGCCTCTCCAACCCGAACGTCAGCCTCCTCACCGGCCAGACCCTGGTGGCGCCCATCACGGTAGCCAGCATTACGGGCCTCGCCAACACCGATTACAAGGCGCCGGTCAGCTACCAGTTCAGCATCGGCGTGCAGCACGAATTGGGCAAAGGTTCCGTGGTGTCGGTTTCCTATGTCGGCAATACCAACCGGCATCAGAACGACTATCGCGAAACCAACCTCCCGAATCCGAGCCAGCTTCCGGCCTTGATCCAGGGCACCGTCAGCTACAACACGGTGGTTCAGTACCTCGGCTTCAACTCGATCAAGATGTCGGAGAACGCCTTGAACTCGCACTACAATAGCTTGCAAGTCAACTACCACGGGCAGATCAGGAACAACCTGACGCTGCAGGCAGTCTACACCTACTCCAAGGCATGGGATCCCCTCAGCCAGGGCGGCGGCGCCTCGGATCTGCAAAACGTCTCGAATCCCTACAACCGCGCCTACGACAACGGGCCCAGCCCGCTGGATCGCAGGAACGTCGCGATTGTGAACTTCATCTACCAGTTGCCGTTCTTCCACGGCCAAAACACCAGCCCTCTCCTGAAGTCCACGCTGGGGGGATGGGAAGTGTCGGGCATCGGTACCCTGGAATCGGGGTTGCCCTTGAACATCAACTTGGGCGGGCCACAGGGTTCCAACGGTCTTGCCAACGCCACCAACCGGCCCAACGTCAATGGTAGTATCTCTGAGCCTCACACTCTGTTGAGCTGGTTCAGTCCTTCCGCCTTCTCCCTGCCCGCGCTGGGCGCATGGGGCAATTTCCCCGCGCGTTCCATCTACGGTCCGGGCCGCGACAACTGGAACGTGTCGCTGTTCAAGAGCTTCAACTTCATTGAGTCTCGCGGCACTCGCCTGGAGTTCCGGCTGGAGACTTTCAATACCTTCAACCACACGCAGTTCCAAAACGTGAGCACCTCCTTCACCGACAGCCGGTTCGGGCAGGTGACTTCCACGTACCTTCCGCGCAATGTGCAGCTCGGTGTGAAGTTGCTGTTCTGATACGTTTGCAGTTGCGCTTGTCAGCTCTACCCCGCCCGGGCCCAAAAAGCCCGGGCGGGGTCTTCATTTCTGCGGCTCCTTGACCTTCACCACGCGGTCGGCAGCTACATTCCTAAGCTCTTGAATAATTCCCGAAGGCCAGCGGATTTCCACCAAGTCAGCCGACTGACTAAGTCCCAGCCCGAAGTGGGTGGGCCCCGCACTCGAAGAAGCGTAGCCCGCCGCAAACGCAACGTGATTGTATTGCACGGTTCGGCCGGTCGTCACCTTGATCCTGGCCCCGATCCCATCTCGATTGCTTTTCGTCCCCTGCAACTCAAAAGCCAGCCAATGGCTGCCTCCCGGGCTGTCGTTCAGCCAAATCTCGGCAGGCGCGCTGATCGCTGAGACTACCACGTCCAGGCGCCCGTCCCCATTCAAGTCGCCAACCGCCGAACCACGATGGCGGCTGGGTGGCTGCGCAGCCAAACCGGCCTCGGCGGTGAGCGCCTGAAACTTGGCGCCACCCAGATTACGGAACACGGTGTTCGGCTGCTCCACCTGCACTCGCGACGCGTATCCCAGCGACTGCACATGGCCGCGCGTCACAAAAATGTCCTTCCAGCCATCGTTATCGAAATCGCCAATGGTGGGTGAATAGCCGGCCATCGAGACGCTGAGCCGGGCCATCCCGCTCGACCCGGTGATGTCGGCGAAACCGCGCTTTCCGAGGTTGCGGAACAGCGGAAAGGTTTCATTATCGAGCGCCACGAAGACGATATCCGGCAGGCCGTCGTTATCGATGTCGCGAAAGTCCACCCCCATTCCCGAAATGAATTCCCCGTTCCCTGCCAGCGCCACGCCGGCATCGAACGCAATCTCCTCGAATCTCGCGCCGCCCTTGTTGTGAAAGAGCGAATTGTCCATCTTGTCGTTGGCGACGAAAAGATCCATTAAGCCATCCAGGTCATAGTCAGCGATTCCCACTCCCATGCCCTTTCCGGGATGGGCGCGGATGCCG
>Ga0209067_10002728_pt1 | contig 10409 bp, 10 predicted proteins | sample ColStrG_CSR_2013_FD_187199 | JGI IMG/M metagenome (GOLD analysis project Ga0209067, IMG submission 187199) | Freshwater sediment microbial communities in response to fracking from Pennsylvania, USA - Cold Stream Run_MetaG_CSR_2013 (SPAdes)... | ecosystem: Environmental > Aquatic > Freshwater >... | reverse complement strand
GATCACGTTCTCTGACGACCCCCTGCGCATGATGCGGGCGGTGCGGTTTGCGGCGCAACTCAACTTCGACATCGAAGCCGACACCTTTGCCGCCATCGGTCGCCGTGCCAGCCGCCTGCGCATCGTATCCCAGGAGCGCATCACCGACGAACTGAACAAAATTATCCTGTCGCCGGTGCCGTCTTATGGATTCAAACTACTCTTCCAAAGCGGTCTGCTGAAGGAATTTTTTCCCGAGATGGTCGCCCTTCACGGCGTGGAGTATGTTGACAACAAGGCGCACAAAGATAATTTCTACCACACGCTGCAAGTGCTCGATAACGTTTCGAAAGTTTCGGACGACCTATGGTTGCGGTGGGCGGCGATTCTGCATGACATCGCCAAGCCGCTTACCAAACGTTTTGAACCGAAAGTAGGGTGGACCTTCCACGGCCACGAGGACAAAGGCGCGCGCATGACGCCCGGAATTTTTAAGCGCTTGAAGTTGCCGCTAAATGAGAAGATGGAGTTTGTTCAGAAACTGGTGCGCCTGCACCTGCGGCCCATCGCGCTCGTCAAAGAAGTGTCTGACGCGGCCGTGCGGCGACTGCTCTTTGAGGCCGGCAACGACGTGGATGCGCTCATGACGCTGTGCCGCGCCGACATCACCTCTAAAAATGCGGAAAAGGTGCACAAGTATCTCAACAACTTTGAGCGGGTGCAGCAAAAGATGATCGAACTCGAAGCACGCGATCAGATCCGCAACTTTCAACCGCCCATCACTGGCGACGAGATCATGCAAATGTTTAATTTGCCGGGCAGCCGCATCATCGGCGACATTAAAGAGCGCATCAAGGAAGCCATCCTTGAAGGCGAAATCAAAAATTCGCGGGACGAAGCGCTAGCACTGCTGCAGAAAATCGCGGCCGAAAAAGGATTGACAAACCAACAAGTAAACCAATAAAAGAAGTATGAGAAAGATTGTAGTGGTATTGATGATGCTCGCGTTGACGAGCACACTGTGGGCGCAGAAGCGAAAGAAAAATGAAAAGGCGGAGCCGGCGCCGCAGGAAACAGCGGCAAAGCCGCAGCCGGTGAAAAAAGACTCGGTGGCCAAGAAAGATTCGCTGCCGGCCGTCAACGCATTGACCCGTCACTATGCGATCAAATATTCGCTGGCCCTCCAGTGGAATGACTATGAAACGGCCAAAGATGCGCTCTATGACCTCATCATCGAAAACCAGGGTAATGACTCCATCATCTTCGACCTGGCCACCTACTACTACCAGAATCAGAAATACCCATCGGCGGTTTTGGTGTCGCAGGAGTTGCTCAAGCGCAACCCCAAAAACACGAGCGCCCTGGAAATTGCCGCCGTGGGCTACGAAAACCTCGGCGTCTTTGAGCGTGCCCTGCAGAGCTACGAAAGCCTCTATCTCCTGCAAAATAATCCAACCGTATTGTATAAGATGGCCTTTATGCAATACCGCCTGAAGCGCTACAAGGAAAGTGCCACCTCAGCAGACATTCTGCTGTCGGGCAAGGATGCCGAAACGTTGAAAGTCAACTACAATACGGCCGACAACAAGCCAAAGGAATATGTCATGAAGGTGGCGTTGCTGAACCTCAAGGGCATGATCGCCCAGGATCAGGGCGACAAGGCGGGTGCCCGCAAATTTTATGAGCAGGCGTTGGCGCTGGCGCCGGATTTTCCGCCGGCAAAAGAAAACTTCGCAAAATTGAAGTAAACATGCAACCTTTTGCTCCGGGACGTGTCTTTTATACCGGAGACGCAGTGTTTGGATCAGACAGTACCGCATAGCACGGAAAGATTAATCTTGCGTTGCCGCCAGGGCGACCGGCAGGCGTACCATCAATTGTACAAACAGTACAGCCGTGCGATGTACAACGTGGCGTGCCGGATTGTCAACAATGCCGACGAGGCCAAAGACGTGCTGCAGGATTCCTTCATCAGCGCATTTAACAACCTGCATCACTATCGCGGCGACGCGTCCTTTGGGGCGTGGCTCAAACGAATTGTCATCAACAAGGCCATCACGCTGGTGCGCAAGCGCCAGTTTGAGCGTTGGCCAGTGGGTGGATTGGATGTGGGTGAAGAGGCAGCCATCGATGAATTGGAAGGCTTTCCGTTCACAGTCGAAAAAGTGATGTGGGCGATGGAGCAACTGCCGGAGGGATATCGCATGGTGCTGTCGCTATATTTGATGGAAGGCTACGACCACGCTGAAATTGGTGAGATTTTGGGTATTACGGAGTCAACTTCCAAGTCGCAGTTCAACCGGTCGAAAAAGAAATTAAAAGAAATTCTTACAGGAGAAAAGCCATGAAAGAAAATCAAGATGCACTGGCGCGTTTCATCGCGCAGAACCGGGCGGCGTTCGACCGCCACGAAGATCCGGCGCTATGGCCATCGATCGAGGCGGCGCTCCCGGCTCGAGGCCGCACCGTGATCTGGCATTCGGTCACGCTGTGGCGAGCCGCCGCCGTGGTGTTTTTTGCCCTGTCCGCGGTCTTGCTGTCGCTGGGCCGCTTTGGCAAAAGCGAAAAGCCCGACACAGCGGCGTTGCTGGGATTCAACGACCTGGAGAATTACTATGGTGGGCAGATCAGCGAAAAGATGGATCTCGTCCATCGCTACCAGGCACAGACCGACCTCACCGAAGACGACGTGACGCAAAACCTGAAAAAACTGGAAGCGATGTATCTTGTGTTGAAAGACCAACTGAAGGCACGTCCGACGCAAGATGTGCGCGATGCACTGGTGTTGAACCTGTTGGTTCGTATTGACTTAATCAACCAGCAATTGCACAAGCTAGACAGCGACCATCCGCCGGTTCATGTGGGCAAGACCAAAAATGTGCAGAGCTAGAGACGTCAGAATTCCGCGCTCCACTCAAAATTTTCCACCCTTGAATCCAGCAGCCGGCCTTCGTCGCACTTCAGTACGCGCGCGGGGAATTTCTTGATCAAGCCATAGCTGTGAGTGGCCATGAGAATGGCGGTTCCGCTCTTATTGATTTGCTGAAAGACTTTTAGGATACCCAGCGAGACTTCTGGGTCGAGGTTGCCGGTCGGCTCGTCGGCAATCAGAAGCAACGGTTCGTTGATCAGTGCGCGGGCAATGACCACGCGTTGCTGTTCGCCGCCAGAAAGTTGATGAGGCATTTTCTTTTCCACGGCACCGAGGCCTACCTGCATGAGTACTTCGGCTTGTCGGTTTTTCATTTTGGCATTGTCCTTCCAGCCAGTGGCCTTCATCACGAAGGTGAGGTTTTCTGACACCGTGCGGTCTGGCAGTAGTTGAAAGTCCTGAAAGATGATACCAATCTTACGACGCAGCAGAGGCACATGCTTCGGCCGAAGTCCGCGGATATTGAATCCGGCTACGGTGATATCACCGTGCTGAAAAGGCAGGTCGGCGTAAAGTGTCTTGAGGAGCGACGATTTGCCAGAGCCGGTGCGGCCGATGATAAAGACAAACTCTCCCTTTTCAATGTCGAAGCTGATGTTGCGCAACACTTCGCTGGGCCCCTGAAAAATGGAGGCTTCGTGTACGCGCAAAACCGGGTCCGTGGAGAACATGCGCCCGATCAGCCGTTGACCTTTTTGTGGTCGGCGAGGAACTTGGCCAGGCCGGCGTCCGTGAGCGGGTGCGTGAGCAAGTCGGTGATTACTTTCAGCGGGCAGGTGACCACGTCGGCGCCGATTTCAGCACATCTGATCAAGTGCATGGTATGGCGGATGCTGGCGGCCAGCACCTCCGTTTCGTAGCCGTAGTTGTCGTAGATGAGGCGGATCTGATCGATGAGTTCCAGACCGTCCTGTGAGATGTCGTCGAGGCGGCCAATGAACGGAGACACATAGCTGGCGCCTGCTTTGGCGGCCAACAGCGCCTGACCGGCAGCGAACACCAACGTGCAGTTGGTACGGATGCCTTCGCTCGAGAATTTTTTGATGGCCTTGACGCCGTCTTTGATCATGGGCACTTTTACTACGATTTTGTCGTCGATTTTGGCCAGTTCACGGCCTTCGGCAATCATTTGCTCAAATTCGGTAGCTATCACTTCTGCGCTGACGTTGTTATCGACGATGTCGCAGATCGCTTTATAATGGGCTTTCACTTTTTCATGACCGGCGATACCTTCTTTGGCCATCAGCGAGGGGTTGGTGGTCACTCCGTCGAGTACGCCGAGGTCGTAGGCTTCTTTAATTTCTTTGAGGTTGGCCGTGTCGATGAAAAATTTCATGGTCGATGGATTTTAGAATGTAAAGCTAATGGATTGATGGGTAAAAACCTGATGCGATGGTGGGGTCCCGGCGGGAAAAAAAGGCATAAAAAATGGCAAACCGAACATCGCACCGCTACAACCGCCTACCCTTGCTGCCTTCCGGCCCTGGGGGAGTTCAGCAGGAGCTGGTCGTGCCGATTTGCCGCCGTAAAATTAGGTGAAATAAATTCCTTACGGAAATTTAGTTGGCGGTGAAATTAAAAACCCAGCCACCTGCTACGTTGCTCACGCGCGAGTATCCGTTGCCACTATACTGGAAGCTGATCTTAAGTGTTGCGGCAGATGAACCCGCCGCAGTAGTCACCGCGTAAGTCATCGGAAGGGCATTGGCGGCGTCGCTCGGATCTCTGACAATCTGCGTCACCGGATCTGCACTGGTGCCCGTGGCAAATGCCCAAGTACCACTTCCTGGCCATGGACTCAATGCCGGTCGGCCTGTGCAAGTGTAGTTGTAGGTGCCAGTGGTCGAGCTAAACGTGCCCGAAATGGCCAATTGAAAATTCGTCCAGCCTTGCGAGCTCGTTACATCTTGCCCGCTCAGTTGGACCGAAGCCAGTTTCCAGGTTTTAGATAACAGCGTGAATTGTTTTTGCTGAACGCTTTCACCGCTGCCGCTGCCCTTGCAACCGGAATAGGAGGTGACGATGCCCAGGGCGATGACGGCCAATAAAAACCGGAATGTTTTCATGCTGTTTGGTTGTTAAAACGTTCTAAACTTACAAAAATGAATTTGTTTTCGAAAATAGGTACGGTGACTTCCGGGCGTTAATGTCTATTTTTTTCTTGTTGTAACCTTACTTAAAAGACAAAATATCAATTTTGACGGCGTCGGCCGGATACTCGCTTTCCTGGTTGGAGGCGTCAATCACAATTTTCCGGCGTTGCAGTTCCCGCAATTGTTCGTGGTACCATTCCGTGGCTTTTTGGTCGAGGTTGGTGCAGGGCTCATCGAGGAAGAGTGCGTCGGTGTCAGCGTAAAAGGCGAGGGCCAGTTTCAGCCGTTGGCGCATGCCGGATGAAAAAGACGCAATGGGCCGATCTTGGGCGTTGGGAAGATTGATTCGCTCAAAAACCTGCCCCAGCGGGAGGCGACATTTTTTGAATTTGAAGTGAAACCGAACCATTTCTTCTAGGGTGAATTCGTCGATGAGGTCCATGTAGGGTGCGGCAATGCTTACCTGCTGAAAGTAGGCTTCGGGCGCAACGTTGGGCCAGGTCACCGTGCCGGTGGAAGGTTGCATTTGCCCCCACAGCACCTGTAGCAGTGTTGATTTTCCCGATCCGTTGGGACCGGTGACCACATAGTGGCCGGGGTCAAATTGATAATTAAAATTTCTGAAAATCCAGTCGCGGTTGAAACGCTTGCCGAGGTTTGCTGCAACCAGACTCATTCAAAGGTTGACGTTCCGGTCGAAAATCCCTTCATGATTCCCCGTTCGGATGCCTTGATGAAGTCGAGGATGTGGTCGCGTTCGGTGCTGCCCGGCAATTCTTTCTCCACCAAGTCGATGGCTTTTGAATTGTTGAGACCCTTCAAAAATATGTAGCGGTAGATCTCCTGGATTTCGCTGATTTTTTCCGTATCAAATCCACGCCGGCGCAGGCCGATGGAATTGATGCCGCAGTAGGTGAGGGGCTCGCGGGCCGCTTTGGTAAAAGGAGGCACGTCCTTGCGCACCAGCGATCCGCCAGACACCATCACATGGGCGCCGACTTTGACAAACTGATGCACGGCGCTGGCGCCGCCAATGATGGCCCAGTCGTCGATGGTCACATGACCGGCCACCTGCACCGCATTGACCAGCACGCAATTGTTGCCAATCGTGCAGTCGTGCGCTACGTGAACGTAGGCCATGAGCAGGCAGTTTTTGCCGATGACGGTTTTCAGTTTGTCGTTGGTGCCGCGGCTGATGGTGACAAACTCGCGTATGGAGGTGTTGTCGCCAATGAAGGTTTCGGTTTTTTCGCCCGCAAATTTCAAATCTTGCGGAATTGACGACACGGAGGCGCCGGGATAGATCTTCACGTTTTTGCCGAGGCGGGTACCTTCCCACAATACGGCGTTGGCGCCGACCCAGCAGCCATCGCCAATGATGACATCACTTTTTACTGTAGCGAAGGGCTCAATGGTGACATTGCTCCCGATCTTGGCGTCCGGATGTACGTTGGCTAAAGGGTATTGACTCATAAATCTTTTCTCACGATGCTGGCCGTCATGGTGCCTTCGCACACTAAAGTATTTCCGACATAGGCGCGGCCGGTCATCTTGGCGATGCCGCGGCGGATGGGTGCCAGCAAATCGCACTGGATGATCAGTGTGTCGCCGGGCAGCACCATTTTCCGGAACCTGAACTCATCGATACCCAGGAAGTAAGTCCAATAGTTTTCCGGATCGGGCACGGTATTCAGCACCAGAATGCCGCCGGTTTGGACGGTGGCCTCCACTTGCAACACGCCGGGCATAACGGGGTTGGAGGGAAAATGACCCTGAAAAAAGGGCTCATTCATGGTAACATTCTTTACGCCGATCACCCGCTCGTTGTCCAGGTAAATGATTTTGTCGATCAACAAAAACGGGTACCGGTGCGGGAGCGTGGCCGTAATCTTGTTGATGTCCATGACGGGCGGCAGGGACGGGTTGTATTTCGGAACGCCTTTTTTGTCGGCTTCCAGCATCAATTTTTTTAATTTTTTAGCGAACGCCACATTGGCCGCATGGCCGGGTCGGGCGGCCAGAATTTGCGCTTTCAGCGGTCTGCCTGCCAGGGCCAGGTCGCCCATGATGTCGAGGAGCTTGTGGCGCGCAGGCTCGTTGTTGTAGCGTAGCTCGATGTTGTTGAGAATGCCCTCTTTCTTCACCTCAACTTTAGGTTTGTTGAGCATGCGGGCAATATTTTCCAATTCGTGCGGTTCGACCACGCGGTCGACGATCACGATGGCATTGTTCAGATCGCCGCCGCGAATGAGATTGTTTTTGTAAAGCATCTCCAGTTCGTGGAGGAAGCAAAAGGTGCGGCAGGAAGCGATCTCTTTTTCAAACTGTTGAATGCTCGTGATGGATGCATGCTGGCTGCCCAATACGGGCGAGTTGTAGTCGACCATCACGGTGACGCGGTAGTCGTCGAGTGGCAGCGCGGCAATTTCTACGTTGCGGGCTGCCTCACGGTAGAAGATCGAGTCTTGCACTTCAAAAAAATCGCGCAGCGCATTTTGTTCCTCGGTGCCTGCTTCCTTGAGTGCGTTCACGAACTGGATGGAACTGCCATCCATGATGGGCGCTTCCGGCCCGTCGAGTTGAATGAGAACGTTGTCGATCTCGAGGCCGACGAGCGACGCAAGTGTGTGCTCAATGGTGCTTACCCGCGCACCACTCTGCTCAATGGTGGTTCCCCGCGATACATCGACGACGCGATCGCAATCGGCCTCAATAATCGGGGAGCCTGGCAAGTCAATCCGCTGAAATTTTATTCCATGGTTAGGCTTGGCGGGCATGAAAGTCATGGTCGTTTGCACACCGGTATGGAGGCCCACACCGGATATGGCGACCGCTTTCTTAATGGTTTGCTGTTTGTGATTGAGCATTGATTCTCAAAAGTTCGCAAATTTAAGCCAATTAAGGTATAATCCAAAAAGGGCGACAGGCTGTCAATGCTGTCAAATAGTTTTTAGATTTACGACAAACCCCGGATAAGATATGTCACCCTACCTCGCGGAATTTATAGGCACCCTTTTGTTAGTCTTTTTAGGTGATGGCGTTGTCGCCGGTGTCTTACTAAAAAAATCAAAATCTGAGAATGCCGGATGGCTCACCATTGTGGTGGGCTGGGGCCTGGCCGTGACCCTGGCGATCTACGCAGTGGGCCGCGTCAGCGGTGCTCATTTAAACCCTGCCATTACGCTGGCGCTGGCTTTGAACGGCACCTTTCCAGCCGATCAGGTGGTTGGTTACATGTTGGCTCAGTTTGCCGGCGCCTGGGTGGGCGCGCTGCTCGTTTGGGTGCATTATCTTCCGCACTGGCGTGAAACCCCCGACCCTAAGACGAAGTTGTCGGTCTTTTGCAATGCCCCCGCCATTCGGAACGCGCCCTCAAATTTAGTTGGTGAAATTCTCGCTACGGCGGTGCTGGTGCTGGGCATCTTATTCATCGGGGCCAACTCGTTTACTCAGGGGCTGAATCCCATCGTCGTGGGTTTGCTTATCATTGCCATCGGGTTGAGCCTGGGTGGCACCACCGGCTTTGCCATCAATCCGGCCCGCGACTTGGGCCCGCGTCTGGCGCATTTTATTCTGCCCATTTACGGCAAGGGAGACTCGGATTGGCGATATTCCTGGATTCCCGTGGTGGGGCCGATTCTTGGCGGCCTGCTCGGCGCCTATTTATTTGGAATACTTTTTTAACACATGAAACATCAATTCGTCATTGCGCTCGATCAGGGAACGACCAGCTCGCGGGCTGTTTTGTTTGACGAACAAGGTTCGATTGTAGCACTGGAGCAAAAAGAATTCCACCAGTCTTTCCCGCAGCCTGGCTGGGTTGAGCATGACCCGCATGAGCTCTTTGCCTCGCAGACGGAAGTGCTGACGCAGCTCATCGCCAAACAAAAAATTTCTCCCGCTGCCATTGCAGCAATCGGTATTACCAACCAGCGCGAGACGACGGTGGTTTGGAATAAGCATACCGGCGAACCGGTTTATCCGGCCATTGTGTGGCAAGACAAGCGGACGGCTTATCTCTGCGAAGCGCTGAAAGAAAAGGGGCTCACGGACTATGTGCGGGAGCACACCGGGCTTGTGATTGACTCTTATTTTTCGGCCACGAAAATCAGATGGATACTGGATCACGTTGCGGGGGCGCGTGAACTGGCGCAACAAGGAACTCTTCTATTTGGTACCGTCGACACGTGGCTGATCTGGAAGCTCACCAAAGGTAAGGTGCACGCAACAGACTACTCGAATGCGTCACGCACTATGCTGTATGACATTCGCGCCCTGCGGTGGGATCCCACGTTGCTGGAGGCCCTGGATATTCCGGCGTCGATGTTGCCGGAGGTGCTGCCGTCGGCGCATCACTTTGGTGATTGGGAGTTTGAAGGCAGACCGATTCCAATCGCGGGCGTGGCAGGCGATCAGCAGGCAGCGCTCTTTGGGCAGGCATGCTTTGAAGCGGGAATGGCCAAAAATACATATGGCACTGGCTGTTTTATGCTGATGAATACCGGTCCGCGAATTCAACTTTCCAAAAACGGCCTGATTACAACCATTGCCTGGGGCCTGGATGGCGAGGTAGAATATGCTTTGGAAGGCAGTGTGTTTATTGCCGGCGCCGCCGTGCAGTGGTTACGCGATAGTTTGCATTTAATCGATCAATCGAAGGACTCTGAATATTTTGCCGCCAAGGCGCTCGGCTCCAACGACGTGTATGTCGTGCCGGCCTTCGCCGGGTTGGGTGCACCCTATTGGGACATGTATGCCCGCGGGGCCATTTTTGGACTCACTCGCGACACAGGCAAGGATCACCTGATCAAGGCGACGCTGGAGTCGCTGGCCTACCAAACCAAAGATATCCTGAATGCCATGGAGCAGGATTCCGGTGTTAAGCTGTTGCGCCTTAAGGTGGATGGCGGCGCTTCGGCCAATAACATCCTCATGCAATTTCAGGCGGATATCTTAGGCACCGCCGTTGAACGGCCTGAAGTAATCGAGTCGACAGCGCTGGGCGCGGCGTACCTGGCCGGCATCCAAATTGGACTTTGGAAAAAAGAAGACATTTTGAAGAACCGAAAAATCCAAAAGCAATTTGATCCGCACATGGATGAATCCGTGCGAACAAAACTGTATGGTGGTTGGTTAAAAGCAGTATCGCGAACAAAAGGCTGGATTGACTGATCAAACAAATTTTGCACGCTTGAACTTGCACGACCGTCCATCATCGCTGGCATCATTGCAAGCCGGCACCTTCGACTTGATTGTGATCGGAGGAGGGATTACGGGAGCCGGCATTGAGCTGGATGCTGCGTCGCGTGGGCTAAAAACCGCGCTGATTGAAAAAAGCGATTTTGCTTATGGCACCAGCAGCCGGTCGACCAAGTTGATTCACGGCGGACTGCGTTACCTGAAAC
>Ga0209067_10002726_pt1 | contig 10413 bp, 5 predicted proteins | sample ColStrG_CSR_2013_FD_187199 | JGI IMG/M metagenome (GOLD analysis project Ga0209067, IMG submission 187199) | Freshwater sediment microbial communities in response to fracking from Pennsylvania, USA - Cold Stream Run_MetaG_CSR_2013 (SPAdes)... | ecosystem: Environmental > Aquatic > Freshwater >... | reverse complement strand
GCTACTGGCCTCTGGCCGGCAGCGGGCACAGGTGCTGGCCAATTCCATGACGTCAGAATTGGATCGCATGGCCCGCGTCGTGCAGCATACGGCCAATGCGGTCACTATCATGGACAGGGACATGCGCATCGCTTGGGTAAATCAAGGCTTTACTCAAATTACCGGTTACACCTTCGAAGAGGCACGTGGCAAGACTCCGTCGGAATTGCTGACTTCCGGCAAAAGCGATGGCACGTCTATTCAGGCACTGATTGACGGCGCGATTCAAGGCACCCCGTGTCGGGTGGAGTTGGTCAATCGGGCAAAGGATGGTCGTGAATATTGGGCGGACACAGAGGTGCAGCCCATGCGCGATCAGCAGGGTGAACTGATAGGTTTCATGGAAATCGGTACCGACGTTACGGTACAAAAGCAGACGCAGCGTAGGCTTGAAGTTGCAATGCGAGAGTCCCGCGCTTTACTCGATTCTTTGGAGATTCACGCCATCGTTTCCATTACCGACGCGGATGGCTTCATTGTGGAAGCGAACGATGCTTTCCTGAACATTAGCCGCTACAGCCGCGACGAACTGATCGGCAGCAACCACAACATCGTTAATTCCGGCTTCCATCCCCAGGCGTTCTGGCAGGAGTTTTGGCGCACGATCAGCAGTGGAATGCCCTGGCGCGGGGAAATTTGCAACAAAGCCAAGGATGGCACGCTGTATTGGGTCGACAGCATGATTGCGCCGTTTGTAGGCGACGACGGCGGCATAGAGAAATATATTTCCATCCGTATTGATATCTCGGCGCGCAAACAGGCAGAAAAAGCGCTGAGTTTGAGCAATGCATTGATGGAGGAAACGCAGTCCGTCGCCAAAGTCGGCGGATGGGAGCTTAATCTGATCACCGGTCGGCTGTATTGGACCGCGGAGACTTACCGCCTGCACGAAACCACTCCGCAGGAATTCAATCCCACAGTGGACGCCGGCGTGGACTACTTTTTGCCCGAGTCGCGGGAACGAATACGCAAAGCTCTAGACGAAGCGGTCACGAGGGGAGTTGGCTATGACCTTGAACTGGAAACGCTGACCACGAAAGGGCGTCGCATGGACGTGCGAACCACCTGTACAGCCACCTCGGAAGACGGCAAAGTGGTCCGACTCAGCGGCATTTTTCAGGACATCACCGAGCGTAAGCAGTATGAGCGCTCACTGCAGGAAGCGCGTGATAAGGCGGAAATTGCGACCCAAAGTAAGGGACAGTTTTTGGCAAACATGAGCCATGAAATCCGCACGCCCATGAACGCAGTGCTGGGCATGCTCAACTTGCTGCTAAAAACAGATCTGAGCCAGCGGCAGCTTGACTATGTAACCAAGACCGATGGTGCTGCCAGGTCTTTGCTAAGCCTGATCAACGATATCCTGGATTTTTCTAAAGCCGAGGCCGGCAAGATGGAATTGGATCTCCAGCCGTTTAGCATCGAGAAGATGATGCGCAATCTGTCGGTCATCCTAAGTGGCAACCTATCCGCCATGGCTGTGCAGATTTTGTTCGATATCGATTCAAAAATTCCTGCGGTTGTGCTGGGCGACGCGATGCGACTGCAGCAGGTGCTCATCAACTTGGGGGGAAATGCCGTCAAGTTCACACCGCAGGGCGAGGTCGTAGTGGCATTGCGCTTGCTGGAAATCCGTGAGGGTAATGCAACCATCGAATTTGCAGTGCGGGATTCGGGGATTGGGATTGCACCGGAAAATCACCATCGTATTTTTACCGGGTTTTCGCAGGCAGAAGCGTCGACTACGCGAAAGTTCGGGGGCACGGGCCTGGGGCTTGCCATCAGCCAGCGGTTTGTGGAACTCATGGGAGGCAAGCTAAAACTGGACAGCGCCATCGGTGAAGGGAGTGTTTTTTCCTTCTGCCTGTCAATGCCTGTGGTCAATGAAACTGCGGCACCTCATGGCGACGCAGTTCGAGAGGCTAGGCCTCCAAAGCGCGCGTGGGTGGTGGATGACAATGCCGTGGCGCAAAAAATTGCGGCGACCGCAATTAAGTCCTGGGGATGGAGTGTGCAATGTGTACCTGATAGTGATAGCTTGATGGCATTGCTGGATGCACAGGCGACCCAACAGAGGCAGGTCGCTACACCTGTTGACGTGATTTACGTGGCTAGGAACTTGTCCGGCATGGATGGTTTGGCCACAGTTGTGGCTGTGAGGCAATGGTTTGCGCGTTGGCAATTAACCCAACCAATCATCGTCCTGATTGCTGCGAACAGGCGCGATACGCTGGAACTTCTTACCCCTCAAGAACAGCGATTGCTCAACAGCTTTCTAGTCAAACCAGTGACCCCTGCGATGCTGCTGGACGCAACGCTTCGCGATAACGTCGATGACGACATCGGTGTGCGCAAGCCTTCAGCTGCCAGCTCACGGAAGCTTTCGGGTATGCACATTTTGGTCGTTGAAGACAACCTGCTTAACCAGCAGATTGCCGAAGAGCTGCTAACCGCCGAGGGTGCTAAAGTGTCATTGGCTGCCAACGGACAATTGGGCGTGGATGCCATTCAAGCGGCAACGGAGCAGCGGCAATTCGACGCTGTGCTAATGGACATCCAGATGCCGGTGATGGATGGTTATGCAGCGACCAGCATCGTGCGCGAACGCTTGAAACTGACTGACTTGCCCATCATTGCCATGACCGCAAACGCCATGGCCAGTGATCGAGAAGCATGCATTTCAGCGGGCATGAACGAACATATTGGTAAGCCATTTGATATGGCCAAGCTCACAGAACTGCTGATTGGCGTAAGCGGCTTTAAAGCACCACTTTTAGACTCTGATGCTGCCGCAGACTCTGCAGCATTGCGCAGCGAAAAAATGGTTACCGGACTGGATATTCAGGCTGCGTTGGCGCGCATGGCGGGCAACAATTCTTTATACGTGCGCGCAGCGCGTGACTTCATTAAGATTCTGGACACATTGCTGCTGAGCATCCGGGAAGATCTTGCGCGCGGGAATCAGCGCGACCTGGTTATGCGCCTGCATACACTGAAGGGAAACGCAGGTACGCTTGGCGCTGACGAACTCGCAGCGCAAGCCGCCAAACTAGAGTCCATCTACAAAGACGCTGCCGAAACAAAGGACAGCGAACCTGAACTAGCTCGCCTTGAAGTGCTTCTGCCTTCAACTCAAGACGCTTTGCGAGCAGCAATCAGTCAATTTGATCCAAACCCAGCGGCGCAAGTTGCTGTATCGGATAAGGCCGCAACCCAATCCTCCAGCCATGAGGGCGTATCGGCCTTGCAAGGTTTATTGGCGTTTACATCCGCCTCTGACATGGAGGCACTGCTTTTATTTGCAAGTGCGCGAGATGCTTTGTCAGAAATGCCGGTCTCCAAGATTGATGCACTAGATGAGGCGCTGCAAAACCTCGATTTTGTAGCTGCGCATGCGCTATGTCAGGATATGTTGTTATTGCTAAGTCATCGCCCCAAAAGCTGACCTTGAATCTCAGCTTTGGGCTGCAAGCAGGTGTTGATGAAAGTCCGCTTTTAGGTAGACCAATTCAGCTCTTTAAAGCAGCCGTAGGTGAGCATCGCCTTCGTGCCCTTAGCGGTCAGTCGAGAAAGTCTGGACCAGTCGTTCGCCAAGGAAGTCAAAATTGAAGAGCAGTCGTTCGCTCGAAGGACTGCTTAGCCCAAGGCTATCGGGCTCTTGTGCGGCGAAAGCCGACATCCGATTCATGTCGTGCGGCCACGCTCAAGCCGAGGATGCTTCAAATGCAAATGCGAAATATGCTGCACCGCCAAGGCATACAAAAGCAGCAGCGTAATTCAATGCAAATTTTTCCTGCAGAAAAAGGACAGCGAATACCAAAAATATGGCCTAAGTAATCACTTCTTGAAGTATCTTGAGCTGGAAGCCACGGAACTCGCGATAGCCCATTCTGTTTGCTGGCACTGCCAAACAGTATTTAAAAAGTGCAATTCCCTATAACACTGCGATTGCCTGCCACAGAGGCCAATCGTGACTATATTTGAGATGTCCGTACCATGCAAAGGCCATGAAGACGTTTGAAAGAAGCAGTAGAACAATTATGTTCATAGAGGATTGTCACCCCAAGTCAATGAACGGTTCGATGCTTACGAATTGGAAAAGGTGGCGCGTTTCTAATCCGTAAGAAAATTTTCACTTCTCGCTAACGAGGTCGTTATAGTTTAGACACTCAGGCATGCGAGCATGATTTCGCGAAATATAACGGGCTGTTCTAAGTGTGCCGCATGGGAGGCGCGCGGAATAACCGCCAGCGAGCAGTTCGCAATACCACGCCACAACGCTTGAACTTGTTCAAAGTTGTAAGACCGGTCATGCTCACCCCATATAAGTTGGGTGGGCATTTGTAGTTTCCCCAGCGCTGCGCGGCCATCCCAAGCCTGCATCGCATTCAGACCAGCGAGCGCGGCATCTTCGCTGGCTTGGCACGCTAGCTGCGCGCACGGGGCATAGGCGGGTGTCTGCGTTGCGTCTACAAACCAGCGCGCACTGATGCGCAGTGCTGTGGCTTGCAAACCATCTGCCATCAGGCGCTCACGCGACTGCGTCATGGTTTCAAAACGACCAGGTATGCTGCCCAGCGGGCCGGTACCGTAAAGGAACAATTGAGAGATTCGCTGTGAGGCCGCGCGGGCCATTTCTTGTGCAACCATGCCGCCCATGGAGTGGCCTAGCAGGCGAAATTTCGTTATCCTCAGCGCATCAAGCTGGTCCAAAACTGCCCGCGCGAAACCTTCAATTGTGTGGGGTGCCGCCAATGCATGGCTATCTCCAAAGCCCGGCAAGTCGATGGCTATGACATCGAAGTGAGGACTCAGATATTGCATTTCGTATGACCATTGTATGGAACCACCGAGATAGCCATGAATCAGAACCAGGGTCTCGCCAAGACCCGCGCGCCTGAAATGCAATGGGAAAAGCATGGAAATTCGTAAATTAGGCGGCTTGCACTGGTGCGCCGTGAAGCGACCACCATGCCACGGTGCTTCGAGCCAAGGCAGCCGTGGAATCAATGCAGCGTCCTCGGTGCATTGACTGCACTGCATCTAGGGCAACAGGTGTTTCGGTGCATGCCAGGACGACCGCTGAGGCACCATGCGATAAGAGACGCTGTACCGCTTGTTCAATTAGCTTTCCCCCATCGTGTGCTTGTCCAGCTTTGACTTGTTTGATTGCTGGGAGAACCCAGGTTTCCATCGCATGGTCCTCTGGTACCATAATTCGGTAGCCGCGTTGGGCCAACGGTGCATCAAAGAGCTGAGCCGCCAGTGTGGCGCGTGTTGCGATGATGCCCACTGAGTCGCCCGGGGTTGCAATGGCATCCAGTTCCGAGCAGCAGGCATCCACTATGCTCAAAAAAGGTACCGTGCAGCCACGCACCAGATCAGGATACCAGTAGTGCGCGGTATTACATGGCATGACCAGTGCCTGAGCACCGGCTGCCACCAAGCGGTCTCGCCCTGCCAGCAACGCGGGCAGCGGGGATTCGGCGCCGGTGAATATTGCAGCTGGGCGAGGCGGAATCATCGGGTCAGATTGAATCAGCAACGGCACATGGTCTTCGTCGCGGCTGGCATGCGTGTAGGCGATAACCTTGGAAAAAAAATCCAGGGTTGCCAATGGACCCATGCCTCCCAAAACACCAATCATGCTGACTCCTTAGAAATGTGAGGGGAAAAAGGCTGAGGACTGCGCTAGCGCGTCAGCGCCAGGTAAGTAGCTGCCATACAAGCCAGGCATACCGTGACTAGCACGATCATTAGCACCGGTCGCCAGCCCAATTGGGTTACGTCCTGCAGTGACGTTTTCAAACCCACGCCGGCAATGGCCAACACCAGAAAGGCCTGCGACAAATCAGACGCGCCGGTTTGCACTGAAGCGGGCACCCAGCCCGTGCTGTTCAGCAGCATGAGCGCCACAAATGCCACGGTGAACCAGGGCAGCAAAGGCGTCCTGGAACTGCCAGAGGTTTGGTCGGACGCGCGTCCGCGCGCCGCCAGCGAGATCACTATCAGCACGGGCATCAAAAATGCCACACGCATGAGTTTGGTGATGGTGGCCGCATCGCCTGCCTCGTGTGATAGGCTGTAGCCCGCACCCACCACCTGTGCCACATCATGGATGGTGGCACCGATGAATTTGCCCGACGTAACCGCATCAAACCCCAGCCACTGGGTAATCAGCGGATAGGTGATCATCGCCACAGTGGACAAGGTCGTAACGCCCACGACTGTGAGCGTCGTATCCCGTTCCAAATGTTCCGACTTGGGCAACACGCTGGAAATGGCCAACGCTGCCGAAGCACCGCAAATGGCGGTAGCACCGCCTACGAGCAAGCCCAAGCTGTGCTCCAGGCGGAGCAGTCGCGCTATCAAAAGCCCTATGCCAATGGTTAAGACCACTGCGCACAACAGGGCGGCAACGGTGTGCCATCCTAGGGTGATCACGTGCTCAATCGTCAGACGCAAACCCAGCAGCGCAACACCCAGGCGCAGCACTGTGCTGGAGGCAAACTGAATGCCGGCCGCACAGCGTTTGTCTTCGCTCACAAAATGCAATGCCAGGCCCAGCAACAGGCCAAACAGCAGCATGGATCCCTTGTAATGGCTACCCAAAAAGGCCGCCGACATGGCTACCAGCGAAGTCACCAGAAGGCCGGGTACAAGCCCGCGTGCGGCGCTCACAGGAGCGTTGATTGCAGAGGTCTTCATATATCGCGGTGTACTGGCCGCTGCGTGATGCAGCAGCCTGGGGTCATGGTTCAATCAGTCAGGAATCAGTTGGGGGTGAGGCCTTGAAAGGCATCGGTGTAGCCGTACAGCGCTACGGCGCCGCCGGTGTGCAGAAACACCACGTTCTGCCCCTTTTTGAAGTAGCCTTTGCGGCAAAGGTCAATCAGACCAGCCATGCCCTTGCCGGAGTAAACCGGGTCCAGCAAGATACCTTCCAGGCGGGCCACCATAGTGACGGCTTCAATCATGCCGGGGGTGGGCACGCCATAGCCAGCGCCCACGTAGTCGCAATTTGCCACCACGCTCTCGCGCGACACGCTGCCGGGTACGCCCAGCAGATCGGCCGTTTTGACGCAGAGGTTGTAGACGCTTTGCTCTTGTGCCTCGCGAGCTGCGCGAACGCCAATACCCAGCACTGGAATCAGGCTGCGGCTGCCTTGAAGGCCCACCACCAAGCCCGCTTGGGTGCCAGCGCTGCCAGTAGCATGCACCACGTGGCTTACATCCAGTCCCTGGTTATTGAACTGGTCGACCATCTCCAGCGCACACACCACATAGCCCAGGGCGCCAATGGCATTGGAGCCCCCACCGGGAATAATGTATGGCTTTTGGCCTTTGGCACGCAGCGCATCTGCCAGTTGGGCCATGGCGGCATTCATGTCGGTTCCGCCAGGCAGCTCCTGCACGTTGGCGCCATACAAATAGTCGAGGAAGACGTTGCCCGACTGTTTGTATTCCGGCACTTTCGAGCCGGTACGGTCCTCCAAAAGAATTTCGCACTTCATGCCCATCTTGCTTGCAATGGCTACTGTTTGTCGCGCATGGTTGGATTGGGTGGCACCTTGGGTGATGATGGTGTCGGCGCCTTGGGCCACTGCATCCGCCATCAGGAATTCGAGCTTGCGGGTCTTGTTGCCACCGGTGCCAAGTCCAGTGCAATCATCGCGCTTGATGTACAGGTTGGGACCATCCAAGGCTTCTGTCAATCGCGGCATGAACTCCAAAGGCGTGGGGCCGTGGGTTATTCGTATGCGGGGGAATGTAGTGAGTTTCATATTGAAGGTTCTTTCAAAAGGCAGGGTTGCAAAACAATGTGAAGGCAATCAGTTGGAGGAGGATGCCAGGCTCGTCGCTTTGGCGACAATGCGCCCGATGAGGTCGCAGTCCTCTGCGGTCAAGCTCAACGGGGTGCGCAAGTCCATGAGTTGGCTAAGTACCGACATGGAGCGGTCCAGCGCAGGGGTTTCCTGCAAATAGTGCCAGTGCGCGTAATTACTGGTGAACGCAACAGGCTCCTTGCCCCCAAACCATTTGATATACAGCCCGCGCAATTCGCACTCACGCAGGAATTGCTGGATTTGCGCGGGCGATAACGTCAGCGAAAACTGGATGGAGCTAGGAACAAACGCTTCCTTAGGGTGGCGTTGGGGCACCGAGATGCAGGGCACGTTGCGCAAATGTGCCTCAAGCTGCGCATAAATGCGGTTCCATGTGACACCGCGCTGCGCCAACATGCCAATCTGCGGTCGCAGCAAGGCGGCGGCTAGGTTGGACATGCGCATGCTGAAGTTGGGTGTGACGTACTTCCAGCGCTCAAACACCGCTTCTGGCGGACGCAAGATGTGCTGCGCATACATCATGTAGCAACCCGACATCAGAATGGCTTGGGCTGCAATGTCCTCATCATCGGTGACCAGCAGCCCCCCCTCGCCGGAGTTGATGTGCTTGTAGGTCTGGGCGCTGTAGCAGCCAATCTGACCCCATGTGCCGGTGTGCCGTCCATCCCAGGTGGCACCCATCGTGTGCGCGCAGTCTTCCACCAGCGCGACGCCGTGCTTGTCACAAAGGGTGCGAACAGCTTGCAAGTCGGTGATGTGCCCGCGCATGTGTGATAACAAAAACACCTTGGCGCCACTGCTCGCGAGCTTGGCCGCCAGGTCGTCCAGGTCCGTGGTGTAGTCGGGCAGTGTCTCGACCAGCACTGCATGTGCTCCGGCATGGGCAATGGCACCGGGCACGGGCGCCAGCGTGAAGCTGCTGGTCAAAACCGTGTCACCTGCGCGCACGCCCAGTGCGCGCAGCGCAATGAACATGGCTGCACCACAGGAACTCACCGCCACGCAATAGGTGCTGCCCACATATGCCGCGTAGTCTTGCTCTAGTAGCGAGGGCTCCGAGAAACCGGTGCCTTGCTCGCCATAGCGGTGAAGGCGTCCGGAACGCATAAGGGCCACGGCACGCTCGATCGCCTCCTCGGGAATAGGCTCGGGCGTGCTCAGGTCCTTGCCAAACCACAGGCCATCATCCGCACGGGCCTCACTGGCTTCAACAATGGGGAGCGAGGTGCTCATTCGCAGCTCTCCGGGCTAGTGCTTGTGTCCACCTAATTCTCCAGGCACAAAGGTCTCATCAGGGTAGTATTTGTGCAGGCGAATGTCGGCAGTGCGGGCATGCCCTTCCATGCCCTCTAGGCGGGAGATACGTGCTGCGACCTGGCCCACTTCGCGGCTGGCGGGGCGGCTCAGGCGTTGGTAGGTCACGGTCTTGATGAACTTGCCCACACTCAGGCCGCCTGAGTATCGCGCTGCGCCTTTAGTGGGCAGAATGTGGTTGGGCCCGGCGCATTTGTCACCATAGGCCACGGTGGTCTCTTCGCCAAGGAACAAAGAGCCGTAGTTGGTAAGGTTGGTCAACCACCAGTCGAGGTCAGCGGCTAATACCTGCAAGTGCTCAGGCGCATACTGATCGCTGATTTCACAGGCCTCTTCGCGGGTGGAGACGTAGACCACTTCACCGTAGTCGCGCCAGGCTGCGCTGGCTGCGTTGCGTGCCAACTCGGGAAGCTTGGCAATCACAACGGGCATCTTTTCTATGACCTGCAAGCCCAATGCGCGCGAAGTGGTGTACAGCCAAACTGGCGAGTCCGGGCCGTGTTCTGCCTGGCCTGCCAAGTCTGCGGCGATGATGTCCACATCGGCTGTATCGTCGGCAATGATGGCCGACTCGGTAGGGCCTGCAATTACGTCAATGCCCACGCGCCCGAAAAGCATGCGTTTGGCTTCTGCCACAAACCGGTTGCCTGGCCCCACGATCACATCGGCGGCCTTGGGAGCATAGAGCCCGTAGGCCATTGCGGCTACTGCTTGCACACCACCCAGGGCCAGCACCGTGCTGGCTCCGCACAGTTGCATGGTGTGCAGGATGGCGGGGTTGACGCCGGCCTCTTTGTGCGCGGGTGAAGTAGCCACAATGTTGGGTACACCAGCTACCTTGGCGGTGCAAACGCTCATGATGGCCGATGCCGCATGCGCGTAGCGCCCACCGGGCACGTAGCAGCCCGCTGTGTTGACTGGAATCAGCTTCTGGCCGGCAATCAGGCCGTCTATCAGCTCGGTCTCAAACGCACGCAAAGACTCGCGCTGACGCATGGCAAAGTCGCGCACGCGTTGGTGGGCAAAGGCGATGTCATCAATCACTCCTTGCGAGAGGCTGCGGGTGGCGGCGGCAAAGTCGGATTGGTCTAGCACAATTTTTCCGTGCCAGCCGTCCAGCGTTCGGGCATAGCGCTCTACCGCGTCGCGCCCTTGGTCTTTGATCTCTGCCAACATGCGCTGCACCGTCTCGGCGGTAGAGCTATCGATAGCC
>Ga0209067_10002723_pt1 | contig 10414 bp, 7 predicted proteins | sample ColStrG_CSR_2013_FD_187199 | JGI IMG/M metagenome (GOLD analysis project Ga0209067, IMG submission 187199) | Freshwater sediment microbial communities in response to fracking from Pennsylvania, USA - Cold Stream Run_MetaG_CSR_2013 (SPAdes)... | ecosystem: Environmental > Aquatic > Freshwater >... | reverse complement strand
GCCGGACAGATTCAGTTGCATCTGGGCGATGGCCCGGCATTGCGCGCCGTGCGTCAGGTCGTCCAGTGTAAATGCCAGCGGTACCTGCTTCACAACCAGGTGCCGCATGTGCTGCCGGATTTCCGAAACCGTTTCCTGGTACGCGCTGCTGTGTGAGCCGGCGATCAGCAGATCAACATCGAACACGTACGAGCACAGTTCGATCACGCGGCGCAGCAGCCCGAAATCAGAACGTGCAGAGGTGAAGATGGCAATTTTTTTCATGGATTTTCATAAATTCGCGGTAATCACCGTGGCGATATATTTCATGTCCCGGTCGTTATAGCGCGCATCACAGGGGATCGATAATATTTTTTTCGACAGCACGTGCTCGCTGCCCAAAAATGCCGTGTCCCAATGGATAGGGCAGTAAATCCGCTGATCGGCCAGCACCGCCTTCAATCGGGTGCGCTGATCCGGTTCGAGCAGGATGGGGAAAAAAGTCGAAATCGAAATCTCCGGCAGGGTGCGGGTCGGCCTGACCTGTGGACAGGGAACCTTGTCCGACAGATGTGTGGCCAGAATTGCCTGATTGTGATGCGTGATCAGGCGCTGTGATTCCCATTCATTTTCCGACATGGTGGCGAGCAGATAGCGGCTGCAGTCCGACATTTTGCGCGAGGCAGCCGGATTGGCATCGAGCCACAGTGCAGCTTTTTTAAACAGCCGGTAATTTTCATCGCTCATAAAACCCTGGTTGGCACTGCCGCCGCGCGACAGCAGGGCCGCGGCGCGCGTCACCCAGAATTCGTCACTGGGCAGTTGCTCCGGTGCTGCGATGTCGTGTTTCGCGCTGGCCAGGATGGCCCCGTCCGGCAGGGCAGCGGTCTGGCGCAGGCTGCTCAGTATCAGCGTGGATCTGGCTGCTGCGGCCTGCCAGCTGGTCAGGCTGTAGACAGTCTGGGTCAGGTCGGAAATAACCACGGCACCGGTCCCGGAGAGCCGGTTCAGCAATTCTGTCTGCATCATGCCGAACAGATGGCTGACCAGGACGATGTCGTTCTGCCTGACCTGGGCAACCCAGTCGGTGCTGACGGCCAGTTGCGCATCGACCGGATAGAAGTGCAGCGCTTTCTGACTGTGCTGTGCCGCATCGAACATCGGTTTGCAGATGAAATCCGGCAGCCAGATGCGCACACCGTCCAGCCGGACCAGGGCCGTATAAAAAGCATCTCTGCCGCTGGAAAAAAAGGCAAGGTTGGCACAGACCGAAGTCAGGCTGTACAACAGGCTGTCTTCCACCGGTTTCTGCGCAATAAAATATTCTCCGCCTATCAATGTTCACCTCGTCTGTGGTTGGCTAGATTTGAATCTGATCATCCTGCGCATAATCCTGATTGGCCCGCGTGCCGATCACCTCATCCCAGCGCATCGGACTGATGCCGTCACCGGGACGTTTGACTGTCAGATTTTCGGCGCTGAAATGCTCTCCCGCCTCGATCGCCACAGCGGCCACAATGCTTTTGCGGGCGACCGTGATATTTTTCATTTCACTCTTGCTGGGCTGCTTGACGCCGTCGCCCAGAGCAGCGCTGATTTCACGCACGCCGCGCACCAGGGCCTGCAGTTCATGCGGCTCAATGCTGGCCTGATGGTCTGGACCCGGCATGGTTTTGCTCAGCGTGACATGTTTTTCAATCACCACGGCACCCATCGCCACTGCAGCCAGCGAGATCGCGATACCCTGGGTGTGATCGGAATAGCCGACCTTGACCCGGAACGCGTCCCGCATGGTGTGCATGGCGCGCAAATTGACTTCATCCGGCGGACAGGGGTATTCCGTCGTGGCGTGCAGTACGGTGATCTGATCCCGGCTCAAACCGGCCCGGGTCAGATGCATCAAAGCGGCCTCCACTTCGCCCAGACTGCTCATGCCGGTAGACAGAATCACTTCCTTTGCGATCGCGCCGACCTTTCTCAGGTAGGGCAGATTGGTGATTTCGCCGCTCGGGATTTTAAAGGTCGACATGCCGAGCGAAGCAAGCAGGTCGATGCTGTCCAGATCAAACGGTGTGGACAGAAACCGGATTTTTTTATCGTGACAGTGCTGAATAATCGCCACATGATCCTGTGCACTCAGCTCCAGTTTTTTCAGCATGTCAAACTGCGATTCGGCGTCGCCCGTGGTGCTGACCTGATAGTGGGCCTTGTGCGCACCGGCACTCACCAGTTTGCTGGCCTGAAAGGTTTGGAACTTGACGGCATCGGCGCCGGCTGCCACGGCAACATCAACCAGTTTGATGGCCAGATCCAGCGAGCCATTATGATTGACGCCGGCTTCGGCAATAATCATCACCTTTGTCATGGTGTTCCCTTGAAGACCGTGCCGGCCCTGATGAAATCGTTGGGCGCCGATTTGACCTGCTCAATGGCAATCGCATTGCTGCCGACGAACGTGCCGCTTTGAATCGTCGTGCCGCCGTTGATCACTGCGGCGGTCGAAATGTGGCAGTGATTGGCGATCACTGCATCGTGTTCGATCAGAGCGCCGCTGTTGATGATGCAGTTGTCGCCCACCACAGCACGTGCATTGATCAACGCATTGTGCATGATGATCGAACCCCTGCCGAGGCGGGCATGTTTTGAGACGTAGGCGCGCGGCGAAACAATGGTGGGCTGCTCAAATCCCAGTGAGGCGGCCAGCTCATACAGCCTGATGCGGATCGCCGGACTGTCGATCTGTCCAACCGTCACCAGCGCATAACCGATGCCGGCTCTCAGTCTGACCAGTGCTTCATCATTGCCCAGCACCGGATAGCCGCAGACCGCCGCATTGCCGACGTCGACGATGCCGGCGATGTCATAACGGTTTTCCTGTTCAATCACATCTATGCAGGCTGCGCAGTGCCCGCCGCCGCCCAACAGGATTAATTGCGGTTTGTCCTGTGTCGTCATGGCAGTTTCGCGCTGCTGGGAATATTGACGATCCGATCGGCCAGCCAGCGGGCATTCGCCAGATCGGATGTCTGGCATTGCTGGTACATCGGCAATTCGTTAATCAGATGCCAGGCCGGTCTGGCCATGATCTGATCTGCGCTGAATTCGTCGAGCAAGGCATTGCGCTGTTCCAGATCGCCCAGAATGATGGTGTTGAGCCAGTAATTCGAGCGGGCCTCCCCGGTTTCCAGTACCAGTCGATAAGCACCGCGCGCCGCTTCACTGTTAAAAAAGTCCCGGTATGCCAGAGCGATCTGCCGTTTGCTGGCCAGCAGTCGGTTCAGCATCTCCATTTGTGCGCAACCCAATGCTGCATTCAGATTTGGCAGACGATAGTTGTAACCGATTTCATCGTGAAAAAATTCAAACGGGTGGGGCAGCTTGGCGGTCGTCGTCATGTGTTTTGCCCGTTTGGCCAGCGCTGCATCATCAGTCACGATCATCCCGCCACCGCCAGTGGTAATGGTTTTGTTGCCGTTGAAACTGAAAATGCCGAGTTTGCCGAAGGTGCCGGTATGCCTGCCGCGGTAATAGCTGCCCAGGCTTTCGGCCGCATCTTCCACCAGCGGCAAATTGAATTGCTCGCAGATCCGGACGATGTCGTCGAGCTGACAGGGATGACCAAACGTATGCATGGGAACGACAGCGGTGATTTTTTTTCCGGTGATCTTGTTCATGCAGCCGGCGCCGGTCTGCATGGTGTGTTCGGTCAGGAACTGACGCAGGCTGTCCGGACACATGCCCAGCGTGGCTTTGCTCACATCAACGAATACCGGACTCGCGCCGCAATAGGCAATGGCATTGCAGGTTGCGACAAAGGTGAGCGGCTGGGTGATCACTTCGTCGCCGGCATTCACGCCGGCCAGTTTCAGCGCCATGTGCAGGGCGGAGGTGCCGCTGACGGTAGCGACGGCAAATTTCGCGCCGGTAAATTCCACGATCATCTGCTCGAAGCGGGAAACGTAGCTGCCTATGCTGGAAACGTAAGTCGAATCGATGCAGTCGTTGAGATATTCCTTTTCATTGCCGCCAAACGTCGGCACATGCAGTGGAATGAATTCCTCAGTAATGGTCGACGGATACATTTGACGGATAAATTGGATCAGTGCCTGATGTTGCATGTGTTGCTCGTGTTGCATATGCCAGCCCCTTATAAATTATATATATCGGCTTTATAGACAGACAGATTCGTCGGATCATTAAACCAGTCTATGGTTTGCTGCAAACCCAGTCTGAATCCATTCAGACCGGCATACTGCGGCGTCCATCCCAGCAGTGCCTGTGCCTTTTTATTGCATGCCCATAAGCGCTCGACCTCGCTTTTTTCCGGACGCATGCGCTGCTGGTCGCCCGTGATGTCGATCTCTGCGCCCATCAGTTCAGCAATAGTGATGGCGGTGTCGCCTATCGATATTTCATAATTGCTGCCCAGATTGATCACTTCACCGATACAGCTCTGGCTGTTCAGTGCAGCCAGAAAACCGCTGACTGTATCGAGGACAAAATTGAAATCGCGGGTCGGATGGAGGGCGCCCAGTTTGATGGCCCGCTGTCCCCTGGCGATCTGGGTGATGATGGTCGGGATCACCGCGCGCGCGGACTGTCTTGGTCCGTAAGTGTTAAAGGGCCGCAGAATCGCGACCGGCGTACTGAATGAGCGGTAAAACGACATGGCCAGCTGATCCGCCCCGATTTTGCTGGCCGAGTAGGGCGACTGGCCTTCCAGCGGATGCAGTTCGGTGATCGGGACAAACTGGGCCGTGCCGTAGACTTCGCTGGTCGAGGTATGCAGGACCTTGGCCACATTCAGGTCGCGTGCTGCCTGAACAATATTTAATGTGCCTTTGATGTTGGTATCAATATAGGTATCGGGCGAATGATAGGAATAGGGAATGGCGATCAGGGCAGCCAGGTGCATGACCGTATCGCAGCCCTGCATGGCAGTGCGCACACCGTGCGGGTCGCGGATATCACCGCTGAAGACGTCAAATTTGCCCTTGACGTCAGCCGCGCAGCGATCCAGCCAGCCCCAGGAATTGAACGAGTTGTACATTGTGAAGGCGCGGACCTCGTGTCCGGCACGCACCAGCGCTTCGGTCAGGTGCGAACCGATAAAACCGTCCGCACCGGTGACTAGTATTTTTTTCACAATGCATCCATTAAAAGTAATTCGGCAATCTTCCAGTCGAGCGTCGTATCGATATCGAGTGATTTTTCTGGTGCCATGATATATCCCCGCGTCGCATCCGTTACAAACGTGTTGTGATGGCGCAACCACGCCGTGCGGGCGAAGTAGATGGCGCCATTGAGCGCAAATACGGCGGGAAGATCCTGGCGCCGGGCTACAAGGTCTGCACTGAGCAGTGGCGCGAGCAGGCCGTGGTCGTTGCGGCGAAACATCCAGTATGGTGACTGCGCAGGTTCACTGACCGAGACCACGGCCTCTGCATTGAGTGAGCGCGCCCATTCCAGGCACAGTCTGATGTCCTGCGCGTTACGCAACGGGGAGGTCGGCTGCAGCACCGTGACCGTGTCCGGTTCGCCCATCTGCGCAAGTGCATGCAGGATTACCGGCATGCTGGGCGTATCATCCTGCGAGAGTTCTGCGGGGCGCATGAACGGCACCAGTGCGCCGCATTCTCGGCTGATGCGGGCAAGCTCTGCATCGTCAGTGCTGACCACGACCGCGTCGAACTGCGCGCTGGCCAGCGCGGCTTCGATGGTCCAGGCGATCAGGGGCCGGCCGGCGATGGTCAGCGCGTTCTTGCGTGGAATACCTTTTGAACCACCCCGCGCCGGGATGAGTGCCAATGATTTCAACGAGGTGGTCCTCTCTGGTGATGTCAGGTGAAAGTTAAGCTGAAAAACATGAACTGAGCCGGTCTGAAGCACTTTGCTTGCAACAGTGTATTCAATAATGCCAGAACTGATGTCTTAAAAAGCAAGGGTATTTGAATCCAGTAATCGAATTCGTTGTTCTGAGGTGTGCGCAGTATCTTGATTAAATATTATGCTTTGCGCTGCGCTGCCTGTGCAGTGCGCGCTGATTGAACCGGCTTATTGAGCTGACTTAGCAGCTCTGTTTGTGGTTTGAAACGCAAGCTTCTGCTTTAAGATTGATGTCACTTTCATCGACCCAACCACGCCGGCAAAACACATAATGAACCAAGCGCAGCAATCCGACGATATCCAGGCCCTTCTGAGCGCAGCTGCATTGCAGATGCAGCAGGGGCGATACAAAGAGGCCTCGGAAAGTTTCAGCAAAGCCTTGCTGATCGTCCCGGATTCCAAAGAGATACTCTACAACCTCGGTATTGCATTGCGCCTGCTGGGCGACCATCTGACGGCGATTTACTGCAATCAGCGCGTCATTGCGCTCGATGCGTCGTATATCAATGCTTACGACAATCTGTGCGACTCTTACATCGCGCTGAAGAACCACGGCGCGCTGGCCGAGACGGCATTGAAGGCAATCAATCTGGACAAAAATCACGCCAACGGCTACTACCATCTCGGCATCGCGTGCATCGAACAGGGCGACCTGCCGGGTGGTCGGGATTTTCTGGAACGCGCTGCGGTACTTAATCCTGGCAATAACAATATTCTGAACACGCTGGGTCTGGCCTGCCTGGCCAGCGGTGATCTGCAGCGTGGCTGGCAGGGTTACGAGGCGCGCTGGTTCAAGGAAACCATGCCGGTGCAGTTGCAGCGTCTGGACTGGCCGTGGTGGCAGGGTGAGCCGGGCAGGGTGATCTATGTCTGGGCCGAGCAGGGTATTGGCGACCAGATCATGCTGGCCAGCATGCTGGGTGATCTGGCAGTGCGCTCCAAAAAAGTGATTTTTTCCTGCGCAAAAAAACTGGTGCCGTTGATGCAGCGTTCGTTTCCTTCCGTGTCGGTGCTGGATATGGCCGACCTTCAGGCACTGGAGCCGTTACGAGACCAGATTGAAGTGCAGTCCGCCCTTGGTTCGCTGGCACGCTGGCTGCGGCCTGATGTGGCCAGTTTTCCGCGTGCCGATCATTTTCTGGTACCAGACCAGGCACGGGTGCAGTACTGGAAGCAGCGTCTGGATGGGATGGGCGCAGCATGCAATGTCGGCATCTGCTGGCGCAGCGGGAATTTGAGCGGGGACAGGCAGTTCTACAGCGCCCGGATAGAGCAATGGCAAACCATCTTCGCCGTACCAGGTGTGCGCTTCATTAATCTGCAGTACGACGACTGCAGTGCCGAACTGGAATCGGTCCGGCAGAAATACGGCATTGACGTGCAGTCCTTCCCGGAAGTTGATCTGTTCAATGATCTCGATGAAACCGCCTCGCTCACCAAAGCGCTGGATCTGGTGATATCGGCACCGACTGCCGTGGGCATACTGGCCGCAGCGCTGGGAGTGCCGGCCTGGGTGATGGTCAGTGGATTTTACTGGCAGAATTTTGGCACGCCCGAGAATTGCTGGTACGGCACTATGACCACCGTGCGTCGCAGCTGGGATCAGTCATGGGACAGCACGCTCAACAGGGTTGCCGGCATGCTGCAGTCACTGCAGAACACGGTGACGCCACCGGAGCGGGGCGACAGATTTGATGCAGCCATCGCCCTGCACAATCAGGGCCTGCATGATCAGGCCAGAGCGCTGTACCAGGCCATACTGCATAGCAATCCCGACCATGCACCGGCACTGCATTATCTCGGTGTCATGGCGTATCAGCACAAACAGTTTGCCGACGCGGTAGTGCTGATGAAACGGTCGATCGAGCTGGATCCGGCGACGGCAAAATATTATTCCAATCTCAGTAATGTCTATGATGCGCTGGGCGATGACGATCTGTCGCTGGCCTGCCTGTACCAGGCCTTGCAGCTGAAACCCGATTTTGCCGATGCCTGTCTGAACCTGAGTGCCATATTGATGAAACAGGGACGTACCGCGGAAGCCCGCCAGTACGCAGCCAGAGCGGTCGAGCTGATTCCGGAGAACGCCAAAGCGCAGGACAATCTGGGCGTGATCCTGCTCAAACAGCTGGATCTGCAGGGCGCGATCCATTGTCATGAGCGCGCCATACAACTCGATGCGGGATATGCCCCGGCGCATACCAATCTGGCTGCGGCGTATATGAAAATCAAAAAATTTAGCGCCGCCTCGGCCAGTTGCATGCGAGCGATTACGCTGGATGGCAACAACGCCAACAGCTATTTATATCTGGGCATGGCGTGCCAGGGACTCGGCAATCTGGACCAGGCCGAATCATTTATGCTGCATGCGTTCCGGCTGGCGCCGGATGATGACCTGATTCAGTGGAATCTGAGTCTGCTCCAGTTGGGCACCGGAAAACTGGAGGAAGGCTGGAAAAATTATGAAGCGCGCTGGCAGCTCGAGCAGGTGCTGCCGGTGAAAATGCTGCATTTTCCCTATCCCTGGTGGGACGGACAGGCGATGCCGGATAAAACGATCTTCGTCTGGTGGGAACAGGGTATCGGCGACCAGATCACGTTTGCCAGCATGTTTGAAGACCTGATTGCCAGATTTAAACAATGCATTATTGCCTGTCCGCCGAAATTGCTGGCTCTGTATGCACGATCCTTTCCCCAAGCCCAGGTCATCAGCAATACCGATGAAGAGCAGTTTGGGCTCATCAAAGACAGCATCGATGTGCAGTCGCCGGTCGGCACGCTGGCTCGCTGGTTGCGGCCCACCGTCGATAGTTTTCCGCGAAAAAATCAATTTCTGATTCCTGATCCTGAACGGGTTCAATACTGGAAGGCCCGCCTTGCCGAGCTGGGCCCGGGTCCGAAAGTGGGCGTCGCCTGGCGCAGCGGGAATCTGGACGGTGACCGCCAGTTTTATTTTGCGCGTCTCGGACAATGGCAACCGATTTTTTCCGTGCCCGGCGTGCAGCTGGTGAATCTCCAGTATGGCGAATGCGCCGCTGAACTGGCAGAGGTTCAGCAGAGTATGGGCATTACCATCCACGCTTACGGCGAAGTCGATCTGTTTGACGATCTGGATGAAGCTGCCGCCTTGACCGGCGCGCTGGATCTGGTCGTGGCCGGGCCGACCAGTGTGCCCATCCTGGCAGCCGCTCTCGGCGTGCCGGCCTGGTGCTTTCCCAGCGGCTTCACCTGGCAGCAATTCGGCACGGATGAAAACTGCTTCTATGGAGCCATGCACTATATCGGGCGCCCCTGGGATCAGCCGTGGGACGAGGTATTGACCCAAACCGGGCAGGCACTGGCCTCCTGGGCAGCGGGCAAGACCGACTCATCCTCCTGACTCATTCAGACTGTATAGACAGTGCGCTTTTTGGCGCAGGTTCTGGCCTGGTTGCGAAATGCGATCGGGTCGCCTGACCTGAAGGTATTATTCAAAACGCATCAAAGCTCCGATTTTTCCTGTTTAACTGGCGTTAATTTGCCGGTTAAATACTTTTAATTACCCCTAAAGTATTTTTAAAACCTGCCGATGAACGTAGTAATTGAAAAATCTTGAGAGTGAAAAAAAATAATTTATTGCTCAATATTTTTCACAGACGACCGATACCTGTTGCAACGGCGGTCGAGTCATCAAGGGTAAGAGACCAAAGTTTCTGGCGATTCGCCATTTCAGACAACTTAGGCAAGGGGAAATATCATGTTAGATGCTATCAATACCAATATTAATTCGTTATCAACTCAAAATAACTTAAACAACTCTCAGATGTCCCTGAGCAAATCGATCCAGCGCCTGTCTTCAGGTCTGCGCATCAACAGCGCACAGGATGATCCAGCGGGTCTGGCCATTGCCAGCCGGATGACTTCTCAGTTAAGCGGTCTGAACCAGGCGCAAGCCAATGCCAATACCGGTGTGGCGATGTTGCAGACAGCCGATGGCGGTCTGGCCAGCGCCACTCAGTTATTGCAAAGCATGCGTGGTCTGGCTGTTGAAGCAGCCAACGGCACCAACTCGGCATCCGATCTGCAGTCTTTGCAGTCACAGATCACCCAGTTGCAGGCCGAGGTGCAGCAGATCTCTACGACAACCCAATATAACGGTATCAATCTGATCGACGGTTCCTTGTCTAACCTGCAGTTCCAGGTTGGTGCAAACTCCGGCCAGACCATCAACTTTGGTATTGCCAATGCGCAGGAAAGCGCCATCGGTAACGGTGCGCTGACCTTCCAGGGTACAGCTGCAACAGCGTTGTCCAGCGCAGGTGCTGCTACTGCTGCCGGCTCTGAAAAATCATTGATTACTGCCGGCACACTGACAATTCAGGGTAACGGCCAGACTCAGACTGTAACGACAACACTGGCATCAACAGCCCAATCGGTGACGACTGCCATCAACGCTTCGTCTGCAACGACCGGCGTAGTGGCAAGCGCCAGCAGCCAGGCATTGCTGACACTGGCAGGCAGCGGTGTGGTGGACTTCAATCTGATCGGCAGTGCTGCAGCCAATACGACA
>Ga0209067_10002722_pt1 | contig 10415 bp, 5 predicted proteins | sample ColStrG_CSR_2013_FD_187199 | JGI IMG/M metagenome (GOLD analysis project Ga0209067, IMG submission 187199) | Freshwater sediment microbial communities in response to fracking from Pennsylvania, USA - Cold Stream Run_MetaG_CSR_2013 (SPAdes)... | ecosystem: Environmental > Aquatic > Freshwater >... | reverse complement strand
GCAGAAATTTGCCGGAGCTGGTCAAACGCGCTGCCGGTGGCAAAAATCGCCCTGATCTGGTGACTGACCAGACGTCGGCCCACGATCTGATCAACGGTTATCTACCGATTGGCTGGACCGTTGCACAATGGAAGGCCGCACAGGCTGATGCCGGTCAGCACGCAAAGCTGACCGCGGATGCGGCAGCCAGTTGCGCTGCACACGTCAAGGCCATGCTGGCCTTCCACGCCATGGGTATTCCAACAGTCGATTACGGTAACAACATTCGCCAGGTGGCCTTTGATCAGGGTGTGACCAACGCCTTTGATTTCCCGGGTTTTGTCCCTGCGTACATTCGTCCGCTGTTCTGCGACGGCAAGGGACCGTTCCGCTGGGTGGCACTGTCGGGCGACCCGGAAGATATTTACAAAACCGATGCCAAGATCAAGGAACTGTTCCCGGATAATAAACCGGTGCACCGCTGGCTCGATATGGCGCGTGAACGGATTGCGTTCCAGGGTCTGCCGGCGCGCATCTGCTGGCTGGGACTCGGTGAGCGGCATCGTGCCGGCCTGGCATTCAATGAGATGGTGAAAAACGGCGAACTGAAAGCCCCGATCGTCATCGGACGCGATCATCTCGACACCGGTTCAGTCGCCAGCCCGAACCGTGAAACCGAAAGCATGAAGGACGGAACGGATGCCGTGTCCGATTGGCCGCTGTTAAATGCATTACTGAACACGGCCGGTGGCGCCTCGTGGGTTTCGCTGCATCATGGTGGTGGCGTGGGGATGGGATATTCCCAGCACTCAGGTATGGTGATTGTGGCCGATGGTACGGATGCGGCGGCGCGCCGTCTGGAGCGGGTGCTGGTCAATGATTGCGGCTCTGGTGTCATGCGTCATGCGGATGCGGGTTATGAAACTGCGGTGGCCTGTGCCAAACGGAATCATTTGAATTTGCCGATGATTACATAGTAGCCATGACGGTACAGCGAGTTAATTCAATAATTTAAAACAGGAATTCCAATGACAACCTTCACCATTCAACCAGGCAACTTCACCTTGTCCGACCTGCGCAAAGTCTGGCAGTCCCGGTCCACTCTGGCACTGGCTCCTGCCGCATACAAGGACATCGATGCCTCCGCGGCCGCCATTGCCAGCATCGTTGCCAAAGGCGACGCAGCCTACGGTATCAATACAGGCTTCGGCAAACTGGCCAAGACCCGCATTCCCGATGACCAGCTGGAACTGCTGCAACGCAATCTGATTCTGTCGCACTCGGTCGGCACCGGCGAACTGATTGAAGACCATGTGGTTCGTCTGATCCTGCTGATGAAAATCGGCAGCCTGTCACGCGGTTTTTCCGGTATTCGCCGCTCGGTAATCGACGCCATGATCGCCATGTTCAATGCCGGTATTACGCCGTGTATTCCGGTCAAGGGTTCGGTTGGTGCTTCGGGCGATCTGTCGCCACTGTCACACATGACACTGGCCTTGCTTGGTGAAGGCAATGTGCGCGTCAATGGTGAACTGGTTGTTGCCCGGCAGGCCTTGAAACAGGCCGGCATCACGCCGGTCGTGCTGGCCGCCAAAGAAGGTCTGGCGTTAATTAATGGCACCCAGGTATCCACCGCGTTGGCTTTGAACGGTTTATTCCTGGCTGAACGACTTCTGGAAGCGGCAACGATTTCCGGCGCGATGTCGGTGGATGCGGCCAAAGGCAGTGACGCGCCGTTTGATGCACGTATTCATGCCGTGCGTGGTCAACCGGGTCAGATTGCCTCAGCCGGGCTGTATCGTGATTTATTAAAAGGCAGTGCCATTCGCCAGTCACATCTGGTCAACGATGAACGCGTGCAGGATCCGTACTGCCTGCGCTGTCAGCCGCAGGTCATGGGTGCTGCGCTGGATCTGATCAACAATGTCGCACGCACCCTGCTGACCGAAGCCAATGCGGTGACCGACAATCCGCTGGTCTTTATGGATACCAATGAAGTCATCTCGGGCGGTAATTTCCATGCTGAACCGGTAGCGTTTGCCGCCGATACGCTGGCGCTGGCGATTGCTGAAATTGGCTCCATCTCTGAACGCCGCATTGCACTGCTGATTGATTCCACCATTTCCGGCCTGCCACCCTTCCTGGTGCCATCCTCCGGGCTGAATTCGGGCTTCATGATTGCCCATGTCACCGCCGCAGCACTTGCGTCAGAAAACAAATCGCTGGCGCATCCGGCGTCGGTCGACACCATCCCGACTTCGGCCAATCAGGAAGATCACGTCAGCATGGCCACCTTTGCCGGTCGCCGTCTGGATGAAATGGCGCACAATACTGCGGTCATCGTCGGAATCGAATTGCTGGCCGCTGCGCAGGGCGTAGACTTCCATGCACCGTTGACCACCGCACCGAAACTGGCCGATGTGCATCAGCGGTTGCGTCAGCAGGTCAGTTTCTATGCTGCCGACCGTTTGTTTGCACCGGATATTGAAGCGGCCAAACAGATGGTGCTGAGTGGTGCGTTGAGCGCGAACTGCCAGGACCTGTTCAGCGGTCTGTATCTGGCATAACCTACTGACCGGCAGAAAACGGCGATGAAAAAAATCACCACAGCGCAATATCGCAGCATGCCCTGGAAAAACGGTGCCGGTACCACGATAGAAATGGCGGTTTTTCCAGAAAATGCGTTCATTCAGAACTTTGACTGGCGTGTGAGCCGCGCCGCGGTCATGATCAATGGCGTGTTTTCCCATTTTGAAGGGATAGACCGTTCTCTGGCGCTGCTGAAAGGTCAGGGGATGCGTCTCGATATCGATCATGTTGTGCAGCAGGTTGATGCAAACAATAATATTGCCGTTTTTTCCGGCGATGCCACAACGGATGCCGAATTGCTCAACGGTCCGATCACGGATTTCAACCTGATGACCCGGCGCGCCAGATGTTCACATCGGTTGACCCATTGGTCGGGCGACGCCGCGCAGGGTTTGCCGGAGGGCACGGTGCTGGTGTACTGTGCTCAGGGCAGCGGCAAGCTGCTGAGCAATCAGAGTCCGGTCGAATTACAGGCCGATGAAACGGTGCAGTTCAGTACGGAAGATCAGGTCACGACCTATACCCTGCAGCCCCGCCCGGACAGCCGGTTTTATTGCGTACAGATATTCTGGAACCAGTCATGACGGATGTGAAGAAAAACCTGGAATGGGACAGCCTCTGGATCAACGTGCATCTGGCCACCATGGCCGATGCCGACTGTTATGGCGAAATTCGCGATGGTGCGATCGCAGTCAGGGAGGGCGTCATCGCCTGGGTCGGGCCAAGGTCTGACCTGCCAGCCGGTTACAGCGCTGCCACGGTCCATGACGGCAAAGGTGCATGGCTGACGCCTGGTTTGATCGACTGTCACAGTCATATCGTCTATGCAGGCAACCGCAGCAATGAATTTGAAGATCGTCTGAATGGCGTGTCGTATGAAGACATTTCCAGACGCGGCGGTGGTATTAACGCCACCGTCAGCGCCACCCGGGCAGCTACCGAAGACGAACTGCTGGAGCAAAGTCAGGTGCGCATGATGCGCCTGCTGGAAGAGGGCGTGACCACCATCGAATGCAAATCCGGTTACGGTCTGGACCTGGAGACCGAAGCCAAAATTCTGCGTGTAGCCAGGAAGCTGGGTCAGCAGCTGCCGGTGCGGATCTGTACGACCTTTCTGGGGGCGCATGCCGTACCACCGGAGTACGCCGGTCGCGCGGATGACTACATCGACATGGTGTGTGACCAGATGTTGCCGGCCTTGGCTGAACAGGGTTTGGTGGATGCAGTCGACGCGTTCTGCGAAAAAATCGGTTTTACACCGGCGCAAACCGAGAGAGTGTTCAAAGCTGCACAAAAACAAGGTCTGCCGGTCAAGCTGCATGCCGAACAACTATCCGATCAGGGTGGTGCCGCCCTGACGGCCCGTTATTACGGATTGTCTGCGGATCATCTGGAATATCTGTCTGATGCCGGCATTGCGGCGATGGCGCAAGCCGGTACGGTTGCGGTACTATTGCCGGGCGCCTATTATTTTTTACGCGAAACCAAATTACCGCCACTGGCCGGATTGCGCGCAGCCTCGGTACCGATTGCGATTGCCACCGACTGCAATCCCGGCACTTCACCTATGACCTCAATCCTGCTGGCCATGAATATGGCCTGTACGCTGTTTAAAATGACGCCGCTGGAAGCATTGCAGGGCACGACACGCAATGCGGCCAGAGCGTTGGGGCTTACCCAGCTGGTTGGGCAGCTGGTGGTGGGAATGCAGGCGGATTTCGCATTATGGCGAGTGGAACGGCCGGCGGATTTGTCGTACGCGATCGGGGCGAACCCGTGCGTTGGAACAGTCCGCTGAGTTTGTCCCAAATTTCATTTTCGCTGTGATAACTGGTATCAAGCAGTTCAAATTTTTTCGGTTTGAACAAGGCAGATCTCCTTTTCATTGCCAGCAGATGCGGACTGTAGGTGAACAGCAGTTTTTCAAAGGCGGCCAGAGCCAGCGTGTAATTTTCCTCGCTGTCGGTTTTGTAAAATGCAGCGGCGGTGCGCATCAACTCATCTCTGGCAATGTTGATTTGTTTCATATTCTCCGTTCTGTTTTTGGCAATGGTGCCAATTTCCTTTTCGATGGCGTCCAATTCCTTGAGGACGCTGTATTCAGTATACCCCATCGTATGTTGTCGACCGGTATTGCTGAACAGTGATTTCAAGGTCTCCGCTTTCAACTTTCTGACGCCGCCATAATAGCTTTCGGCAGTGATTGCCCCGGTTTTTTGATTGACATCGTCGATGCAATAGTCATGAAAAAAACGCAATCCAAACAACAGCATCGAACTGGTGGAATAGATTTCATACAGGAAGCCAGTGCGCACTTTTTCATAGCTGTAGCCTGCGGAAATGAACGGGGTCGGGGTGTTGACCGAAAACGTCGCATCGCCTGCAACGCTGGCGCGCATGTTCCAGAAGCGATATCCCAGACTCGGGAACAAAGTTGGTTTGTACCATTTGAAGTTGAGAACCAGTGTGCCAGTGACGGCAGTCACGGAATCAAGGAATTTTTCGATATTTTGCGTGTCCTCCGGTCCGATTCTGCATTCAGTTCCCGCTTTGGCAGTGATCGCGTTATAAATATACTCAACGCACTTCGCCCGTGAGCCCAATGCGATTCCGGCCGAGAGCCGGACTTCAACGTCCCGATAATTACCATGTCTGAAAGGGTTGACGTGCTCGCGGAAGCGTTGCAGCACGGAGACAACAATTTGCAGCATACCCATACCAAGAACTTCAAGCGTACTCGGTGCAATTGCCGCTGTGGCTGCGGCGCCCAGTTTGATATCTTTTACCGTCAATTCACATTCCTGCTGATAACTTGTGTGTTCTTCCAAAACTTTCTGATTGACGGGGAATTTGTAATTCAACATTGCTGCTTCGTTAGTTGCCAACTCAATCCTGAAATCGATAATTTCTTTGGTGTTTTCTGACTCAAGGGTTTGGGTGTAAATCCACGCATTTAACAGCAGCAGGCGATACATGAATTTTTCGGCACTTTCCACACCAAACATTTTATGGATGTCACTCAATGATTCAAGGGCCGGGGCACCGCCGTTAGCCAGCGAGGATTGAATTTTTTCGTATTGCTGAAAGGTCGCTTTCACATGTTCCAGCGCCCGTTTGAGACGACTTGACCGGGCGGTCGGCGATTCATTCTGAGGCGCGTCAGCCCAAATGCCTCCGGCGGAGCGCAGGAATGCTTCCTCGACAGCAGATTCTTTGCTTGGGTCGTAGTCCAGTGTTTTGTAGGTCGCCCGGTCAAGCAAACGCAGCTTGGAATAGGCCAGATCTTCTTTGTCAAGCTTGCTTCTGATTCCCCGGCTTTTCTTAATGATTTCCAGCGCCATCTCATTACGCAATGTTGCCTGGCCTTCGGTTGTCGAGTTGTAAATGCCTTCATCAAAGGTACTTTGGAGTTTTTCGCATAGCGGAGTGTAGGTGGTCAGCAGGACTCCGGCAGAGCTGGCTTCCAACGCTCCGGTCAGGTTTAAACTGCCAAGTTCGCTTTCAAGGCCTACGGTTGAGGTGACTTTGCCGGCAATGACAGTGTAGGGAAGATTGAGTCCTTTAGCCTGTTCAATATTGAGCAGATCGGGCTTGATCTTTGCACCATCAAAGGCGGCATCTTCTACAAAGCGTTCAGGAATTCGGTTGGCGCTGACGCTCAATAAAACGGAAAAAGTTTGCGCCATACGACTGCTTTGCATGGCATAGGTTTGTCGGATGGCATCCATGTAATGCATGTCAATTTTTAATCGTTCTACCATGTATCGATATCGACCCGGATTGGCCACATCGTATTTCTGGGCAATATCTTTGGCAGTCCTGCTCAATCTCAGATTGTCATCGTCGCTTGGCGCAATTTTTGAAATCATTTCAGTTCTCAAGCCGACTGGCAGAACATTCGACTGATGTCGTGTCAAATGCACTTGCAATTCATTGTCCACGCCAGTTCCGAAAAATCTAAAGTCAGTATCACCAATTCTTAAAACAGGTCCGGAAAGCGCTGATTTTTTGGAATGTTCCAGGAGAAGTTCATTTAAATTGGTCAACACATAATGGCGTATCTTGGACCATTCTTCATAGCTGCCCCTGGTAACGGAACCTTCTATGCCGACACTGGCCAATTTGACCGAATCGACACCCAAATTTCCGCTGACACCGCCTGCGAATTTCGTTGTATCTACACGGCCAAGGTAACCTTCATCGTCTGTTACCAGTGCTTTGGTCCGGCTTACGGCCAGACGGGTTGAAAGAAAAGGCATGCTGGCCGAAATGGATACCGTGTGGGTATCTGATTCTGAAAATGATTCGTTGAATTTTTCTTTGTAGCGTTGATTGGTCAAGTGATCAACAATAAACCTGTGGCTACGTTCCAGCCACATGGCTCCACTCACAAAGGCAAGATAATCGAGATTTTTCTTAAGGAAGCCAATTTTAAAACCGTTGTGAATGAAATCTTCGCTGTGGCAGGGAATAAGTTGGACCAACTTTTCAAGTTTTAGAGAAATGAATTCCCAGTCTTCTATATTCAGTTCTTCGCGCCTTAAAAGAATTTCCCTTATCACTTCCAGTGTAGGGCTGATTTTTTTCCGGTCTACACCCTTCAGGCCAGCACGGACCGCATTGAATAATTTCAGAAATCCCAATTTGCTTCTTGGATCTGCCTGTACCGCTAATTTCGGGCACAGCTGATTGAGCATTGGTGCGAGGTTGTCCAAATCGACATGAACTGATTCAGAAAACATCTCGCTCCCTCTGAGGGATGAATAAAGCATGTTGAACAGTCCCATTATTTCTTGCCAGCGCGCTTCGATGATTTCTTTCGACGCAGGGTCATCATTCGTGACCGGTCGATCGTCTATCATTATTAGAGGAGGAGTAGCCTTGTCGATAATTTCCAGCTTTGCGAGCATGCGCTCAACCAAACTGCCGTACATTGAGTCTTTCATTTTTACATGAAGTTCTTCAAGTTTGGACTTTAATGCACCCATTTCGGAAATGGGTTCGTTAGGGATTGCAGGATCCGCAGGTGGGGGCGCAAACAAATTTGTTAATGCAGATATCTCGGCCTGCAAATCGACCAAAAGCTGCCTTCGAGAAAAAAAATCAGATCTGCTGGAAAGTATGATTTTTGAAGTGCGGTTCTCGTTTTGAGAGAAGGCAGTTTCCTCTTGCTCTGCCTCACGATGAAAACAGCGCGCTGCAACATCATCCAGTGCAAGCTGCTCGCTCGAATCTAAAATCAGCGCGTTAAACTCCTTGAAACCCATTGCGATGGCAATAGTAGATTCTTTATCGAGTGTGCCGTCAGGAGTAAATATGGCCAGACGCGCTACGTCGATCATGTGATTCAGTACCGCAATACCATCGGACGAACCGTCAAATTTTTTATACTGATATTTAAGGACCTGCAGCCTCGTGAATAGAGCATTCTTGTTCCGTCCGTGGAATTGATCCATTTCGCTGTGACATCTTTGATTGAGAATTTCAAAGGCTTTAAATGCCATCTCCTTTTTGTTTTGTCTAATTTCATCATCGAACACATCCGTCGTACGAATTGCGGTTTGAATATCATGAAGTATTTTGACCAACTTCATCAGCTGAATGAATCGCTGGTCAGGCCTGATTGCGGGGTTTTCGATCTCATAACGAAGTGAATCAAGAAGAGGTCCGATCTTGAAATCAACTTTTCCGTTCGTCAGTAGTGCAATGCCAGTGCAAAATGTTGAGGTGAAATCACTCTGCAAATCTGAGCCAAGAATACATTGGTTTGCCATATCATCTTCAAAATTTTTTTTAATCTTTTCGGAATTGCGTTCGACACTGCCGTTGATGAATTCAAATAATTCACTGATTGATTCATTTACGATTTCAAAACAATCGAATTCAGATGTATGTGCATTAAACTCAGAGGAAAACTGAGTGACTTGTTCCTGAAGATCGAGCAGTTCTTGCACATTCAATGCATTACCGCCTACATCTCCCATTGATCTAGCGATTTGAATCACTTTTGCAATGCCGAATTGGCAAATTGCCTTAATCTCATTTTTGCGTTTAATAGACAGGTGGCTATCTGACAGTTGAATGGCATCCTGTTCGGTACTGTGCAATTGATGTTCTATTTTCGCCAGACAATTGTTGATCGATAGCCAGGAAATTTCCAATTGACTGATTGGAGGTGAAAAGCAATCAAATTCGAAATGTTCATCATCGGCGTAGCCGACCTCACTGCTGTCCCATAGTGGCACGGTTTCATGCAGTGAATCAGGCGCTCTGCGGTTGGAAGTAATTTGCTGACTTTGAGGCGAGCGCAGTATTAAAGGAGCACTTATATGTGTACCTGAGGTGGTAATTTTCAGCATTTTGGCTCCTCCCTGACTTCATTAATCTACATTGTGGTGTGTGGACATGTCCGACTTTGCCTTTGTGTTTTGAATTCGATATTTATTAAGTTGTTGAATCCGAGTGGTGCTGGTGGATTTCAATCATTAATTCAATGTCTCGCTTAATAATTTTTACTGCACTGTTTCATGCAAGAGTAGGGAAAGTTTTTTATGTGAACAATAGGGGTTATCCATAAAAGTTATGCGGATTTTAAAAATATTCTGGATCTTTTTGGCCAATTCGAAAATATCTATCTCGATATTTTCAAATTTAGAATTAGACAACTGTGGTTAACTGCTAGGGGAAAACCGTTGGTTGGGGAAAGATGCGTGCAGTCAGTCGAAGATGAGCGAGTGGTGACCGGGTGATTTAATGTTGACAGGCGTTAGTGGTGAATGGTGGATGTGAACCAGGCAAGGGCTGCATAGCGCACTTATGACTTTTAGCCTGATCAGGCAAAATTTGTGCTTCTATGCGAACCGGCGCCGGAAAATAGCTCGGATGCCTGGTTCAATCTGTCGCAATGCTGCTATTGGCTGGCGGATAGCTGGGTACTTCTTGCATTTTATTTCAGATATTGAATGGCATTCACCGTTGTAAACTCAGCGACAATAAAACGGCGATGCCGAACGCAACGGCAGCGGCACCTGTTTTAATCAAAGCAGTGTAGCCGGTATTACCAGTGATCCCAGCTGTTCGATAAATGTGCTCATGAATGACCGGCACACCAACATTCAAAGTCAGCAATGTCAGACCTGTACCAAGTACAGCGGGTATGATTGGGAAGGATCCAAATCCCGCGAGCGCTCCTGCGATCAGCGTTAATCCTGGATGCGCGATTTTGAATTGTGGAGGATTGTATTGACCATCTTGGGAAGAATACATTGAAGCCTGTCGTTGCACGCAACAAAGACGATTGCATAAATCTGCTGAGGGCTCCCGTTCGACAAATCCCCGAACTTCATAGTTCTCGCCAATACCCATGGCTTCATATTCTTTCGCTGCGTTGAATGCAGAATATGCCTGTTGTTGGTTCATATTGTGTATGCCTTGCATGTGAAACTCCTAATGTTGAACAAAAACTTTTGATCGGTACGAAAGTAACAAGTTTAGATTGCGTCAAATGAAACGCCATACGTATTTCCACATGGTTCTCAAATAAGAATTTGTTTGTCAAAATATTTGGGCAGTTTCGCTTGATTTGAAATTTGAATATTGATTGAAATTATTCGGGCTTAAGATAATCAAGCTACGAACAGGTCATCCGCAAAAAAAGGTGTCGATTATGCTAAGCCCAATACAAACCAAAGTGAGCGACAAAATTCTTGAAGCAGTTCCCGTGTTGCCAAAAGTGCTGGCGGAGATGGTTGCCCGCTATTTCCGGTCTGAAGAAGAGCTTTTGGCGCTCGCCTCAACTCCTGTAACGAAAATACTGGTTGTCGACAAATATTGCGTGCAAACATCCA
>Ga0209067_10002721_pt1 | contig 10415 bp, 11 predicted proteins | sample ColStrG_CSR_2013_FD_187199 | JGI IMG/M metagenome (GOLD analysis project Ga0209067, IMG submission 187199) | Freshwater sediment microbial communities in response to fracking from Pennsylvania, USA - Cold Stream Run_MetaG_CSR_2013 (SPAdes)... | ecosystem: Environmental > Aquatic > Freshwater >... | reverse complement strand
GCGATTTTTATTCGTCGAGCCCGCACAAGTGGTTGTTCGCGCCCAAAGGCTCGGGATTCCTTTACGTTCGCGACGAAGTCATCGACCGCTTGTGGAACACGATTGTCACCGAGGGCTGGGACGATCCGAAGCTGCGCGCCGAGCGCTTTCAGCGCATTGGAAGCTCGAACGTGCCCGCGCTGTGGGGACTGCGCGCCTCGATCAAACTGGCCAACGACATTGGCATGGAGCGCATTGAACGACGCCACCGGCAACTCGCCGACTACATTCTCGCGGCGATGCTGAAGCGGAGCGCGGAATCGTGGACGTCTCCGGATGCGGCTCTGCGTTGCGCAATCGTTAGCGTGAATGTGCCGCCGGTGCAGCGCATGGAACTGGAGAACTGGATGTGGAAGACGCACAAGATCCGCATTCGCGGCGGCGATCCACATAAGTTGCGGCTCTCGACGCCGTACTACATGCAGAAGAAAGATATCGACCGCTTCCTGGATAAGTTCGACGAGTACAAGCGGGAGAAGAAGGCTTAGGGGTAGTCAAATGAGCCGCCTGCCCCACCTATCTTGGACGGATTGAGTGTGCAAGATTCTTCACAGTGAGTTGCGTCGGCCAAATCATTCTTGCAGATGTGGAATTCCCTTGACCCTCAAGGTCGGGCGAGACATGATTGGCGGCACCTATGGGGGTTCCGATGAAGCCATCAAAACGTAGCAAGACTCTGTTCTCGGATTCTATTCTGCAACGTTTGAATGCTTATGCCCTCGCCGCCGGAGCAGCCGGTGTCAGCATGCTGGCCGCTTCGCCGGCCGAGGCGAAAGTGGTCTACACTCCGGCCAAGGTCACAGTGAGCCTGGGCGGAACGCTCCTCTACGATCTGAATCCGGCAGGCGCACCGACGGCGCCCTTCTTACTGGCAGCCAATTTCACCTCGCCCGCCAGTCTCTACTGGGACACGATCAGTTTCAATCCCAGGACCAGCGGGGCGCGTTTTGTGAAGGGCGCAGGCACGAGCTGGAGCATCGCTCCTATGCAGAAAGGAGCGGCGATTGGACCGGGCCGCAACTTCGGCGGTACGCGCGGATTCGTGGGAACGATCGGCCCCTACGGCGGAGGCACGTACAAGAATCACGATGGCTTCAAGTTCGGCCAGACGACTTACATTGGATTCAAGTTTCTGATTTCCGGTGAAACGCATTACGGCTGGGCGAGAGTCACGCTCGATTACACGAACACGCCGAAGCGGCGATTGATCGCCCACTTGACAGGTTATGCCTACGAGACCACCGCCAACCTGCCGATCAAAGCGGGACAGACGTCTGGTCCTGCGGCGGCGGAACCCCAGGCTGCGCTGCAGTTGCCGGAGGGGCGCGAGGGCTCGGCGGATACCAGCGTGGGATTTCGGCAATCTCTTGGAACGCTAGCGCTGGGGGCGGTCGGACTGGCCGCGTGGCGTTGAGCTAGCTCTCTCACCACATCGAACGGATGAGAGGGCTGCCGAGGATGCGTTCGTCCTGAGTGATTAATGTCAGACCGAGCGCGCGCGCGGTAGCCCCGATCAGGCGGTCACCCGGATCTTTGGAGTAAGTTTCCGGGAACGCCATGGCCAGCCCAGCGATCTCTGAAGTAATTTCAAGTACGCTGACTTCGGATCTGTCTACGATCTCGCGGATTGAGGCTTCCATCGTGCCGGAGGCCCGTAAACGTCCTTTAGCGAAGAGCAGGGCCAATTCCCAAAGGCTAATCGAAGCGATGGCGCAGCCGCCTTCGCGTTGCGCTTTGCGAATCTCACGCAAAGCGACCCGTGAGAGTTTGGCGGGACTCGATACCATCCAGACCAGAACATGGGTGTCCAGCAGGATCACTTTAGACTGTCCCAATCTTCAAGAGGAGTAATGGGCGAAACAATATCTCCCAGAATCTCGATCTTTCCCGCAAGACAGCCGAGGACGTCGGGAGACTGCTCGCCGGGAGGAACCAGCTTGGCCAGCGGCTTCCCCCGCTTGGTGATCAGCACGGTTGTGCGTTTCGTCCGCACGTCTTCCATTACCTGCAGGCATCGTGCTTTGAATTCCCCGGCAGCAATTGTTTTCATATGGTCACCTCTACGTGACCATGGTTATATTAACATGTTTCGGCATTCATGCGTCGGCCGTTCTAAGCGGCGGCCTCGCCCGGAATAGGCTCCATCTCCCGGTCGCGGGCTGAGTGGTGATCTGACGCGAACCGGTCTTTCAGCCGCAGGAAGGGCTCTTCAAAATACCAGCGGGAAAGCCAGGCGGATCCTACGGCTACTGCCGCGACTATCCCGAACCGCACGCTCGCCAGCGGGAAGGTGAGGTGCCCAGGCGCCAGGACCGGAAAATGCCGCCGAGCCAGCGCGTCAAAGATGTCGAAGACGAGCATGTGAACCAAGTACAGCCCATAGCTGATCTCGCCGAAGAACTCAAGCACGCGAGAGCGGATCCCGTAGCGGCTACCCAGCAGTAGAGCGGCAATGAGCGTGGCCCCATAGAAGGCGTTGCTTCCACTGATTTGCAGGGCGGCTCCCGTATATCGGGCGGTCGCGAATCTCTCCACGACAGCACACAACACTGCATAGGCAAACGCCAGAGTGGCGATGCGCAACATCACTCTTCGGCTCTGGTGAAAATGCCGGATGGCAATCGCAAGCAGTGCTCCCATCGAAAGGCCGTCGCACACCATCCAGGTGTAGAAGCCGAAGACGTCCGAACCGAAATGAAACGCCGTGAACCGGAAGCCGAGAGCGGCAACGCAGAGTACGAACGCCAGAATGACAAGAGCTTTCGTCCTCAACCGCTGAACCAGTGCGGGCCAGAGAAGATAAAAATGTTCCTCGACGGCAAGGGACCAGAGAACCCCGAACTGAATGGGCACGTCGAACAGCGGCGTCGTGTTAGCGAGATAAATCGCACTGAACCCCAGGAACGCCCAGGAGAACGGCCGATCGGTGAGGCCCGCCCGCCAGACCACGATCAAAAGCAAGAGGATGCCGTAGTAAAGAGGAAGAATGCGCAGTGCCCGGCGGATGTAGAAGCGGCGATAGTAGTCTGTTTTGTGGCGCGTCTCCAGCAGGATCCCCGTAATCAGAAATCCCGACAAGACAAAGAAGAGATTTACGCCGGTAAATCCATAACGGCACATCCCGACGAAGATGCGCTCCACCCCATTCAGATGTTCGGGAATATAACGGTTGGCGAAACCGTGGAAGAACAGAACCATCAAGCAGGCAATGCCGCGCAGGGAATCGAGTTCGGGCATCTTGGCGCGCAGCAATCCGCCCCTGGAGCCACTGAGCGCTTCAGTACGCGGATTGCTGAACGTCAAGAAATCCCCCGCGGCAAACGATTTCGGCGGCACATGACCGATCAGCGAATATAAAACAGCTTAGTCGTAGTACTCCAGCCCCAAATGCGTGATCAGTTCCTCGCCCTTCAAATGCCGCAGCGTGTTCTTCAGCTTCATCAATTGAATGAAGAGATCGTGCTCGGGATAGAGGCCGGGCACGGTCATGGGCGACTTGAAGTAGAAGCTGAGCCATTCCTGGATGCCGAGGCCTTTCAGTTCCGAGCAGCGCTTGGCCAGATCAAGGAAGAGGACGAGATCGAGCACGATGGGCGCGGCCAGGATCGAATCGCGGCAGAGGAAATCCACCTTGATCTGCATGGGATAGCCGAGCCATCCGAAGATGTCGATATTGTCCCAGCCTTCTTTATTGTCGCCGCGTGGCGGGTAATAGTTGATGCGGACCTTGTGGAAGATATTGCCGTAGAGCTCGGGATAAAGCGCGGGCTGCAGGATGTGCTCGAGCACGCCCAGCTTCGATTCTTCCTTGGTTTTGAAAGACCCGGGATCGTCGAGCACTTCGCCGTCGCGGTTGCCGAGGATGTTGGTCGAGTACCAGCCGCTCAGGCCGAGCAGGCGCGCTTTGAAGGCGGGGGCGAGCACGGTCTTCATTAGCGTCTGGCCGGTTTTGAAATCTTTGCCGCAGATTGGGGCTTCGTTCTTGCGCGAGAGCTCCAGCATGACGGGGAGATCGACAGTGAGATTCGGCGCGCCGTTGGCGAAGGGGACGCCTTCCATCAGCGAGGCGTAGGCATAGATCATCGAGGGCGCGATCATCTCGTCGTTCTCGCGAAGCGCTTTCTCGAAGGCCTTCACCGACTGGTGCGCTTCGGTAGGCTCGATGTAGGACTCGGTTGAACCGCACCACATGGTAATCAGGCGGCTGGCGCCGCTGGTCTTTTTGAAGTCGCGGATGTCGTCGCGCAACTGCTCGGCGAGATCCATCTTCGACTTGCCCTTCTTCACGTTGGGGCCGTCGATCTTCTTGACGTAGTTGTGATCGAAGACCGCGGCGCGCGGCTTGATGGAGGAAAGAAACGGCTTCAACTGCTCGAGCAGGCGGTAGTCGAGCACGCCCGCATTCGACGCGGCCTCGTACATGTTGTCTTCGAAGATGTCCCAGCCGGTGAAGACCAGGTCGTCGAGTCCGGCGAGGGGGACGAACTCTTTCACCTTGGGCGATCGGCCGTCGGTGCGCTTGCCGAGACGGACGGTGCCCATCTGGGTAAGCGAACCGATCGGCTTGGCCAAGCCTTTGCGGATGGCCTCGACTCCGGCGACGAAGGTCGTGGCCACGGCGCCCATACCGGGGATCATCACGCCGAGCTTGCCCTTGGCCGGCTCGATGGTGGCGGCATCAGGCTTTGGTGACGACCGTTTCACGCCACTGGTGCGGGCGGCTAGCTTCATCTCCCGGCCGGCGCGTTCCGCGTGGGCCAGGGCGGTTTCGCGGTGCTCATGTTCCTTCGCAGCAGCTGAATTGGCGAATTGTTTGCGGTGGCGGCGGCCGTCCGCGTCCCACCAGTCGGCCATGAACACTCCGGGCTTTTTCTGATACATGATTTCCTCTTTTGGTGACGGTGGCTTGCCACCCGTAATTGACCAATCATGGTCTCACGCCGGAGCAGGGTTTGGCAAACAAGGTCGGCCAACTGGGCAGAATTGCTTCTCAACCGCGGGCTCGTTTATTGAGCGGGACTAGGGGCGCATCCGGCCGTGAGTGTAAATCGCCTGGTTTCGTCAACTCAGCGTGATAGCCTTAGTTTGAGCATGGCTGACTGGCGCGTCGATAACGCAGAGTGGACTCGTGGAGCTTTTTTGCGTTTTCAGAAATACGCCCGCCCAAGAGAAGATTGGGACCACGACCACTGCGAAGGCTGTTGGGCCAAGTTTATGGAAACTGGCTCGCCAGAAGTACTCACAGAGGGATATGTAACCGAGGACAATCGTCGCTGGATTTGTCCCGAATGTTTCCGTGACTTGCAGCAAGCGATGGAATGGAAACTAGCCTAGTTTCAGCAGCTCAATGAGCGATATTGCCTGTTAAACAGCCGACATCAATTTCTTGGTGTCTAATGGAGCAGGGCGGGAGAACCATTCGCATGCAACGACTTTCGGTTTCGGTGACTTTGATTGCTTTGCTGCTGACATGTCACGCCGCAACTTCCAAGAGTCAGAAGCCAATAAAGTCCCCGGCTTCTCTGAGCGCAGACGAAGTCGCAATTTACAAAGCCGTACTTCGCACATATAGCGGAGACAAAGACGTAAATCTCAACGTTGCAGCCACCACGTACCCCCTCGATCCAAATGCTTCCACCACTGGCTTCGATCAACCAGACTGAAAGGTGTCGAACTAGAGAACCTCTCTTCGGTGTCAAATTCATACCACGAATTACCCGCCGACGTGTTGCCATCGAAAGCGATGAGATTAGTTGATCCCAAGAGACAAGCGAGAATCGTTCACTCGAATGATCCCAGCAATACGATTCGGAAGGGCGAGCCAGTAAAAGATGCGGTGGAAGCCGCGTTCTCCACGGGCCTATTCTCAATGTCCGAGATTGCGTTCGATAAGGAGCATCACTTTGCAGCCGTCAGATACAGCTTCTGGTGCGGGTCCCTGTGCGGCCATGGTCGGACTCTGGTGTTCGAGAACGTGAACGGCGAATGGCGAAACGCAAACCGAAACTGCGGAAATTGGACTTCCTGACCGTAGTTGTCGAAAGATCGCCATATCACTCATCTTCGCGCTCGCCGGGCTTCGCCCTGGCTCGGACGGCCGAGGCGGCCGTCGCCACATGAGAGCCGTCGCTACATAGGCTGATCTGTCTTATCGATTCTTTGCGTTGGACTCTGCACCTGGCGTCGGGCACACTGGAATCACTTCACAATCGGCTCAGCAGCCGGTCCCTGTGGAGCTGATGTTTGCATGCTCGCCTTGCAGCGGCATGGCAAATCTCCTGACCTTGTTGTTCTCCACCAAAACTTGAGTCCACGGCCCGGCATTTCGCGGGCTGCGAGCTCGTCCGTGGCGCTCTCCGCTTAGACGAAGAGCAGAACAGGAGATTCATGACTACCATTCGCAAATTCGCCTACGCCGCTGTGCTGGCGTGCACCGCTCTGAGCTTCGCCCCCAGCCAGGCTTCCGCTCAGGAACCTGCACAAGGCAAGTTCACTCTCGCTCACGATGTTCACTGGGGAAAGGCGCTGGTTCCGGCCGGAGACTACGGGTTCTCGTTCGATCCCACCGAGTCTCCACGGATATTGGCCCTGAGTAAGCTCAGCGGATCCCGCGCCGGGTTCCTGATCATGGTGCCGTTCACCGAGGAGTCCGGGCCTTCTGACATGAGCCGGATCCTGCTGACCACTACCAGCAACGGCAGCTACGTCAGCATGATGCAACTGCCGGAGTTCGGAATGACGCTGGAGTTTGACTTGCCCTCGCATCCCGTGATCAAGCAGATCGCGCTTACCACCACATCAACCACAGCATCAGCCGCGCGGTAGGTCGTCCGGCTGCCCACGAAGCTGAGGGCGGATACCCTCCCAAGTATCCGCCCTCGGTTTTTTTGTGATGTATCTTCGGAGTGAGCAGCGCCTAAAGGCGCGATTGGTAGAGCCCCCGACCGCTATGCCTGAAGGCATAGCCTGATTACGAACCTATGCTGGCGGGGTTTGTGCCTGCCCTCTGACATCGTCGCCGAGAATGATGGCCTCGGCGATTTCCTTCATGGCCTTGCGCTTCTGCCGGCTCTGGCGCTGCAGGGCGAGATAGGCCTGCTCTTCGTTTAATCCCAGGTCGCGCTGCAGGATGCCCTTGGCCCGCTCCACCAGCTTGCGGGTCTGCAATTGTTCGGAGAGAGTTAAGTTCGCTTCTTCCAGCCGCGCCAGTTCCAGCTCCGCGCCCACCAAAAATCCGACGGTCGAAATCATGCGAATCTCCCGCCTTCGATATACATGATGCTGGCGATGCTGCAGGTTGATCACGCCCACGACGCGTCCCCGGCACATTAAGGGCACCGATAGAAACGCTTCGTAACTGTCCTCCGGCAACTCGTGGAAAAATTGAAAGCGGGGATCCTGCGCCGCCTTCTCCGGAATCGCTACCGGCTCGCTGTGCTCGGCTACCCATCCTGTAATGCCCTGCCCGACCCGCAATTTCAGCCGGTCGACCACGTCAGGATGAGGATTCTTGGAGGCGCGCAGAACGAGCTCGTCGCCTTCCAGGAGATAGATCAGGCAGGAATCGCACTTCACCAGCGCGGACGCAAACTCCACGACGCGTCCCAACACATCGTGAAACCCCTCCACCGTGCCCAGGCGAGCACCAAACTCGTGGAGTACATCAACATGTGAGTCCTCAACAGATATTAAGGTGTCCATGAGCTAGGTTAAGGATGGATAGGGCGTTCTGTCTAATTCCAAATTTCGATGATGGTGATAAAGGAATTCCTTGCATATCTTCACAAGAATTTAACATCGGACACGAGGATGGAGCATCGGCGCGGGATAGGAGCAAAACGTTTTTAACCACAGAGGACACAGAGGCGCACGGAGGAAATGCGGATTCTCTGTGTTCCTCCGTAACCTCTGTGGTTGAGTTGTTAGGGTTTGATGTCGAGGTCGACCGTTTTGATGGGCAGATCCCAGTGCGCGTCGAGAATTTCGAAGCGCCGCTGTTCTTCCTTCTGAAACGTCTCCTGGTCAGGGTACATTTGCTTCTGCAAGGCGGCCTCGTCGAACGGTTCGTTGGCGACGGTGGCGTTCTTGAAGACGATGGTGACGCGGAAATCCCAGCGGCCATCTTCGGTGGTGTGATAGCGCGGCTGGTCCATCCAGACTTTCGTGATACGACCCATCTCGGTTTCTTTCTTCAGCACGGGATAATGATTCTTCTTGAACAGCTTCAGGAATTCGTCGGCATGGCCCCACTTGGCCTTGTAGTAATACTCAACGACGAACGGGCGGTCGGATGGCGATTGCGCGTTGGCGGCGATGGGAAGGATGATGCTGGCGAAGAGTAGTGCAGTGAGGACGCGGCGTGTCATGATCTCTCCTTGTACAAGACTCTGCTTGTACACCAAGCGAGCAGTGGGATCAAGCTGGGGGTGACCATAGGGATTCTTCGACTGCGCAGCCGTTCGCTTCGCGAACGGCTGCTCCGCTCAGAATGACAGAGGCATTCATTTATGAATTCGGGCAACGACGAACGGGATATCGTGCGGCTCTTCGAAGATGGCGACCGCGCGCTGATGTCTGCCGATGTGGCCGAACTGCAGCGCATCTACGCCGAAGATTACGTGCAATACAACGAAGCGGGCAACGTTTCCACTCGGCAGGATTTGATTCGCAATCTGACTTCCGGGGCGATTCGATTTCTGTCCATGAGTTCCACCGGCCGCCGCATCCGAATCTTGCGGGACGATGTGGCCATCGTTCACGGCTCGGAGGACGATGTGATCGAAGAAGGCGGGGAGCCGGTTCCCGTCCGTTACGTGTATATGGATGTGGTTGTGAAGCGCGAGGAGCGGTGGCAGATCATTGCGTCGCAGCTTGCGAAGCTCCCGTAGAAATCCGAATGGTTCTCAGTGCCCTGCTTCTGCCGACCTCATCCGATTCTGCCAGTGGTTCCACACGAACCAGATTGCACCAATCACGATCACCGCGCCGATCACCGCGTCGAACTTGTGGAAGTACTTGCCGAGCTCGCGCCAGTTCTCGCCCAGCTTCATCCCGAGCCACGCCAGCCCGAAGCACCACGGCCATGATCCCAGAAATGTGTAAATGTGAAAGCGGCCGCGAGGCATGCGCGCGATTCCCGCCGGCAGAGCGATGAACGTGCGAATCACCGGAAGCAAGCGGGCGACGAAAACAGCAAGATATCCCCAGCGCGCGAAGAAGTGGTCCGCCCAGTCGAGTTCGCGGCGCGACATCAGCACCCAGTGACCGAAGCGCTCGACCAGCGGGCGCCCGCCAAAGAATCCGATTTCGTAGGCCACCAGCGATCCCAGATTGCAGCCGATCGCGCCCGCCGTGGCCACCCAGAACAGCTTGAATGTGCCCTCGAATACCAGATAGCCGCCAAAGGGCATGATCAGCTCGGAGGGCAGCGGGATGCACGCTGACTCGATGGCCATGAGCAGGGCGATGCCGCCGTAGCCGGTCGCGGCAATTACCGATTTGATGAAGACGAAGATGATGGCGAGGATTTTCTCTGTCATGAAACAGTTCTCGGTTCTCAGTTCTCAGTAAAACCCAGGGATTTCCTTGGAGAGCGGAGCGTCTTTCCAGTTTATCGGAAATCGTGCGGGCCGGAGGCAATGACTGAGAACTGGGAACTGCTCTAGAATGATCCGTCCTGTGTAAAAGCGTAGCCAGGCAGGGATGAGCCTTGCAGATTTTTGGTGACTTTCACGCGCACCGTGGGAGCGCCAGGCGCCTCGATGCCCGCCGGACGCAGCATGGCGTATTGCGTGAACACTTCGCTGTAGAGCTTGGTCACGAGATAGTCCTGGCCGTCAGTCTCGCTACGCCAGACTTGCCCGAGTTGGATGGAGTTCACGGCCACGATGCGATCCTCAAAGATGCGGGGACGATTTCAGAGTAGCGACGGGGTTGAGCGGCGTCAATTGTCAGAGGAGTTACCAAAGGACAATGACGCGCAGCGCAGCCTAGAATCCCAGTTTATTCGAGTCGGCAGCCTGCTCGCGCTCTTCAGCGTAACAGCTTTTGACCTCAGAGCACGCAGAGGATGCGCCAAGGTCGCAAAGAAAACCGTCTGACGCTTCGCGTACGCTCGCTATGCCATGGCCGACCGATTGGAACCTGCGAGTCGCGAGTTGCTATCATGGGCGGGAGTTCAAGAAGGAAAGGATCGTCATGCCTCGTGGTGTAGTTCCACGCCAGCCAGCCCGCACTGGGCGCCAGGATAAAGTTCGTGTGGCGGCGGTCACTCCGGCCCGTCCAAGCCGAGGCAAGACTTCGACAGCCGCAAAGAAATCCGCGCCAGTCGCCAAGAAACCTGCTGTCGCGGTGGCGAAAATTAAGGGCTACAATCC
>Ga0209067_10002720_pt1 | contig 10416 bp, 10 predicted proteins | sample ColStrG_CSR_2013_FD_187199 | JGI IMG/M metagenome (GOLD analysis project Ga0209067, IMG submission 187199) | Freshwater sediment microbial communities in response to fracking from Pennsylvania, USA - Cold Stream Run_MetaG_CSR_2013 (SPAdes)... | ecosystem: Environmental > Aquatic > Freshwater >... | reverse complement strand
GTAACTCCGGTTGTCGGCCACAAAATTGGGCAGCCAGCGCGCGATGAAGTCGCGTATGTCGGTGTACATGGCTTGCACGTCGGGCGTGTTTTCCAGAAAATCGATGACCGGCTGATCGCGTCCGGTCAGGGGTTGCAGGACAGGGTTGTAATGCGGGTTGGGCAGGCAGCGCACGTCGAACACGAAATCGGCATCGAGCGGCAGTCCGTGCTTGAAACCAAAAGATTCGAACAACAATGTCAGTTGCGCGCGATCGACGCGGATGAATTCCTTGATCCAGGCACGCAGCGCGTTCGCATGCACTTCGCTGGTGTCGATGCGGTGCCCGATATCGCTGATGCCGGTGAGCAACTCGCGTTCGCGTGCCACGCATTCGGGCAGGGTGCGGACACCGTCGCTGAGCGGGTGCAAACGCCGCGTCTCGGAAAAGCGTTTGACCAGCGTGTCGCTTTGCGCATCCAGAAAGATGACGTGCACATCCATCCCTTGCTGCTTGATCTGGGTCAAAAGCTGCGGTAAACGTTGCACGCTGTTGGCACTGCGCACGTCTATGCTCACCGCGATCTTGTCGTAGCCGGCTGCCCGCAAATGTTCAACCAGAGGTGCCAGCAGCTCGGCAGGCAGATTGTCCACACAATAATATCCGCTGTCTTCGAGCACTTTGAGCGCCACGCTCTTGCCGGAACCCGAAAGGCCGCTGATTAAAAAGAGCTGTGTCATCTCGACATCAGTTGGTCATGGCGAGCGACGAACTCTTCCATGGTGTTGATACCGCGCTGTTGCAGGACAAAATTACGCGCGGCCGCCTCGACCAGCACCGCGAGATTGCGCCCCGCTACCACGGGGATGTTCACCGTGCTGACGTTGACGCCGAGGATTTCCTGGTCGGAGGCATTCAACGGCAAACGTTCTACTTGTGACAGATCGCCGCCGGGCGGGCGATGCAGATGCACGATGAGTTTGAGGCTTTTCTTCCGGCGCACGGCAGTTTCGCCGAACATGGTGCGTATGTTCAATATTCCCAAGCCGCGCACTTCCAGAAAATCGCGCAACAGTTCCGGACAGCGACCCTCCAATGTGTCGGGCGTGATGCGATGCAGTTCCACGATATCATCGGCGACCAGGCCGTTGCCGCGTGTGATGAGTTCCAAACCGAGCTCGCTTTTACCCACCGCGCTTTCGCCCGTAATCATCACACCCACACCCAGCACATCGAGGAACACCCCGTGGCGGGTGGTCGATTCGGCCAACTCTTTGGCCAGATAGTGGCGTATCAACCACATCAGATGCACGCTGGGTTTGGACGAGGCGAACAGCGGTATGTGTGACTGGTTGGCGAAATCGATTAGTGCTTCCGGGATGTTGGTCGTGCCGGCTACGATCAGACAGGTTGTGCCATGTTTAATGATCTTGGCAAACGCCGATTCACGCTGGCTTTGACTCAGTTCACGGAAATAGTCGAGTTCGGTCTCACTCAATACTTGTATCCAGTTCGGGTGGATCAAATTGAGGTGACCGATCAAACCTTTGTTCGAGGCATCGACTTCATCGCTGTTGATGATGTGATCTACCCCGTCGGTTCCGGCGACACGGGTGAGATCCAGTCGTTCCTGTTTGTCCTCGAAGAGCTGTCTGATGTTGACCTGGCTCATGGCAGTGCCCTGGTCAATTTAATGCGCGATCGGATACCCGCTTTGCATGACTTATGCGCTTCGCTTATCGGATTGACAGGGACTCTCATGCGGATGCGCTCCACTGATAGAATAATTGATGGATGGCGGCGGGGTCGTTGCTGGCATTCAGTTGTTCGCGAAAATTCGAGTCGCTGAATATTTGCGCCAGTTCACCGAGAATTTGCAGGTGCAGATCCGTCGCGCGCTCAGGTACCAGCAATACGAAGATCAGGTTCACCGGCAATCCGTCGGGTGCATCGAACGGGATCGGGTTGCCGGTTTTGACAAAGGCCGCCGTGGCATCGCGCAACTTCGCAATTCGCCCGTGCGGTATGGCAACTCCTTGCCCCAATCCCGTCGAGCCGAGTTTCTCCCGGGCGAACAGGCTGTCAAAGACCGTGCTGCGGGCGATCTGTTGGTTGTTTTCGAATAACAAACCAACCCGTTCAAAGACCCGCTTCTTGCTGCTGGATTCGTTATCCAGCAGGATTTGGTTCGGGAGCAAAATCTTGCTGATCAGATTCATGATGGGCTAATCCAATAGTGCAAAAAATGGGCGGCATCGCTGCCGCCTGAAAGTTTACTCCGTTACCGTGCCATGTTTGCCGGATTCGTCGTGGCGGCGTGAAGAGAGTTTTTCCTTGTGCTTGATCACTTGACGGTCCAGCTTGTCGACCAGGGTGTCTATCGCCGCGTAAAGGTTATCGTCGTCGCATTCCACGAACACGTCTTTGCCGCTGATGTGCACGGTCGCCTCGGCCTTTTGTTTGAGCTTTGCGACGGACAAAATGATCTGCACATCGATCACATGATCGAAATGACGTTTGAGCTTGCCGAATTTTCCGGTCGTGTATTCGCGGATCGCGGGAGTGATTTCCAAATGGTGTCCGGTGATATTCAGGTTCATGGTGTGCTCCTTTTTAGAGTGATTTACGGAGATTCACCGGGAGTATATGCAATGCTTCCCGGTACTTTGCTATGGTACGCCGGGCGATGACTATGCCCTGCTGTGCCAAGATTTCTGACATGCGACTGTCGGTGAGGGGTTTGCGGGTGTCTTCCGTACTGACCAGTTGTTTGATCAGCTCGCGTATTGCGGTGGAAGAACAACTGCCGCCACTATCCGTTGCCAGTCCGCTGCCAAAAAAATACTTGAATTCATAGATGCCGCGCGGAGTACGCATGAATTTTTGCGTGGTGCTGCGCGATACCGTGGACTCGTGCAACTCCAGCTCCTCTGCGATCTCACGCAGCACCAACGGGCGCATACCGATCGCGCCGTGCTCGAGGAATTTCTCCTGGCGTTGCACGATAGCCTGGGCGACACGCAATATCGTGTCGAAGCGTTGCTGCAGATTCTTGATCAGCCACTTTGCTTCCTGCAAATGAACGGAAAGTTGCGAGCCGTTCTTGTCATCGCGCTGTTGCAAGATGTTGGCGTAGATCTGATTGACACGCAGCTTGGGCATCGCCTCGGTATTCAAACGCACGCGCCATTTCCCCTGGTATTTATCCACGATGATATCGGGGATGACGTAGTCTGCGACCGCGTGGTCGAACTCCGCACCGGGCTTGGGATTGAGGGCGGCGATCAGCATCTGCGCGGCACGCAGTTGGTCATCGCTGCAGCGCAGCAATTTTTTGATCTTGGCGAAGTCATGGGCCGCGACCAGTTCGATGTGCTGGCTCACCAGAGTGATCGCCAGATCTCGATGAGGCAAGTCATCGGGTAGTGCTTTGAGCTGCAGCGAAAGGCATTCGGCCAGATTGCGCGCGGCCAGGCCGGGCCTGTCCAAGTGCTGCAATTGAACCAGAGCGGTTTCCAGATCATCCAGCGTGATGTCAAGTTCGGCGGGCAGTAGCTCTACCAGTTCGTTCAAGTCCTGCGTCAAATAACCGTTGTCATCGAGCGCGTCTATCAGCAGCCCGATTATCTTGCAGTCATGGCCATCCAGTTGGGTGGTCGAAAGCTGGCTATGCAGATGGTCGCGCAGACTGGCTTGCAGTGCGGCTTGTTCGGGAAAGGAATCGTCATCCTCGTCATCGTGGCTGCGCGCGGCATGGTTCGTCACCCAGTCTGACGGGTCGCCTGCCAGTCCGTCATCTTCGCGTTCATCGGTATGCGCGGCTTCGGCGGGAGTGGCCGCTTCAGTGTTGGAGTTATTGCGGGTGTCGCCGGAGTAGGGGGCGGGCTGGCTATCTTCCGCCAGTTCCAGCATGGGGTTCTCTTCCAGCATGAGCGAAACTTCTTGCTGCATGTCTTGCGTGGAAAGTTGCAGCAAGCGTATGGCTTGTTGCAACTGGGGAGTCAGCGTTAACTGCTGAGATAAGCGTAGTTGTAGTGATGCTTTCATTAGCTGATCTTTGTTCCGGGATACCTTCTCGTCATAGCTTGAAGTGTTCCCCCAGATATACTTTCCTCACGCCTTCATTATAGATGATTTCATCGGGCTTGCCTTCGGCCATCACGGCACCCGCATTGATGATGTAAGCGCGGTCGCAGATACCCAAAGTCTCGCGCACATTGTGATCGGTGATCAGCACACCGATGTCGCGTTGTTTGAGGAAACGAATGATCTTCTGGATATCGATGACCGCGATCGGATCCACACCGGCAAAAGGTTCGTCGAGCAAGATAAAGCGTGGATCGGTCGCCAGGGCCCTGGCAATTTCGACGCGACGACGTTCACCGCCGGACAGGCTGATCGCCGGGTTATCGCGAATATGGGTGATGTGCAAGTCTTCCAACAGGCTCTCGAGCCGTATTTGCAATTCCCCGTTGCTCAAACCCTGCAGTTCGAGTACCGCCTGGATATTTTGTGTCACCGTCAGGCGTCTGAAGATCGAGGCTTCCTGCGGCAAATAACCCAGGCCCAGGCGCGCGCGTCTGTGGATGGGCAGATGGGTGATGTTGTGGTCATCGATGAATATTTCACCGCCATCGGCCGCGACCAAGCCGACGATCATGTAGAAGGAGGTGGTTTTACCCGCGCCATTGGGGCCCAACAGACCGATCACTTCGCCACTTTTCACACTCAGGGAGGCATCGCGCACCACGCTGCGCGCGCCATATTTTTTTTTCAGACCTACCGCGCGCAACTCGCTCATTTCGTCTCCGCGGGGGATGCTGCGGGCGGGTCTTTGGGATGCGGCTGCAATACTGCCTTGACCCGGTTGGGCGGCGCGCCATTTACCGGCGTGTCATTGTTGACCACGAATATTTCAGTCTGCGAGTTGTAGTTGATGTGGTCGCCGCGGATGAAATCCTGATCGCGCTTGAGACGTGCCTGACCGTACAGATCCAAAGTTTGTTTGAGCGTGTCGTATTCGATGCGCTCGCCGTAGCCTTCGACATATTCTTCCAGACCCTCGCGTTTTTGCCGGAAGCTGGCGACGGAACCGTAGACTTTGCCGGTCTTGTTGCCCAGCTTGTCCTGGGTGACGACTAGCCTGTCGCCGTGGATCTGCAGCGTGCCCTGGACGATCTGCACGTTGCCGGTGAAGGTGCTGGTTTGAACCGTCTCATTCATCACGACCTGGTCTGCCTCGATTTGCATGGGTTGGTTGCGGTCATTCAATTCCGCCCAGCTTGTCGGGATGCATAGCCACGCGGCTATCGCCAAACTCATTTTATTTAACAGCATTTGATGCTTTCACCTGGGCTAGGAATTTTATGATTTGTGTCTGGTTGTCCATTTCCATGCCGACCGAACTCAGGCGACCATTCGCATCCGTCATTGTCACGGCGCGGTCGGTTTGGGCAGTCTGCAAGTCTGGAATGACTTTCAGATATTCCGTTTGTATCACAAGTTCGCTATGGGTTGGACTGGCTGCGCGCACGACTTTCACGGCATCGCTGAGTTCGATCACATCACCTTTGCTGGACAGGGTGCCGTTTCTCGAAGTCATATGCACATTCGGGCGCATGGGTGCGAGTGCGGTGATATCGGGTTCACCCAGGGTCGTGCTGTCGTCGTCCGAATAATGCACGAGTTGCTTGGCTGACATGATGAAATGCGGTGTGCCCTGTTGATCCAGGGTGACTGCTTTCAGATTATCCACGATGGCATCGGGTGTGTGTTGTTTACGGCCGCCCGTTTTTTGCTCGTCAGGTTGGGTTTGTTGATCCAGCCAATAGCTTACCGCCAGTATGCCCAGCAAGGGCAGGATCGGCAACCACGACCTGATGCGAGAGCCGAAAGTCATTTCAAGTATTGCGCCAATTGCCCGTCCAGCGTTCCCTGGGCATGCATGATCAATTCGCAGGCTTCGCGAACCGCACCATGACCACCGCGCCGCTGTGTGATGTAATTGGCGTGTTCGCGTACCAATTGCGGCGCATCCGGCACGCTGATCGCCAGGCCGACATTGCGCAGCACGGTCAAGTCGACCACGTCATCACCCATATACGCGGCCGCATCGCGGGTGAGCTTCAGTTTGTCCAGCAGATCGTTCAAGGCATTGAGCTTGTGTTCCACTCCTTGATAGACGTGTTCCACGCCCAGGTTTTGCGCGCGCAAGGTCACGCATTTCGAAGTCCGCCCGGTGATGATCGCTACCTCTATACCACTGGCCTTGAGTAGTTTGATACCCAATCCGTCGAGCGTGTTGAAGCGTTTGAATTCATCGCCGGAGTCTGACAAATACAGTCCCCCGTCGGTCATTACACCATCCACATCGAAGGCAACCAGCTTGATTAATTTGGCGCGACTGAGCAGCATAATATTCCCCGGAAAAATTATATGACTTTGGCGTGCAGCAAATCATGCATGTTGAGCGCGCCCACCAAACGATAGTCCCCGTCCACGACCAGCATCTGATTGATGTTGAATGTTTCCATGCGCTCAACTGCCTCAACGGCAAGTGCTTCGGGATTGATGCAGCGGGGATGCGGCGACATTACACTGCGCACCGGCGTGGTGTTGAAGTCGAGTCGTTTTTCCAGCGTGCGACGCAGATCACCGTCCGTGTAGATCCCAAGCACATGAAATTCCGCGTCCACGATGGCAGTCATGCCCACGCCTTTTTTGGATATCTCCAGTAATGCGTGGCTCAGCATGGCATCTTCGCGGACCGCGGGTATGCGTTCGCCGCTGCGCATGATGTCGCGCACATGAGTCAATAGCCGTCGTCCCAGGCTGCCGCCGGGATGGGAGCGGGCGAAATCTTCCGCGCCAAACCCTTTCGCATCGAGCAGCGCAACGGCCAATGCATCCCCCAAAGCGAGCGCCGCCGTGGTGCTGGCGGTGGGGGCCAAGCCCATCGGGCAGGCTTCCTTATCCACGGCCGCGTTGAGATGGACATCGGCTGCGACCCCCAAACTTGAAGACGGAAATCCGGTCATGCTGATGAGTTTCGCGCCCTGACGCTTGATCACCGGCACGATGGTCATCAACTCCTGGCTTTCGCCGGAATACGACAGCGCGATGATCACGTCGTCCGAGGTGATCATGCCCAGGTCGCCGTGGCTGGCTTCGCCCGGATGCACGAAATAAGCGGGTGTTCCGGTGCTCGACATGGTTGCTGCGATCTTGCGCGCGATATGCCCAGATTTACCCATGCCGCTTACGATCACGCGGCCTTTGCAGGACAAGATCAGATTCAGCGCGTGCAAGAAATGCTCGTCCAGACGAACAGCAAGTGCACTGACCGCGGCGGCTTCGATGTTCAAGACCTCGCGTGCAAGGTCGAGCGCGCGCGGCGTTACGGAGAGTGGTTTATTCATGCGCCGCATTATAACAGCGCAAAAAAACCGCCGTAAAACTTTGCAAATCCGCGGTCAGTGCGGCATCATCGGGCTGATAGACAAATTATGTATGCGAAACGATGGACAACTCGCTTTCACTGGTTTTGATTTTGCTCGCCACAGCGGTAGGCGTTGTGGTGTTGTGTCGTATCTTGCGCTTGCCGGTAATGTTGGGTTATCTGGCCGTCGGGATATTGATCGGGCCGCATGCTCTGGCCTGGATTCCCGAGTCGGTGGGTACGCAACATCTCGCCGAGTTCGGTGTGGTGTTTTTGATGTTCAGTATCGGCCTGGAATTTAGTTTGACGCGTCTGATGGCCATGAAGCGTACCGTGTTCGGTTTGGGCGGCGCGCAGGTATTGGCCACCATGCTGTTGGTCATCTTGATCGCCATGCTGTTCGGTTTGGATTGGCGCGCAGGGCTCGCCCTGGGAGGCGTACTGGCGATGTCGTCGACAGCCATCGTGAGCAAGATGCTGGTCGAGCGAGCCGAATTGAATCTGCCATACGGGCGCCAGATGATGGGCGTGTTGCTATTCCAGGATCTGGCCGTCGTGCCCCTGTTGATCATCATTCCCGCACTCGCGTCAAATTCTGCCAATCTTTCCGCAACCCTGCTGTATGCGACATTGAAAGCGGCACTGGTGTTGGTGGTCCTGCTGGTTTTCGGACAGCACGTGATGCGCCAGTGGTTCCATGTGGTGGCGCGCCAAAAATCTTCCGAATTGTTCATGCTCAATGTGTTGCTGATCACTCTGGGTTTGGCCTATCTCACCGAATATGCCGGGTTATCACTGGCACTGGGTGCATTCGTCGCGGGTATGCTGATCTCGGAAACCGAATACCGCTACCAGGTGGAAGAGGATATCAAACCCTTCCGCGATGTGTTGCTGGGTCTGTTCTTTGTCACGATAGGGATGAAACTGGATCTGGGCGAGGTGGTCGGCGATCTGGGCTGGGTGCTGCTGGTCGTGATCGGCCTCATCATCTGCAAAGCCTGGATCGTGGTGGTGCTGGCGCGCGTGTTTGAGGGGGATTGGGGTGTGGCATTGCGCAGCGGCATCGGTTTGGCGCAGGCCGGTGAATTCGGTTTTGTGTTGCTGACGTTGACGGATGATGCCCATTTGGTGAATGTGGAAGTATTGCAAATTTGCCTCGCCTCCATGCTGATATCGATGTTGGTCGCACCGTTTTTAATCCATCACGGGGAAGCGATTGCGCGCCGGTTTTCGGCGGCAGAGTGGACCAACCGCGCGATGCAGATGCATCAGATCGCCATTCAAAGCATGGGTAGCCACGGGCATGTGATTATTTGCGGTTACGGGCGCAGCGGCCACACGCTGGCGAATTTTCTGGAGCAGGAGAATCTGCATTTCATCGCGCTGGATTTGGATTCACGCCGGGTGCGTGAAGCTTTGGCGGCCAAGAAAAGTGTGGTGTATGGCGATGCGGCCAAACGCGAAGTGTTGATGGCGGCGGGATTGATGCGTGCCAGTGCACTGGTGATCTCATATAAAGACAAGCATTCCGCGCTGGCCATTTTGCGTCATGTCAAAGAGTTGCGGCCTGAGCTGCCGGTGGTGGTGCGCACCAATGATGATACCGATGTGGAAGTATTGAAGCAGGCGGGCGCCGCCGAAGTGGTCGCGGAAGTAGTGGAAGGCAGCGTGATGCTGGCCTCGCAAGCCTTGCTCATGGCTGGGGTGCCGCTGAATCGGGTGATACGCAAGATCCAGGAAAGTCGCGCGCGGCGTTACGCTGTCTTTAGCGGTTATTTTCGTACGGCTACCAGCGTCGGTGAAATCACCGAGCGTTTGCAACCGAGATTTTTGCGGGTGTATCTCAAACGCGATCATGTCGCGGTCGGCAAACGGTTGCGCGAGATGGAGCTTGATAAGTTGAACATCGAGGTCAATGCGGTGCGCCGTCATGGCGCGCGCGATGCGCAACCCAGCGAGGAGATATTGCTGCAAACAGGCGATGTGCTGGTGTTGTTCGGCTTGCCGGAAGCGCTGCTGCAGGCCGAGCTGAGATTGCACAAAGGCACTTAGCCTTTGCGCTATTCCTTCCTTCTGCGATACAGGCGGTATTGCTCGTTCTTGTCGTCCATGCGGCTGCCTTCCCAGATCTTTTCCCAGCGCGATGCATCGAGCAATGGCGGAGATATTTTTTTGCCCTGTATGAGGCGCAGCTCACAATTCTTTTTGGCATCTTTCTGGGTTTGAATGTTGCCGAAGTAATGCAGCATGGCGCGTTGTCCGTCACCCAGATTCTCGCGTCGTATGCAGTTGTACTGGCGGGGCATCGCGTGTTTCAGGTCGACGACCATGTTGCGATAACTTTTGCCGCTGTCCAACCAGGGCAACCACAAGGTCATGGACAATATCCAGATCAGGGTGATGCCTCCCGCCCAGTTGACAACCGCGCGGCGCATCGAACGGCCGACGCGCCACACCAGTATCAGCCATAACACTGTGGCCACGATGGCGAGAGTGAAGGCGGTGGTGTGCACGGCGGGTTCGAAACTGGGTTGGTAGTCTCTCAACCAGTGGGTGATCTTGGCCTGGTTGTTCAGCAATAAACCCGCCCAGCCCCACCACATCAGGATGGCAAGCAAGGCGAAGACCATCAATCCGAACCAGTCCAAGGCGTTGGCGGCACCGCGTTTGAGCATGGAAAGGGACGCGGTCGCGAGTAATGCGATGGGCAACAGCATGGGCAGGGCGAATGCCTCTTGAATGTCGGGCACCAGACTCAACGTCACCAGCATCACCGCAAAACTCACCAGCGGTAATTGCAAGTCATCGCGTTGTGCAAGCCGGTGGCGGGATTTCCAGACTACCCAGAGTGCCAAAGGCAGGGCTGGCCAGCCCAGCCACGGCAGGTTCTGCAAATAATAAAACGATTCTTTGCCCGGTCCCTTGCCCGCATAATCGACCCAGTGGCCGATGTTATGCGTCCACGCCCATTCGGTAAAAAGTTGCGGTGAGTGTTGGT
>Ga0209067_10002719_pt1 | contig 10418 bp, 8 predicted proteins | sample ColStrG_CSR_2013_FD_187199 | JGI IMG/M metagenome (GOLD analysis project Ga0209067, IMG submission 187199) | Freshwater sediment microbial communities in response to fracking from Pennsylvania, USA - Cold Stream Run_MetaG_CSR_2013 (SPAdes)... | ecosystem: Environmental > Aquatic > Freshwater >... | reverse complement strand
GCCGCACTTGTTGCTGAAACTACTAAATTTTTAAATTTTTAACAGTGATACCGTTGCCAACCTAATTCTTATTTTATCGGTTGGAGACATATGACAAATCATTCATCGACCCGTTGCCTGTTCAGTATTGCAATACTGGTCAGCTTACATGCCTGCGGCGGCAAAACAAGTTCAGATAATTCCGGTTCAGGTGCAGCGGTGCCAGTCACGCCTGCATCAACAATTTTAAAGCTGGCATCTTCTGGCGAAATTCTCCAAAACTCGATCGATCAGATTCTCTGGCTGGACCAGATACCAATCAAAATGGCGTGCGTGACGATCTTGACGCTTATATTCAAAAAACGTTTCAAGATCCCCTGCAGCGTGCGGCAGTCACACAATCGGCAAGGGCGATGCAAAGTGCCATCACGGTCGATGTGACCAATCCTGAAGCAACGGCCGCGGTAGGCAGAAGCATTTCAAGATCAACACACTGCATGTTTGCCCGCTTTAGTGACAACCAGGGCGCACTGTCGCCAATGGCAATTGATGAAAAAATTGAAGCCATGACAGCCAATACCATAGCCAGGATGAAAGCCTATCTTTCCTACAACAAATCACGGAATGGAACTGTGTCCAGTCTCCCGAAAGGGGACACCTGTGATTAAGTTATCGAAATCAGTGGTGGTCTGGATGACCTGTCTTTCAATGCTCTTCTGCTCACTGCCACTTCGTGCGCAAACAAACACAACAAATCTTTGTGTCTCAGAAGGAACGATTTTGGCCTTTTTTAATGGGGTATTAACAACCGAAAAAAAAGCGAACAAATTGCTGGAGCACCTAAAAAGAATTCATGGTGACACGCTTCAAAATTTACAAAAGTTACCCCACTTTTTTGACCCTGGATAAAAAGTTACCCCAAAAGTTACCCCACCTTTGATGGTGGCTGTAAATAAACGATAAGAAACGCCAGGAAACAAAAAACCCGCAATCTCACAGGGAGGAAGGCGGGTTAAGAGCAAAAACGTGAACGTTCTGAAACGTCCTGAAACTGACTAAAACAATCAGATGGTGCCCGAGGCCGGAATTGAACCGGCACGCCCGTTATTCACGAAAGCGGCGGATTTTAAGTCCGATGTGTCTACCAATTTCACCACTCGGGCACTGCTCCACGCATTGCTGCATAGACTTTTAAGATGCATCACATCTTTTTTGATCTGGAGGCGGGAATCGGAATCGAACCGATCTAAACGGCTTTGCAGGCCGCTGCATAACCTCTTTGCTATCCCGCCTTGGGGTTGGCTATTGTAATGGATATCTGGGATTCAGGTATCGGGTGACAAATCCAACAAAAAAGGAAGCCAAACCTGCTTCCTTGTTTTTTTATCTGGAGCGGGAGAAGAGTCTCGAACTCTCGACCTCAACCTTGGCAAGGTTGCGCTCTACCAACTGAGCTACTCCCGCTTTGTATTGCATCTACTTCTACTTCCACTGACCACCACTGCACCGGTCAGCCGCCACATTCTGGAGCGGGAGAAGAGTCTCGAACTCTCGACCTCAACCTTGGCAAGGTTGCGCTCTACCAACTGAGCTACTCCCGCATTACGTACAACACAACTGCTGATTTAATTCCTGCTAACGCCACCGAACTTTGATGAAACTTTTTTAAATTTCATCAAAAGAACGAGAGCAGGATTCTAACCAACTATGCCTGATGTGTCTAGTTCTTTTTGGGGAAAAGAATGCCTGGCCCAAGCCGGATCCAGATTGCCAAATTAACCATGCTACAAGGTGATCAGGGCAATCTACCGGAATGCTCTTTGATCAGCGGCCAGGCCAGCTTCAGGTAATAAAACATCGACCACACTGTCAGCACTACCGCCACCAACAGGAACAGATGTCCCCAGTAGACGGTATCGATCACGCCAAACAGGCTGCCGTGGAATAACAGCATCGGAATCGCCATCATCTGAGTCGTCGTTTTGATCTTGCCCAGTGAACTCACCGCCACCGATTTCGAAGCGCCGATCTGCGCCATCCATTCACGTAACGCGGATATGGCAATCTCACGCCCGATAATCACAAAGGCCACGAGTGCATTCACGCGATCCAGCTGCACCAGCACCAGCAAGGCGCCGGCCACCATCAGCTTGTCTGCAACCGGATCCAGAAATGCGCCAAATGCAGAGGTCTGATTCCAGCGCCGCGCCAAAAATCCATCAAACCAGTCGGTAATGGCAGCAACGATAAACACGATTGTTGATGCCACACCCTGGTCATATGGCGACAGCCAGGTCGTCGGCAAATAAAAAACGCCGACTACCAGCGGGATCAATGCCACGCGCAACCAGGTCAATAAAATCGGGATATTAAAAGGCATGTTTTATTTTTTTTCTCAATGTAATTGCTTATAGATCTGCTCTGCCAGCTGCCGCGAAATGCCTTCGACAGAGGCAAGGTCTTCAATGCTAGCATCTGAGACGCCTTTTAGGCCACCAAATCGCACCAATAATTTCTGGCGACGTTTGCTGCCTATCCCTTCTATCTCTTCCAGTCGGGAGGATTGTCGTGTTTTGGCCCGCTTGGCGCGCATGCCGGTGATGGCAAACCGATGCGCCTCATCGCGAATTTGTGCAATTAACATTAATGCGGCAGAATCTTTGCCGAGTTCCTGCGGTGCCCGTCCATCCACAAACACCAGCGTTTCCAGACCGACCTTGCGCCCCTCACCTTTGGCCACGCCGACAATGAGGCTGATATCCAGGCCCAGTTCGACAAACACCTGCCTGGCAACCTCCACCTGCCCTTTACCGCCATCGATCAATACCACGTCGGGCATGATGCCGCTGTCGTTCACCACTTTTTCATAGCGCCGCTGCAGTACTTGACGCATGGCGGCATAGTCGTCGCCCGGTGTGATGTCGTTGATGTTGTAGCGACGATAATCGCCATTCTGCATGGCGTGATGCTGGAACACGACACAGGAAGCCTGCGTCGCTTCACCCTGGGTATGGCTGATATCAAAGCATTCAATGCGCAACAGATCGAGGTCTTCCGGCTCCAGTCCCAGCGCCTCGACCAGTGAGCGGGTGCGGGACTGCTGTGAACCCTGCTCAGTCAGCAGCCGTGCCAGCGCCAGTTCAGCGCCCTTCTGCGCCATTTCCAACCAGTGCCGCCGCTGCTCCTGCGGCTGCGATACAAGATGGATTTTATGGCCGCACTGCTCCATCAGCGCCAGCATTAATTCCGGCGCATCGAGCACGCAGCTCAATACCAGAATTGAAGGGATATATTGGTCCAGATAATGCTGAGCCAGAAAGGCCTGCAGCACTTCCGATTCCAGTTCGCCTTCAGCGACCGCCACCTCCACATGCTTCGGAAAATAGGCACGATCACCAAGGTGCCGCCCGCCGCGTACCATGGCCAGATTCACGCAGGCGTGTCCGCCCTTGATAAACACGGCGATGATATCCAGATCAACATCGTTGGTACTTTCCATGCCCTGCTGGTGCAGCACCTTGGACAGGGCCGACATCTGATTGCGCACCACAGCAGCCTTTTCAAAAGCCAACTGATCGGCGAAGCCCATCATTTTTTTTTCGAGCGCCTGCAATACTTCAGTTTGCCGGCCGCGCAAAAACTGCGCCGCATTGTTGACATCCTGATCGTAATCTTCCTTGCTGATAACGCCCACGCAGGGAGCGCTGCAGCGCTGAATCTGATGCAACAGGCAGGGCCTGGTGCGATTAGCATAAACGCTGTCTTCGCAACTGCGCAGCTGAAAAACCTTTTGCAGTATCTGGATCGATTCTTTCACTGCCCAGGCGCTGGGAAACGGACCGAAGTATTGACTTTTTTTGTCGATCGCGCCCCGGTAATACATCATGCGCGGCACTTCCTGGGCGGTGATTTTCAGATAGGGATAGGATTTATCGTCGCGAAATAAAATGTTAAAACGCGGATGCAGCGATTTGATTAAATTGTTTTCAAGGATCAGTGCTTCCGCTTCACTGCGCGTGACAGTTGTTTCCATGCGCACGATTTTTTCCACCATCAGTGCGATGCGCGGACTGGCCTGATTTTTTTGGAAATAACTGCTGACCCGCTTTTTCAGATCACGCGCCTTGCCCACATACAAAATATTATCGGCACTGTCGAAATACCGGTACACGCCGGGCAGGCCCGGTAGCTTGGCAACGATTTCCAGCAACGCTGAGCGGACAGGATTGACATCAGACATGGCTGGGATGATTAAAATTGGCTGGTTAAAATCGGCGGATAATTGACGCGCTCAGGCGCCAGAAAAACCGATAATCGAATTTGATGAAAGGCGCGCATTGAGCATGATCGCCTTCATCTCGCGCACCGCTTTTTCCCATCCTGCAAATACGGCTTGGGCAACGATGGCGTGTCCTATATTTAATTCGTTAATTTCCGGTATCGCCGCAATCGCCTGGACGTTGGTGTAATGCAGACCATGCCCGGCGTTGACCCGCAGTCCGCGCTGCTTGCCCAGCAATACGCCATGTTTGATGCGAGCCAGTTCGGCCTGCTGATCTGTTGCATTGACAGCGTCGGCATAGCGGCCGGTGTGAATTTCAATCACCGTTGCGCCTGATTCGGACGCAGCCTGAATCTGCTCTTTGACCGCGTCAATAAACAGGCTCACACGTATGCCCTGCGCCTGCAACTGCCTGACTGCAGTCTGGACCTGAGAAAAGTACCGCACCACATCGAGTCCGCCTTCGGTGGTAATTTCGGCCCGGTGTTCCGGCACCAGGCACACGTCCTGCGGTTTGATCTCGCACGCAAAATCAATCATTTCAGTGGTGATCGCCGCTTCCAGGTTCATTCTGGTCATCAGCTGCGGCCGAATGGCGCGCACATCGGCATCTTTAATATGACGCCGGTCTTCGCGCAGGTGCAGCGTGATGAGATCGGCACCGGCATGTTCAGCCAGCAGGGCCGCCTGAATGGGATCGGGATAGGTTGTGCCGCGCGCGTTGCGCAGTGTGGCAACGTGATCGATGTTGATACCAAGTTCTAACGTGTGCATCCGGTCGTAAGTCATCATAGATTTTGCAGATCCATCAATATTTGTCGGGTGTGTATCGGATTACCGTGTAAATGATGCGCCAGCAGGGCGCGCATCAACAACTTGCTTTGGGTTTGCGTATTGAAATCCGCATAATCTGCGGCCTGCATATCGATCAATGTTTTACCATGAACGGTGAACCGGCTTTCATTGTCTGATGCCAGACGGGTTCCTGATTCAGGATCAACGACGTACAGACTGTCAGGCACTACCCGGCTGCGCTGATCGATACAAAAAGAGAGATCGTTCACGACGCCTGCCGTTTTGAGCAAATTTAACTCAAATTTACGCAGCAGGATAGGAACAGGTTCAATATGGGCCAATTGATTGATGGTAGTGACGTATTCGTCAAACAATAATGGCTGCGGATCATCGCGCTGCAACAGCTTGATGAGCAATTCATTCAGATAAAAGCCGCACAGCAGCGCATTTTTTTCCAGCGGCGGCATACCGCCTACCCATTCTGCAGCGGTCAGCGTCTGCAGATCAGATTTGCCGCTCCAGGTTAAAGTCAGGGGCTGAAATGTCTGCAGCGCGCCGCGCAATTGTGAATGCGGTCGCTTGGCACCTTTGGCCAGCAGGGCGATGCGGCCATACTGCCGGCTGAACACGTCGACAATCAGACTGGTTTCTTTGTAGGGATAGCTGTGCAGGATGAACGCAGGTTGGCCCAGGACCCGAAAAGGACGGGGCTGTCGATTGACCAGTTTGTGTGGAACTGGCTGCATCTGAGGCACATCGACGTCGACAGCATTGCTCATAAATAGGTTGACGGGTTATTCGTACCCGTAGGCACGCAGACCTGCCTCGTTATCGGCCCAGCCGGATTTGATCTTCACCCAGATTTCCAGGTACACAGGACCGCCAAATAATTTTTCCATGTCCAGCCTGGACTGCGTGGAAATTTCTTTGAGTCGCTCGCCTTTTTTTCCGATCAGCATGGCCTTGTGGCCATCGCGGTCGACCAGAATCGCGATAAAAACCCGGCGCAAATTACCTTCCTGCTCAAATTTTTCTACCAGCACGGTGCTGGTATAGGGAATTTCATCGCCAACAAACCGGAATACTTTTTCGCGCACAATTTCTGCTGCCAGAAATTTTTCACTTTTATCGGTAATGTCGTCTGGATCAAACATGGGCGCATTCAAGGGCAAATGTTTGCGCACTTCGGCTTCCAGACTGTCTAACTGAAATCCCTGCCTGGCCGAGACCGGCACGATGGCGGCAAAATTAAACCGGCTGGCAACCTGCGAGGCAAACGGCATCAGCACGGCTTTGTCTTTGATGTGATCGGACTTGTTGATCACCAGGATGCAGGGAATATTTTTGGGCAGCAGTTCCAGCACCTGAATGTCGGCAGGAGAAAACATGCCGGCCTCCACGACATATAGCACGACGTCGACTGCGGTCAACGTGGTAGTGACGGTACGGTTCAGAGTACGGTTGAGGGCATTCGAATGTTTGGTCTGGAAACCCGGCGTATCCACATACACGTATTGGGTATGGTCTTTGGTCTGTATGCCGGTGATGCGGTGCCGTGTTGTTTGCGCCTTGCGTGACGTGATGCTAACTTTGGCGCCGATTAATCCATTCATCAACGTTGACTTGCCAACATTGGGACGACCTACTATGGCGATATAGCCGCAGCGAAAACCCTCTGCAGTTAAATCTGATTGAGACAATTCCGTCATGCGATTTTGGGTTGGGTTGTATTGACCGGGCCTGCGCCTGCAGCAGGAGTAGGGGCGGAAGCGGGAGCAGGATCGTCGGATGGCCTGTCTTCACTCTGCACAGTGGCGATGCCGGCCAGTTTTAACTGCGCCGTGCGCGGCTTGGATTTTCTCTTGGAGGTCGGCGACTTAGCCAATACTGCCAGGGCCGCCTCAAGTGCCATTTTGGCTGCGGCCTGTTCGCCGGCGCGTCGACTGCCGCCTGTGCCGAAGACCTGAATTTCCAGTTTCGGAATAGAGCATTCGACTTCAAATTCCTGGCTGTGTGCCGCGCCATGGGTAGCCGCCACCGTATAAACCGGCAGGGCGATTTTTTTACTCTGCAAATATTCCTGCAACAACGTTTTGGCGTCTTTGCCCAAGGTAGCCGGATCAACGGTTTCCAGTATCGGCGTATAGAGTCCGTAAATTACGTCTTTGGCGGCATTAAATCCGGCATCGAGATAGATCGCGCCAAAAACAGCTTCGAGCGTATCGGCCAATATGGAAGGTCGGCGGAATCCACCGGATTTCAGCTCACCTTCTCCCAGTCTCAGGAACTGGGCCAATTCCAGACGAACAGCGATCTCATACAGTGACTGCTGTTTCACCAGATTGGCCCTGAGCCGGGATAAATCACCTTCGTCAATTTTGGTGTATTTTTCAAACAGCAGCGAAGCAACCACACAATTCAATACTGAGTCACCCAAAAATTCCAGGCGTTCGTTATGCAAAATACTGTGACTGCGGTGCGTTAACGCCTGCCGCAACAGTGACGCGTTATTAAAAACGTGTCCCAGTTTAGTCTGCAGTAAGGTGTCATTTATCATGCCGCTGGATTACCCATAATAGTTGCTTATTTTTTCTCGTCGGTCGTTGACGTAAACTCCAGCAACAGACTTGCCGGACCAAATAGCGGTAATTTTTTCTCATAAGAAAAACTCACCACGTACATGCCGTCTTCTTTCACAATCACCAGATCGTTGCCTGTCACCGAAGTGATATACCCGGCCAATGCGGCCTTGTTGTAGGCGGCGACAATTTCCTGGGCCGAAGTGCCCTTGTTACGGGCATCCAGCACTGCCTTTTTAATACTTTGAAATTCAACCACCGCCGGGACTACCTGCATACCGACGACAGCGGCAAGACCTACCAGCACTAACGCCAGGATCAGGCCTGAAAGAGAAAGGCCGCTCTGCTTTTTTAGTTTTGACACGCCAACCATACTTTTCTCCAGGTGAGAGTTTTATTGAAAACTGCCGATGCGCTTGAACTTGCTTAAATCGAAATTGGTAATAATGTTTTGATTCATCCAGATTCCAAAGGCCCTGCCAACGATGTTTTCATCCGGGACAAATCCCCAGTAACGACTATCGGCACTGTTGTCCCGATTGTCACCCATCATGAAATAATTTCCTTCGGGAACGGTACAGGTAAATCCTTCCAAATCGTAACTGCATAAGTCGCTGTGCGGAAATTCATGCGGCGGCTGCACATACGTCGGTGCACGCTCGTCATTCAGGATCTGGTGCTTAACCCCGGTCAGGTTTTCCTCGTACCGTTTTGCGTAAGTCAGGCGTTCTTCATCAAGGAAATCGGGCAGCTCATTGTAACCAAGCTCTTTACCATTCACCGTTAAGCGCTTGTTCTTATAGGTGATTTTATCACCGGGGACACCAACAACACGCTTAATATAATCCAAGGTCATATCCCTTGGATACTTAAATACCATCACATCACCCCGTTGGGGATGATTGATCTCAATAATTTTTTTATTGATTATTGGCAAACGAATACCGTATGTGTATTTATTGACCAGAATCAGATCACCCACCAGCAAGGTCGGCAGCATGGAACTGGACGGGATTTTGAAGGGCTCATACAGAAATGAACGCAGACAGAACACGAGCAGAATCACGGGGAAAAAACTACCGGTGTACTCGACCCAGGCGGGCTGCCTGAGCAGGCCAGCTTTCAGCGCTTCGCGATTACTTGTCTCTAACTTTAAGCCTTCAGCGCTTAATTTCTCTCTACGCGCATCAAATTCCGCCAATGCTGCATCGGCTGCCGCTTTTCTTTGCTTCGCCAGAACGAATACATCGAAAAACCAGATCACACCAGTAAATATTGTCAAAACGAACAATATTAAGGCGAAGTTACCTAAAAATGATTGAAAGTTCATTTATCTTCCACTTGTAAGATTGCTAAAAATGCTTCCTGTGGTATTTCCACCGAGCCGACCTGCTTCATGCGCTTTTTACCTGCTTTCTGTTTTTCCAGCAGTTTGCGCTTACGACTGATATCGCCGCCATAACATTTGGCCAACACATTTTTACGCAGCGCTTTGACGTTTTCACGGGAAATAATGTTGGCACCAATGGCGGCCTGAATTGCCACATCAAACATCTGGCGCGGAATCAGTTCACGCATCTTGGCCGCCACGGCGCGACCCCGATACTGGCTGTTGGACCGGTGCACGATAATGGCCAGCGCATCCACCTTCTCGCTGTTGATCAGCATATCAACCTTGACCACATCCGCAGGACGGTATTCCTTGAATTCATAATCCATGGAGGCATATCCGCGCGACGTTGATTTGAGCCGGTCAAAAAAATCCAGCACGATTTCAGCCATCGGCATTTCATAGGTCAGCTTGACCTGGCGTCCGTGATAGTTCATATCCAGCTGCACGCCGCGCTTGCCGGTACACAGCGTAATCACCGAACCGACATATTCCTGCGGCATATACAGATTCACCGTGACTATCGGCTCCCGCACTTCCTGGATGCGCGAAGGGTCGGGCATCTTGGAAGGATTATCAACCAGCAGGATAGTGCCATCACCCTGCACCACTTCGTAAATAACGGTAGGTGCAGTGGTAATCAAATCCATGTCGAATTCGCGCTCCAGACGTTCCTGGACGATTTCCATATGCAGCAAACCCAAAAAGCCGCAGCGAAATCCAAATCCCAGCGCCTGCGACACTTCGGGCTCGTATTGCAGAGCCGCATCATTCAGTTTCAGCTTTTCCAGCGAATCGCGCAGCGCATCGTACTGATTCGCTTCCACCGGAAACAGTCCGGCAAATACCTGCGGCTGTACTTCCTTGAAGCCGGGCAGCGGCTCTGCGGCTGGTCGCGAGGCCAGGGTCACCGTATCGCCAACCTTGGCGGCTTTTAACTCTTTGATACCGGCAATCACAAAACCGACCTGGCCGGCGCTCAACGATTCCCTGGTCAGGGATTTTGGGGTAAACACACCGACACTTTCGACCAGATGCTGCGAGCCGTTGGCCATCAACAAAATTTTATCTTTGGGACGCAGCGTGCCGTTCTTGACCCGCACCAGCATCACCACGCCGACATAGTTATCAAACCAGGAATCCACAATCAAAGCCTGCAGCGGCGCAGTCGGATCGCCGGCCGGTGGCGGCACCTTGGCGATCAGCGACTCAATCACATCGATGACGCCCAGCCCGGTTTTGGCCGAACAGTGCACTGCCTCGCTGGCATCAATCCCGATGACTTCTTCAATTTCGGCACTGGCGTTGGCCGGATCGGCCGAAGGCAGATCGATTTTATTCAATACCGGAACGACTTCGACCCCCAGCTCAATCGCGGTATAGCAATTCGCCA
>Ga0209067_10002718_pt1 | contig 10419 bp, 6 predicted proteins | sample ColStrG_CSR_2013_FD_187199 | JGI IMG/M metagenome (GOLD analysis project Ga0209067, IMG submission 187199) | Freshwater sediment microbial communities in response to fracking from Pennsylvania, USA - Cold Stream Run_MetaG_CSR_2013 (SPAdes)... | ecosystem: Environmental > Aquatic > Freshwater >... | reverse complement strand
CCGGTTTTTACCCGCACTTATGGTGTGGGCAAAAGACGTGAGATTGAACCAGATAACACAACCAAAGAATTTAATGTGGGTGGGCCAAAGTCAAAACCCGGTAGCGTTAATGCGCACTTCCTGGACGGATCGGAATGCACTATTTGTGGGCATTAAAGGAGGATCGCCGTCTTTAAATCATGCACACATGGATGCGGGGTCATTTGTTTTCGATGCGGATGGCGAACGCTGGGCTATCGATCTTGGCCCACAGAATTATGAATCACTGGAAACAAAGGGTGTTGACCTGTGGAATGAAAAGCAAAATTCACAACGTTGGCAGGTTTTCCGGTATAATAATTTGGCGCACAATACACTCGCTTTTAACAATAAATTTCAACTTGTAAATGGTAATGCTGCGATCGTTAGCCACTCAGATGCACCTGATTTTATGAATGCGGTCATCGACCTGTCAAGTATATACAAAGATGTCGCTGAAAAAGTGCACCGTGGAATAGCCATTGTCAACAAGCAGTATCTTTTGGTTAGGGACGAAGTACAAATGCGCGATACCGATATGGTGCTCCGATGGTCGATGGTAACCAAAGCAAAAGTGGCAATATCCAATGATCATCAGGCCGTGCTGATACAAAACGGGAAGCATTTGCAGATAAAGATAACCGGGCCGTCTGATCTCAGAATAAAAACCTGGTCTGCATCTCCTGTTAACGATTACGACGCCCCAAACCCTGGTGTTACGATTGTGGGTTACGAGGTCAAGATACCCGCTCATGCCTCAAGTGCGGTTTCCGTTTACTTGATGCCGCAAAGCGCCATGCAAAAAGACAGTCAAAAACAATTATCTGAATGGCCCTCGAAAGACTGAGATTACTTACCCCCAAATAAATAGAAAAATAACACAGTTAAACCAAATGAACAAATTAAGATTTATAGCAATATTCATCGGGATCCTGTCAACCGGGCATGTTAGTGGACAGGTTTTTACAGGTCAATATAATGTACGCGCTTTTGGAGCGAAAGGTGATGGTAAAAATATAGATTCTGAAGCAATCAATAAAGCCATTGAAACTGCAGCGGCGGCCGGTGGCGGTACCATCTATTTCCCTGCGGGAGACTATCTTTCCGTAACCATTCATTTAAAAAGTCATATTGCATTATATTTTGATCAGGGCGCGACGCTCATTGCTGCAAAGGCGGAAAATGGCATCCATTATGATCTCCCGGAAAAAAATGAAAACGAAATATACCAGGACTACGGACATTGCCATTTCAACAACAGTCTGATTGTGGGGTTAGGGCTAGAAGATATCTCTATTTTGGGCCCTGGGCGCATCTGGGGCAGAGGGCTGATCAAAAGTTCGACTAAAGATGTAAAAGATGAGGATGGAAACGGAAATAAAACAATCAGCCTGAAGCTTTGCCGGAATGTCATATTGAAAGATTTTTCCATATTGACGGGCGGGTGGTTTGGTTTATTGGCCAACGGAGTAGATAATATGACGATTGATAATGTGAAAATGGATACCAACAGAGATGGTATGGATGTGATATCCTGCAAAAATGTACGCATTGCCAATTGTACCATCAATTCTCCGTATGACGATGGTATTTGCCTGAAGAGTGATTTTGCCCTGAATTATTTTCGTACTACAGAAAATGTGACCATCACCAATTGTCAGGTAAGCGGTTATGATGTAGGGACCTTATTGGATGGCACCTTTCAGCGGAATGAAAAAAGCCATTACGCTGATGGAAATCCTACCGGGCGCATAAAATTGGGAACAGAATCTAACGGAGGCTTTAAGAATATTACCATTTCCAACTGTGTATTTGACTATTGCAGAGGGTTAGCCTTGGAGAGTGTTGATGGTGCATTGATGGAAGACATCACTATTACGAACATTACAATGCGTGATATTGTCAACGCCCCGATTTTTGTGCGCTTGGGAGAAAGAATGCGTGGTCCTTCCGGTACGCCAGTGGGTACCGCCCGTCGCATCATCATCAGCAACGTCGTGTGTTATAATGCCGGACCTAAACAAGGCGTATTAATAACAGGTACCCCCGGGCATGTTATTGAGGACCTCAAATTAAGTAACATCAATATTTATTACCAGGGCGGAGGTACAGCAACGCAGGCCTCAATCGTAGTCCCAGGTTTGGAGAAGCAATATCCAGAACCTTACACCTTTGGTGTTTTACCGGCATATGGGTTTTTTATACGAAATGTAAAGGGTTTAAAATTGAATGATATACAGATAAAATATATGGTCGATGATGCACGTCCCCCAATGATCCTCGATCATGTTACCGATGCCGATATTGAAAACGTAAATGCAGACAGGTCCATCGGCATGCCGTTTTTTACACTTGAGCACGTAAAAGACTTCAGACTATTCAACTGTTTTGGCCTAGCCAATGAAATGATTGATTATACTGAACAAAAAGAAATAAAATAAATGATGAAAAACTTAAATAAATGGATGCCATTATGCGCAATAATGCTTTGTCTTATACTTTTTGCGGGTAAGTCGTTGGTTAACATTGTCCCTGATCCGGATAACGCGGGGCTTCTCCTACCCAAAGGTTTCGGCGCATTGAAGGTAGCAGAGGTTGGTGGAAAAGCCCGGCATCTCAGTGTCACACCAGAGGGATATATCTACGTCAGGTTGGCTAAGCCCTTAAACGGAAAGGGCACTTTGATATTGAAGGAAAGCGGTACGGGGAAGGCCGAATTGACCGGCGGGTTTGGCGACTACGGAGGGACCGGTATATCTATTAAAAATGGTTATTTATATACCTCGTCCAATACCGAAGTTTTCAGATATAGGCTAAATGAAAAGAATGAAGTTATGGATCCGTCCACCCCTGAAAAAATAATCACAGGTTTAAAAGCCGGTCGCCAACATGAGACAAAATCATTGGTATTGGATGACGACGGAAATATTTACGTGAATATCGGAGCGTGGCTGAATTCATGTCAGGTACAGGATCGAGGGTTTCACTCACCCGGGATTCCAGGGTGCCCTATATTAGATTCTATGGGTGGCGTTTGGGAGTTTAAGATAGATAAACCTAATCAAACCTATAAAGATGGTGTGAGGTTTGCAACCGGTCTGCGTAATATTGTTGGATTGGATTGGAACCGACAGGACAATCAACTGTTCGTTATGCAGCACGGCAGAGATAACCTAAACAGCTCCTGGCCTGAATTATTTAGCATAAAAGAGTCCGCTGAATTGCCGGCCGAATGTATGTATGCGTTAAAAAAAGGTGACAATGCCGGATGGCCATTCATGTTCTATAACCAGTTGGTTCACAAAAAAATATTGGCGCCCGAATATGGAGGTGATGGAAAAAAGGAAGCAGATCCGGCATATATTGATCCCGTTGCTGCTTATCCGGGCCATATGGCACCCAATGGTCTTCTTTTTTATACCGGTAAAATGTTTCCGGAGAAGTATCGAAATGGTGCATTTATCGCGTTTCATGGTTCCTGGAATCGAGCACCTGAGCCGCAAAAGGGATATTGTGTAGTTTTTCAACCTTTTAAAGATGGTAGACCATACGGGGATTGGGAAGTGTTTGCTGATAATTTTTCCGGTTCGCCCCAAAAAACAGCTTCCGGGCGCGCAGACCACCGCCCTTGCGGTCTGGCGCAGGGCAACGATGGTTCTTTGTACATAAGCGATGATGTAAAGGGAACCATCTATCGAGTAATATACACCGCAAAAGATTAATAAATAAATGCTTTTTCAATTTTTCGCTTCGATGAATAGGGGTTTAATACTGGGCGTTGTATTACTGTTGGCAGGGTTTAGCCAACTTTTTGCTCAAAACAAGGTTAAGGCGCAAATTTCCAGTTTATCCATAAATAGCGGTAAGCAGGTGTATGCCCAATATTGCCTAAGCTGTCACCAGGTGGATGGCTTAGGCGTTCCTAATATGAATCCACCATTAGCAAAAACAAGCTATGTGAGCGGTGATAAGGTTCGTTTGATTAAGGTAGTGCTCAAAGGGTTTGTTCAAAATGTAGATATTGACGGCGAGTCTTATTCCAACAATATGCCTCCCCATAATTTTTTAACAGACCGGCAAATAGCTGATGTACTAACCTATATCAGGAATAGTTTCGGCAATGCCGGTTCGGCTATTACAGTACCACAGGTAAATAGGGTCAGGCATTTAACAAAGTGAATAAACAGCGATTAGAATTTCCTATGGAAAATAAATTAAATGTGGTTTGTGGTGTTGATGTGGGTGGCTCGCATATTACAGCGGTGCTGGTTAATCTCCATTCAAAAAAGGTACATTCAGCTTCATTGGTCAGGAAAGCTGTTGATTCTGGCGCAGCGGCAAATACGATCCTTGATGTTTGGGCAAGCGTAATCAAAGAAGCTTTTGGAAAAGCTGAGATTGCTGAAAAGAAGATTGGTATAGCAATGCCCGGGCCATTTGATTATGAGCGAGGCGTTTCTTATATGAAAAGCAACAAAAAATATGAGTCGCTTTACGGCTTGGATGTAAAAAAGATGCTGGCCGATCGTTTACAGAATAAATCGGCAAACATTAGGATGATCAATGATGCCGCCAGCTTCCTGAACGGTGAGGTTGTAGCAGGAAATTATGATTGCCGACATGCCGTGGGCATTACCTTAGGCACGGGTTTGGGTTCAGCTGTGTATCATGAGGGGAGGGCAGGAGATGCCGCACTTTGGGATTCCCCGTTCAGGGATGGTATCGCGGAAGATTACTTGTCGACTCGATGGTTCACAAAAAGATATTTTGAGCTTACGTATATCAACGTCATGGACGTTAAAACTTTAAATGATATTTATCCTACCTCATTGGCCGCCAAAGTAGTTTTTAAAGAATTCTCAGCCAATCTTGGTGCTTTTATTAAAGAATTTGTGCAATGCGAAAATGCAGACATCATTTGCCTTGGGGGAAATATATCCAAAGCATCTCCACGCTTCCTCCCGACCCTCAAAAGGTATTTGAAATATAACGGAATTGACGTCCCCATCAAGATAAGTAAATTGGGCGAATGTGCCAATCTCATTGGTGCAGCGGGTTGTTGGTTGAGGCACTGATTATGAACTGTTGTTATGGACAGACTTTTTTCATTTACTTACACCGAGCCGATTTAATTATCGCAACGAATTAACAATGCTAAAATTTACGCATGGCAATTAACCCATAATTTGTTATTTACCCTTTTCGAAGTGTTCGGTCAATTTATCGTATCGAAGTAATGCTTCGAGGTAATAGTAGTCGGCGTAAATGAGCGGAACATCTACATCGCTGTTTATTGGCTTGTTTCCGGTGGAATGCTTTAATAAGAAATGCCCGTTACCATTTTTGCTGAAATACTCCGGGCCCGATAAACTTTCAAGTATTTTTTCGGCCAATTCAAAGTATGCTTTTGACTGTGTTTTTTCAGTATAGGTACACAATTCCAATAGCGCGGATGCGGCAACGGCTGCGCTTGATGCGTCCCTAAAGTCGTTCGGGATTGTCGGAGAATTAAAATCCCAATAAGGTATTTTATCTACCGGAAGTGTTGGATTGTGCATAAAAAAGTCAGCGATGTGGGATGCCTGTTCCAAATATTTTTTATCCTCGGTTTCCCTATACATCACCGTGTAGCCATACAGGCCCCAGGCTTGTCCCCGAGCCCAAGCCGATTCATCCGAATATCCCTGCGCTGTTTTGCGTGCTAAAACGTTACCAACGCTGTCATAGCACACCACATGATAACTGCTGTAGTCCTTCCTGAAATGATTGGCCATTGTTTTGTCGGCATGGGATACGCAAATATTGTAGTAGTTTTTATCTTTAGTCGTTTTCGCTGCCCATAGCAGATATTCGAGGTTCATCATGTTATCAATTATCACCGGGTATTTATATCCCTTAAAGCTATTCCATGATTGGATTAACCCTACTTTAGGGTTAAATCTTGTCGCCAATGAATGGGCGCCATTAAGTAGTACATCCTTATATACCTTGCTATTGGTTAGACGATAGCCATTGCCAAAAGAGCAATACAGCATGAACCCCAAATCGTGCGTGCTTGTATTGAACTGCTCTTTTTGAAGCCCGATTGTCCATTTGTTTGCTGCGCTTTTCAGCGAGCTATCCCGGGTATATTCATACAAATACCATAGCGAGCCACCAAAAAAACCACTGCACCACCAATCGCTTTTATAGGTTTTTATACTGCCATCCGGATTGGTTGAATGCGGATATAAAGCGGGGCCTTTAAGGTCTGATAACATTTTTTTGTATTGTTTTACAGAAAGATCGATTTGGCGGGCAACGTTGATTTTTTTTTGTGCAAAGGCTGGTATACAAAAGGTAATGAGAATGATGGCAAAGGTTCTTTTCATGGATTATGTTATAATATATTGTCGATAACTTGTTTCATTATGCAGATGCATTGTGCTTCGTTCACTTGCAGTAAAAAATACGGTCTGCCAAACTTTATTTGTTGTTGCCACGCTGCATCCGATTTAAATGGTGTGGTCAATAACTTGCATATTCAATCAGGCATGCGGATTTTACGTTATAACCTTCGCTGATAATTTCAACAGGTGCATTTATCGGTGTATAATCGACGGTTATTTGGCGGCTTTCGCCGGGTAGCAAATTGAAATACCCATCTGAAAAATACGCCGGCAAGATGATTTCGCCATTCAGTTTATTTTTTACATTCAATTTAATTCCAATCGCGGGTGTAGCAGTTGAGTTCGTGATATTAAGACGTAGTTTCCTGCTTTTACCCGGATATTCTTGCAGTATTTGCGCATTTAATGAGACGGTCTGGAGCATGTTGAATTTGCCGAAGTCCTTTTCGCCTTCCGGTAGTTTCCAATAGTCATTTAGCGACAATACCAGGCCAGAGCTGTCTGACAGCATCAGCCTGACCAAATAACCTTCTTTTGAATTTAACTTTTCAGGCGTAAAGACATTTGTCAAACAGTTGGGAAGGACCTTTACGGTAGCTTTTTGTTCTGCTACCTTTTTGCCGTTCAGGTCAAATATATTGTAGGTAGCGAGCACATTGTTGTATGTTTTGAGAGTTGAGTTGATGACTGCAACTTTGTTGTCATTTAAATTCATTTGAACGTGTATGGGCTCACAGGCCTTTTGAACGCCAAAGTAAGAGCCAAAGGTCTCATAATCCCACGAGTAAATCTGCCAAACCGTACTTGGCCATGCCGGATGAGTCATCCATAAAAGCAAGCCGCTGGTGTTGTTCCATAATTTACTGTTCCATGATTCAAACATGGCTCTGTGGCTCTCATAATTAATCATCTGAGCCTTTTTACAGAAATCATTTAAATTATCAGAAGGGCCATAGAGTGAATCAATAGCCCTTATATAGTCTTTTTGCCCATTGTGAAGGTCATGGTAATACCACACATCACTGATCGGCCAAAGGTCTTCTTTGGCCATCATTTTCTTTAACGATGCGGCAGTAGGTATAGAAGGGGTACCAAGTTCTGTGCTGAAGCCGCTTGACACGTTGGTATAGTAATCAGCGGGCTTTATAAAGTAGTTCCATGGGCCGCTTGTGCGAAGGTTAATGAGACGAGAATTTCCTTGATACAGCCGCGTGCCGTCCTCCGAAGCGATAGCGGAGGACAAAGCGCCCTCTATTTCCGGTGGCGCGAACCCCTCGTTCCTCGGGCACCACAAGGCGATTGAAGGGTGATTACGAAAACGCCTGATGACGTCTTCGGCATTTTCGATAAATAAATTATTGTCGGTAACATCTAGATTGTAACCTTGTGTTGATAACCAAAAGTCATTCCAAACCAATAGCCCATATTCATCACAAAGGTCATAAAAAACCTCCTCTGTACTTTCTCCAGTCCAGTTTCGTACCATGTTCAGGTGGGCATTTTTGTGAAGTCTGAAGTATGGCTCAAGGTGCTCACGAGAGACATTTTTCATGGCGTCATCCATCCCCCAGTTGCCACCCCTGCAGAATATTCTTTTACCGTTCACCCTGATTACCAGGAATGGGGACATAGCCGTATCTGAAAGTATTCTTAGACGAGCCGGGTCGGTATCCGGCTGTAATGACGGTACATAGTCCCCATTAGCTAATTTTCGGCGTTTTAAATTATCTAAAACGGGCTTTCCGTTCACAATATCCCTGGAAGGGTCATACTCAATCCTTTTATTTGCACCTGAAGGAAAATCGGCATTTAGTTCATAGCTTAATTCGCGCACTCCAAATCTTACAGACCTGGTATCGCCGTCGTCGATCTTTAATATCAGTGTATACAATTCGGGATTTCCGTAACCGTTCGGCCACCACAATCTCGGATGCTTTAGCAACAGTTGCGGAACATCTGCCTGATTTAATATAATGATTTTGCTCTCCCGGGGGCCGATGGTGTAGTTTTTCGTAAAAACTATATTTTCGATATTTCCGCTGAGTGTTATTCTTTGATCATGATCGGATGAATTAATTAGCTTAGCCTTAATAGTCAACTGTGCACTACTCGTATCGGGTAAGGGTAGCCTGCTAATCACTTGCGGATCAGAAATGCTCACATCACCGGTGAAATTGATTTTTACGTCCTGCCAAATGCCGATATTCCGGTCCCTAATACCCGGTACCCAATCCCAACCCTCCGATGATATGAAAGTTGGGCCATCAAGTGCCAACTTACCGCCGTTAGGCCCCGTTCCGGCACTCGGCGATTCTTCATGGGGGATACCCGGGTGCAAGGGTGGCAGGATGTGGACAGCAATTACATTAGCTTCATATCGATTTAGATAGGGTGTGATATTGAATAGACCTTTTTTGAATGCGCCTTTTATCGTTCCGATGTTTTTACCGTTCAGCCAGATTTCTGCCATGTAATTGATTCCCTCAAATGTTAACCAGGCATTTTTTTGAAAACTATTATCCGGTATTTTAAATGTCGTTCTGTACCACCAGTCTTGCCTGCACAGCGTATCAGGAATAGCCAAATTATTCAAACCAAAGTAGGGGTCAGGGTAAATTCCGTTCTCGACCAGACTGGTCAATACAGTGCCGGGAACTACAGCATTGAACCATTTTAAGGTGCTTAATCCTGTTTTTGAAACAACGCTGCCAGGAACTTTTATTTTGTTCCCGGCAATAAGATCCCAACCATCGCTGATAGTAAATACGCCATCTCCGCAAGGGATGAGCTTCGTTTCCGAATTTATTTTAGGTTTTGGCCTGGGCTTTACCGTTGGTGCCGATGATTTTGGAAGCGTGGAGGAATCCTGGGGCTTATCCAAGCCATAATTTAATTTATATTGTGCAAAGGAGCGATTACAACCAAGTAAGAAGACGATGGTGAAAGCTGTTCGGAAATAATGTTTAAAGCAAAAGTTACTTAAGAAATCATTCATTTTTTTTGTTGTCATTTCAACATTTATATTAACCCTGATATAAAATCGATTTTGAACACACGATGCAACGTCTATGATTATTGACCATGCAGGATGGATGCAGTAAATCTTAATAAGGATTGAAGGTTTATAATTGTACAATATTAGATGTTTGGCTTTTGCGCTAAGTGTACTGTAGTTTCAATTTGATATACAACGGTATTTTTAACGCTATTTCGGGAAGGCGGATTTTTTTTAATCCGACCAAGAGATTAATCAACCGAAAACGAAATGTTGCCTTATTGCGCGGCTGATCAGTTTTCAAATACTCATGTATTCTGTTTTGATGACAGGGTACAATACTGACTTGCAGATATCGCCTTATAATTGCAGCATCAATTAAAATCAAAATTATTTATCATCAATGCAAGATGATGCCTGAACAGTTTCATGCTGTCAGTAGCAACCTCTGCATAAAATTCAAGAAAATGAACAAAGCTTTGTTTACCGAAAAAAAATTCCTGCTCACGCTTGTCTTTGTTACTTCATTATTTATGTTTTGGGGCATTGCTATCACGATGGGCGATATTTTGAACAAGCATTTCCAGCAAGTGCTGCATGTTTCCAAAGCTCAGTCGGGACTGGTGCAATTTTCAATTTTTGGGGCTTACTTCATTATGGGCGTCCCGGCCGGATTATTTATGAAACGTTACGGTTATAAAAAGGGTGTTTTGCTGGGCCTTTTCTTATTCGCTACAGGCGCCTTTCTTTTTGTTCCGGCGGCAGATGCCGCGTCATTTACATTTTTCAGGGTTGCTTTGTTCATTTTGGGCTGTGGCCTATCCACGCTTGAAACGGTAGCTCATCCCTTTGTTGCGTCCTTAGGTGATCAGCGCACCAGTGATCAGAGAATCAATTTCGCCCAATCTTTTAATGCACTCGGAACAATCATTGGTCCTGCAATCGGTTCTTTTTTTTTATTACGGGGCGGGCAAGAGGCAGGATTTGGGCTTGGGCCGGTAAAGCTCTTATATACAG
>Ga0209067_10002717_pt1 | contig 10420 bp, 4 predicted proteins | sample ColStrG_CSR_2013_FD_187199 | JGI IMG/M metagenome (GOLD analysis project Ga0209067, IMG submission 187199) | Freshwater sediment microbial communities in response to fracking from Pennsylvania, USA - Cold Stream Run_MetaG_CSR_2013 (SPAdes)... | ecosystem: Environmental > Aquatic > Freshwater >... | reverse complement strand
ATCGGGATCAGGATCGTCAACCCAAGCAGGTGGCGGTCATCATCACGGTGGTTTGGGAAAATTGGAAAGTGGCATTCAAAACCTGATTCAGCAACTCGGCTCTGCTTCATCCGGCACTACCTCGACAACAACCGCTGGAACCACCGGGGCCAGCGGCAATGCAGCGGTGAGCTCCACTTCTTCCACTGGCAGCACCGGCGGCACCAGCTCAATCGGCGCACTGCAAAGCAGCTTTAACAATTTATTGAGTACTGATGGCATTTCAGGCAACAGCGCCACATTGAGCAGTTTTCTGCAAAATCTGGAAAAGAATCTGCAGGGTTCGGGCAGCTCAGGAAACCTGTTACAGGCACAGGCATAAGGCCTGACTCATAAAAAAAGGCGCATCACCGATGCGCCTTTTTTTTTGGATCGAACTCAGGTTCACTTTATCCCAGCCACTTGCGCGCATTTCTGAACATGCGCATCCACGGTGAATATTCGCCCCACCCTTCCGGACTGTAAGAATGAATCGCCGTGCGGAACACCCGCTCTGGGTGCGGCATCATGGCAGTGAAACGACCGTCTGCCGTGGTGACAGCGGTAATGCCCTGCGGTGATCCGTTAGGATTGAACGGATAAGCTTCGGTCACCTGCCCCCGGTTATCGACAAACCGCAGGCCGACGAGCACCTCACTGATATTGCCGGTCGTCGAGAAATCAGCATAACCCTCGCCATGCGACACCACGATCGGTGTCTGGGTTCCAGCCATGTCCTGCATAAAAATCGACGGACCTGCCAGTACCTCGGTCATGACGAAACGCGCCTCAAACTGTTCCGATTTATTCCGCGTAAATTTTGGCCATGCCTGTGCCCCGGGAATCATCGATTTCAGATTTGACAGCATCTGACAACCGTTACAGATTCCCAAACCGAACGTATCACTGCGCTGAAAGAATGCAGCAAACTGATCCGCCAGCTGATGATTAAACAAAATCGTCTTGGCCCAGCCTTCACCGGCACCCAGCACATCACCATACGAGAAGCCGCCCACTGCGATCACGCCGGAGAAATCTGCCAGTCTGGCCCGACCTGCGATCAGATCGCTCATATGTACATCAACCGCAGTAAAGCCCGCCTGATGCATCACGTACGCCGTTTCCACGTGCGAATTCACGCCCTGCTCGCGCAGGATCGCAACACGCGGACGCACACCGGTCGCAATAAACGGCGCAGCAATATCGTGTTGCGGATCAAAACTTAATTTCGGCTGTATGCCAGGATCGGACAGGTCAGCAATACGCGCATATTCCGCATCGGCGCAGGACGGATTGTCGCGCAACCGCGCCATCTGCCAGCTGGTCTTGCTCCAGATCTGGTGCAATGCAGTCCGACTCTGTTTGAATACTGGTTTCGCGTCGCGGCTGATCAGCACAGTGTCACCCACTACCGGCCTGCCGATGATGTGGCTGCACGCACCCAGATTGACACTGCGCAGCACATCCATGACTTCCGACTTCTGCGCCGCCCGTACCTGTATCACGGCACCCAATTCTTCATTAAACAGCGCGCGTATGGTTTGTTCATTGCGACGTTCCGGAATTTGCGCTGCCCAGTTTTTCGCGTCACCGCCATCAGCTGCGTCGCCCTGATCCATGGCGAGGATATCGACATTGATATCCAGTCCCATGCGTGAAGCGAAAGCCATTTCACATAAGGTGGTCAGCAAGCCGCCGTCAGAGCGGTCGTGGTAGGCCAGAATTTTTCCTGCACGGTGCAGTTGCTGAACGGCGTTGAACAGCGCTTTCAGATCATCAGCACTGTTGACATCCGGCACATCATTGCCAAGCTGCTGCAAAACCTGCGCGCAGGCCGACGCGGCCAGCCGATTTTTACCGCGACCCAGGTCAATCAGAATCAGCACGGTGTCAGCTGAATTATCCAGTTGCGGCGTCAGCGTGGCGCGGATGCTGCTGACCGGCGCAAAACCGGAGACGATTAACGACACAGGTGAGGTCACGGATTTGGCGCCAGTGTTGTCGCTCCAGGTGCTGCGCATCGACAGAGAGTCTTTACCGACCGGAATCGACAATCCCAGGGCCGGGCACAATTCCAGACCAACGGCCTTCACTGTCGCAAACAGTTCTGCATCCTGCCCGGGCTGACCACAGGCGGCCATCCAGTTGGCCGACAGTTTGATATCCGACAGGTCAGCGATCGAGGCCGCGGCAAGATTGGTAATCGTCTCACCGACTGCCATGCGACCGGAAGCGGCCGCGTTCACCACGGCCAGCGGGGTACGTTCACCCATCGCCATTGCTTCACCCAGATCGCCTTCAAAGCCCATTGCGGTCACTGCGCAATCTGCTACCGGCACCTGCCACGGGCCAACCATCTGGTCTCGCACCGACATGGCACCAACGCTGCGGTCACCAATGGTGATCAGAAACGATTTGTCGCCGACTGCCGGCAGACTCAATACCTTGTGAGCCAGTTCAGTCAGATCCACACCGGTTAAATCCAGCGCCGGAAAATGCGTCGCCCGGCTCGTCACATCTCTGAGCATTTTCGGAGGCTTGCCAAGCAACACGTCCATGGGCATGTCAACCGGCGCATTGTCATGCAGCGGATCGATCACTTTCAGCTGACGCTCTTCGGTTGCCGTACCGACGACCGCAAACAGGCAGCGTTCACGTTCACACAGTGACTGAAACAGAGCCAGATTATCAGGCGCAATCGCCAGCACGTAGCGTTCCTGGGATTCATTACTCCAGATTTCTTTCGGTGCCATGCCGGATTCTTCCAGCGGAATCTGGCGCAGATCAAACAGTGCGCCGCGCTTGGCATCATTGGTAATTTCAGGGAATGCGTTCGACAGTCCGCCTGCACCGACATCATGAATCGACAGAATGATATTGTCTTGCCCCATTGCCCAGCAGGCGTTGATGACTTCCTGGGCCCGGCGTTCCATTTCCGGATTGCCGCGCTGAACCGAATCAAAATCCAGATCGGCAGTATTGGCACCGGTTGCCATCGACGACGCTGCGCTGCCACCCATACCGATACGCATGCCCGGACCACCCAGCTGAATCAACAGGCTCCCCACCGGCAGTGCCTGCTTGAAGGTATGCAGATCCGAAATATTGCCCATACCGCCGGCAATCATGATGGGCTTGTGATAGCCGAACACCTGGCCGCCCACGTTTTGTTCATAAGTGCGGAAATAGCCACCGAGTATCGGGCGGCCGAACTCATTGTTGAATGACGCGCCGCCTATCGGACCTTCAAGCATGATTTGCAGCGGGCTGGCGATCCGATCCGGCTTGCCGTACACCTGTGCACCGGCGCTGTTTTTTTGTACCACATCAGCTGCATTTTCCCAGGACTGTTCATGCCCCGGGACGCGCAGGTTCGACACGGTAAACCCGGTAAGCCCGGCCTTGGGTTTGGCACCCCGTCCGGTAGCACCCTCGTCGCGAATCTCGCCGCCGGCGCCGGTGGAGGCGCCCGGAAACGGCGAAATTGCAGTCGGGTGATTATGGGTTTCGACCTTCATCAGAATATGGGTCAGTTCTTCGCTGGACTGATATTCATTGCCGTGTGCCGCACCTCTGGCATAAAACCGCGAGATCACCGCGCCTTCGATGATCGATGAATTGTCGCTGTAGGCTACCACGGTGCCGCGCGGTGCCAGCCTGTGGGTATTTTTGATCATGGCAAACAGCGAGGTGTCCTGCTTCTCGCCATCGATAATCCAGTCGGCATTGAAAATTTTGTGGCGGCAGTGTTCGCTGTTGGCCTGGGCGAACATCATTAATTCAACGTCGGTCGGATTGCGTTTTGCATCAGAAAACGCGTTGAAGAGATACTCGACTTCATCGTCAGACAACGCCAGACCCAATTCGGCATTCGCTTGTTTCAATGCAGCGATGCCGCCTGTCAGCATGTCGATGAAGGCCAGCGGTTGTGCGCTCAGTTCCTGAAACAGCCCCTGCGCATCGTGCGCGCTGCTCAATACGGTTTCCGTCATTCTGTCGTGCAGCAGTGCTGCGACCTGCTCACTGACTTTTTCATCGCCGGCTTTCGTGTTGCCGGTCAGGCTGGAAACCAGTCCTGCGACCAGACCGGATTTTTTAATGATCCGATAACTGATTCCGCGCTCAATCCGCCGGATCTGGGTCATGCCGCAGTTGTGAACAATATTGGTGGCCTTGCTCGCCCAGGGAGAAATGGTGCCGAAACGTGGAATCACCACATAAGCGGTTCCGCTCTCCTCAACTTTTGCATCACCTGCATAGGCCTCGCCATAGGTCAGCAGAGCAGCGAGGCGCGCCTGATCTTCCTCGCCCAGCACACCATGGGTATCGATAAAGTGGGTAAACCGCCCGGTCACCGCAGTAATCGAAGGATCAATTGCCTGCAGTCGCAGCAGGAGGCCTTGGGTACGAAAGGAGGACAGCGCGTTGGAGCCTTGCAGAATCAGCATAATGAGAGAGGAGTGACGCAGACCGGATCAACAGACCTGCTGGTTTACACGAAGTCCGTGATTATACCGTGATGCCGCACTGACAGAAACCACTTGGAGGAAATTCACCGACATCAGCAGCTTTTTGCAAATCGATCACATTTGGCAGCAATTTCCCGGGCCGCACCTTGCTTCCAGTTAAAAACAAACTACAGTGAAATGAGCACATTTTTGCCCATGCGTTTTTATCGTGAAAGCACGAACCAGTCTATGGACCATCCAGATTCACAGCTGCGCACACAGCGTCTGACAATGATCGCGATGTATGCAGGCGCGTTTCTGTATTTTGTGGCACTGGTTCCCGACTTAATTAATTATGTGACAAGCGCGGGAGCGCTGGACGACCATTCCATCGCCGCCCTTGCCTTCCTGTCAGCCATCCTGTTTTCCATGGCCCACCTGTACAGCAGCGGCCACAACTACGCCGTCAATATTGCCATTATCGCCATGGCACTGTCGGTCCCGTTCATGTTTGATTCGCTGGCATTCATGAATGGGTCTGTCCCGCAGGCACTCTGGCTGCCTTTTATCTTCGCGCTCGCCATCAGCAGTTTCCGGATTGCTCTCATCACGCTCTCCGTGTCGATTCTTGCCGCCTTTGCCTTCTATACGGGCGCATTCAGGACACCAAGATCTATCGTCGAAACCGGTATTATTTTTTTCATGCTGATGCTGGGCAGACTGGTTATCCTGCGTCTGCTGAAAGATGCGGTTGAGGCCGAAACGTTAAGCAACGAGCTGAGGATGCAGACCAGAGAACTGGAAGTAACCAACCAGATGATTGCGGAAAGCATGCTCAACGGCTTTGTGTACGGTCAGCTTCTGTACAAAAACGCCAAAGCCAGGGATTTCATCTATCTGAAGGTCAACGACGCGTTTGAACGGATTACCGGATTGACCAATGTCGTCGGGAAGAAATTCAGCCAGGTCGTCAGCGGTGATCCGGCCGAAAACAGAGAACGTCTGGCCATCTATGCCAGAGTGGCCGCCAGCGGCGTGGCAGAACACAACAACGTTTTCATCAATCGCCTCAACCGGTGGTTTCAGCTCTCCGTATCCAGTCCCAGGCCCGATTACTTCATTGCCATTTTTGAAGCCATCGCCGATCCGGACCGGTCCGACTCTGCCCTGTCAGGCGAATACGAGCAGCAACGCGCATTTGTACACTATGCACCAGCCAGTATTGCCATGGTGGACCGTAACCTGAATTACATCACTTACAGCCAAAAATGGTTGCGTGAAAATGGCAACGGCTTCGCTGATCTGGCCGGTCTCAACCATTTTGAGGTGAATCCGGATATGCCGGCAGAATTAAAACTGCTGCACAAGAACGCGCTGCTCGGCGTTGCCGTGATCGACGACGAATTTTTATGGGGACATTACGACGGAACGCATCGCTGGCTGCGCAGTTCAGTGCAGCCATGGAAATTCGATAATGGCGACATTGGTGGCCTGGTCATCTCCCGCGAAGATATCACTGAACGGAAAAATACCGAGTCCGATCTGAATTCGGTACTGGAAGAATCGGGCGACGCAATCTGGATCAGCAATGCCAACGGCAATTTTATTTATGCCAATCCAATCACCTCGCAATTGACCGGCTACAGCTTTGCCGAACTGACCCAGCTCAAATTCACCGACCTGATTCATGAAGAGCGCCGGGACGAGCTGCAGGAGTATATGGCGCTGACCCGGTTTGCCAAATTCACCCGTCGCACATGGATGCTGAATCACAAGGACGGTGGCAAAGTCTGTGTCGAATTGACCACCGGCCATCTGCCTGGCGAACGGGTGATTGCCATCGGTCGCGATCTGACCGAAAAAATGCAGACCGAATCAGAACGTTTCAAACTGTTTCAGGCCGTTGAACAAAGTCCCGGCTATATCATCATCACCAATCTGGATGCTGAAATTGAATATGTGAACGCTGCTTTTCTGAAAAAAACCGGCTATACCCGCAAAGAAGTAATCGGACAGAATCCGCGCATACTCCGCTCCCCCAACAATGCGCCGCAAAACTTCGCCGAACTGTGGAGCACCATCAAAAGCGGCAATACCTGGCAGGGTGAAATTTCCAATGTCAGCAAAAGTGGCCAGGAATTCATTCAGTTCACGACGATTTCACCGATACGCCAGTCGAACGGCGCGATCATCAATTACATCGCCATCGGTGAAGACATTACCGGCCGCAAAAAAGGCGAAGAACGGATCTTTGAACTGGCATATTTTGACCAGCTGACCGGCCTGCCCAACCGCACCCTGCTGCTCGACCGCCTCAATCAGGTGATTGCCCTGTCTTCACGCACCGGTGCTTTCGGTGCATTGCTGTTTATCGATCTGGATCACTTCAAAAATATCAACGATACCCTGGGCCACCAAAAAGGCGATCTGGTCTTGAAGCAGGTCGCCGACAGTCTGGCGGGCAGGCTGCGCGAAGGCGATACGGTGGCACGATTCGGCGGCGATGAATTCGTGGTCCTGCTGACCGGACTGGGAACGGATGATGATATTGCCGCAACCAATGCCAAGGCTGCCGCGCTGAAAATACTGGAAGCGCTGAATCAGACGTTCCAGCTTGGCGAAGTCGTGCACCACAGTACGGCCAGCATCGGCGTATCGATGTTTAACGGCAAATCCTCGAATACCGACGATTTACTGAAACAGGCTGACCTGGCCATGTACAAATCGAAAAAGGCCGGGCGCAATACCATACGCTTCTTTGATCCCAGCCTGGAATCGGCAATGAAGCAGCAGGCCACGCTGGAAGAAGATTTGCGCGTCGCGCTGCTGGATCATCAGTTTGTCCTGCACTACCAGGGACAGTTCACCAGCGAATCCAGAATGACCGGCGCCGAAGTGCTGGTGCGCTGGAAGCATCCGGTCAAGGGCATGATGTCGCCAGCGCTGTTTATTCCGTTTGCCGAGGAATCCGGACAGATCCTGGCGATCGGCAACTGGGTCCTGGAAACGGCCTGCGTACAACTGGCCAGCTGGAAAAACAATCCGGCAATGAATGATCTGATGCTGGCAGTGAATGTCAGCGCGCTGCAGTTCCGCCAGACCGATTTTATCGACACGGTGCGCAACATCATCCAGCGCACCGGTGCCAATCCGTATCGGCTGAAACTGGAACTGACCGAGAGCATGCTGGTGGAAAATGTGGACGATATCATTCAGAAAATGCTGACACTGAAAGCACACGGTATCGGCTTTTCGCTGGATGACTTCGGCACCGGCTATTCCTCACTCTCTTTCCTGAAACGACTGCCACTGGATCAGTTAAAAATCGACCAGTCATTTATTCGCGACGTGCACAGCGATCCGAATGGCGCTGCCATCGCCAAGACCATCGTCGCCCTGGGCAAAAGCCTGGGCCTGCACGTCATTGCCGAAGGCGTGGAAACCCGCGAACAGCGCGATTTTTTAACCAATGCAGGCTGTTATGCCTACCAGGGCTATCTGTTCAGCCGTCCGCTGACACTGATCGATTTTGAAGAACTGGCTGACGACTTGATCAATCAATAAGCAATGTCTGGTAACCGCGCACTGAATACTGTTGCTTATTTGCGCGAAACGAAAAAAACAGACCTGGCGACACAATCAAAACTTGTTGGGTGGCGATTTTTTTCCTAGATTAAAACAGTCAGGTTAACGTCGTGACCAAGGTCAACCGGCAGACAGACTCCAGCGGAACGCTGGCCCCTGTCGACTTCGACAGCACTATGATTTTTAAGTCAACATCAACGACTCAGCGTAAAAAATTGCGCTGACGATAGCGGAGAAAAAGTAATGAAAAATAAATATATTCAAGGCGGAATGGTTTTGGGTGCTGCACTGACTTGCGCCACTGCCATGGCTGACACTGCCGGCCTCACCCCGATACAAAATCCAGCGGTGTATACCTTCTCGGCATTTGGGACGATAGGCGTGGTACAGACCAATACCAATAATGGTACTTACACCACCGGATTTGAACATTACGGTGCGACCAAAACCGCAGACTTTGGTCCGGACAGCAAGGTCGGCGCGCAACTCGATGCCAAATTCAGTCAGGATTTTTCAGCTACCGTTCAGGTGCTGAGCAAGCAAAACGCAACCGGCAGCTATTCACCTGACGTGGAATGGGCGTTTGGAAAAGTGAAAGTGACCAACGGACTGGACTTGCGCCTCGGACGTATCGGCGGTCCTTTTTTCATGACCAGCGATTTCCGGAATGTCGGCTACACGAATCTGTCAGTCAGATCACCGGTGGAAGTCTATCAACTCGTCCCGGTAAGGGCATTCAACGGCGGTGACCTGTTATACAAAACCGAATTTGGCGAAACTGCTCTTAATGCACAACTGTGGCTGGGTAAAGCATCGGTGGCTATCGGACAAAATTCCTCCGGTGACGAAAGCATAGTCTTGAATAACATCGCAGGATTAAATGTTTCAGCGGAAAACGGGCCATTGACCGTGCGCTTGGGAACAATGAAAACCCGGCTCGGAACGGATGGCAGCGGCATATCGCAATTCAATGGACTTTTAAGCGGACTACATACCTTGGCGCAGGTGCCGGGTCTGGAGTCACTGGGACCAGTTGCGAACGACCTGTCAGTGAATGGCAAATTCGCGTCCTTTTCCGGCGTTGGTGCGGTTCTGGACGAGGGCAGCTGGGTATTAAATACGGAATACGTCAAACGCACAACAGGCTCAACCTATGTACCGACTGCGACTGCGTGGTACGCAACGCTGGGCTACAGAATTTCCACGTTTACTCCCTATGTCAGCTTTGCCAGCCGTAAAACCAGCAGTGCGACATCCGCCGCAGTGCCAACTGTTTCACCTTTGGTTCCGCCTCCCTATAATGTGGCCTATCAAACCGGTGCTGTCGGCGCGGCATATGCAGTTGACGGGGCAATAGGCAAGACTGATCAGAGTTCAACAGCGTTCGGGGTACGCTGGGATGCTGGCAAAAATTATGATGTGAAAGCCGAATTCCAGCAAATTCGCGTCCCGGCAAATTCATCAGGATCATTTAACGGTATTCAGGGAGCTGATTATCCCGGCACAACCACGCCGCAAAATGTCTACCCTGTTGATACCAAGGTAAACGTAGTCAGTCTGGCTGTCGATTTTGTATTTTAACGGAGGAGCATAAATAATGAAAAATCAACTTAAAGCACTTGTGTTATGTTCAGCCATATTCGGCATGCAGGCCGCGTTTGCGCAGGTTGCCGTGGTGGTCGGTGCGAAAAGCGATATCGCTGCTCTGACCAGTGATCAGGTTTCCGCCATATTTCTGGGCAAGTCGGACAAATTCCCCAGCGGTTCCACCGCCCTGCCACTCGATCAGACGGCCGGCAGTGCGATCCGCGGACTTTTCTACGACAAGGTAACCGGCAAGAATGAAGCGCAGGTTAAGGCAGCGTGGTCGCGCCTGGTATTCTCAGGCAAAGGTACACCACCCAAAGAAATCTCCGGCTCGGCCGAAGTGAAAAAACTGGTTTCGTCCAATCCGAATACGATAGGTTATATCGAAAAAAGCGCCGTCGACTCTTCAGTAAAAGTGGTACTTAGCGCCGATTAACATCGTCATGAGCTGACTGGCATCAGCGTTGCTTCAAAAAAAATGGCCTGATCAAGTCACTTTGATCGGGCCATTTTTACTTTTCGTCCGGCGCTATTGGACCATCCTGATTACGTAAATTTACCGGTGTTCTTCACGCCTGCTGCTATTTAGAATTCGCAGCCTGCAATTTTGCAGTGCATTTACTTTTTTCAGGAGTTCACCATGACGACTTACGCTCCCTCAGTGATCCATTATCTCAATGAAACCGGCAGGACCACATTGGCTAAAAAAATGAAAGACAACGAATTCGGTTTCTGCGATGAAGTCAGACTATTTTTCAGCAATCTCTGGCATGCCAACAAAC
>Ga0209067_10002716_pt1 | contig 10420 bp, 7 predicted proteins | sample ColStrG_CSR_2013_FD_187199 | JGI IMG/M metagenome (GOLD analysis project Ga0209067, IMG submission 187199) | Freshwater sediment microbial communities in response to fracking from Pennsylvania, USA - Cold Stream Run_MetaG_CSR_2013 (SPAdes)... | ecosystem: Environmental > Aquatic > Freshwater >... | reverse complement strand
GGCTGGTTCCAGGGAGGAGGCGGACATTCTAGACTCCGGGGCGGCACGGGATGGAGTCGCAGCTTAGGCGGGGGCCGAGGCCCGGCGCGCTCCGGTTCCTGCGATCCGATTCCGGCGGACCCGCGGGTCCGCTATCGGCCGTGCGGTTCGTCGCCCGGTGGATTACAGTCGAGGGGATAAGAGATCGAGGGGGGATGCCCATGACCGTGACCGGTCGCGACTTCGTGACGGGCGCCGCGTTCGCGGTCTGTGCCCTCGGCAAACCTGCGCTGTGATTCCGCTGATCTTGCTTGGGGGGCTGGCCTCGACGTCCACCCGCGAGGGGTGCGTCCCGTCACGGGCCGCCAAGTGTCACCCTGGAAAAGGTATCGCCATGAGCTTTGCAGCTGTTTCCCGCCGTCTTCTATCCCTTGTCGCGCTGACCCTGATGGCGTCGGGCGCAGCCCTCCCAGCCGACCAGCCGGCTGAACGTCCGATCGTCGTGACCGCGGCGGCGCTGATCGATGGCGTGAGCGCTAAGCCCCGCACGCGGGTCGCGGTCGTCATTCGCGCGGGACGCATCGTCGCGGTGCGTGATCAGGGCGCCGCGGATCTTCCGGCGGATGCGGAGCACATCGACCTCGGCGGCGCCACCCTGCTGCCGGGGCTCATCGACACGCACAGTCACATCTACCTGCAGGGCGAGGTGCCGGCGGACGGCGGCTATGACGTGCAGATCCTCAAGCACGCCGCTTCGTTCCGCACGGCGCGGGCGGTCGTCGCGGCGCGGCGGGCACTCGAGCAGGGGTTTACCACCCTGAGGGACGTCGAGACCGAGGGTGCGGGCTACGGCGATGTCGGCATCAAGCAGGCGATCGAGGCCGGATACATCCCGGGACCGCGGATGTTCGTCGTCACGCGTGCGATCTCGACGACGGGGGGCTACCAGCTCGAGGACTACGCGCCCGAACTCACGCTGCCGAAGGGCGCCCAGATCGTCGACGGCCCGGTGGAGGCCCGCAAGGCCACCCGCGAGCAGCTCGACCACGGCGCGGACTGGATCAAGGTCTACATGACCCATCGCTCGTGGCTGGATTCCGCCGGCAACCTCGTGACCCAGCCGACGCTGACGGTCGAGGAGCTGCGGGCCGTTGTCGACGAGGCGCATGGCTGGGGTCGGAAGGTCGCCTGCCACGCCTACAACGGCATCGGCCTGCGGCGGGCACTCGATGGCGGCTGCGACACCCTTGAGCATGGCCTCGAACTGACCGATGCGGACGTCCAGCAGATGCTTAAGCAGGGCACCTGGTACGTGCCGACGCTCGCGGTGTACTACAAGGACTGGGACCCGGCGGACACGGCCTCGGGCCAGCGCGACCGCAAGCGTGTTGCCTTACACGGCCCGTCGTTCACGAAGGCCCTGCGGGCCGGCGTCAAGATCGCCTTCGGCACGGATGTCGGCGGCTTCCCGTGGAGTGAATCGATCGCCCAGGAATTCCCGTACATGGTGGAGTTCGGGATGACGCCGATGCAGGCGATTCAGTCAGCGACCGGCCGCGCCGCCGAACTGCTCGGCATGCAGGGCCAGATCGGCGTCGTCGCGCCGGGGGCCTACGCGGATCTGATGGCGGTGCGCGCCGATCCGCTTGCCGACGTCGCGCGACTCTCGGACGTCGTGTTCGTCATGAAGGACGGCAAAACCTTCCGCAATTCGGCGAGCGCGCTCCGCTGAGCGCCGAAGTCCCCCCCGCGTCGTCGATCCTCCGGCTCGCGCTGACGGCACTCGCCGGCGCGAGCATCGAGTGGTATGACTTCGTTCTGTACGGCGTCGGCGCCGCGCTCGTGTTTCCGGCGCTGTATTTTCCTCACACCCTGCCGCCGTTCGTGGCTCAGCTGGCATCCTTCAGTACCTTTGCGGTGGGCTTTCTGGCCCGTCCCGTGGGTGCCGTGCTGTTCGGGCACTTCGGTGACCGGGCGGGACGGCGTGCGGCGCTGGTCGCAGCGTTGTGCCTGATGGGTGGAGCGACGACGCTGATCGGCTGCCTGCCTTCCTACGCGACGATCGGCGTTTTCGCACCGATGCTGCTTGTCCTGCTGCGCTTCCTGCAGGGGCTCGCGATCGGCGGTCAATGGGGCGGTGCGATGCTGCTGGTCGTGGAGAGTGCGCCGAAGTCGCGCCGCGGGTTCTATGGCGGCTTCGCTCAGGCCGGCGCGCCGCTCGGCGTCGTGCTCGCCAACTTCGCGTTCCTGATGGTCAGCTTCGCAACGTCGCCATCGGCGCTGCTTGAATGGGGCTGGCGCATTCCCTTCCTGATCAGTATCGGCCTGATCGGCCTCGCGCTTTACGTTCACCGCACGGTCGAGGAGACGCCCGCCTTCCAACAGCTGAAGCAGGCGCGCCCCGACGTGGGCGTCGTCGCGACCCGCTCGCCGATCATCGAGGCACTGCTGACCCAGCCGGGAACGATTCTGATTGGCGCAGGGGCGTTCGTCGCGACGAACCTCGCCTTCTACCTCGCGGTCACCTTCATCGTGTCCTACGCCACGCGCGCCGACGGTCCGGGGTTGCCCAAGGTGGTCGTACTTGCTGCGGTGATGATCGCGAGCGCGCTGATGGCACCAAGTACGGTGCTCTTCGGGGCACTTTCGGACCGCTACGGTCGAAGGCTTGTCGGGATGACCGGCGCTTTGCTGCTCGCGGGGTGGTCTTTCGCGATTTTTCCGCTGATCGACTCGCGATCCTTTGCCGCCGTCACGCTCGCCGTCGGCGGGACACTGCTGCTTGCGGGCATGATGTATGGTCCGATTGCACCGCTCTTCGGCGAGCTCTTCAAGACGCGCGTGCGCTATTCGGGCGCATCCCTAGCCTATCAGCTTGGCGCAATCTTCGGGGGCGCGCTGGCACCGATCATCGCGACCGGGCTCCTCGAGCATTACCACAGCACCGTGCCCATTTCCGTCTACATGGCCGGCACCTGTCTTGTGTCATTCGTCTCGCTCGGGGTCCTTGGGGACACGCGGCGCGTCGAACTTCACCCCGCGGCCTAGCGGCTGAAGGATTGCGTCGGGCGAGCTCCGTCCTGTCCGGTCTGACCGGCGACTCCTCAGGGAGTCACCAGTCTCGACCATCGGCTTACTTGATGTTGTAGACCAGGTTGACGGTCGTGACCTGATCCAGCTTCTTGACGCCTGCGGCGGGCTTGGAGTTATCGCGGATTGCATATCCCACGCTGAGTGCGAGCGTCTCGTTGATCGAGACCTGCAGGCCAAGGTCGTTCGCAACCAGAGTGTCGAGAGATCCGGAGGTGATCAGCAGCTTGTCTGTCAGCTTGGTCGAGGCGGTCAGCTTGTGCTCGTAATTGAGACCGGCCGTCCCGACCATGCTCGTCTGCGCGGCGCCATTGATGCGCTCGACCACGGCGCCGGCGGCATCCTTGGTGATCTGCTGCGTCTGCAGACGCTGGGCGCCGAGACCGAGGGATCCGTCGAGCTTGGTATCGGCGGAGTCGATGATCTTGTAGCCGAGACCCGCGGTCGCGGTGATCTGGTAGTTGAAGCCGCTGAACAGGTCGCGAGTCGCACCGGCGGCACCAAACCAGTACAGACGGTCCGAAATCTTGTGATCGACCTCGTACCTCCCTTCGATGCGTTCCGCGCTCAGGATCCCGTTGTTCTTGCCGTAGAGGCCGGCCAGCGCCACGCCGTTCTTCCAGGGGCCATCGCTGCGTGCGAGATCGAGCTTGGCATTCAGCGAATCCGAGACGGAATTGCCGCTCGAGAACAGCAGACCGCCCTGACCTTTGCCGGTCCATACGCCATCGGGTGGCGGCGGATCGCCGGCGTGTGCGCTGGGTGCGCAGGCGAGTGATGCAAGGATGACGACCAAAGGCAGGCGGGAGCGGATGCATCGAGTACAAGAAATCATCGATAGTTCCTCCTTGAGGTTGGGCTTAATAGAAACATTCACGCCGGCACATGCCGCTTTGGGACATGCGCCCACGCGCCCGTCAAGGTCGCGAGGCGCAACGCCGGTCGTTATGACTGAGTGCGGCGCTGGATACTGCAGCGCGTGCGATCGTGCTGCGAGGCGCTAGGGATTCCAGCTCCAGTCGTGGGCGCTGGCACGGCACCCGCCACCCTTGCGCCCGGTCCACGCGCGCCCGCGCACGATTCGGCCGCTCGGTGCGCCGGTGAATTCGCCCTTGCGCAGTGCCGCCACTCCGTTTATCCAGACCGAATCGACGCCGGTGGCGAATTGCATCGGCTTGTCGAAGGTTGCGTGGTCCTGGATGGTCTTCGGATCGAAGAGCACGACATCGGCGAAATTGCCGGCCTTCAACGTACCGCGGTCCGGAATCGAAAGCACCGATGCCGGTAATGCCGCGAGCTTGTGGATGGCCGCCTCCATGGTGAGCGCGTGTTCCTTGCGCACGTACTTCGCGAGTACGCGCGCGAAATTTCCGTAGGCGCGCGGATGAGTCGATGACAAAAGGAAAACACCTTCCGGTGCGGAGGCCTCGGCGTCGGAGTCGAAGCTCATCCACGGGAGGGCCACCTCGCGTCGGATGTTGTCCTCGCTCATCTCGAAATAGGCGACCTCGACCCGAGTTCCGTCTTCGATCACGAGGTCGATGATCGTGTCCTCCGGACTCGTGCCGCGTGCCGCCGCGACCTCCGCGAGCGTCTTGCCGGTGAGCGGCTTCAGCTTGGGGTTGCCGAAACCCAGCAGCAGCGTGCCGGCAGCCCCGGCGCCGGCGGCGGCGTTTTCCCAGTCTGGACTCGGGTTGCGCATCTCGCTGAGAACCCGGGCTCGGACCGCCGGGTCCTTCAACCGCTCTATCCAGGCTTCGAGTCCACCGTCCTGTACCCACGAGGGCATGGAGGCGTCAAAGCCGGTTGCGCTGGCGGGATAGACGTACATGTCGGCCGTGATCCGTGTGCCGGCCGCACGCGCCGCTTCGATCTTCGCGATCGCGGCGTCGATCATCGGCCAGTTCTTCTGCGGTACCACCTTGAAGTGATAGATCTCCGCCGGGGCGCCCGATGCCCGGGCTATCTCCACCGTCTCGTCGATCGCGTCGAGAAGACGATCGCCTTCGCTGCGAATATGGGCGCTGTAGATGCCGCCACAGCGGGCTGACTCGGAGGCGAGTTCGATCAGTTCCGGCGTCTTGGCATAAGTATTCGGTGAATAGATCAGCGCAGTCGTGACGCCGACCGCGCCCTCCTCCATGGCCTGATGAACCAGCGCTCGCATTTGCGCTACCTGTGCCTGGGTCGGCTGCACGTCGCGCTCGCCGAGGACGTTGGTTCGCACGGTGCCGGCGCCGACGAAGGAGGCGACATTCGGTGCAATGCCGTGCTTCTCGAGTCTGTCCAGATAGCCGCCAAGCGTCGTCCAGTCGATGTCGTACTTGATATCGGTCTGGCGCTTAAGCGCCAGCGCGCGCATTTCTGGAGTTTTCGGCCCCATTGAGTCCTCGCCGATGACTTCAAGGGTTACTCCCTGTTTAAGGTCGCTCGGCGCGCGCGCATCGACCAGCAGAGACTCCTCCGGATGGGCGAGCATGTTGATGAAGCCGGGGGCGATCGCCTTGCCGTCGGCCTTCACTTCCTCGCGACCCTTGCCGGGGGCGTGCGGGCCCACATAGACGATGCGATCACCGCGGATCGCGAGGTCTCCCTGATACGGCATGTGACCGGAACCGTCATAAACCGTCGCATCACGGATGACGAGGTCATAGGATTTCGCGGGTGCCTCGCCCGCGAGTCCGGTTGAACTTGCCATGGTCAGCGCGGCGAGCGCCGTCGCGCACAGCATGAAGTGGTGTGGCCGGGCCATGGCGTGTGTCCTCTTGATGCCCGCGGCGGCGGCTGCGGGAAGATTCCGGCGGTGAGCGAGGTCCGCCGGAGTGCTCCGGCGGACCTCTGGCGGCTAGTGCTTAGGCTCCGCTCCGGGCAAGCCCTTGCTCATCGCATCCTGTAGCTGTTTCAGGGAGGCAGCATCTTCGGCGCTGACGTTTTCCGCGCCTTTGCAACGGGGGTCGGTGCGCTGGAGGGCGCCGATCATCGCGGGCGTGATGGGGATCGGATCGCAGCCGTGGTCCATTTCGCAAATCGAATCGAACTCGGGCTTTGCCCGAACGTGACAGGTGAAACAGTTTCCGCCGAAGCGATTTACAACTTCGGCGAAGCCGCGCTTGCGGATCTTGGTGCCGTCCTTCGAGACGTCGAGCTCAAAGTACTCCCAGTCATGGGTCGCAGGGCTGAAGCCCTTGGGCTGCTTCACCATCACTTCCGTCGGCACGAGCTGCACGACTGAGCCCGCCGGATAAACACCGCCGGTCTTGGAGTTCGCGACCTTGAGCGTCGACTTCAGGTGGCCGGTGAGGCTGCCAACGAAGAAGCCGCGCACGGGCGTGAGGTTGCTGATGCAGTTGAAGGTGCTGTCCGTGATCGGGATAGCCTTCGGCGCCGCATGGCCCGCAGCGCTGGTCGCAAGGCCGGCGATGGCCAGCAGACAGGGAAGCAGGTGGGACCGCCTGGCCCCGGTTGCGCTACTCATGATCATCCCCTTCTTCGATATGGGCCCGACCGATGGGCCTTTAGGCGGCCCAAGATGCCGGAAGGGGCCGCCGCCGTCCAGCCACGGCGCGCCAGCACTCCGGGTGGTGCTCGTCCTGTACCCCCGGTGGGGCCCTCAGGTCATCTTCCGGTCATCGAGTCCGATGCCGCGCGAGATGATTTCCTTCATGATTTCCGAGGTGCCAGCGTAGATTCTTGAAATCCGAGCGTCGGTATACAGCTGACTGATCCGGTACTCGCGCATGTAGCCTGCGCCCCCATGCAGCTGCAGACATTCGTCGGTTACCCGTCCCTCGAGCTCGCTGCACAACAGCTTTCCCTGAGCGGCGAGTTCCGGGGTAAGGCGCCCGGCGATGTGTTCGCCGACGCAGTAGTCGACCCAGACCTGCGCCATGTCGAGCTGTGCGCGCATCTCGGCCATCTTGAAACGCGTGTTCTGGAAGGCGCCGATCGGCTTGCCGAAGGCGCGCCGTTCGCGGACGAAGTCGTAGGTCAGGTCCCACGCCGTCTGCGCCGCCGCTGTGTACTGCGTCATGCTGACCAGACGCTCCTCGGCAAGGAAGTGCGTGAGGTACTTGAAACCCTGAATCGGGTCGCCGAGCACGTTGGATTTCGGAACGCGTACGTTGTTGAAGAAGAGCTCGGACGTATCCTGGGCCTCCAGGCCCATCTTCTTCAGATTTCGGCCGCGCTCGAACCCGTCCATGCCGCGTTCCACGATGAACAGCCCGATGCCATAGCGGCTGTCCGGAACCGTCCGTGCCGCGACCACGAAGACATCGCCTATCTGGCCGTTCGAGATATAGGTCTTCGATCCATTCAGCAGCCAGTAGTCGCCACAATCCTCGGCGCGGCTCTTCATGCCGGCCAGATCGCTGCCGGCGGCGGGTTCAGTCATCGCAATGCCAAGAATCTTCTCGCCGGTAATGGCCCCGGGCAGCAGTCGCGCCTTCTGTTCCTCGTTGCCCAGCTGGCCGAGGTACGGCCCCACGAGGCGCGAATGCAGCGTCAGGAAGAGGCAAGGCTCGCCATGACGAATGTTCTCCTCGAGGATGATCTGCTCGTATCGGAAGTCGCTGACGCCGGCCCCGCCGTACTTTTCGTCCGCCCACATGAGCAGCAGACCCTGACGGCCCGCTTCGACGAAGGCCTCGCGGTCGCAGTAACCCTGTTCCCGCCAGCGTTGCGAGTGGGGTGCCACGCGTTCCTGAAAGAAGCGTCGGCAGGAATCGCGAAAGAGCTCATGTTCAGGCTGGAACAGCGGACGGGCGAGCATCGGAGTGGCCTCGGGTAAGTCAGATCAGGCGGCGCTGTCGGCGGGCGCTGCCGAATGGAAAGGGGTGGCGGAGGCCGCCCGCGCCTTGAGGCCGCGCGGCACGCGAAAGCGCTTGCCGCAGGATCGCGCAAGGCGCTCGCAGTCGGCGACGAAGGTCGCGACTCCGAGCGTGTCGATGTAGGACAGTGCGCCGCCCGTCCAGGCCGGGAAGCCGATGCCGAGGATCGAACCGATGTCGGCTTCGGCGGGCGTGGTGACGACGCCTTCCTCGACGCAGCGCGCGGCTTCGAGTGCCTGAATGTGCAACAGGCGCTGCTTGACCGTCTCGAGCGACGGCTGCACGGCCGCGCGCGGGTACTGCGCCGAAAGTCCCGGCCACAGCCGCTTCGGGCCATCGGTCGGATAGTCGTAGAAGCCGCCGCCGCTCTTGCGCCCTAGGCGCTTCAGGTCGTCGACGAAATGGGTGAGCACCGGCATCGAAACGGGGGCGACGAATTTCGCGCCCAAGTCCGCCTCGGCCTGGCGTGCGGCCCGCAGCTGCAGCTCGAGCGAGACCTCGTCGGTGACCGCGAGCGGCCCGACCGGCATGCCCGCGATGCGTCCCGCATTTTCGATCAGGGCGGGATCAACGCCCTCGGCGAGCATCGCCTGCCCCTCCTGGCAGTAGGCACCGAAGACGCGCGTCGTGTAGAAGCCACGGCTGTCGTTGACGACGATCGGCGTCTTGCGAAGCAGGCCGACGAAGTCGAGCGCCCGCGCAAGCGTTGCCGGCGTCGTCTTCCTGGCGACGATGACTTCGACGAGCGGCATCTTCTCCACCGGTGAGAAGAAGTGAATGCCGATGAACTGCGCCGGTCGGGATGAGGCTGCGGCGAGGCCGCCGATCGGCAGCGTCGAGGTGTTGCTCGCAAACACCGCTGTTTTCGGCAGCACCTCGAGCGCACGGCGCGTGACCTCCGCCTTGATGTTGCGATCCTCGAAGACTGCTTCGACGACGAGTTCGCAGCCGACCAGCCGGCCATAGTCGGTGGTGGCCTCGATGCGCCCGACCACTTCGGCTGCACTGTCGGCGGAACGACGACCGCGCTCGACCTCGCGCGCGAGCTGCTTCTCAGTATGGGCTTTGCCACGGGCCGCCTGCTCGGCCGTGGCATCTAGGAGCACGACGGACACACCGGCCGCCGCCGCGACGTGCGCAATCCCTGCCCCCATCATGCCGGCACCCAGTACCCCGAGGCGGGTGAGCGACTGTTTCGGCACGTCTGCCGGGCGCCGCGACAGCTTGTCGAGTTCGCCCTTGTGCACGAACAGCGTGCGCATCAGGTTGCGCGCCACGGCGCCGGTGAGCAGCGTCGCAAAATACTTCGATTCGATGCGCAGGCCCGTGTCGAAGGGCACCGCCGTGCCTTCGTAGAGCGCGCTCAGGATGGCCGCCGGGGCCGGGTAGTTGCGCTGCGTCATTTTGGTCACGAGCGCGGTACCGATCGCGAAGGTTTGCGCGACGGCGACGTTGGAGAGACCCGCGCCGCCCGGGATGCGGAAGCCCTTCCGGTCCCACGGTGCCGAGGGCTCGGGCGATGTCAGGAGCCACTGCCGCGCACGCTCGGCCACCTCTGCCTTGGGCGCGACGACGTGGACGAGGCCGAGCTTGAGGGCTTCCGCCGGCGCGAGACTCGAGCCGTCCGTCAGGAACTTCGCGGCAGCGGCGATACCGATGAGTCGCGGTACCCGCTGGGTGCCGCCCGCGCCCGGGAGCAGACCTATCTTGACCTCCGGCAGGCCCACGACCGCCTTCGGGTCGTCCGTGAGCACGCGATGGTGGCAGGCGAGCGCGAGTTCAAGTCCGCCGCCGAGCGCGAGGCCATTCAGCGCGGCTGCCACCGGCTTGCCGCAGATCTCGATGCGCCGCAGGAGCCCGCTCAGGGACTGGCTGTAGCCAAACGCTTCGGACGCCGGCAGCCCGCGATCGAAGAAGGTGACGAGGTCCTTGATGTCGGCGCCGGCGATGAAGCTCGACTTTGCAGAAGTGATCAGAATGCCGCGCACGGCGGCATCCGCCTTCACGGTAGCGAGGGCAGCGTCGAGATCGGCCATCAGTGCCGGCGTGAAGACGTTCATCGGACGATTCGGGACGTCGATGGTGATCGTCGCGATGCCCGCGGAATCCGTCGCAACGGTGAGGGTCGTGTACATGGGTGCTGCCTTACAGTCGCTCGATGATGGTCGCGGTGCCCATGCCGGCGCCGACGCAGAGGGTGACGAGGGCGGTACGCTGATTGCGCCGCTCGAGTTCATCGAGGGCCGTGCCGAGGATCATCGCGCCGGTGGCGCCGAGCGGATGGCCGAGCGCGATGGCGCCGCCGTTGACGTTCACTTTCTCGTGGCTGACGCCGGTGTCGCGCATGAAGCGCAGCACGACGGCCGCGAAGGCTTCATTGACCTCGAAAAGATCGATGTCCTCAAGCGACATCCGCGCCCGCTTCAAGACCTTGCGGGTCGCGAGCGCGGGACCCGTCAGCATGATGGCGGGCTCGCTGCCGATGGACGCGAAGGCCCGGATCCGGGCGCGGGGTGTGAGAC
>Ga0209067_10002715_pt1 | contig 10426 bp, 8 predicted proteins | sample ColStrG_CSR_2013_FD_187199 | JGI IMG/M metagenome (GOLD analysis project Ga0209067, IMG submission 187199) | Freshwater sediment microbial communities in response to fracking from Pennsylvania, USA - Cold Stream Run_MetaG_CSR_2013 (SPAdes)... | ecosystem: Environmental > Aquatic > Freshwater >... | reverse complement strand
GTGGAATACTGCTCATACGCCAACACCTTGAACTCATCCATCAACTCGACGGGCGGGGAATCCAACCTGACTTGGACGGATGGGGCGGGTGACTATCAGGATCTGGTTCGCGTACGGGTGGATTACCAGTTCAGTTACATCACACCTTTCATGAAACTATTAAAGAGCACTGCGAATGGCACGACAACCCTGGAGGTTTCGTGCGTGCAGCGCAACCTGGGGAATCCCGCGTTGTATTTGAATCCATGAACAACAGCGCCACACACAAGGGATGGAGGGCCTTGGTCTTGCAAAACAGAGGTCAGGCCTTTGTGGAGCTTTCGCTTGTGACCGTGATCCTCTGCATCCTGGTTTTGGGCGCGGTGGATTATGGAAACCAGGTTTCGATTTCAGCCCGTCTGATTACAGCGGCCCGGACGGGGGCGCTCGAGTTGACCCCGCCCAATACGGTCTATAGTCTGGATACCTATCCCACGAACGCGTTTAACGACATCATCCGCAGTTCCACCGATGCGAACTCGGCCATGTCCGCAAATGTGGCGGGTCAGGCGGTGATTATCATTTCCTACATTACCTACAACAAGACGGCCAACAGCGGTAATGGCTCCCTCTTTATCCGTGCCCAGTATTTCCGGAACCCGGGGGGTGGCAATGGCTCCAACGGCACCTACGCCAGCAAGCTGGGGGCCAATGGCAGTACCATCAACAGCACCGCCACCACCATCCCCAAGGATGTTTTGGTCACTTCCACCATCAACAGCAGCAGCAATGCCTCCACCGATGGGGATTGGCTGACCTATGTGGAAATATTCTATCCCAATCCCCTCGGGTACTACAAAAAGTTTCTTTCCGGTTCAAATACGACAACGGGGACGCTTTATGAGACAGCGATTTATTGACAGGTCACGCAAATTGCAGCGATTTCTGAATTTGATCACTGCCGGAACTGATAACCGGAGAGGGCAGATTCTGGCCTTGTTTGTTGTCATGGCTATGACACTTCTTCTATTTGCCGGCCTGGGTCTTGATACGGGCATGTTGTACCGGGACAAGGCCCAGTTGAGCCAGACCATGGACGGCGTGGCGGTGCGCATCACAAATCAGTTCTCCCTGACCGACCAGTCGCGGCAGGATATTATCAAGTCGTTTTTGGTGCAGAACGGATACACATGGGGTTCGAATCTGAGTTGGAGTGCCAGTGCCAACGGCTCCTTTACCGGCACAGCCGTTACCGGGCAGCAGGTGCAGTATGGCTTGCAGGCTTTCGGACCGAATAATGAAGCGACGAGGGCCACTCTTTCCGCCACGACCATCTCGCCCACCTATTTTATGCGTCTGGCCAACATCAACAGTGTCAACATTACGACCACCAGCGTGGCGGAACGCTATCCCGGCATCATCGCGCTGATTCTGGATGTTTCCGGGTCCATGCGTGGTGACATCACAAGCAACTCGACCAAATGGTGGAATATGGTCAACGGTGCCAGGCAGTTCGTCAACAGCGGTTCTTTCAGTGAAACACGGGATCGTTTGGTGATCGTGACTTTCGGCACCCGTGCCATACCGATCTGGCCCAGCCCCGACGCCAATGGCAACGTGACCGCCTCCCATTATTTTCTCAGCGGCAACGGAATCTCCAGTCCCAGTGGCGCATCCCCTTACACGGCCGGTAATGCCTTGGACAATTTATACAACGGATCGACTTCCAACACCAATCCCACATGGGGTTTCAATGGTGCCACCAGTGCCAGCGAGGGAGTGCGCGTCGCTTTCCAGGCGGTGGAAAATGCCCTGCCCCAAACCAATGCCACGGACCGGGCTCTGTTCCGCGTCTCTTATGTCTTTTTGACCGATGGAGCTTTCAATACCATGCGCAGCTGGGCTGTCGGGGCTGGTTACGGCTGGGGCAGTGGAAATAACACGACGTTTACAGCTGGTCCCGCGACTCAGAATGCAACCAATTCGACATTTACCGCCAGCACGCGTCCCCCGAGTTGGCACAGCAAAAATATCTTGAATGTCTCCACCGTAAGCGGTCTGGGCTGGGGCAATGCCAGTATGGCAAGCTTTTCCAGGCCCAATAGCAGTTCCTACTCCGGGCCTTTCAACCTGGGCACATTGTTTTCGAATGGTTTTTCTGGCATGCCTGGAATCAGTTGCACCGTCTATGTACCGGGAAACAATGGAAACCCCTGGTGGGGTTCAAACTTGACGAGTTCCACATGGTGGCCGCTGAATTGGAACAATCTCATCTACAACCAAAATGGAACGACCTTTCCGGTGGTGGGCAACGGAACGGCCAACCAGACGACCCAACTGACTTGGAATGGCTCTGACACAACGTATATGCTGGACCCGAATGTAAGCGGCAGCGGCAACAACACAGCCAATTATACCACGACGGAACTGGCCCGCATTCGCTGGGAGATGCTGCAGAGCAATTTTGAATACATGCTCTTTATGCCAGAGCCGATCTGGAGCGACAGCTACAATCCGACCTTGGGCAACAGCACCAATAACAGCAGTGCGGCCAACATGACCAGTGACTGGCTGGAATATTATGCGCCGCAGGGTCGCTCCTATGCCAATATGTACGGAGGCATGAACAACACCGACTCGGCCACTCATGGGATGTATTTTGAACAATCCACCGGAGCTGGCGGCAATGGAATGACAGCCAACGGCACGTTTAATTATAATGGTTGGAATCGAGGGGTTTGCCGTCTGACCGATTATTATCCGGACTATTATTACGGGGCGCAATGGAACCAACTGCAGGCGGCCGACCAGGCATCTCTCGGGCTCAATTCCACTGCCAGTGGGACAATCTGGGCTAGCACGAACAACCAGTCATGCCCCAACAACGCCAGTTACACCATATCCACAACATTGGCCAATTGTCTGGGTTATCCCCGGTATGTTTACCGTCCGAGCGCGGGGAACTGGTATTATGTGGGAAACAATTACAATGCCACAGGGGGATACAATAGCACTGCCGGCGGCACGATTGACTCGGTGTTTCTCGAGGAAAGTTATTTTCTGACCGAGGCCCAATGTTACATTGCGCGACTCGAACAAAGCGCCACTGTCTATACGATCGGGTATCAGACCAATGCCACTGAGACGCCCTACCTGCAGGGCATGGCCAACAACAATGGGAACAATGTGAAATATTACAGCAGCCAGTATTTGGGTCAGTCTTACAACGCCACCACGGGCACGGTCTCGGCCGTGTTCCAACTGATCGCCTCCAAAATCGCCGTGTCCATCACGCATTGAATGGCTTTACGCTGGGGCTTGTTCTTACGGAGTAACGGGTGTAGTGTCTCCTGATTCGGATCTACCACGCCAAATCGCATGAAATTTCCGCGTGAACCCCTGGTGCATTTTTTGTTGCTGGGCGTCCTTTTGTTCGGCCTCAACCGTTTTTTCAACGGCAGCTCCCAGTCCAGTTCCTATCAAATCACCGTTCCATCGGGGCTTTTGGAAAATCTCAGTCTGGGCTTCAAGCGCAGCGCCGGTCGCCCGCCCACCCCGCAGGAGCTGAATCAACTGGCGGAGGATTATGTCCGTGAGGAGGTGCTGAATCGTGAAGCCCGCGTGTTGGGTCTGGACCGCGACGATCCGGTGGTGCGTCAGCGACTGCGTCAGCGCATGGAATTCGCCCTGGAAGACGATGCCGCCACCGCAGCGCCGACGGATGCGGAATTGCAGGAATATCTGAGTGCACACCCGTCCAGCTTCCTGCCCAAGGAAGGTGGCAAGCTGCCGTCATTAGCGGAGATCCGGAATCGGGTGTTGCAGGCTTGGATGGCGGAGCGCCGCAAGGCCGGGGTGGAGGAAGCGTATCAGAAACTGCGCCAACACTATACCGTGAACATTGAGCATTTGAAGTGATTCCATGAGACGCGGATGTTTTTTGTTTTGCCTGGTGCTTGGCCTGATGGGGATATGCCCGCGGCTTTCTGCGCACGAACTGCAGCCTGGTTATCTCGAGCTGCGTCAGACCGGGGCGGAAACGTTCCAAGTGTTATGGAAAATCCCGGCGCGCAATGATCTTTGGTCGGGGGTGCGGCCTGTCCTGCCGGATGGCATTCTGTCCGGTACGCCGAGAACGTATCAGTCGGAAAACGCCCTGATGGAGCGTTACGAAGTCCGTTTCCCGGGCGGGATAGAGGGGCGGAGCCTGCAGATCCAGGGGGCCAGTGCGAAACTTTTCGATGTGCTGATCCGCGTTGTACGGCTCGATGGGGCGGCGCAGATTTTCCGGCTGACCCCGGCGGTCACGGCCGTGGTTGTGCCTGCCGCCAGCCGGGGATTTCAGGGCGCGGCGGATTTTTTCCGCCTGGGCGTGGATCATATTCTGATGGGGGTGGACCATCTGCTGTTTGTGCTGGGGCTGTTGTTGATCGTTCGTGATCGCCGCATGCTGGTCAAAGCCATCACCTCCTTCACGGTGGCCCACAGCCTGACCCTGGCGGTGGCCACGCTGGGCTATGCCAGTGCGCCGACGCTGCCGTTGAATGCGGGCATTGCCCTTTCCATTTTATTTTTGGGACCGGAGATCGTACGCCTCAACCGGGGTGAAAGCAGTCTCACCATCAGGCATCCATGGGTGGTGGCATTTGTCTTCGGCCTTTTGCACGGGTTCGGCTTTGCCAGCGGCCTGACGGCTCTGGGGTTGGGGCATTCCGAAATACCGCTGGCCCTGCTTTGTTTCAATCTCGGGGTTGAGGCTGGACAGCTTTTGTTCGTCCTGCTCATTTTGTCGTTGGAGCGGTCCTTCCGCATTTTGGAAATCCGCTGGGCGGCCTGGGCGGAGCAGATTCCATGCTATACGGTCGGCACGCTGGGCGCTTTTTGGACCATTCAAAGAACCATCATGTTACTGGAGGGGAGATTATGAAATTGTGGAATCATCGCAGTGCCATGTGCAAGGCTGGCTTCATCCTGCTGGCCCTGATCTGGGCCTCACCGGCTCAGGCGCATATTCAAAAGGGTGAGGTGGGTGGCTTTACCAGCGGCTTTGCCCATCCCTGGTCGGGCTGGGATCATATTCTGGCCATGGTGGCTGTCGGTATTTGGGGGGCACAACTCGGCGCGCCCGCCATCTGGATGTTGCCGGTGGCCTTTCCCATGGTCATGGCGGTGGGCGGTTTTCTTGGTCTGATTGGAGTGCCGCTGCCCGGCACTGAAATCGGCATCGCCGTGTCCGCCCTGCTGCTGGGCCTGATGGTGTTCAGGGAACAGAAGGCGAACCTGACGTTGGCGTGCATTCTGGTCGGTATTTTCGGGTTGTTTCATGGCCATGCCCACGGCACGGAATTGCCTCCCGGCCAGAGTGGCCTTTATTACAGCATGGGCTTTGTCATCGCCACCGGCACCCTGCACGGCCTGGGCATTTCTCTCGGATTGATTCACCGCTGGCCGGTGGGACGAACGGTGCTGCGGACCGCAGGCATGGTGATCCTGCTGGCCGGGGCTTTCTTTTTGTGCGAAGCCTTGAAGGCATGAGACAGCGTGATTTATTCCGGCCTGTTCTGGCGGCGCTGGCTCTGTCGTTTTTTTGGCCGGCTGCTGCCCAGGCACATTTGGTCACCACCGGTCTCGGTCCGCTGTATGATGGGATCGGACATTTTTGTCTCAGCTTGGATGATGTGATTCCGGTTTTGGCCCTGGCCTTGCTGGCTGGATTGCGCGGAGCCGCTGCGTCACGCTCCTTGATCTGGCTTTTGCCCCTGGCGTGGTTTCTGGGGGGATTGGTGGGGCTGTCCATGCACGGTACGGAACCGGTGCTGCCGGTTCGGGCCGTGACCTTTTTGGTTTTGGGTATTTTGATTGCGCTGGATGCTCCACTTCCGCAGCCGCTGCTGTGCGCGGCCGTAGTGCTACCGGGGCTTTTTTATGGATGGTGCAACGGCGTTGCCCTGGCAGCCGGTTCGGGCGGGATGCTGGGCCTGTTGGGCATTGCAGCCGCGTTGTTTGTTTGTGCGACCCTGCTGTCTGCCTCAGTGGTGGCTCAACGCGCTCCCTGGACGCGGATTGTGGTGCGGGTGGCGGGAAGCTGGACGGCCGCCCTCGGCCTGTTGTCGGTAGGCTGGTTTTTGCATCTGAAAAAGTAAATATAGCAGTGAAAATAAAACCGTTTTGTATTTTGATGGCCTTGCTCTTGGTCGGGGGATCGGCGCAGGCGCACGATCCTCTGCTCAGTTCGGTGGATCAAAAGATGTATGCCGAGGGGATGTTGTTGAAGGTGACCATGGCCCGGGCTTCTGCGTCGCAACTGCTCAAGGAGCCGTATCGGGAAAGTGATTACACCCCGGAACATTTTCCGAATGTACAGTCCCTGCTGATGATGGCGGGGTATGATTTGCTGGATGTGACCACGGCCAAATCCTTCATGGTACCGCAAAGCCTGGACGTACAACTGGCGCCGCAGAACGATGTGGTATTTGAAATCCGCTACGCCCGTCCGCCTCCCGGCCCGGTCACGATCCGCGCCACCTATATCAACAAACTGCAGGACCGGCATACCGCAACCCTGGTGGTGACTGACGAACGGAACAATGTTTTGAAATTCAAGGATTTGTCGCGTGAGGATGCCACGTTGCAGATGGAGGCGCCGGAAACGCCGTTCACCCAAATATCGAGGTGGAGTCGTGCCTCCATCATTTGGATGGGAGCGCTGCTCTGCAGCGGCCTGGCATTTTTTTATTGGTTGCGACGTCGTCGTTAAGACCGGCCAAGGGTCAGGAGCAATGCTTCCAGTACATTGGCGGCGGCCCAGCCATTGTAGCTGAACCACATGGAGGCGCGGCGTCCGTCGTTGTATTCACAGGTGGTCAGGCCGTCGCTGGGGCAAAAGCGTTCGGTGAGGATGCCATAACGGCCGTATCCGGTGACATCCGGGTAAAGTTCCAGACAGTTCATGGCGAAGGCCAGGCCGTCTTCTGCGCGCTGACGGTGGTAAGGATTGCCGGTTTGTTCCGCCAGATAATGGAGATCCTCGGTCGCCAGCAGGCCCATGGGGTGGAGGTGCGGATTGGAGACCGAGGTGATGGAGCCGCCGCAGGAATTCCAGTTGCTGCCGAGCAGCGGCAGGAGTTCCGGCCGGGCCTTGAAGCCGTAGCGCCAGAGGTATTCGTAATGAGCCGAGTCCTCGAGTTTTTCCAGCAGATCCGGCTCACCGGTTGTCTGGTGGAGAATGCGGGCTGCCTTGAGAAAAGCCAGATTACCCTCCTGGTCGGGCGACTTCCAGGTGTCCATGGGAGTACCCCAGCAATGCAATTGTTGTACATCCTGATGATAAAACCCGATGCCGCGGCGTGCGCCCTGCTTGAACGCATCATCGCGCGTGTAGGAGTAGGCAGCGGCAAAGGCGGCGGCCACCCAGCACCCGGCAAAGCCCTCCCAGTCGGTAACCTCCGGCTGGTCCAGGGAATAGGCGTAACCGCAGTTGCCATCCTCCCTTTGGAGTTGCAGAAGGGTGCGGGCCACGCTGAGTGCGACTATCTCCCACTGCGCCGGAACCGTGAGTTTGTGGTCGCGCAGATGGTGCAGGGCTTGAAACAGATAGTACAGGGCCTGTCCATTGGTGTAAGCACAGTGCCGGTCGGAGAGGAGAATGCCGCTCCACCAGCCGTTTACACGACTACCATTGCGTTCCTGCGTCAGATCGTAAAAGAGTCCGGAGGCCGGGTTGAAGGAGGCAGCGATCTCGTCAAAAAGCTGGCGGCCATTTTTCCGTCCCTGGAAGTAATCCTTGGGCAGTTGTAAAATCTCCTCCGCCAGGAGGAAGGGGAAAGCGAGTACCGCGCCGCCGGTCCAGGCAATCTCCACCAACGGGCGCCAGGGTTTCAGGGTGGCAGGTTCGGGGAGTCGGGTGGATTGGTTGGTGTAATGCTGCAGGGAATCAGACCAGTTGACTTCGACAAAGCAGTCCAGCAGGGCGCGGGCTGCCTGGTGGTGATTTTTTTTAAATTCCGGCAGATCCCGTCGTTGCCGGTATTCCTGTTCGATGATTTTCCTGGCGCAGGCGCGGCCGTGGCCGGGGAAATGATAAATCACACCCCCAGTCCGAGCGCTGCGAGTTGGCTGGCTGCTACCGGGAAGTGACACGGTTTTACCCGCCAGTGTTTTATCCACGAAGGTGCAGGGCAGATTGGCGTAGCCGAGGGTGACACCGAAACGGTTGGGGAGTTCGGAGAAAACACCATTGCGGACTGTGGCACCTGCCGTATCAGAGCCATAAGGATCGATGGAAATGGCCGCGGCCGCGGCATCGGTAAAGAGCATGGAAACAGGGGTGGGGGCGCGGTCGGCCCGGAGTTCCCAGATGGGGGAGGAGTAGGGTTCGGAGCTGTCCGGGGCGGTGAGATTGGGGTATTGCCCCGGACGGGCATGGGAAAGGTTGTTGTCGCCGATAATGCAGCCCGGGATGAGATGCCAGGGGTTGGCTCCGGGCAGGCTTCCCTCCAGCTTGAGGCGCGTGGGATAATCGGCCGTGAATTCGAGGGTGTAATGAGTTTGTCTTTCCCCGGGACGGCATGTCATGTGGACGGCGATTTCGTGATTTTTAAAATCTAGTCCCTTTTGCAGGTCCGGACTGCCGGTGCAGGTCCATCCCCCCTGACGGTTCTGATAAAAAAGACTGAGGTTCATGGCTGGAGGAGTTTGTGTAAAAATACCTTTAAAAGACAGTAAAAGAAATCCAAAGTGGCAACGGTGAAGCATCGCAATCCGATCATGCCCGGATTTCATTCCGACCCCGGTATTTGCCGGGTCGGGGAGAAAGCGTATCTGGCAGACCATCCAAATTCCTTTAGGGCGGAGAGTTAAAATGAGCATTTATAGAAAAAACCGAATCAACTGGATCATTTTCCCATTGACCCTGGGATTGTCATGGATGCTGGCGGGGGGTTCGGCTGCGGCCTTTGACTGGGACCGGGGCAAAGTGATTGATACGAAGAGCGAAGGGTCATGGGTTTCGGTTCCCTTTGAGTTTTTGCAGGGCAGCAAGGATGAGCTGTCAGAAATTGAAAAGGGCGGAAAACATCTCGATTGGACGATGCCGCCGGTAACGCTTCAGGATCTGAACGCCGGGGTGAAATGGACCAGGGACCGCGGTGAGACCTTGCTGGAATGGCGGGACCATCACAAATACCCCACCATTGCCACCCGGTCCGTGCCGTCCGACTGGAGTGCCTATGGCGGTATTGCCATCACCTGTTATTCCAAGGTGGCAACCGGCGAAAAGGTGACCCTGGGTGTTTTGGCGGACAACCCCGATACGCCCTATTTGGATTATTGGTGCATGGATGTTGAGATCAACTGGACAGGCCGGAAAAAACTGGTGTTTCCCCTGCGCCGATTTGAAAAGATCGGTGAACCTCAAAATTGGACTTCGATAGGGGGTCTTTACTTTTTCAGTAAAAACAAGGGGCGCACGCCCCATCCCGCCACCGTTCTGGACCTGGAGGATATCCGTCTGCTCCCCGGGGCTCCGGACCCGGCAGAAGCGGTTCCAGCGGCTCAGTCCACGATGAAGGATGATGTTTTTTTCCATCCGGAATCGGGGGTTGGTTATGATGCGCCCAGGGAATGCGACGACCATCAGCCGGAGCTTTCGGGCAATCTGGCCCCGGGCCAGGCTTTGGTGCATAATCCGTATTTCCGGGGTGCCCGGGCCCTTTACCAATATTATCCCCGCTACACCCCGGGTTTTGTCAGTGTGGACCCGCAAGGCAATGCCTGCATACGCGCGTTGGACGCCATTCAATGGCTCAAACCCGATGGCCGCTGGCAGCGCACGGATCTGACGGCTCCGATTTTGGATTTTTGCCGGAAAAACAATTGGGCGGGCGTTGCCATCGTGGACCGCACGGAACCGATCGTACGCTTTGACCGGGAAGGCGACATTTATGTGTTGGTGCAACTGAAGCGGCTGGATCAAAACGGGAATAAATGGGCGGACTGGCATGACCGCTGTTCCCTGCTGCTGCACGCCAAGGGTCCGGACCAGCCCTGGGCTTGCTACAAGATGCCCTGTCGCATCGCGGGATTTGAGAAACTGGATGGCCACAACCAGGATGCGTTGAATCATCCTCCGGTGATTATTGGCAGCGATTTCGGTTATTTTCCCGATGCCGATCAGGAGTCCTACTTGATACTCCCGGAGAAAAAGCCGGATGGCAGCCTGCTGATTCCCGATAAAATCCGCATCGGCAAAAGTGATTTTGAACGAATCATGGCCGGGCCGGTGCATTCCGGCGGAGGAAATTTTGCCATCACCCAGGGGGATAAAATTTACGTCATCTACGGTTCCATACCGCGGACGCTGCCGGAGAATGCAGGCAGTGAAGCCAGGGCCGCCAATGAAGCAGCCTGGCGTGCCTCGTTGCAGCCGCCGACGGATCATCCCGGCGGT
>Ga0209067_10002714_pt1 | contig 10427 bp, 9 predicted proteins | sample ColStrG_CSR_2013_FD_187199 | JGI IMG/M metagenome (GOLD analysis project Ga0209067, IMG submission 187199) | Freshwater sediment microbial communities in response to fracking from Pennsylvania, USA - Cold Stream Run_MetaG_CSR_2013 (SPAdes)... | ecosystem: Environmental > Aquatic > Freshwater >... | reverse complement strand
ATGACGGGGTGATCGCCCTTGGCGGTGGCTCGGCCCTGGACGTTGGCAAGGTTATCGCCTTCATGTCCGGCCAGAGCCGGCCGATGTGGGATTTCGAGGATGTTGGTGACTGGTGGACCCGGGCCGACCCGGACGGGATCGCACCGATCATCGCGATCCCGACGACGTCCGGCACCGGGTCCGAGGTCGGCCGCGCCGGGGTGATTACGCATGAGGAAAGTCACACCAAGAAGATCATTTTCCACCCCAGGATGATGCCGACGATCACCCTGTGCGATCCGGAGCTGACCTTGGGCTTGCCCGCCCATCTGACCGCGGCCACGGGAATGGACGCGTTGTCCCATTGCCTGGAGGCCTATTGCGCGCCGGAATATCACCCGATGGCCGATGGGATCGCCGCAGAGGGAATGCGTCTAGTCAAGGAGGCCCTGCCGACCGCCACGCACCATGGTTCCGACATCGCAGCCAGATCGAGCATGATGGCCGCGGCGGCGATGGGCGCCACCGCGTTTCAGAAAGGGTTGGGCGGCATGCACGCTCTGGCCCATCCCATCGGGGCCGTATTCGATACCCACCACGGTCTCACCAATGCGGTGTTGATGCCTTACGTCCTACGCTTCAACCGCTCGGCGATCGAGGTGCGGATCGCGCGGCTGGCCGCGTACCTAGAGATCTCCGGTGGGTTTGATGGTTTCCTAGGCTGGATCCTGACCCTGCGCGCCGAGATCGGCATTCCTCACACCCTGGCCGCGCTCAAGATCGACGCAGACAAGGCAGATCTGATCGCCGCCATGGCGGTGGACGATCCCTCGGCGGGGGGTAATCCGATCAAGCTGGACGTTGCCGCTACCCGCCGGATCTTCGACGAAGCCATGGCCGGGTGAGCGCCGATCCGAACTCCATGGGCGAGGACGTCGCCACCCTGCATGCCCTAGGCTACGCCCAGGAACTCACGCGCGGCATGGGACGGTTTTCCAACTTCGCCATTTCGTTCTCGATCATCTGTATCCTGTCAGGCGGGGTGAACTCCCTCGCCCAGGCCACCAGCGGGGCAGGGGGCGCGGCGATCGGACTGGGATGGCCGATCGGCGGGGCCTGCGCGCTGCTGTTCGCGCTCGGCATGGCCCAGATCGCCTCGGCCTATCCGACGGCCGGCGGCCTCTATCACTGGAGCTCGATCCTGGGCGGGCGGTTCTGGGGCTGGCTGACGGCCTGGCTCAACTTGATCGGCCTCATCACCGTTCTGGCGGCAATCAATGTCGGGACCTTTGGCTTCTTCGTCGGCGCGTTCGGGCCGGCTCTGGGCGTCGCCGCCGGCTACTGGCCGCAATTGATCTTCATGATCACGGTGACTGGACTGCACGGCCTGATCAACCACCTGGGCATCAGGTTGACATCGCGCCTGACCGATTTTTCAGGATACCTGATCTTGGCTGGCGCCGTGTTGCTGACCGCCGTGTTGTTGATCGTCGCGCCCAGTCACCATGTCGAACGTCTCTGGACCTTCGCCAACTATTCCGGATCTCCCGGTGGCGGGGTGTGGCCGAAGACCGGCTCGGTTTTCATGCTGCTGATGCTGGGTCTGTTGCTGCCGATCTATACCCTCACAGGTTATGATGCCTCGGCCCACACGGCCGAGGAGACGCGGGACGCGGCGCGCAATGTGCCGCGCGGGATCGTCCATTCGGTCATTTGGGCGGGGTTTTTCGCTTGGCTGATGTCTTGCGCCTTCGTCATCGCGATCCCGGATATGGACGCGGCGGCGGCGCAGGGGTGGAACGTCTTCTTCTGGGTGATGGACCAGATCGTCCCCGTGCAGCTGAAGCTCGCCCTCTACGGGCTGATCCTGGCGGCGCAGTTTCTGGCGGGCCTGGCGACCGTGACATCGGTCTCGCGTATGATCTACGCCTTCGCCCGCGACGATGGATTGCCCGCCTCGTCCCGGCTCAAGCAGGTCAGCCCGCGGTTTCGCTCTCCCGTCGCGGCGGTCTGGGTCGGTGTGATCGTCGCGGTGGGCTTTACCGCCTATGCCGATGGCTATTCGACCGTGGTCTCGGTCACCTCGATCGTCCTGTATCTCTCCTACGCCATGCCGATCGCCGCGGCTTTTTGGGCCTATGGCCGGACCTGGACCGTGATGGGGCCATGGGACATGGGACCTACGTTTCGCATCGTCGCGGTCCTGTGCATCGCGATCTCGCTGGGGGTTTTCTACATCGGCGTGCAGGCGCCAAACGGGCGGGCGTTGAGCGTGGTGCTAGGCATTTTCGCCCTCACCGGCGCAGTCTGGGTGCTGATCGAGCGGCGGCGGTTCAAGGGGCCACCGATTGGCGGCGAAATCGCCCGGCGCCAAGGCGAGATCGCAGCAGCCGAAACGCGTCTCAATGATGGAATTTGAATCCTGCTGTCAGGCCTCGGCGGGCGGCGTCGCCGTGGGACCGGCGATGGTCATGGCCTTGACATAGGCGGGCCGCTGGCTGAGCCGATCGACGTAGGCGCGGGCGTTGGGCATGTTGTCACGGCGCCCGAGCATGCGGACCGACCGCAGGCAATAGAGCGTCATGATGTCCGCGCACGTGAAGGCCTCGCCGGCCAGGTAGGGTGAGCCGGCCAGGGTCTGTTCGACCATGCGCGCATAGCCATCCTCTCGCCTCTGAACCATGCCAGCCACCACCCCATTGGCCTCCTCACCGAGGGCCAGCCTGGAGAAGAACAGACCCAGGATGTTGTTGTTGAAATGCATCCAGTACAGGTATTCGTAATAGTTCGGCCGGTCCGGTCCGACCGTCAGCGCGCCGCCAGCATAGGTGTGACAGACATAGTCGACGATGGCGGCGGACTCGCACAACATCCGATCGCCATCCTGCACCACCGGGGCCGTCGCCGCCGGGTGCAGGGCGAGGTACGACGCCGGCGCCAGGCCGTCGGGCCCGCGCGTGTGCCACACGAGTTTGTAGGGGAGGGCGAGCTCCTCCATCAGCCAGACCACGCGGTCCGATTGCGAAACGCCAAGGTGGTGGATCGTCAGCATGCGCGCGCGCTCCTTGCTCAGCGCCCGGTGAATACCGGTTTACGCTTTTCGATGAAGGCGGTGACGCCTTCGAGGTGATCGTCGCTGCCGACCGTCTCGCCGATCAGTTCGGCCTCGCGGGCTGACTGCTGGTCCCAGGTCGACTCCAGCGACCCGCGCAGCAACCGCTTGGCGCCGGCCAACGCCCGGGTTGGGCCGGAGGCGAGGTGGGCGGCGATCTCGAGGGCCTTGTCCTGCAGTTCGGCCTTGGGAACCGTCCAGTTGAGTAGGCCCCAGTCGAGGGCCTTGGCGGCCGTGAACCGCTCGCCTAGCAGGGCGATCTCGAGCGCGCGGCGTTCGCCGACGATGCGCGGCAGGAAATAGCTGACGCCGCCGTCCGCGGTGAGGCCGATGTGGCGATAGGCGAGCGAGAAGATTGCATCATCCGCCGCGATGGCCAGATCGGAAGCGCAGACGACGCTGAGGCCGAAGCCGGCGGCCGCGCCTTGCACCGCCACGATCACTGGCTTGGGCATGCGGCGCAGGCGGTGGATCGACAGATGGCCGGTGACGACGCGGCGCTCCATCGACGCGGCGTGAGCCTCGCGGTTCTCGACCAGGGACTCATGGAAGCCCTTGACGTCCCCGCCGGCCATGAAGGTTTCCCCAGCGCCGCGGATCAGCACGCAGCGAACGCTCGCGTCCTTTTCAAACCACTGAGTAGCGTCGATGAAGCCTTCGACGAGTTCGGGCGACAGGGCGTTCAGGCGCTCGGGCCGGTTGAAGGTTATGATGCCGACGCCGTCGGTCACCTCGGTCAGCAAATGTGCCGGCATTCCGCGTTCCTCCGCCTTGATCCGGTCCAGCTCCGCGGCTGGCGCCTCGCCCGCAAGGCCAGCCACGTTAGACCGTTTGAACCTCAACGCGCCAGACTGGCGGCGCCTCGCCCGCTGAAACCTGATCGGCCGCCCACGGCGCGCAGAGGTGTCAAAAAGGGAGGCTCACGCGGCGCGCTTCGCGGCCAGGGCCTGCGCGATCTCAGCGTGGCGGGCGCGGGTAATGCCGTAGGAGGCGAAGATCAGCATCGAGATCACGGCGATAACCGACGCGACCGGTCCCCAGACCATGACCAGGCGCACCTGCACCTCGTGCGGCAGGACCGCACCGACCTGGGTTCCGATCTCCTTCGGGAATCGAATGATGTCCAAGGCCATGCCCGCCAGCAGCACTCCAAGTCCTGTGGCGGCCTTGTTGGCGAAGCCGAGGCCGGCGAAGTAGAGACCTTCGCGGCGGCGGCCGAACAGGTGTTCATGCTCGTCAGCGGCGTCGGCCATCATCGAAGGATAGGCCACCGCCGCAAAGCCGATGCCGATCCCGGCGACAAAGGAATTGACCTCCATCGGCGGCAGCGCCGCCTGGCCGAGCGGTTGGTACAGGCCGAGAAGCCAGGCCCCCTGAACGACCAGCCAGTTGGCGATAAGCAGGGCGAGGCCGATCAAGACCACGGTCTTTTTTTCCAGACGACGCTGGAGCATGGGCGCGACGCCAATGCCCAGGAGGATTCCCACGATGAAGGCGTAGCCGATGAATTGCAGCGCCTCGCTCTTGATGCGCCAGACGAACACGAAGGAATGGTTGTTCAAGGTCGCGTTCAGACCGGTCGCGACGTAGGTGACCACGGCGGACACGAAAAGCAGCCGAAAGGATCGGTTGGCGAAGATTTCCTTCATCTCGGCCGGCATGCGCCGCCACATCGATCCCTCGATCCGCGCGGGCTGAGGCAGGGCGGCGGCGTAGCGGCGCAGACCCAGACAGCAAAGCGTCATGCCGGCAAAGAGGATCGCGGCGACCGTCCAGCCAAATCCCGGATAACCGTCGGCCCGCTGCAGGCCGCCGTTGGCGAAAAACAGGGAGAAGCCGAGAGCCGTGATCGTCGTCCCGAACAGGATCCCCGCGACGGATCTATAGACAACGATGCTGGTCCGCTCGGCGTAGTCGGTCGACATCTCGGCCCCGAGCGCGATGTACGGCACGTTGAAGAGCGAGATGAACGCGCGGCTGGCGACGGACATCAGCGTGAGCCAGCCAAACAGGAGCGGCTGACCGAGCGCGCGCGGCGGCGAGAACAGCAGGCCGATAGAGACCGCGACCAGGGGGACTGCGGCGATCATCAGGGGCAACCGCCGGCCGAGTTTCGACCTGAAGTTGTCGGACCAAGATCCAACCAGGGGGTCGACGACGGCGTCGAACGCCAGGCTGACCGCAAGCGCCGCGCCGACGTAGGCGCCGGAAAGGCCGAGCACGGCGGTATAGTAGAAGAAAATGAAGCCAATGGCGGTGTCGAACCCGCCGGTCTGGGCGGCCTGACCCAGGCTGTAGAACAGCTTTCGGGCGACCGTCAGACGCTGCGCGCCGCCGCTCATTGGCCCTTGGTCCGCGACATCAAGCGAAGGCTTCGTCGAAGGCGTCGATCATGGCTCGCCAACTGCGCGCGTCCGTACGGGCGTCATATTTGATGCCGGGCCGGCCGAAGCTGCTGGCGTCGGGGTTGGTGAAGGAGTGTTCGGCGCCGCCGTAGAGCACGATGCGGTAGTCCACGCCGCCCTCGCGCATCTCCTTTTCGAACGCGCCGCGCTGTTCGGCCGGAATGAGCGGATCATCTGCGCCGAGCAGCGCCAGGATCGAGCCCTTGATGGTCTTTGCGTCCTGCGGCCGCGCGGTGGCGAGGCCCGCGTGAAAGCCGATGGCGATCTTGATGTCCGCGCCCGAGCGCGCCAGCTCGAAGGCCGTCGTCCCGCCAAAGCAGTAGCCGATTGCGCCAAGCCGGGAGGCGTCGGTCTCCGGCTGTGAGGTGAGCACCCCCAAGGCCGCGGTGGCGATCGCGCGAATGCCCGACGGGTCGGCCATGAAGCCGCCCAGACGCTTCATCATCTCGTCGAAGTCGGTGACGATCTCGGCCTCGCCGTGGAAATCGAGGGCGAAAGCCACGTAGCCGGCGTCCGCCAGCTTGCGCGCGAAACTCATCACCAGCTCGCCGCGACCCGGCGCTTCGGGCGCGAGGAGCACGCCCGGCCGCTTGCCCGTCTTTTTGTCGTCGACCGCCAGGTAGCCAAGATAGCGTTTGCCGCCGACGACGTAGGCGATTTCCTCGGTTTTCATGGTGCGGTTCCTCTGGGTGCGTGGGTTTCGTGTCGGGCCGTGGGTCGGCCCTGACTTGCGGATCCTCATAGCCGCGCGGGCGCGGTTCGAAAAGCTGGCCTGTGCGCGGCGCGCTCTCGACTTGGCGGCGAACCGGCGATTACGATGGGTCAGGAAACGCGAACACAGCCCAGAGGGATCATGATGACGTCGTCAAAAAGCTACCAGGAGCGTCACGCAAGCGCCGGCGAGACCTTCAAGGTGTTCGCGCCCGGCGTTGACCCAGAGCGGGTGTCGGCCAGCTTCACGCGGCGGCTCGGCGTCCTGGGCAGCATGGCGTTCGATGTCGTCGGGGCGATGTGGTCGCGGCCACAGCTGAACCGCCGTGATCGATCGCTGCTCGTCATATCGGTCCTGGCGGCGCAGGCGCGTGACGAAGAGCTTGAGGCCCACACCGGCAACGGCTTGCGCAATGGACTGACTCCCGAGGAAATCGAGGAAATCCTGCCTCACGTCGCCGCCTATGCAGGGTTCCCTGCGGCGATGGCGTCCAGCCGACGGATCGACGCGGCGCTGTTGGCCGCTTCCGGCCTGGAAAAGCTGCCCGCCCGGACGGGCGCGGCGCACAAGTCCGACGCCGAACGCGATCGCGACGGCGCCGACGTCCTGGCGACGATCTCTGGCGGCGCCGCCCCGAGCGACCCGGCCGAGGGGTTGGCATGGATCGAGAATTTGCTGGGGGAGGTGGGCGTGGTCGCCTATCGCTGGGCGTTTGGCGAAGTCTGGAGCCGGCCGCAGCTTTCGCGGCGGGATCGCTCCATCGTCGTCATCGCCATCCTCGTGTCACTGGGCGCGGTCGAGGAACTGGCGGTGCACGTGCCGGCGGGGCTGCGTCACGGTCTGACGCGGGTCGAGATCGAGGAGGTGATCAACCACCTCTCGCTCTACGCGGGCATTCCGCGCGCGGTGGAGGCCATGCGCGCGGCCCGCGCCGCCTTCGCGAGGATTGACGAGGCGGGCTGATCGGCGATCAGGCGCCCAGAGCGCCGCTCGCGTGGGCGGAGATGAAATTGTAGAGCCCGCCGACGTCCGAGCCCAGCGTAAGCATGCCGGCAAGCACGGCCGACACGATCAGAGCGGTGATGAGGCCGTATTCGACGGCCGAAGACCCGCTGGTGTCGGCGACAAGACGCTTAAGGAAGGAGGTCATAGTTGTGGCTCGCTTTGAGGTCATTCCGTACGGCATGAATGATATTTTCATTTTACACCGTCAATACGTAAAGTCACGATAAGCAGCGCGCCCTGAGTCCGGGGAAAATGCGTATAGGTATCGTCTGCCGGCCGAGAATGTTACTTATTCGGCAATATCTATACGGTATTGTATTTGTACAACAAGAATTGAAGACATTATATATTCAATATGTTCTTTACGCATAAAGTGTGGCGCGGAGCGCGGCGTTCTTCTGTTCTGGTTCTGCGAAGTCGCGGAAGGTGTCGACGTCAGGACCGTGGAACGAACCTCAACCCTAGCGCCCGCTGCACGGCCTTGTGGAAATTCGGCGTCGACCACTCCGCGTTCACCTCGGTCTGACGGGAAATCGCCCGCGCTTCCTCAAGGGAGATGTCGGTCACCACGAAACACACGAGCCACACGCCGTCGGCGAGAAGATATCGAGCGGTGCGGCTGTCCTTGTCGTACTGTTCCGCGCGGTAGGTCCGGCCCGGTTTGAGCATCGGCCGTAGCGCCTCGCTCTTGGGCATGCCGGCGAGAAAGCGCTCGACGCCGTCGTCGTCGTCAAGACGGGTCGCGGCCCGCAAAACGTCCATGGTCATCGGCGCAATCTCCCGTCGGCGCCGACAGGGGCGTCGGGCGAGCTCGTGAACAGCCTATCAATTTCGCGGGGTGATTTGAATGCGGTCGCCTCGGGCGAGGTGTTTCGTTCGGCCCGGCCGAGCCATAGGATCACCCAACGGAAACACGCTATTCCACACAAATCGTGAGCCTCGATCCCCCCGCACCTCGGCCGGCCAACCGCGCCATGATCACCCTGACGGTGATGCTGGCGGCGATCATGACGGTGCTGGACTCGACCATCGCCAACGTGGCGCTGCCGCACATGGCCGGAAGCATGTCGGCGTCGCCCGATCAGATCAACTGGGTGCTGACGAGCTATATCATCGCCTCGGCGATCATGACGCCGGTGACAGGCTGGTTCGCCGGCCGCCTGGGCGTGAAACAGGCCTTCCTGATCGCGATCATCGGCTTCACCGCCGCGTCGGCCCTCTGCGGCGCGGCGCAGAATCTTGCCGAGATTGTGCTGTTCCGCGTGTTGCAGGGCGTATGCGGCGCCGGGATGATGCCGCTGTCGCAGGCGGTAATGCTCGACACCTATCCGATCGAGGAGCGGGGGCAGGCCATGGCCATCTGGGGCATGGGCGTGACGGTCGGGCCGATCATGGGGCCGGTGATCGGTGGATGGCTGACCGACGATTTCAGCTGGCGTTGGGTTTTCTACATCAACCTGCCGATCGGCGCGTTATGCGTCGCCGGGGTGCTGGCCTTCATGCCGCGCGACCGTCCCGCCCATCGGCGCCCACTCGACCTGGTCGGCTTCGGGCTTTTGGCCGTGGCCCTGGCGGCGTTTCAGCTCATGCTGGACCGCGGTCAGCAGAATGACTGGTTCGCCTCGGTCGAGACGATCCTGGAGGCGGCGACCGCGGCCTGCGCCCTCTGGATGTTCGTCGTGCACACGCTCATGACCCGGCCGTCGTTTCTGCCGGTCGCGCTCATGGGCGACCGCAACTTCGTCATGGCGACCATGGTCAATCTTGCGCTGGGCGTCCTGGTGTTCCCGGTCATGGCGATCCTGCCGCCAATGATGGAGACCCTGATGGGGTATCCGGTGCTGACCACGGGCCTTGTCACCGCCCCCCGGGGCATTGGCAGCATCGTGTCGATGTTCGTCGTTGGCCGGATCATCAATCGGGTGGACGCGCGGGTGCTGATCATCACCGGCCTGGGCATCTTCGCGATCTCGTTCGAATCCATGAGCCATTTCGCGCTCAACATGGACTGGCGCGCTTTCGCCACGACGGGTTTCGTGCAGGGTCTGGGCACCGGTCTGGTGTTCACGCCCGTGACGATGTTGGCGTTCGGCACCCTGAACCCAAAGTTGCGGCCTGACGCCACGGGCTTTTTCGCCCTTCTGCGGAATGTCGGCAACAGCGCCGGCATCTCCATCATTCAGGCGACCTTTACGCGACTGGTGCAGACCGTGCATTCCCGGCTGGCCGAAGGGCTCAGCCCTGAGAACCCGATCGCCCGAGCGCCGGAACTGGCCTCGCCATTCGGCCTGGCCACCCAATCGGGGATGATCGCCCTGAACGACGAGGCGACCCGTCAGGCGTCGATGGTGGCTTATGTAGACGTCTACTATCTGCTGTTCGGAACTTGCCTGGTGGTGATGCCGTTGATCTTGTTTCTGCGGCCGCCGGGTTCGACGCCCACGGGGCCGCCGATCGTCGCGGAACACTAGCCGTCGCGCGCCGGCGTCTTCGTGCGGACCGCTCAGGGTTGGGCGATACGCACCAGTTTGCGGCCGAAGTTTTTACCGTTGAACAGGCCGATGAAGGCGTCGCCGGCATTCTCCAGTCCGTCGACGATGTCCTCGCGATAGCGGAGGCGGCCATCGAGAATCCAATCTGTGAGCTCGCGCCAGGCGTTGGGAAACTCGCGTACGTAGTCGAAGACGACCAGGCCCTGCATCTTTAGCCGCGCGGTGATGAAAGCGCGGGTGTTGACGAGGCCGTGACGCGCATCGCCCTCCAGGTTGTAGTCGGCGGTCTGGCCGCTGACGATGATGCGGCCGTGCAGACGCATCAGCGGCAGGACCGGATCGACCAGCGTGTTGCCGACATTGTCAAAGAATATATCCACCCCGTCCGGACAACACCTCGCGACGGCCGCGGCCATATCGGATTCGGCATGGCGATCGATGACCGCGTCAAAGCCAAGCTCCTCGCGCAGCCATCGACACTTGGCGGGGCCCCCGGCGATGCCGACGACGCGCGCTCCCTTGATCTTGCCGATCTGGCCGGCGGCCGAGCCCACCGCTCCGGCGGCTGTGGACACCAGCAGGGTCTCGCCCGCCTGAGGCCGGCCGATATCCAGGAGGCCGAAATAGGCCGTCAGGCCAGGGATGCCCAGGACGCCGATCTGCGCCGAAGGGGGGATGCGGGTCTCCTCGATCCGGCGCATTCCGCGTCCGTCTCCCAGTCC
>Ga0209067_10002712_pt1 | contig 10428 bp, 7 predicted proteins | sample ColStrG_CSR_2013_FD_187199 | JGI IMG/M metagenome (GOLD analysis project Ga0209067, IMG submission 187199) | Freshwater sediment microbial communities in response to fracking from Pennsylvania, USA - Cold Stream Run_MetaG_CSR_2013 (SPAdes)... | ecosystem: Environmental > Aquatic > Freshwater >... | reverse complement strand
TCACAATGTGAAGGGTATCTGACGACTGTCCACAAAAGTTTTTCACGGTGAGCCAATAGGTGCCAACGGTGGTGACGGTAAACGTCGATTTTTTTGAACCGTCCTGCCACGCAAAAGTCAAGCCGGTCGTGTCGGCAAAAGGATTGAGCTTAATTGGCTGCAATTGGCAGACCTTTTGGTCGGCCCCAAGCGAAAAGGCCGATGGGGAAGCAACAAAAAAAATGGCGATGGTATCCTTTAATTGACTGCAGGTTTTACTCTGCGCCCAATACATGCCCGATTTGTTAACCGTCAGCGATCGGGTGGTGTCGCCGGTACTCCAGTGAATACTTCCGGGACTCGTGTTATTGATAGTAAATCGACTGGCATTGCATAGAATCGTGTCCCTGCCCAACTGTGGGGCAACCCCAAATGTGGTGACAACTGAATCTGTCACCTGTGGACATCCCTTGATGTGAACAGAATAAGTGCCCGGCTGCGTCACCGAAATGGACTGTGACGAATCGCCAGTACTCCACACAATCGGAAATATCGTGGCATCAAAAGGCGCTTTGAGCAAGCCGGGGCCTTTGCAAATAAGCGTGTCCCGTCCGGTTTTTTTTGTACCGGCAAACGGAATGAATTCCTGACTTTGCACAACCGATTTTTGGGGCAGCCAATTGCTTGCCCATGTTGCCACACTATTGTCGGGGCGCAGGTAGGTTTGACAAAACGGTACTCCACCATTCGTGGCAGTCGCATCAAACCACGCGGTGGTCAAGCTAGCGAGGTACACCCCAAAATACGATGATCCGATTTTGGTGACATCAAGACCCCCTTGCTGACTGGGGGCTGTCGTTACTTCGTAGAGTTGAATGCCACCAGGGTTGCCTTGTATGTTGGAAACCTTGATCTGTCGGGGGCCGTCGGTCAACGAAAAGGTGGTGCCACTCCAACCAGCCGGATACAAATAGGCGCTAGTGTTGCCGATGGGTGCGCCGGAAAATTGACGCGTCGGGCCATTGACGAACTGGCCCGAAAAACCATTAATCGACTTGTCATAGATTACATTTCCTGTTGTCTCATCAAACGTCCAGTAACCAATTAACCCCGTTTCGTTCCCCTTCAATTTGCGGCACATCATTTGCTGAACTTGATCCTGGGTCAATGAAATGCTGAAAATTCTGAGTTCGTCAATCAAGCCGCTGAAATGAACTGGCAGGTTATTAGTGTCCCGAAAACCGATTTTAGCCACTTCAAGCGGTGAAAAACCCATTGGCAAATTGCTATAACCAACGTAGTCGCCACCCACATTAATCCCATTGAGATAAATGTCCATGTCTACTTGGCCACGAATAATTGTGGTTACATTCACCCACCTACCGGCCATGTTAGGAACCGTCGCTTGCTTGCCCCGTCTATAGACCGGGTCATATTCGCCGGTGCCGTCGCCATAGCCAATTCCGATTGTAGTTTGTGAGACAGACAAATAAAATCCTGAGTAGACTTGAAGATTGCTTTGGCTATCAAATACTGGCATACCACCGACCGATGTCGGGTCAATCCAAAGCCAAACCGAGATACTTACCGGGAAGTGGACGTTATCATAAATATTACCAAGATCAACATAACTTGAGACTCCATCGAGCCTTATGCACCGCCCGGAGCCAATTGAGTCAACTTGACAAAGCGCAAAACTTGATGCAGCGATAAAAAGCAATGTGAGGAGTAATTTCATTCTCTGCTTCAAGTCTAATGTACCCTAAGCTTTGTAAACAGTCTATCCGACCAAAAATAACGTTCACCCGTTGTTCTATCGAATATACAAAGCTTCAATTTCCGACAATGATAAGACGCGATTAAATATCCTTACTGGACCAAAAGTACCTGGGGTATAAAACCCCTTGTTTGCAACTAGTCCACCATAAACATTTTGACCATAATGACCTAATACGCCAGGACTTGCTTGCGTGGCCGCCAATAAACCATTGACATACAAATTCATATTGTTTCCGTCATAGGTGCCGACAACAAAATACCAATTTCCGGGCGTCCAAATATTATTCGGTGAAATTAGAATTACATATTGCCCGTTGATGGACAATGAAAACGTAAAAGTGCCTGCAGCATAGGGGTATTGGTCTCCCGTAATCCCCAATTTATACTGGTAATAAGGATTGACATGAGAAAAATATGGTTTCTCAATAATGGCGAAATTACCACCGTAAAATGATGTCGGCTTAAACCACGCGGATATGCTAACCTTTGATATCGTATCCAATACTGGCGTATTATTCACCGCAAAATAATTTGAAATGCCATCCAATTGGTAACCTGTATTCGGACTGCCGGTGTGGCCCTGGGTCCAAGTTCCGTTTGCGCCGGTAGCAAAATTACCGTAATACGAAACATCGGCTATTTTTCCATTCATCGGCAGGAAGCAAACCATATCGTCTTGCACAATTCTAATTTTTGTGCTAGAAACAGTACCTCCAATAAACTGAGCATTTGAAGCAATCTTGAAATTCAAAAACCGATCTCCGTCAACAGACAGATTATATTTCGGCATAACCACGAAAGACAATTCGGTGGCACCCTTAGCAACCGGAATCGTAAAGGCCTTTGAGCTACCATCGGGCACCGTTACATAATCTTGACCATATAAAGCGGATGAATCCACCACTTGTATTGTCAAATTTCCTGGATTTGAAACCGGTGAAGGGAAAACAATCTTTATAGACATCGCACCAGCGGACTCTCGCATCAATACATTCGATGTACTAAAGCTGGTAGATAAAGGAGGTGTAACATTGTCCTTCTTGCATGACACGAGCAGTCCACACAAAATCAGAAAAGAATAAGCAATTTTTTTCATATTTAATTGAATCATGTTTTAAAAATAAAACAAATACGCGGCTTTTTCATACTGAAATGCAAAGATTGACAAACAATTTTGAGTCAAGTCGTTTAAAAAAAGGTTACCAAAAAAACTCATATTTGCAGAAGCTCGAAAATATGCGAATGAAACGAATCCTGGTCATCTCCTTTAGTAATCTAAAAACCGACGGTCGCGTAAAGCGACAAATAAAATTCCTTCAAACAGCCGACACAAAAATAACGGTAATTTGTTACGGCGGTGACGAATCCTTGAATGTAGATACTATAAAAATAGCGCCTCCGCCACTAGGATTTCTCAATAAGCTGGCATTGGCAGGGCTATTACTTTTGGCTAAATATCGGACGGCGTACCCCTTACTTTATGGACAAAAATTATCGTTGGATAATAATTTTGACTTGATTATCGCGAACGACATCGAAACCCTCCCACTTGCTTTTCAACTAAAAAATAAAGCCAAAATCATCTTTGATGCGCACGAATATTCACCCAGACATTTTGAAGATCAATTGTACTGGCGTGTATTCTTTCAGGGCTTCAATAAATTCCTTTGTCAAGAATACATACCACGGGTAGATGGAATGATTACGATCGGGTCGGCCATTGCGGATGAATATGAAAAGCAATATCACGTGCGGCCGCAAATCATTACCAACGCGACTCCATTCTATGAACTAAAGCCTAAGGCTGCCAGTGACCAAAAAATTCGCCTTGTGCACCAGGGAAGTGCTAACGCGTCTAGAAAACTCGAATTGATGTTCGAAATGATGAAACTCCTCGATGACCGCTTTTATCTTGACTTGATTCTAGTTCATCCCGCACATCGCTCCGGCAAGCGATACCTGAAAAAGCTAAAGTCCCTGGCCAAGAACAATAATCGAATTGCATTTTTACCACCAGTATCGACCGAACAATTGATCCCTACGTTAAACGATTATGATTTCGGCTTGATTATGATTCCGCCGACTAATTTTAATTATAAAAATACGCTCCCCAACAAATTCTTCGAATGCATACAGGCAAGGGTCGCTCTAGCAATTGGCCCAATCCCTGAAATGAAAAAGATTACGGAAGAATATAACATTGGAATCGTGTCAGATGACTTCTCCCCAATCAGCATGGCCACTTTGCTTCAATCCTTGACTGTTGAAAAAATCAATATGCTAAAAACCAACACAAACCGGGCTGCTCAGGAATTCACAGCAGAAAAAAATGGAGAACGATTGAACAATCTAATATCAAAAATCGAAGCATCGGCTTAAAAACTAGCTCTTATCAATTTTTGACCCTCGATATGCTTAAATAGACGTCATTCATATTTTTCTCAAAGGCAGCCTCCGAATAATGATCAACAATATAATTTCTCATCTTTTGCCGATCATATGATTGATAATTTAGTTGCATTTGCTTCAGTCCGTCCAACAATGCACTTTCATTTTTATCGATCAACAGGCAGCCTCCCGATTCTACGAAATTCTCGCCTCCTCCGTTTCGAAAGCCTAAGACAGGCACACCTGATGCAAGCGCCTCGGCAATCGCGATCCCGAAACTTTCATGCTGGCTGCAATTCACAAAAAAATGAAGGTGAGACATAAAAGTTGGAACTTCATCTGGCTCAATGAAATCGTGAAAAATGTAAGACCCTTCCTTTAATTCACGACTTGCCATTTCTTTATAGTACGGCAACATCTCTCCACCTCCTCCAATTCTTAAAACAAAATCAAAATTCACTTTGCCCAAACATTTAATAAGTATGTCCAAGCCTTTTGGATGTTTCGGAGAAGAAAGGCCACCCAAGAAACCAATTTGAACTATTCCTGACGCAACGGACTTTATTCCAAATCTTTCCACCCGGACAATATTCGGTACCACCAAAACGGGACGTTTCAGGATATTTTGCATGACTGACCTCGACTGATCACCAACAGTCACAACACTTGCCGCCCGCCGAAGTGCAAATAACGTCGTTATTCGATGCAGCGAACTTCTAAAATTATTGATGAAAAAAGAATTATGCTCCGTTACGATAAACGGCCTCCGAATTAGTCTACTTAGCATCCATCCCCAAAAACCTCCTGGATATCCAATATTTGCATGAATTAAATCAGGCCTGAATTTCGATGCAATTTTAAAAGAAACCCAAAGACTTACTAAAAAATAGTTCAACTGATTATAGACGGGTAATGACTTCTTTATCAATAGTCTATGTTCGATCACAAGATTGTTGGTGACGGATTTAATTTCAAAAGAGCAAAAAGAAAAATGAGCGTAGTCAATTTTTGAAGATAGAACAACAACTTCATGAACGCGGGAGATTGCTTGCGCTTGTTGACTAATAAAAATACCATGATTTTTTTGCCGATCGTCTGGAAACCATGGTGTAAGCATAATAATTTTCATATTTCAATTATCGCAAAACACTACTTGTTCTGCAATGGTAAAAAATTGATATTGTCCATTATTTAAATATTATGCTTGTTAAATTCGGGAAGTTCAAACAATTACCGTACAAGGGAATTCAGGAGAAAGCGGCCTACAGTTTGCATGAAGATATTGAAAAATTTATTGAACCCTACATCAAGTCAGAATTAAGTGCCTTAGATATTGGATGCGGCGAAGGAGCATTTTCGCAACGAATGATCGATCGAGGGCTGCATGTCGAGGGCTGTGACATCGACACCCGGCAAGTCAAAGCCGCACTGAACACCCACGAAATCGACCTCAATCAACCCGATTTTACGCAAAAGGTTAAATCGCGATATGATATCGTGTTTGCAATCGAAATAATTGAACACATTGAAAATCCCTGGAAATTAGTTCGGGACGCATCATCAGTATTGAAAGAAAACGGTCTATTGATCTTAAGTACGCCAAACATTAGCAACTTCGTTTCACGCCTTCGACTCTTCATTACAGGCCGACTTTTAGCCTTTGAAAAAAGTGATCTGAAGCACGGGCACATCACACCAATTCCGTACTTCCAGCTCGAATACATGTTTGACCAGTGTGGTTATCAGATAATCGCCAAATCGAATGCAGGCAAAATGGCCTTGTTCCACTTTACAACTCTGTCAAGATTCGAATTTCTTCGTAACACCATACTTCCTTTTCTATATCCATTGATGGGCGGCCCAAAAGATGGACGATCATTGGTGTATGTTTTAAAAAAGAGGTAGCTACCTTTTCGGCACAAAAACAACATTACCAAACGTAGGCAAGGCTGCAAGCGACTGCAACGTGCCGGCCTTGGAAATTTCGAATGGCGTATACTGCAGTGAATCAAAAAAAACACTCACATCGTCGCCCGAATAACCCGCCGCCTTATACGTCAGATCGTTGATCTCCACCATCACATACGGCCGCCATTTGGCAATGGTTTGCCGGGCGCCCAGCAAGGCAGGCAACTCGCTGCCTTCGATGTCAATCTTAATGAAGTCCAACCGATCAAAACCAATTTCGCCGGCCAGGTCGTCCAGCCGTTTCAACGGCACTTCGCGCGTGCTCCGGACCTTGCGTCCACCCAAATAGAGTGTACTGAGCCCCTCGTGCGTGTCCTCCACTTCGAAGATGGGGAGCACCTGTTCGCGGTCCGACAATCCGTAGGGCATCACTTTGATCACCGAGGCAAAATCGTTCAATCCGATATTTTCGTTGAGTTGCAACCGCATGGGTTCCAACGGTTCGAATGCAATCACGCGGCCTTCCGTCAACCGTTTGGCCATAAACAATGAATACTCGCCCTGGTTGGCACCTACATCGACCGCCACCATTTTCTTGTCGAGAAAGCGATGAAGAAAAATGAACTCGCGCAGTTCGTGAAATCCTGTCCAATAAAACGAGGCACCCATCGTTCGCGACCGGTCAATTTTCAAGGCAATATTGTGATCGAAATTATGAATCACTTCCCAATGCGGTTGGCCGTAGGAGAATCGAAGGGATCGTGCTGAGAAATACCGCGATATCGAAAACAACACCTTCAGCGGCTTTCGGATGAAGCTATACCGCGTCGATACGATGTAGGCGTTGCAAGTTCTGAAAACCCAAGCAAAAAGTTGGCGCATTATTTAATTAAGTTCGAAAGTTTAAAAACCCTTATTTCATTTCGATAGGCCCAGAGCAACAACAACCCGGCGACCAGCACATACGCCAAATGCGTGAGGAACGGAAAGGCGGTCCCAAACAGCGGCTCAAAAATAACAATAACCACCGCCAACGTCAGCGGTGCCACGATTAATTTGAAGACATTGAAAGTCATCTCAAATTTACTCCTGACGCCGAAGTACAGCACCGCGATTTCTACGATGTATCCAATCCAGGTGGCCACCAGTAATCCCATGATGCCGTAGGATGGGATGAGCAGAAACATGCCTCCAACTTTCGTCGCCACAATCACTCCATAAAAAATTGGCAATGGTTTCGAATATTTAATGGCGGCATACGGCATGGCCACAAAGAACCGAAGGCTCCGAAGCAGGTAGGTGACAGCAACGAATGGAAACCAACGAATCGCCGCCAAAAACGCTGGCTTCTGCACGAACCATTGAAATACCGGCGGCAACACTAACACACTGCCGGCCACCAGCAAGATGGTGACAGCCGTGAGACCGTGGTAGTACCGGTTGATTTCGGGCGTAGTCTTTTTATGAACTTGCAACGCAGTAATTCCCAGCACCTTCGGAAAGAATGAATTGTAGAATCCGGTCAGCACAAACTCTACCGCCATCAAGCATTTTGCTGCTAGATCGTAGATGGCCACTTGTGTCAATGGAAGAAATCGACTGAGTACCACCCGGTCGTACACGTTGTTAAACCAAAGAATAACCTGGTAGATAAATTGAGGGTGATTAAAACTGAGCGTCGGATTCAAAAACGAAAAATCCACGTGCCACCCAAATTGTCGATACACCCGCCACAGCACCCACAGTCCTGTAAGCGTCACCGCCACCAAGCGACCGCCGATGGGACCAATCAACGAATCGGGGAATAAATATAAGCCGATGAACGTACCCGCCGCAATGAGCGAAAGCGAAAGAACGTTCATCCGCAAAAACGCCACCGCTTTTTCCTGGGTTTGCAGCAAACTATTATTGACTTTAAAAACCGATTGAAATACACCGGTTACAACTGAGAGTAGCCCATAGGGATAAAACGAAATAGAATTGTCGTATACCTTGGCGAACACAAAGTCGCCGACAAAAGCAAGCACGATTCCTGTAGCCAAACTCAGCAGAAGGATAAACGCAAAAGCCGAACTGACATAAGCCGCAAGCTTTGGTGGATCGCTTTTATATTCGTGGAAATAATTGTAGAGCGACACATCGAAACTGTAGGTCACTACAATTTGGATCAAAGCCGAAAAACCTGTGTACAAGATCATCAAGGCATAGACCGGCGCCGACAGGTAATGCGCGTAGACGGGTAGCAAGATGAGCGCGCTCGCCATTGGCAACGAGCCCGCAACGGTGTAGATGACGGAGTTTCGTATGAACTTCTTTGTTACCACCAGTTATCGCCCAAAATGTTCCACGAGCTTTTCGCAAATGAACTCAGCCGCTTTGCCATCGCCGAAGATGGCAGGAAATTGCAAGGACGGACGCTTGTTCATCAACGTGTGATAAGCATCTCGGATCCGCGCATCATCAGCGCCCGTGAGGATCGCGGAGCCGCTTTTCGCAAGTTCCACCCAGGCAGTCTCATCCATCAGGATGACGCAGGGCTTCTTAAAATAGTAGGCTTCTTTTTGTACGCCGCCCGAATCGGTGAAGACGATCTCAGCCTTCATTTCCAGGGCAGTCATGTCGATAAACGACAACGCCGGAATAATTTTTAAGAAGGCATTTTCGCGCAGGGCCTGCCCTACTTGCGGATTAATGCGCTCCATTATTTTTAATGTACGGGGATGCACAGGAATCACCAACGTCAGTTTCTCCTCCCGCGACAAACGATCGAAAGTGAGCAGCAAGTTGGTGAGGATGCGCTCGTCGTCCACATTGTTGGGTCGATGCATGGTGACGAGTGCAAACGCAGTGTTCGTCAGACCAAGTTGTTGAATGATCGTCGACTTTTTTTCCGCCACTGATGCAAACAACAAACTATTGTCGTACATGATATCGCCGCAGTGATATACCTTGGGATTGTCGGCGTTGTAAGGCGGTTGGTTGTCACGTTGAAAACCTTCTTTCCACAAGCCTTCCAAACCCGACAAGGTGGGCACAAAAATCAGTGTAGACAGGTGATCGCAGATCAGCCGGTTCACTTCCTCCGGGAATTTTTTATTGTAAGACCGGACGCCGCCCTCGACGTGCACCACGGGGATGTGCAATTTGGCGGCCGCCACGGCTCCGGCCAGCGTAGAATTGGTGTCGCCGTAAAGCAACAAGCAATCCGGCTGTTCCTGGAGCAAAATTTCTTCAATACCTACCAGCATCGACGCGGTTTGCACAGCATGGCTTCCCGAGCCGGCTTTGAGGTTGTAATGTTCTTTGGGTAATTCCAACTCTTCAAAAAAGACCTGCGACATCGCGGCATCATAGTGTTGGCCCGTGTGCAGAATTACCTCATTAATCCGGCCTTGGAATTTTTGACGAATGGCCCTGCTGATGGCAGCCGCTTTGATGAATTGTGGACGCGCGCCAACAACGGTTACAATTTTAATCATACGCATATCATATCTAAACCCTGAGCGATCTGTCCGGCAATTTTTTTATGGGTAAATGCCTGTGCTTTGTTTCCGCGAAGGTACAATTCCCCGCTCTTAAATTGATCATACAGCAGGATCAGTTGCTTCTTAATTCCCGGCACATCGTCAAAATCCAGGGTGGTGCCCGCCGCCGTCTCTGTCAGTATCCGCGCGGCGTCGCCATCCACCGGTCCAATACACAGCACGGGGCGCCCCGCGGCGAGGTATTCAAATAATTTCCCCGTCAGCACCCACTGAGCACCTTCTACATGGTCGATCGGCAGCAACAACACTTGCGCTGACTTCATTTTTTGGATGGCTTGCCGGCGCGGCACAAACGCTGTGCACTCGACCATCGACCGCAATCCAAACGAATCGATCGCCGCCAGGACGGCTGCATCGGTTTGGCCAATCAGTTTCACGGTAACCGCCGCCGCCATCGGATGACCTTCTTCGCTTAATGCTTGCAATGCCTTCCAAAAAGAAAGCGGATTCCGTGTCGGATAAAGGAAACCGGTATACACAATAGAAAATGCGGCATCCAATGAAGTATCGACGCCGGCAAAATCTGCCTCGTCAAATCCGTTGGTCACCAACCGAACTTCACGCGTCGTCTTTTTTTCAAACTCCATTTTCATCGCCGGCCCGACTACCGTTACCAGATCGGCGGTGCGAAGTATTTCCAACTCCTGCCTTCGATGTGCCTCATCTGCCCACTGTGTGAGCTGCAGATCTTGATAATAATCCATGGTGGTCCAGGGATCGCGAAAATCCGCCAGCCAGGGAATGCCGGTAGCTCTTTTCAAACCCAGCGCGATGCGGTGCATGCTGTGTGGCGGCCCGGTCGAGACGATGGCGTCGACGGGGTGAGAAT
>Ga0209067_10002711_pt1 | contig 10430 bp, 9 predicted proteins | sample ColStrG_CSR_2013_FD_187199 | JGI IMG/M metagenome (GOLD analysis project Ga0209067, IMG submission 187199) | Freshwater sediment microbial communities in response to fracking from Pennsylvania, USA - Cold Stream Run_MetaG_CSR_2013 (SPAdes)... | ecosystem: Environmental > Aquatic > Freshwater >... | reverse complement strand
GTATAAAAAAGTTAGCCGCCAATACACTACCGTGAACGGAACCAAAGTACCGATGGACTTTTATGTGTTGGAAGAAAATGAAAGCAAAGCCATGCATGAACTTGATCTCATGGCGAATGCTTGTAAGATTTTGGAAAAATATTTCGGTGAGTATCCCTGGGCAAAAGAAAAAATCGGATTGTGTGAAACCCCTCACCTAGGGATGGAGCATCAGTCACTCATTGCCTATGGAAATAAATTCAGGTACACCAAAGTGGGCGACGAAGATTTCGATTGGCTGCTAGTGCATGAGTTCGGGCACGAATGGTGGGCTAATAAAGTCACCAATCGCAATTGGGCTGACATGTGGATACAGGAAGGCATCTGCAGTTTCGCTGATGCTCTTCATATTCGCGAGGTAGGTGGGGAGCAGGAGTATATGAAATGGATGCAGCGAACGGCTCGCAACGCACAAAATAAATTACCCATCGTTCAGGGTGAAGACGTCGATTCCGACAAAGCCTATCACGGAGACATTTATGGCAAGGCCGCCTTTTTCATGCACACCCTTCGCTATATCATGGGCGATGATTTGTTTTTTCCGACATTAAAAAAATTGGCCACCGATCCGCAATATGTTTACGACAATACCGTAACGACCAATGATGTGGAAAGACTTTTTAGCGCAGCGTATGGCAAAAGCCTGAAACCACTTTTTGATCTCTTTCTCCGCAGCACCGATAAATTAGAAATCTCCATCAAGCAAATGGATGAGGACAAATACCTCATCCAGTCTGTTAATCTTGATTTTGAAATTCCGATCGAGGTCGTAACCAGTGCAGGGCCTCAAAAAATTAAGCTGAATAAAATAAAAACCACCATTACCAGCACAACCTTGCCCATCATCGATCCCCATGTCTTTTATATAAAAAAAATTATCATCGAATAGTACAGCCCATCATGTTGAAGTGCAACGTCCCTATAATGGTCGTTCTGTTATATTCACTTGGATAGCTACGTGGATGGAGCAGCACCCGCTTGCAAAACATTTTGAAGAGGCTGTTGAAAAAAATTTGTAAAGGCGGCCAGCCCATGGCATAAGGTCATGGCGGAATCTGGCACTCCGCCTTGGTCTACAGCAGACAGCCAGACCTGCCATCATGGAACGACTACAAGGATTACATCTTCTTCACATGCCCGCTTCCCGAAGCGTGGCTGTTGACCTGACTTGGGTTTCCTTTATAGGTAACACTCCCGCTTCCTGAAATATTGGCATCCAGCGCATCTTTCACATTAATCTCGACATCGCCGGATCCGGATATGCGCACTTCGCATTTTGATACCTCCAGATCAGCCGCCAGCACTTTGCCTGAGCCGCTGATGGTTGCCTTGATTTGTTCTGCGGTTCCGCTTGCTACTACCTTTCCTGAACCTGAAACGCTGACATCGGCTTTTCCAGCAATCGTAGCATTTACATTTACTTTGCCCGATCCACTTACACCGCTATCAAAACTTTGACACGAACCTTTTACAGAAAGGTCACCACTTCCTGAAACATTAGCGCTCACCTCTCCTTTTGCTTCGGCTTCAATTTCTAATGAACCAGAACCACTCACTTTCAATTCTAAATCATTAGTTGAAAATTTTCCACTGCCAACCAAATCCCCCGAACCACTCACACTAAGCCCTTCGATCGTGGCCATGGTGACGTAGACCGTAATTCTTTTATCATCGCGCCATCCCCAATCCTTCCATCGCCATTTATCTTCGCGGCCGATGCTCAGTCTGTTGCCGTCTACATCGGTTTCAATCTTGTCCAATACATCTTTATCCCCTTCCAGGACCACGCTCTGAGGGCTTCCTTGCTTCAGAATCAACTTGCCCGGCGTGCGCAGCGCAATTTTAGTAAAGGTTCCGACATTTCGAGTTTCTTTAGTTTGCGCGAACGTAAACCCTGAAACAAGGACTAAAAGAAGCGTGATGAGTCTTTTCATATTTGAAATAGGTTATTAATGTTTAAAAGATGCTTTGGCCCCAAAAAGGTTGCATCGCGAAATGGTTAAATTCTTAACTAAGACTGCAAAAGCTCATTTCAGGTTTCAAGAAGTAGCTTTTCATTGTCAAAAACGAGGAATCAGGCGCTGGAAAGGCCTGATTTCTTAGTTTCAGAATGCGTTACTTCTTGAAATTTATCGGGATGATCAGTTTAAAACTAAAATTCCGGCCCATGTTGAATACGCCCACACGGCCGGTGGTATAGTTCACTGGGTTGTACTTAAACCGGCTCATATAATCCATATAGGGTGTATCAAAAACATTGTTGCAGATGATGTAAATTTTGCAAATTGTTTGGCCCTGGGAAATAATATCTCCACCGACCGAAGCATTGAACAACACATAACCTTGTGTCGGTGATTTGCTCGCCCGATATTCGTAGGGAGTCAATTCCGTATTCAATCCATTATAAATAGCAAACTGTTGATATACTTTACTTTGTGAGAAGACGTCCAGCAATCCAATTTTGAAAAAAGTATTTTTCAGGCCTTGACTTCCTTTTAAAAGATTAATCCTTAAGTCAGTGGTAATCCGTGTTGGGGGAACGAACGGCAAATATTTAACCGAATCAGGCACATCTTTAAGACCACCATACACCATACTTAACGTTGAATTGAGTTCAACCCATCGCATCGATCTAGGGTGAATATTTAACCCTATTTCTCCGCCATACAATTGTGCTTTGCCTTGTGTGAATTTATAAACCGGCGCGGCACCAAGCCCTGCTGCGCTTAGCGAATTATTAATCGAGTCTCCTCCAAAAACACTTTTCAATCCTTTTGAATAAATAAAATTATGGATGTTGTTGTTAAACAAATCGATTTCAAAACTGACGTCATTCGAATTTACTCCAAAGGCGAGGTCTTCTTCCAAACTGGTCTCTGGGTTTAGGTTGGGATCCCCTATCTCATATACTACCGTGCCATCATGTACTCCGTTCGCGGCAGCTTCAGAAACATTGGGTGCACGCCAACCCCGGGCAATATTGGCTTTCATAAAAACGTTATTGGATAGATCATAAGCTCCGCCAAAGCTGAAAGAAACACCGTTAAAAGTGGATTTGAATCCCTTGAACTCGTGAAACGAATTTGGCCCGTGGGGTACGGAAGGCGCTTGTGTTGTGGAGTCCACCCAGTGATCATGGCCGTTGAATGCCCTTGTCGTGTAGCGAAGACCACCACTCAAATTAAGCTTATCAATTTGTTTATTCACAATAGCAAAACCGCCAATCTGAAAAAAATCATAGTTAGGAATTAGTAATAATGTCCCCAGACTCTCCGAATTCTGATAAACTCCGTTGACGCCAGCGGTGACATTGAATCCATTGAATTGTGGCGACAAGTATCTGACATCATACGTTGCCCCATTGGAAAAGTAATGGATATTTGGTGTGTTGGGTATGGTAGGGTCATTGCTTTCCTCGCGATTGTTTCTTTGCCATGAGAAGATGGCCGCCACCCTGCCTTTTCCAACAGCAAAACTATTGTCCCAAACTAACTTGGTATGTTGAATTCGCTGATTAATCGTGAATGGTTGATAGCTGGTTTGTTCTTGTTTCGTAGGAATGACATAGGTTGGTTCTCCGCCATGAAGATCGGGGTAAGAAACTTGTCGCATCATCACTCCTGTCGTTGAATCGCGCGTACCATCAACAATTCCTGTTCTCATGTCGAAGTAAGTAGCACGCCATTGCGTGTACCCCCACTTGCGATGAAGACCGATTCGTCCATCAGTATTAAAATTGTTGAACTGGGAATTCAATACCAGACCATCGTATTTATTTTGATAGGCATGTGCCCCCGTGTAATCAACACGCGCACTCCAGGATACTCCGTTTTTAGTTCCGCCAACATGAATCATATTATTGATCAGTCCACTGTTGGTCTGATAGTTCATCAGCACCTCTCCTTTTGTTTGTCCTTCGGGCAAGGGTTGTTCGGAAATTAAATTGACAACGCCCGCAATGGCATCCGAGCCATAAGCCAACGAGCCGGGGCCTTTCAATATTTCATACCGGTTTACTGCATTGGGGTCGGCTTCAATACCAAATTCATCAAACCAAGCCTGGTCCACTAACTGGACGCCATCGCTGATGGTGAGGACCCGGTTGTATCCCAAGCCGCGAATCACGGGTTTGGAAATACTTTGCCCACTGGTAATTGCAGAAACACCGGGCACTTTCGAAATGGCATCAATCACGTTGGTAGATGCTCTCTCCAGGATTTCATCATAGTTCATCGTTGCCACATTTATCGGACTCTTTTGTTTATCGGTTGCAGCACCGACTCCCGTGACAATAACTTCTTTTAACTGAATACGTGATTCTGTTAAGTCAAAATCAGCAGTAGCGGAACCATTAACCGTTACCTTCCTGACCTGAGAAGCATAGGCCACGTGGCTCACCTCAACCAGGTAAGTCCCATGGGGTATAGAAATGATTTTATAATTACCGTTTTCGTCTGCGATTGCTCCCAGTTTTAAATCTGAAATGTAAATCGTGGCCCCCGCTAACGGACTGTTGTCTTTTACGTTCTTAATTTTTCCGGCCAATTCATTCTGGGCGAAAAGGGAGGCTGAAAAAAGGAGCAGGAATAGGTGTGGTAGGAATTTGATATTCATAGTAGATCATTCAAAAAAAATGAAATCACTGATTGCGATCGCAACAGCAAGGAACCGAATCAACCGTGATCCGGTCGATTTGAAATTCAAAAAATCAGGAATGAACCTTAGGAGGCGGAGAAGGAGTAAGACTGTTGGGTGAAGTGTAAGCGCCAGCATCGAAAAGGAATTCGACTTGATTTCCTCCGAACCGATCGCCATTTTCAACGTCTAATCGATTACAAAACTGGGGCTGAAAGATAGCCCTCCCTTTACTGGTTGGGGCGCTATCTTTTTTCCATTGATCAACCATGGCAATGAAGTTCTCTTCGAGGGTGTCATTGATAACGTAGACCGCAAAACCCTGAACGGTTCGTTCAATTTTTGAAACATCGTACAATTTGCCCTTGAGTTTAAATTCCTTACCGTTCTCAACCCAATCGATTATCGAGAAGTCCGCAACAGAAAAAAACAATTTTTCCGTAGTGGAAGGGATCGATTCAATAACAGATTCCTGGAAAGCGGAGCGGTGCAGGCTAAGGTAAACGGACGAAAAAATACCCACCGTACTGGCGAGATAAACAGCACCCAAAAGTGAAGCAAGGCAATATTTTCGAATGACCGTGTTGATGTTCAAAAGTAAGGTAAATATTCAGTAGGATGCTCGAAAAATTTACGAATGGTTTAAAGGGGAGGTTTTTGCTTTTTTCTCCATAAATTTCTTCAGATTCTCGCGGGCCTTGCCTCGCACCTGGCTTTGAAAAAAAGAACTCCAGCCCAAAAGCCAACCGCTCAGGCCCGTAGCCTGACGGGCCCATTTCCAGAAATTAAAATGATCCGTATGCTCTGTGATTTTTCCGTTTTGGATTCGCAGGTAGGCTTTAATTCGGTTTACTACCTTTCTACCGGTAGCCGAAAAGGTGTAGGTGGCCACCCACTTACAGGTAATGTACTCTTCATCCTCGGCGTTGATATCAGAAAATACGAGAGAAAAATTTTTCGCGTTCTTGGCCAGCATTTCCCACATCAATTTTGCTTCTTCTCCATTCAATACACCAAAAGCCGGATCCTGAAATAGGACTTCATCGTCGTAGCAATCCTGCATCGTTGCGTAATCCAGCTTTTGAAAGGCGGAATAAAAACGTTGGACCAATTCTTCGTTACTCATGGCTAAAACTAGCTAACTCTCACAATAAAAAAGCACGTGCGATCGTGATTTTTAACCAGCTCTGGGAGGCAGTTTGTGATAAAAAACATAAGAGGCTACCAAAATCGCAAAAAAGAGCAGCGGTTCGAAAGAATCAGGCACCAACCCATCCACCGACAAGTGGCCAATGGTAGCCGAAAGCACGTCAATTCCAAAAGCCACGTAAGCCCATTCTTTCACGCGCTTAGGGATCATCGGCAAGACTAACAGAAATCCGCCAATAAACTTTCCTATCCCCAGTTCCAGATGAAACCAATAGGGAATACCGAGGTGCCTGGTGCCCTCGATCGCGAATGGCTGTGTGAGGAAAAATATCCCGGGCAAAATAAACAGAGCCAAAAGGCCGGTGGTAATCCAATATATTATTCTGATGGTCTTGGGTTTCATTGAATTTAATATTTACGCGTTTACTAATTTATCAATATCCAGTTTATTCATTGGCATCAAGGCATTCATAACCCGCTGCGACTTTACCGGATCGCTCATGAGCTTACCCAGGATGGCAGGAATAATTTGCCAGGATACACCAAACTTGTCTTTCAACCATCCACATCGGCTTTCTTGTCCGCCACCGGCAATAAGGTTGTCCCAGAAGTGATCGATCTCACGTTGCGTCTCGCATTCCACCACAAAAGATAAGGCTTCATTAAAAGAAAAAGCATGGTCCCCGGGGCCATCCATAATGATGAAATCATGATCATTGAGTTTGATTTCAGCATACAGGACTTTACCCTGTCCGTATTCGATCTCTGGGTAATGCAATAGTGTTGTAACTGAGGACTTCGGAAAAGTCGACTGATATAACCCAATTGCTTCTTGCGCACGGCCAAACTGGGTGCCCGTAAAAAGTAGGCTCGGCGTGATTTGCTTCTTTTTGTTGTCCTTACCTGACAATGAAATCTGCCAGCTCAAGCCAAACTTATCCTGAAGCCATCCGTACCGTTCGCTCCACGGATATTGATCAATACCCATTAACACTTTTCCTCCTTCTAGAAGCTTATTCCAAATGGCATTGGTGTCAAAAACCGATTCGCAGGTTACAAAAAATGAAATGGACTGATTTATTTTAAAGTTCGGTCCGCCATTGAGGCCCATAAACTTTTTTCCATTTAACTCAAAATTAACCACCATCGGCGTGTTGACCGTGATTTTTGAATTCTTGAAAATAGCGCAATAAAAGTCGGCCGCCGGTTTGGCCTGACCATCAAACCACAAGCACGGATAAATTTGATTTTTCATTTTATCTCAATTTGTTTCAACGTACTTTTTGAAATTGTCCAGAATCGCCTGCCATCCTGCTTTTTGAAGTTCAATGGGGTTTTCACTTTCTGCTTCAAATGACTCGCTCACTTTTGTTCCATTTCCCTGGCTAACAAAAGCGATGCGCACTTTTCTGCCATCATCAAGCCTGTAGGCGATGAGTTGATTGGGTTTTACTTCGCTATACACCCCACCAAAGTCAAAACCAAAACTACCATCCTTGGCTTCCATTCTTGATAAGAATTTTCCTCCGTCCCTCAAATCATTAGTGGCATGAAGCGTGCACCAGTCATCGGAGGCGTGGTTCCATTTTACAATCTGCTCTGGGTCTGTCCAAAATTTCCATACTTTTTCCATCGGAGCATTTATCAAATTCGTTACGGTTATTATTTCCATGTCTTGCCATTAAAATTCAATGATTCAAAAAAGTTAGCTTAAGCCTGTTGGTTTTACCACCAAACAGGTGGCTTTCAGTCAACTTCAAAAAGTTATCAGATGGCGCTTGCTTTAAATGATGGCGCTTGTCTGTTTCTTGAAACTTGTTCGTAGGCAAATGCTATTTTAATTAATTCGCCTTCCGAATAGGCTTTGCCAAAAAATGATAACCCAATCGGCAAACCAAAAACAAAACCCATCGGCACGGTGATGTGGGGATACCCGGCGATCGCCGCCGGCCCTGAAAATCCATAGCCGGTTCCATAATCACCGTTAATCCAATCCGTACACCAGGAAGGACCAAAAGATGGGCCGCTGATCGCATCTAGTTTTTCTTTGTTCATTAAATCATCGATGCCATTTCTGGTTACGGTCAAAATATGCTTGAGTGCCTCCTTATATTCTTTCGTGTTGAGATCACCCCGCATTTCTGAACTTTCCAAAATATCCTGTTTAAAATAAGGCATCGTCTTGGTTTCATTCTGTTTATTAAATTCAATTAGTTCTTTCAGCGACTTTACTTTACCATTAGCTGTTTTTAAATATTTATTCAATCCATCTTTAAATTCGAATTGAAGTACGGTGTATTCATCGTCACCAATTCCCTTAACTGTTTTAAGAAAATCCACCTCAACAATCTCAGCTCCTTTACTTTTCATTTGATCGATTGCTTTTTGCAAAAGCACATCTACTGCTTCGTGATTTTTCAAGTACGATTTTTCAATTCCAATGCGCTTCCCCTGAAGGCCGTTGGTATCCAAAAATTTGGTATAATCTTTTTCCACTTTGGCTTCGCTCAATTTTGTTACCGTATCATTCTCATCAACGCCGACCAAGGCGCCTAACAAAATGGCCGCATCGGCAACCGTGCGCGCCATCGGGCCGGCCGTGTCTTGTGTTGCCGAAATCGGGATGATACCCGACCGGCTCCATAATCCAACCGTCGGCTTTATTCCAACCACTCCATTGATGGATGAGGGGCAAAGGATTGATCCATTGGTTTCCGTACCAATGGCTACCGCGCAAAGATTTGCCGAGACTGCCGCACCGGATCCGGAACTCGAGCCACAAGGATTTCTTTCGAGCGCATAGGGGTTCTTGGTTTGCCCTCCACGGCTGCTCCAGCCGCTGGAAGATCGATTGGAACGGAAGTTGGCCCACTCGCTTAAATTGGTCTTACCCAACAAGACGGCGCCCGACTCGCGTAGTTTTGCAACGATGAACGCGTCTTTGGAGGCATGGTTCCCTTCTAAGGCAACCGATCCAGCGGTGGTGAGCATATGATCACCCGTGTCGATGTTGTCTTTGATCAGGACCGGAATGCCGTGTAGTGGCCCACGAATTTTATTTTCGCTTCGCTCTTTATCGAGTTGAGTGGCAATCGCCAACGCATCCGGATTGAGTTCAATCACAGAGTTAATGGTTGGGCCATTTTTATCGAGTTGATCAATCTTCCTTAAATAAAATTCAGTGAGCGCCTTCGAAGTCAATTCTCCTGACTTCATTCTTTGCTGCAGATCGGCAATAGTCAACTCATCAAAACTGACTTGGGAGGTGCCCGCCAGTGGCGTCGTTTTCTTCGTCGTGCAGGCATCAAACGCCAGGGGAAGCAACAAGGCGGTAATGGAAGTAGTGCGGATAAATTTTCTTCGTTGCATTTAAATTAAATTTGAGTGAATATAATACCGCCGACCGAGTTTTGAAACTACTTTTATATCGCAAATTACTTGAGCAACAAATTTGATTTCCTATTTTTGTTTTAAGTAAGTTGCGGGATGTAGCACAGCCCGGTAGTGCGCTACGTTCGGGACGTAGAGGTCGCTGGTTCGAATCCAGTCATCCCGACTTAACTGTACTGATTGAATATTTCGTTGCTTTCAATTGACATTAAAACAATTACCATGACCAAGCCAACCCGCCGATCCTTCATTGCCAAAACCTCGCTGCTTGCTTTAAGTGCAACCACAACAGGTTGGGCCGCCGTGCCGCCGAAACAAATGTTGATGCATCATGTTTTTTTCTGGTTAAAAAATTCTGCCTCGAAAGAGGACCTGGCCAAATTAATAGAAGGTATCAATACGCTTCAAAAAATAGAGACGCTTCGAGAATTTAAACTGGGGACGCCGGCCAAAACCACCAAGCGTGATGTGATCGATGACTCGTATGCCATTTCGCTGTACACTCGGTTCGATGACATCGCAGGTCATGACCTTTACCAGGAACATGCCGTCCATAAAAAGTTTATTGAAAATTACTCGCACCTGTGGAGCAAAGTGCAGGTGTACGACTCGATGGATATTTAATTTGTGAACGCTCCTGAAAGAATGCCAAATGAATTCCTTGGCCTCTTTCCGCGCTAAACACTAATTTTCGTTTCAAACAAGAGTTGGTTTCTTCGTACAGAGCAATTAATCCTTTTCTTTTTTGAAAATGATAAAATCCAGACCCCACTTCACGGGGCCAGTAAAAAAGAAAATCAGCGCGAGCACAGCAAACAAAAACGGATAACCATCTTCATAATAGAATCGACCATTTCCGATTTTGAAACAAATGAAGAGCATATCAGCGGCCATCAATAAGGCAGCTAACCTGGTGAACAGTCCAAAAACAAGACAAACACCTGAAAAAAATTCAATACTCTTGCCCAGATAAATCATAAGCTCGGGCGCAGGCAATCCCTTGACAACGTCCCAGGTCAGAAATACTTCCATGGCAGTCCTATTAAACACTTCTGAGCCATGATAAGCCATTAATAGTCCAGTCAATACCCGAATAGCGGCTAACCCATAGTCACTCCAGAGTGGATCCGACGAAAATATTCTCTTGATCATGTTGTAGAATTTTTGAAACAGTCTCAATCAAAAATAAAGGATTTAATCGAGTAGGAAGGTAGCGA
>Ga0209067_10002709_pt1 | contig 10434 bp, 12 predicted proteins | sample ColStrG_CSR_2013_FD_187199 | JGI IMG/M metagenome (GOLD analysis project Ga0209067, IMG submission 187199) | Freshwater sediment microbial communities in response to fracking from Pennsylvania, USA - Cold Stream Run_MetaG_CSR_2013 (SPAdes)... | ecosystem: Environmental > Aquatic > Freshwater >... | reverse complement strand
GCCACTTTGAATAACGACGTTTTCACTTTCTCCCACCGAAACCACTGGTGCAATGCCGGTTACCCGTTCGATGCTGCGCTTGAGCGTCTCGATCTGATCCTGCGCTTTGCGCGGCAATACAAGATGCAGCTCATCATCCAACCTCGGCCCGGCCAGAAACCACCCTTCGAGCAACTGCAACTCCAACCCGGGTTGCGCAAGTGAGGATTCCAGCGCTCTGCGCACAGCCTGTTTCAACGACTGATCAATCTGCTGGTGCAACTGGTTGCTGTCAGACAGTGCGTTATAAACAGCATTCAGCGAATCCAACCAGCCAGCCTGAAATCCTTCTCGCATCGCACTATTTTTTAGCGAAGAGGCTTTGATTTGCGCGGCTTTGACGATTCTGCGTGCATGGGCACGTGCCTCCTGCACTGTGGCATAGGCACGTATTTGCTCATTTACTGCCTGTCGCTTTATCAGCACGCCGTGCAAAGTTGGCACACGAGAATCAATGGGAAGTATTCTTGGCATAGTCAAAGGCAAAAGTGAGTAAGGAACGATTCAAGTTCACGCCCTGCAGTGCACCGTTTCCAACTGGAGCAAATAACAGGGGAAGGCGTTGGGCCAGTGCCTGCGGTAAATTCTGCTGCAACTGCACCAGGTAACGGGAACCATGCTCTTTAAGGCGCTCTCTGGTTATTGGGCCATTTAAGGGGATCGGATCGCATGCAACTGGCAACTCAATGAACCTGCGCGCGACGTCCGGCAGAGTTGCCAGCTGCCCGGATTTGGCCAGACTGCCGCGCGCCAACTTGCAACCCAACAACCAGGCTGCACGTGGCACCAGATGCCAATCAGCCACCAAACGCTGGCTGAAATCACTGGATTTGAGTGAAAAGTCCAGGCTGGTAGTCAATCCAAATTTCTGTATCAGCGCGTTATTCACCACCTGCTGCGCCGCTGGTGGCAAGTCGCACACCGGAGCTGGGAAATAATCTGGGTGAATGTAATCCAGAGGTGCGTACATGACCCGGAGCAAGGCAGGCATCATTGCTGTTCATCCCGTGAAGTTTTTGTGGGGGCGAGCAGCTTTTTGAAACCAAACACAATCAGACCAATTAACGCCAGCATTGCAACACCAGCGGCGGTGACTAATTCCGGCGAATAAACAAACTGCTTTTCAGCGGTCGGCATAGCAATCATGGTTTCGACATTGCCTTTTGCCAGCACGACTGAAATGTCATCGTAATTGACCGATTGCAGGCTGTTTTTCAAAAACCGTTTAATCTGATTGATCAGCACGGCCTCATCGTCCGCATTGCGATACACCACCAGCACTGATACATGGGCTGGCGCGGTTTCCTGACGTGACGCCGACGACTCCACGTCGTAACTGATATGTAGACGAGATTTAATTACTGAAGGCAACACCAATAAGGATTGTTCAAGGCGTTGCTCAATGCCGGAATACAGTCGCGCTTTTTCGGCGCGTGGGGAAGTTGCCAGTGAGTCTGCCGGAAACATCTGTGCGATCTCAACGCGGGCTTTGGAAGGCAGGTCATTGGTCTTCAACAATTCAACGGATTTGGCAAAATCTGCCTGCGGTACGTTGATGCTGTAACCGAGCTTTCCACCGTCCTGCTTCTTTGCAGTGATATTTGCCTGCTGTAAGACTGCCAGAACCTCGTTGGCCTGACGTTGATCCAGACTTTTTAATAACTCCTGATCACAGGCTGTCAATATCAAACACAGCAACAGGAAAAAAATGCGCTTAGCCATGATGCTTTAACCTTTCGTCAGATCTTGGACAATGGTTACGCCGCGCTTTATCAGGCCATTCATAAACGAAATGGTGTTACTGTTGTCATAGGTTAATCCCTGCATCTGTATGGCTTTTGCCGGAGTCAATTCCCCTGATGCAAGTTCTTTCATTTTTGCGTCATAGGCCTTCTTTTTCTCAGAGCCTTCAATCAGAGCCTCTTTCACACCACCAAGGATTCCACCGTTTGATTTTGTGTCCGCCGTCGTAGAAAAGGACAGTAAACCATCCGATTTCACACCGCTTTGTGTACTCAAAATCCTTGTTCGGCTGATTTCATTTTGATATTGCATAGCTGAAATCTCGGCCTTTCTGGCCGCCGGTGATTGCGAGTAGCTGGTTTCAGTGGAGCGAATTGGTTGGGTCCCCTGAACTGTTCCTTTATTCCCTTCATTTCCAACCTGAGTAACGTCCTGCTTCCCGTCAACAAGTGCGACATCCTGCGTCTGGCTTATCGGCACCATTCGAGTCTTGCCAGTAATTGCGCTAATTGAATCCATATTTTTTCACCACTGTTGAGTTTGACTGTTTTGATTATTTTTACTAACCGGCGCAGCACCGAAACCAACTCAGCACTGCGCCGGGTAAAGCCTGTTACAGATTGCGGTTCATTGCCTCGATCTTGTCGAAGATCTGCTTGAGAACCTGGGTTTGTGCACCAAACAAATTCATCAGTGCCGAATTGGCGGCCTGATATTTGGCCACAAAACTCAGATTGGACGGATCGCCAGAGAGATCGTCCAGCGCAGCCTTGGCAGCATTACTCAGTCTGGTTTGAGTTGGGGCGAAGAATTTTTGCAAGTCGATCAACGTATTGCCGCTGCCATCGCCAGTGTAGTTGTCATAAATTCTGGTACCGTCTTTGCCATAGGTATAGCTGCCAAAGTTATACGGATTTTTCGGAGCAGGCGTGACGTCGGTTGGCGTGTCGTCTGGCGGTGTGGTGTCTGCTGGTGGGGGATCTGCGTTAATTGTGGCCATGAATGACTCCTTAATAGAATTAAATTGAATTGATTCAATATTGAATTGGTTGGATACTCTTATCTCTACCTATTGACTTCCCTCTTCAATATGGGGCAAGTATGGCCACGACATTATTAATTTAATATTGTTACTTTCCCCAATGAGGCAATCCCCGACGTGGATCGAAACATGAGTTGCAATGTGAAGGGAAATGAAGGCTCTCCTTGTTTGCAGCGGTTCCAGATAAAAGGCGTAACTTCATTAGCGGGCAAACCATTAATGGTTTTCTATAGGACTTCCTGTCATGTCCTTACCCAGCATTTCTGCAAACGCCGCATCGATTTGCTCGCTTAACTCTGGATGCATATCCTTGAGATGGGCAATTTCCACTTCCTTCAACCACACCAGTATGCGGAAGATTGGCTCGATCATTTCCGCTGGAATGAATTGATATCGACGCGCATCTTTAAACAAACGCCGTGCCACAAGAATGTCGCGCACTACCGGAACACCGTGCTTCTCGGCGTATCGAATGATAGCTAGCGCCTTTTCACCCTTGGCAACCAATGAGACCATTGGCAGGGCGGCAATTTCTGGGTTGGTAAATATACCGATTGCAATGTGAGTAGGATTTGCCAAAACAAAATTTGATTGTTCAATATCCGTTTTTTCCTGCGCTGAAAGCAGTTCCTGGTGAATTTCTTTACGGCGTGATTTGACCTCCGGGTTGCCTTCCATCTCTTTATATTCCTGTTTTACTTCATGCTTATCCATTTTTTGCTTCTTGATATAGATGAGGTAATCCGCAATTCCGTCCAAAACGATGACGATGAGAAACGCCACCATGCACAACAAAACAATTGATGTACCTGCCTTGACCCAGATATCGGCAATTGCGCCAGCCTGTACATAGATCAATTCAAGCAAAACGCGTTGATAGAACTTGTAAAACGACAGTGTGACCACAGAAAAGATGGCCAGATAGATCAGCGCTTTGACAAATTCCTTCACAGTTTTCATGCTGAACATATTTTTAAACCCGTTAACCGGATTTAAAGAATCCAGATTTAACTTGAACGCTTTAAATGCCAACACAAATTTGCTTTGCAGTAATGATGGAATAGCCGTCGCAAGAATACATACGCCAACAAAAGGCAGGGTTAGTGAAAGAAACAGGCCGAATGCACGATCAACGGCATACGCGATGCTGATATTGTTACCTCGGCTGACGAAGTCCCTGAATACCTCGGCCACGTCAGCAAAGGACATGACCGACAACATCGCCACGCCAGCAATAATAATTGTTGCTGCCACCGCATCTTTGCTTTTGTAGGACTCGCCTTTTTCAGCAGACTCTTTTAATTTGTGCTGGGTGGGTTTTTCGGTTTTTTCATCACTCATTATCGTTTGACTCCCTCAATCAAATTCCAATGGGCATATTTCTCCATGAATTGAGGCAACTGATCCGGCAACATATAGCCAAAATACAGAGACAGGATGAATATCGCGATCGTGCTTTTAATTGTCATTGCAACAGAGAACGCACTCAATTGCGGTGTAAAGCGCGACAGCAGTCCAAGCAGGCACTCCGTCAATAACAGCGTTAACAGTACCGGTGCGGCAAGAATGAAACCGTGGGCAAACAGTTCCCCAAGAAACTGCAAGGCGACATCAATATTGACCCGGATGCCGTCATCCAGACCAATATTCTGATAGCTCTGCACCAGCATGCTCAGCATGATTTTCAGCCCGCCCAGTTGCAGATACATGACGCAGACACAGAAGCTGATAAAGTTGGACATTTCGGTGGATTCCTGGCCACTGGTGGGATCAATCAGCGACCCCATCGAAGAACCCCGAGCCACATCGATATAACTGCCTAGTGCAGAAAATATCCAGAATGGCAGCGCAAGTACAAAACCCATTCCGGTGCCTATCATCACCTCTTTCGCCGCGAGTGCGACGTAATTCAACGAACCAAGTTGAATTGTCATCGTACCGGTATCAACTACCGGCCAGATACCAACGATGATGGCGAAAATAATTGAATTGCGTACCACCATGTTACTGATTACGCCGTTGTTCAGAACCGGAAGAATCACAAAGATGGGCACAATGCGTGCGTACATCAGCGCAACGACCGCCAACCGTTCTTGAAGTTCCAGATATAGGCTTAGCATAATCAGTTTAAAGCGCTAATGCCTTACCGCAGTCGCGATTTCAACCATTTCCATGGAAAAATTCATCATGTGTTCGCCAAACCAACCCGACAAAAGGTAGAGGCACAAGATGACTGCGATTAGCTTAATGCCAAATGGCAAGGTCTGTTCCTGGATTTGCGTCACGGTCTGAAACAGGCCAACCAGCAATCCGACTATGGTTGCCACCATGACTGGAAAAATCGACAAGGTCAGCATAAGTTGCATGGCCTTGTTTCCCGCATAAATTAATTCATCCATGATTGCTCTCCTCTGTTACGACTTGGCAAGATCGATGTATTGCATTACCAGCCCTTTGGACAACAAACCCCAACCATCCATCGCGACGAACAGAATCAGTTTGATCGGTACCGAGATAGTTACCGGACTCATCATCATCATCCCCAAGGCAAGTAATATGCAGGAGATCACCATATCCACAACAATAAATGGCAGATACAGATAGAACCCGATTTTGAAGGCTGCCTTAATTTCACTTAGAGCATAGGCGGGTAACAGCGCTACGATGGAGGGTTTGTCGGATACCATGTCCGGGCGTTTCTCAGCCAATCGACCCGCCTGCGCTTTTTCAAAAAAATCGAGCAGATCCTTATCCGAATATTTTTTCAGGTAATCGCGATAGCCATCGAGGCCAGTATCGGCAAACTGGATAACCGACTCAACACTGTTGAGATTGATATGATCCGCCTGATACTGCTCATAACCCTTTTGAATCACCGGCGTCATGACAAACATCGCCAGGAACAGGGCAATACCGTTCAAGGTCAGATTCGATGGCACCTGCTGTATACCAAGCGCATTGCGCACCAGCACAAACACGATTGAAAATTTGACATAGCACGTTCCGGCGGCAACGACAAATGGAATAATTGCTGTCAGCGCAATTAACGCAAGCAGGGTATATTCATTCGAGATCATGGCACTGACCTAAGACCAGATTTTGCGGATTTCGACGCCCAGCTGACCATCCGGAAGCTGAATTAATTCTCCACTGGCAAACTTCTGTTGGTTGGCCCGAATTTCCACATCCAAAACACTGTTCTGCGGTAATGGCATGATTTCACCAGGCGCTATCTGCTTTAATTCTGCCAATGTCACCGTCTTTTCCATCAGTACCACAGTGAGCTCGACTGGCAGTCTTGCCAATCCGCGTTGCATGTCTGACTCTGACAGACTTTCCAAACCTGGTTGAGCAGTTTTATTTTCGTTATGTTCCAAAATCATTATTGATCCCTTGTTTAGTTCAAATTCAAATATCAGTTTCTTATTGGTCATAACATGACCTGCAACATGTTCAATTAGGAGCACGTCCCCTGCTTCAACCTGCGACAAAGCCTGACAGGGCAGAATGCTGCTGCCAATGCAGAATGCCAACGGCACGGTGAGTGCCTCGATCCCGCTTACATCTTCCGCATTGCCAAGATTTCCCTGTCTGAAGCTCTTCACCATCACCGTACCCGAGGCAATTTCCAGAACCGGCAGCCCCATCAGCTCAACAGGATTGCTGACTATTTCGTCGATCTGACAATGCTGAATTGGCGCATGCTGGCGCACCAATTCCAATTTGAGCGGATAGGTTGACATCAACGATGGCAAAACCTGTTTATCAACAGATGTCCAATCCATTCCGGACAATTTCGGTAATGCCTGCCCCATCCAATTGGCAACATCGATATAGCCGGTGATTTCAGAAGCATCGTCAAATTGTCCGCTGAACCGCAGATAGCAATTGCCGCTCACATGGGTTGCGAAATACGGTTCATACCCGCATTGGCGCAAACGCGCGCTGATATTGGCCGGAGTCGGTGCCTGTGGGTTAATCCTCCGCAGGGAACTGAAGGTTTTCATGTGTTGCTCGCTGTTGAGTTAACACGTTTCATTACTGCGCCTTTCGAAGTTCCAGTCGAGGTTGGGACGAATACATCCATTGAATCGTCCGATTCAAGCGAGACAGCAAGTGATGCATCTGCGTGCTTGCGCAAAACCTGTTGAACCTGCGCGTCTGAACCTTGTACCGTATAGCCATTTTGAGATGAACCTGTTACTTGTACCGATTGATCACCACCCCATGAATCCAGTTTGTAATTAATGCCTTCTGGTTTCGTATTTTTTTGCTCAGCAATGATCGCGTTCATCACATCGGCATTGCGCTGTGCCGAAGAGGTATCGGACACGGATGCCTCTCGCCCATCCTGAACGGGAGCCGGTTGAGCCATTTGCGGTATCAGACTAACCGCCTCACGAGCCTGATCCTGATCCTGCTGTCGGTTACCGACAGCCATACGCGGATCGGCTCGATCACTTTCGGTGTTGCCACTATCGATCAACACCGACTCTGTCGTTTTAAGATCACCATGTTCAGTGAATGATGCAGATTTTGCGGAACCGCTTGAAGAATTTTCAGGTTTTGGAAATTGGGCTGGTCCCGTGCCAGCTTTGCCAGAGACAGTTGGTTGGTGCAAACTTCTACCTGAGTTGGCCTGACTTTGTCCTGGTGCCTGCACCTGTGTTGAGGACTGTGATTGAACCTGAGTTGAATCCTTTGCCTGCGTTGATATTTGGGATTGAACCTGAACCGGATCCAGCGTCTGTGTTGATGCCTGCGATTGAATCTGACCTGGATCCTGTGCCTGCGTCGATGTTTGAGGTTGAACCTGAGACTGATCCGGTGCCTGCGCTGATGTTTGCGTTTGAATCTGCCGATCAGAACGTGGCTGCCCTTCATTTTGGGGTGCGGACTGACTCTGACCAGGGACATTCACTGAAATTTCAGCTGGAGTTTTCGACACCCCGATATCCGGATGTTCGCCATCGAGGGCAACACCTGACCGACCAGCAATCTGATTACTGGTTTTTGAATGAGGAGATGCACCTTCATCCGAATCGGTGTGACCAGACCTGATTGCCCCTTCAGCTGCAATTTGTTTATATCCGTAAAAATTGCCATATGCCATATAGTTGACAGTACCTTCAGCACCATCTGGCGAATTCTGCAGTGGCGATTCGCGATTATTGGTTGTTGGACCAGATGATTTACCCGATTCCAGTGTTTTTTGAATGGCGCTTGTCAGCCGACTGACTTCAACAAAATGTTCCATCAATTTTCTGGTCTGCGGTGGAATCGCAGCGAGGATCCCGGAAGTATTGTCCTCGTACTCCAAACTATCGCGGTATTTTTGTTTGACCTTTTGCTGGTTAATTTTTTTTATCATTGCGTCATTCAAGATTGATTGATCGCGTTCCTGTTCGACCTCGTGTTCGTGTTCTTTTTTCGTATTTTCCGTATTGCCAGACGTAAAATCCCCGGTCATATTTGATATTGTCATTATTTATCCCTCGCTAATTGTTTTCTGCAATTCAAAGTCATTCGCCGAACAGTATTCGCTTTTTTCAGGATAATCTATTGGCGTTTACATCAAGGTCAGCGACTGCCACGACCCAGTTTAGACATAGCAAGTAAGGGGGAAAAGGTGAGCAAAATTGCCCACATCGTCAGGAGGGAATGAATAGCCCGCAAATTTCTACAGGCACCAATATCAAACGTATCGCAAAGTCAAAACATGAATGGATTGCAGCCAGGCAGATTTTTGGGACTGAGTTGCTCTACGGAAGTGAGCTACACACCTGAGGTATATTCATATATTGATAAAAATTTCCGATGTCCATGAATTGACTCTTATATCGGTCCCTGGTCATTTTGTAGACATTGGTTTCCAATCCATACCATTTTTCAATTCCGTTATACAACATTCCCAATCGTTGCATTACACCTTCAGAGCGCTTATTCTCCTGATGGCAAATCGCATACAGACTGTCAACGTTAACGTTGTCATACACAAACTGCATCATGCACTGTGCCGCTTCGGTGGCGTAGCCCTGACCCCACTTTGACAATTTCAGACGCCAACCGATTTCTAACGGATTTTCGCGATTAAATTCAATATGCTGAACGCCGCAACTGCCAATAAATTCGTTCGTGCCTTCAAGAAATATGCTCCAGGATGAAAACCCGAGCTCTTTCCAATTTCTTTTGACTAATTCGATATGCTCCAGCGTTTCATCGATGGATACTTTCCTGCCAGTTATATAGCGCATGACCTCCATATCGTTATTGAGGTAATACAGTTCTTCGAAATGCCGGTCGTTGAAGGGTTCAAGTCGTAGCCGCTGTGTAGTCAGTAGAGTCATGGAAGTTCAATATTTGTTGAGGATGTCAATTTATCTGTGGGAAAACAGAATCGATGATATGCGGTCCGAGCCAATTCGAATCTCCAGATCAGGCTGATTAGAATTCATAGGCCTCCAATTTTCCAAAGTTTTGCACAGTGGGATACATCGCCTGATTCAAAAAGTCCTGCATAAAGAAGTTAATACCCATGAGTCTGGCTACTTCATCGTAAAAAAATTGGTTCAACTCATCATAGCCAGCCTCTTGCACTGCCTCCTTAATTGCAGTCATTTGCTCCAGCACGTCAGAGAAACCCTTGACGACTTTATTTCCTTTTTCATCCACCATTTTTTTTATCATTGCATTGATCTGCTCGCTCATGAATTTGGGGTCAGTGAGAAACTGTTCTCTGCCTTTCCCGATCCAGTCCATGATCTCGTCAAAGGTAGTCTGCTCAGCAGTGCTCGCATTTGAAGCACCGGAAGTCTGCTGGGTTTCTGCCAACCTTTTATTCAAAGAAACCACTTCCGTTTCCTGAACGTCGTTATTGGTTGGTGAAACTGAATTGATCGAATTGACTTGCATAGTTCAAATTTCCATAATCAGGGTTAGATTGCGCGAAGCGTTAATCAAATTTTTTATTGAATAACCAGTGCGACTTGCTCATCGTGATATAGCCGTCCTCACCATATTTGTAGGATTTTTCCTTCAGCATGTCTTCATGAATATCAGCAGAGAAATGGACGTAACGCCGCCCCCATGTTTGATAGAACTGCGTCACGTAGCGGCTGAATTCGGTCAAATGCACATCAACCGACGGCATCCAGCTCGATAAGGTGACACCACTTTCACTTTGCACCATCTGGTAATCAAACCCCAGCGCTTTCAACCCCTGTTGCGCCTTGCTCAGCACATCTTTGTCGTCATACAGCACAATGTTGATGCTGTGCGCATAAGGAACCGCATTGAGTAGAAGCCGGGTGACGTGCTCGAGATTGTCGTCGCTCGTTTTGTTGCGATTGCTGCTCATCAGTAAAGTCGGATTATCGGGATCGGAAAACCGGATCGCATAAAATGCGACATTTTCACGCTCTAAAATGTAGGTAAGGCGTGTCTCTTCAGTCTGCGGGGTCACCACCCGCCAAGTCTCATTGAGCTTTTTGCGCTGGATAGCCTGATGGGCCCACTCGGCCTGTTGCAGTGTGGAAGCAAACAGATAATTGACTTTGTCACTGCCAATATGGACAGAGTAACCGGGGCGGTCACTGACCAACTCTTGAAGC